>Ga0114958_10004150_pt1 | contig 10145 bp, 10 predicted proteins | sample C_130208_EF_Meta_FD_89577 | JGI IMG/M metagenome (GOLD analysis project Ga0114958, IMG submission 89577) | Freshwater microbial communities from Lake Croche, Canada to study carbon cycling - C_130208_EF_MetaG | ecosystem: Environmental > Aquatic > Freshwater > Lake | place: Lake Croche, Canada... | reverse complement strand
CTGTGATCTCCACGCCGAGCTCTTCCATGATCTCGCGATGCAAACCTTGAAGATCGGTTTCGCCTTCTTCGACTTTGCCACCGGGGAACTCCCACTTGCCCGCCACATGCAACGGCAATGTGCGGCGAGCGCTGAGCAACCAGCCACGGTCATCAAAGATGGCCGCACCGGCGACAACGGTTACGGGTCGAGTATTAGACATTAAAACGAAACTCGACGACGTCGCCGTCGGCCATGATGTATTCCTTGCCTTCCATGCGCACCTTACCCCGCGATTTGGCTTCAGCCATGGAACCGGCTTCTACTAAATCAGCGAAGGACACGATCTCGGCCTTGATGAAGCCGCGCTCAAAGTCGGTGTGAATCACACCAGCAGCTTGCGGAGCCGTTGCACCCACCGGAATGGTCCAGGCGCGGGCTTCCTTTGGTCCAGCCGTCAGATACGTCTGCAGGCCCAGGGTGTTAAAGCCAATGCGCGCGAGTTGATCGAGCCCAGATTCATCTTGTCCAATGGATTGCAAAAGCTCCAAGGCTTCCGCTGCATCAAGTTCGACTAACTCGGACTCAATCTTGGCGTCCAAGAATATCGCTTCCGCCGGCGCAACCAAAGCACGCAGCTCGTCCTTAAGCCCATCGTTGGCCAGTTCGGTGTCATCCATGTTGAACACGTACAGGAACGGCTTGGACGTCAACAAAAACAGTTCCTTGAGCGGTTCAGGGTCAAGACCAGAAGCGAAAACCGTGACTCCCGAGTCCAGTGCAGCCTTGGCCTTTTCAATGACTTCCAGTGCCTCGACGCGGTCCTTGTTCACGCGCGCTTCTTTTTGCAAACGCGGGATCGCCTTTTCAATACTTTGCAAGTCCGCAAGGATCAATTCAGTGTTGATCGTTTCAACGTCATCAGAGGGCGAGACGCGACCATCAACGTGCACAACATCGGGGTCAGTGAAAACGCGGATAACTTGGCAAATCGCATCGGCTTCACGAATGTTGGCCAAGAACTTGTTGCCCAGTCCAGCACCTTCGCTAGCGCCCTTGACGATGCCAGCGATGTCGACAAACTCCACGGTTGCGGGTAGTTCACGCTCGGAGCTAAAAATCCCTGCCAACGCACCCAGCCGGGAATCGGGCACTGGCACGACACCGACGTTGGGTTCGATGGTGGCGAAGGGGTAATTAGCGGCCAACACATCGTTCTTAGTCAACGCATTAAAGAGGGTCGATTTGCCCACATTGGGCAGTCCCACAATGCCGATTTGAAGGGTCACGGGAAGCAGTCTAGGCGGGCCGACTTGCGCCACTTTCAACCGACTGCGCATTGTCGGATCTACCTGCCAAGATCAAGGCATGGGAATTGTTGCGATCATCATTGTTGGACTCATTGCTATCTGCGCCGGAATTGCTATCGGCTACTTACTCGGGCGCAATTCAAGCGCTACTGAACTCTCCAAAGCCCGAAGTGACGTAGCCGTGGCCACAGCCAGGCTCACGGATGCGCAAACAAACCAAGACCAAGCCAAGACGCAGTTTGTGGCACTGGCCGCCGATGCGCTCAAGGCAAACACCGAATCGTTTCTCGACTTTGCCGAAGAGCGCCTCAAGCGCACCGAACAAACCAACGCCACCGAATTGGACAAACAGCAAAAAGCGGTCGAGAACTTGATGAAGCCCATCAAGGAAAGTTTGGACAAGGTCGGCACCGAACTTCACGACCTCGAACTTAAGCGCGTTGAGGCTTACACCGAGCTTAAGGAGCAGGTCTCGTCTGTTCAAACCAACAGTGAAGGCTTGAAGAAGGAAACAGCATCGCTGGTGCAGGCACTGCGTGCACCACAAACCCGTGGCCAATGGGGTGAGCTTCAGCTCAAGCGCCTGATGGAAATTGCTGGGATGACAGAAGGCCACAACTACAAACTGCAACAAAACACGGTCAGTGCTGATGGCCGGTCACTGCGACCGGACATGATCGTTTACCTCCAAGGTGGACGCAATGTTGTCGTTGACTCAAAGGTTGTCCTCACGGCGATCCTGGAGGCCAACGAAAGCAGCGATGCTGATGTCATCGAATCAAAACTTCGTGATCACGCAAAGAATCTGCGCAAACATGTCGAAAACTTGACCTCCAAGCAATACGAGAAGGAAGTTGACGGCACTCCCGAATTCGTCATCCTGTTCTTGGCCACGGAAGCTTTCCTTGCCCCAGCTCTAGAACGCGACAAGGATCTCCTTGAGGATGCATTCAACAAGGGCGTGATCATTGCCACCCCGACGACGTTGATTTCCATGCTGAAGTCAATCAACTTTGCCTCACAACAAGAGAAGTTGTCTGAGAACGCCAAAGAGATTCAAAAGCACGGCAAGGACCTCTACAACTCACTGATTGCTCTTAGTGGCCACATTGCCAAACTGGGACGCTCCATCAACACCGTGGTGGGCGACTTCAACAAGACAGTGGGATCGGTGGAAAAAAACGTCTTCTCGAAAGCCAACAAGCTCAAGGAGCTCGGTGCAGGTGGCGGCGAACTCGAACAGCCTCTGGTGGTTGACGACTCCGCCAAGCTATTTTCCAACTCCGAACTGGGCGAACTCCCCGACGAGCCAACCCAAATCCGACTCGTCGATTAAGGCTGCGCGCCCATCACATCGGCTAGCGCTTGATCTGAGGTTGAAATACCGGCCGGCTTTCACGAAAGTGTGCGGCTAGGGCACTAGCGTTGCTTACGTGTCCACGAGCCTTCCACCGGAGCTTTCACCGCGAGCGAGTGCAACTAGACCAAAGCGTGCTCGCGCTCAGAGTTCAACCACCATCAAATCCCCAGGTCTAACCCTGACCGGTCTGATTGTTGTTTGTCTCGTCCCTACGGCTGTGGTCATGCTCGCAAGTGCGGCGCTGTTCAGCGGGGTCGGTGGGTTTGCCAACTTGGTCTTTGCTGTTGTGAGTATTTTCGCAGCAGTGCGGATTATGCGCAGTGAGTTTTTTGCCGCCATCATCGCTCCGCCACTGATATATGCAGCATCGCTGATCATCGCCAGCGGAGCACTGAGTGGAAAATCTGGCAGCTTACTGATCAATATTGGCGCCACTCTTGGAACCTATTTATCAGTGGCTGCGCCGTGGCTCTTCTTCGTAGAGATTGTGTGCTTGATCGTGATCATTGTTCGAGGGCGCACGGGACGTTAACCCGCCAGCACTGACTACTTCGTGGGACGGCCGGCTGCCTTCAAATCACGCCGCAACTCCTGAGGCAAAGCAAAAACCAGATTCTCCTGTGCCGCACTGATCTCTTCAACCGCGGTGTAATCGCGCTGGGCTAGCCATTCCAAAACCCCATCGACCAAAATCTCCGGTACGGAAGCACCGCTGGTCACGCCAACGGTGCTTGCCCCTTCGAGCCAGTGCTCCTTGATCTCACTTGCATGATCCACGCGGTAAGCCGCGCCAGCGCCGGCATCAATGGCCACTTCAACCAATCGCACCGAGTTTGACGAGTTACCCGAACCCACCACGATGACTACATCGCTTTGTTCAGCGATCAACTTCACCGAAGACTGACGGTTTTGAGTGGCATAACAAATGTCATCGCTAGGTGGATCCACCAGCAACGGGAAACGCTCACGCAACTTCTCCACTGTCTCCATGGTTTCATCCACCGAAAGAGTCGTTTGCGAAAGCCAAGCAATCCTTTCCGGATTCTTTACGACAATTTCGCTAGCTTCGTCCGGTCCGCCCACCAAAGTGATTCGCTCGGGTGCTTCGCCGGTGGTTCCAACGACTTCTTCATGACCGTCATGGCCGATCAGCAGGATGTCAAAACCTTCGTCAGCAAAACGACGGGCTTCGTTGTGAACCTTGGTCACCAGCGGACAGGTTGCATCAATAGTGCGCAAGTTTCGAGCTGCTGCTTCTTCATGAACGATGGGCGCCACTCCGTGTGCGGAAAAAACCACCAGGGCGCCTTCGGGAACTTCGTCGGTTTCATCAACAAAAACCGCGCCACGCTCTTCAAGGGTGCGCACCACATGCTGGTTGTGCACGATCTCTTTACGCACGTAGACCGGAGCACCGTTGAGCTCCAAAGCCTCTTCCACGGCCTGCACTGCACGATCCACCCCGGCGCAATATCCACGGGGGGCAGCCAGCAGGACCCTGCGAGGTGCGCTCATGCCTCCATCGTAGGGCGAGAGGGCCTTAGATGCCCGCTGCGTCCTACTTCCCGCGTAACATCGCGCCATGAGCACCCCCAATTCCGTTGAGGCCCCGCTGTCGGTCAGCAAGGTCAGCCAGGACATCAAGGATTGGATTGCAAAGCTCGGTCAGGTATGGGTGGAAGGTCAAGTCACCCAAATCAGGATTCGCTCCGGCTTCCAAAAAACTTTTATCACCCTGCGCGATGTCAATGAGGACTACTCAATCGCTATTACTTGCCCATCAAACATGATCAAAGCACTCATGCCCGATATCAATGACGGCGATCGGGTTGTTGTCTTTGGTCGGCCGAACTTTTATGCAAACCGTGGCACCTTGTCTTTGGAGATCACCGACATCCGTCCAGTTGGTCTAGGCGAACTGCTGGCGCGCATTGAAGTGCTCAAAAAGATGTTCACTGCGGAAGGGCTCTTTGATGCCGATCGAAAAGTTGCGCTGCCGTTCTTGCCGCAAAATATTGGTCTGATCACGGGCAAGGAAAGTGCTGCTGAGCGCGATATTTTGGAAAACACCACAAAGCGTTGGCCAGGTGTGCGCTTCACGGTGAAGAACACCGCTGTCCAGGGGCCAACAACAGTGGCGGAGGTCATTAAGGCCTTAGCCGAGCTCCAAGCCGATCCGACCGTTGATGTCATCGTGATTGCGCGTGGTGGTGGCTCAGTAGAAGACCTGCTCCCGTTCTCGGACGAGACCTTGATTCGCGCGGTGGCTGACTGCAGGATTGCGGTGGTTTCAGCTATTGGCCACGAACCTGACTCACCCCTACTGGATTTGGTTGCCGATGTTCGCGCATCTACCCCCACCGATGCAGCCAGCAAAATCGTTCCTGACTTCAATCAGGAACTGGCCGGCCTCACCAAAGCTCGCGAAATTGCTCGACGCGTCATCACTCAATGGCTGGTGCGCGAGCGCGACCGGCTAGCGAGCCTGCGCGCGCGACCGGTGTTAGCAACGCCCGATGGTTTCTTAAGTGTTCGACGCGACGAACTTCACAATAACCGCCGTCGTATTCGCGTCCACATCACCAATGAACTTTTACATGCAAGTGCACAACTACGTAGCAACCAGGACAAGGTGCGCTTGCTTTCGCCTGCCTCAACCCTTGATCGCGGTTACGCCATCGTTCAACGAAGCGATCAGAGCATCGTTCGCGGAGTTGACCAACTCAACCCTGACGATATTGTCAATGTCCGGGTGTCATCAGGTAGTTTCAATGCAACCGTTAACGCCATCGATGAACCAGCCCAAGCAATCTCAGAAAAGGACGCATCGTGACTGATTCGCCAGAGCCGAAGTACACCGACCGGCCCTCCTATGAGCACGCTCGCGATGAACTCATTGACATCGTGGCAAAACTTGAGGCCGGGGATTCAACTCTGGAGGAATCACTGTCCCTGTGGGAGCGCGGCGAACACCTGGCTGCTGTGTGTCAGGACTGGCTGGACGGTGCCCAAGCACGGTTAGACGCAGCCCGGCCGCAGTCTGAGGACTAACGCGAACTAGTTGGCATTTGCTGCCACCGAGGTCTTTGCTGTGGCTGGAACCAATGTCTTTGCCAACGTTTCTAATTCATCAAAACCGCCGGTGCCCACAATCAGCGTCGTGACACCACGATCGGTTCGCACCAACCAACGTCGCTTTCCATCTGCGCGTTGCAACTGCGTCCACTTCTGACCCTTGATGTTCACGCTTCCAGCAGAGGCGCCGTTGACCTGCTCATCGCGTTCATAGGTTTTAACTGAAGCATTACTTTGGCCGGCAGCCGCATAGTTACCGGCGGTAGTGAAGTAGCCGATATTCCATGCAAAGGGATCATCGCCAGGAGCTGACACGCGCGCACTGGTCACGCGCCAACCGGCAACCTGACCTGCAACCGATGCCTGATAGGGAGCATTGGAAGCAATACCTTGTTTGACCGACGTAGGATCAACGACCTTGATCGGATCCGGGCTATGCCGCAAGGTGACCAGAAGCAAGATCGCGACGAAGGCAAACACCGCACCCAGCGAGAACACCATGTCTCGTACTGTCTCGAATCCGCGTCGGCTAGCCACGCCCCCATCGTTGCTGACCGTGCGTGGCTGCGCCATCGCGGGGGATAGGGTGGTCACATCGACCTAATCACCAGGGGAAGTGCATGAGCCAGGACTCCACGGAGCGCCCAGATCGCAACCTTGCGTTAGACCTTGTCCGCGTTACTGAAGCCGCTGCCATGGCCGGCGGGCGCTGGGTGGGTCGGGGTGACAAAAACGGTGCAGACGGTGCCGCTGTCAGCGCAATGCGCCTACTGGTCTCCTCTGTTGCCATGAACGGCATCGTCGTCATTGGTGAAGGCGAAAAAGACGAGGCCCCCATGTTGTTCAACGGTGAGCGAGTTGGCACCGGCGAAGGCCCCGAAGTTGACGTGGCCGTTGATCCCATTGACGGAACAACGCTGACCGCAAAAGGTATGCCCAATGCGCTATCAGTCTTAGCCGTTGCAGAACGCGGAACGATGTACGACCCATCAGCAGTTTTCTACATGAACAAGTTGGCCACCGGCCCCGATGCTGCTCCTTACGTGGACATCAACGCACCGGTTGAAGACAACGTGCTCGCCGTAGCCAAAGCTAAGGGCGAGAAGCCTGAAGATGTCACCGTGGTGATCTTGGATCGTCCGCGTCATGCTGACATGGTTGAGCGCGTTCGCTCAACGGGTGCGCGGATTAAGTTCATCACCGATGGCGATGTTGCCGGCGCAATCATGGCCGTGCGAGAAGGCACTGGAGTGGATCTGATGCTGGGCATTGGAGGCACTCCTGAAGGCATCATCACCGCATGCGCCATCAAGTGCACCGGTGGCGTTCTGCAGACTAAGTTGTGGCCGCGCGATGACGCCGAGCGCCGCAAGGCCCTGGAGGCTGGTCACGACCTTGACCGCGTGCTTCTCACCGACGACCTGGTGACCAGCGACAACGTATTCTTCGTGGCAACCGGTGTAACCGATGGCGAACTGCTTCGTGGCGTTCGCTACCGCGGCGGCGGAGCCACCACCCACTCCATCGTGATGCGCTCCAAGTCAGGCACCATTCGCGAGATTCACAGCGAGCATGCCTTCGGAAAACTTGGTTTGTATTCCTCCGTTGATTTCGCCGGCAAGCTGACTATTTAAAGAGGCACCATGGCAACTTTTGATTACACCGAGATCCTGCCCATTGGCCCCGATAAGACCAAATACCGCCTCGTGACCTCTGAAGGTGTTGAGATTGTTGAAGCAGCTGGGCGCAAATTTCTCCAAGTCAAGCCAGAAGCACTCCGCCACCTAGCCTTCGAAGCCCTTCGCGATATCTCTCACCTGTTGCGCACCGAGCACCTGCAACAACTGCGCAACATCCTTGATGATCCTGAAGCCTCACCCAACGACCGATTTGTTGCCCTCGACCTATTGAAGAATGCCAACATCTCCGCCGGCGGAATCTTGCCGATGTGCCAAGACACCGGAACAGCCATCGTGATGGGCAAGCGCGGACAACACGTGCTGACCGAAGGTGAGGATGAAGCCGCACTCTCGCTGGGAATCTTCGACGCCTACGAGCAGCTGAACCTGCGCTACAGCCAACTAGCACCCTTGAGCATGTGGGAAGAAAAGAACACCGGCTCTAACTTGCCGGCCCAAATCGAGCTCTATGCCGACACCCACCAAGGTCACGAACTTCAATATGACTTCCTTTTTATGGCTAAAGGTGGCGGCTCGGCTAACAAATCTTTCCTCTACCAAGAAACTAAAGCTGTTCTTAACCCGGCTTCCATGAAAAAGTTTCTTGAAGACAAGCTCCGGTCGCTGGGAACTGCGGCCTGTCCGCCGTATCACTTGGCCATTGTCATCGGTGGAACTAGCGCCGAGTACGCCCTCAAGACGGCAAAGTACGCCAGCGCAAAATATTTAGACACGATGCCGACCGAAGGCTCTGCCAGAGGGCATGGCTTCCGAGACCTTGAGATGGAGCAGGAAGTCCTTCAGCTCACTGCCGAACTAGGAATCGGCGCGCAATTTGGTGGCAAGTACTTCTGCCACGACGTGCGGGTGATTCGCCTGCCGCGTCACGGGGCCTCATGTCCAGTGGCGATTGCTGTTTCGTGTTCAGCGGACCGACAAGCGTTGGGCCGAATCACGCCAGAGGGTGTTTTTCTTGAAGAACTTGAACGCGACCCCGCGCACTTCCTGCCAGAGGTCACTGACGAGCACCTTGATGATGACGTGGTCAAGATTGACTTGAACCAGACCATGGAGCAGATCCGCACCACCTTGTCCCAGTACCCGGTCAAGACGCGCCTCTCGCTCAGTGGCACGTTGGTTGTGGCCCGCGATATCGCCCACGCCAAGATCAAGGAAAAGCTTGATGCTGGCGAACCGATGCCGGATTACTTCAAGGACCACGCGGTCTATTACGCCGGACCGGCTAAAACGCCTGAGGGTTATGCCTCCGGCTCGTTTGGACCCACTACGGCAGGCCGGATGGATGCCTACGTTGACCAGTTCCAAAAAGCCGGCGGCTCCATGGTGATGCTGGCCAAGGGCAACCGCTCAGATGCGGTCACGAATGCATGTGCTGCCAACGGCGGTTTCTACCTCGGATCCATTGGCGGACCAGCAGCGCGCTTGGCACAAGATTGCATTAAGAAGGTTGAGGTTTTGGACTACGCCGAACTGGGCATGGAAGCTGTCTGGTGCATCGAAGTCGTGGACTTCCCAGCCTTTGTGGTTGTCGATGACAAGGGCAACGACTTCTTCAAGGACACCACCGGTCCGACGCTGCAGATTGGCACCAAGCCACCGGCTAGCTAACCGCTAACAGTGGTTCTGTGATCTGCCTGGTGTCGCGAAGGTGATTTAGTACCAGTGGTGGGACTGCCAGTGCCGCCAAGCACCACAGGGATTGCCATAGCGTCCTGAGATGTAACCAAAACCCCATCTGATTTGGGTGGCTGCATCGTTGCGCCAGTCAGGTCCGGCCGAAGCCATTTTCGATCCTGGCAAAGCTTGAGCGATTCCATAAGCACCGCCTGGGCTGCCGGACTGCGTACTCCAGCCACTTTCCTTCTGCCACAAGTTGTTCAAGCAGGTCCACTGGTCGCCAGTCCAGCCGCGGTCAGCAGCCATCGCTTGGCCTAGCCGACGGTTGGAGCCACCAGAGGGAGCAACTGAACGAATTGCACTGCGAGATGCACGAGCTGCGGCAGCCTTGCGGGCGGCTGTTCTGCGGGCTGAGGTGGCCTTGCGTGCTGCTGCTCTACGGGCAGCAGCATTACGAACGGCGATCTGGTGCGCCTTGTGGGCTGCACTTTGGAGGGCATCAGCCTTGAGCTTGGCCACATGAGAAGCGTGTCGTTGGCTGGCAATCTTGCGAGCCAGCGCCAATCGAGCCTGTCGATCAGCATTGGAACGATTCGCGCGAGCGGGGACATCCGAGCGCACCGCAATGGTGCTGCTGGCCACCGGCGTGGTCGGGGGTTCGGCTGCAACGACTCCGGCCATAGCGGTCGTACCGCCAAAGACCAAAACCACCGAGGCACCCACCAGGACGGCAGTATGTCGACCCTTACTCACATAGAACCTTTCGCCAGCACCCAAGCCGTTCGCGCGGGCGCGCTTTTCTCCATGGCACTGGCCCCAAAAATCTGAACGGGAGGCTCTGACCCTCGCGCTACATGGCGCTCAACGGGCGGCGGGATGACCAATGGGGAATCCGACTTCGGACTTTGGTCTCGCGCTGGAGAACTACCAATACCCTGCCCTATGGGTAGGGTCTTAGGTCAAGTCAGGGGGCCGTGTGGAACATCACAAAGGCCGTTTCTAGGCGTAAATCCGGAAAATTGTTACCAGTTATCCACAGGACCTTCGGCGGTTTTCTCACAATATGGACACTTCCCTCGAGCTTTCGAGCATCCCTGATCAGAG
>Ga0114958_10004149_pt1 | contig 10146 bp, 9 predicted proteins | sample C_130208_EF_Meta_FD_89577 | JGI IMG/M metagenome (GOLD analysis project Ga0114958, IMG submission 89577) | Freshwater microbial communities from Lake Croche, Canada to study carbon cycling - C_130208_EF_MetaG | ecosystem: Environmental > Aquatic > Freshwater > Lake | place: Lake Croche, Canada... | reverse complement strand
CGGCGCGGGCGTTTGGCGGCATGGTTGAACCACTCGCCGGCGGTCTGCCACGGCTGGATATCGCAGCCGTAGAGGAAAACCTGACCCTTCTCGACGCGGGCAAAGGCATCCGAGACGTTGATTTTTCCGGCACGGATGGATTTCACCTCCGTGCCCTTGAGCTCCAGCCCCGCCTCGAATTTGGCGGTGATGTGAAAGTCGCGTCCGGCCTTCCTGTTGCTTGCGATTTCCGCACTCATGGGAATGGGGTCCGCTCACGGCGGTCGGGGATCACTCCTCGACGACAGCCTTCTTCTCCGCGAGCTTGATCTTGCCCTCGATGATCTCGGTGAGTGCGATGTCGGCGGCTCCCATGCTCGGGCGGGTCGGGATCAACGGCGAACGGCCGCTGTTGAGCTGACGGACGCGCTGGGACACCAGATTGACGAGGACAAGTGGATCGGTGACAATCTCGGCGGCTCTATCGATGAGGTCGGTTTTCATGGGGGTTCCGGGAAATTTGGAATTCGAAGCAGACGACTCAAAAGGAATGATATTGTCCTGAGTCATTCCGTGGTCGCGTTCGTTCGTTCAAATGGTCGCTTCCGACCGGCAAGTCGGAGGGCGGATGAATCAGGATCAGGCGGCTTTAGCAAGCCTTATCTGGCTTGATTCGGCTTATTTCGGCATCAGGTCGATGCCAAACCGGCGGAGAATCACCACGGTGAGCCAGAAGAACCCGACCGTCAGCAGGCAGTTTGCCAGCAGGGCGGCCCAGAATCCCCAGCCGTTTCGCAGCATCCAGGGCAGGATCAGGAACATCGGCAGCGTCGGCAGGACGAACCAGAAGGTGCCCTCGGAGTGGTTGGCGATGCGCTCCGGCGTCTGCTTGTCGGCCTTCATCCAGCACATCGCCAGCAGGGAGGTGAAGGGCAATGCGATCAGCAGGGCGGACAGGCGATCGTTGACGAGCTGGATTTTCGTCACGAACACGATGATCGCGGCGCTGACGACCAGTTTCACGAGATCGAGGGTGCTGAAGGCGAGGAGTTTGTCCCAAGGAATGCGGCTCATGATGGTTTGCTTGCTGCTTGGTGAGGATGCATTTACCATCCGCCCATGCAAGCCATCCGCCTCCTTTGTGCCGTCCTGCTGCTTTCGGCTGTTCCTGCCACGGCCGAGCTGACCGCCGCCCAGAAAGCGGCGATCGGGAAAAAGATCTGGCAGAACGAGTGCGCGGGAACGGTGAGCGGCCTGACCACCTGGAATACGGGCGAGGAATTTCCGTCGCTCGGGATCGGGCACTTCATTTGGTATCCGGCGGGTTTCAACGGCCCCTTCACAGAGTCGTGGCCGCAGTTTGTCGCCTATGCCAAGCAGCAGGGCGGGAAGCCCCCGGCAGTGGCATCTCTAGCGGATTGCCCGTGGAATTCGAAGGCTGAGTTCCAAGCGGACGCGAAGGGAGCGAAGATGACCGAGCTGCGGAACTGGCTGGCCGCCAATTTCGCGCTTCAGACTGATTTCATCGTCTGGCACTCGCGCGCCGCCCTGCCGAAAATCCTCGCCGCCGCGCCTGGTTCCGAGCGGAAGAAAATCGACGCGAACTACCAGAAGGTCGCCACCACCGGCCAGGGCACCTACGCGCTGATCGATTACGTCAATTTCAAGGGTGACGGCATCAATCCGTCCGAACGCTACAACGGCCGTGGCTGGGGCCTGATGCAGGTGCTGGGGGAAATGCAGGAGGTTCCCGCTGGGGCCGCCGCCGCCAAGGAGTTCGCCGCCGCTGCCAAGCGGGTGCTCGATCGCCGGATCAGCAATTCTCCGTCCGCCAGGGGCGAGGTCCGCTGGAAGGAGGGCTGGCACAACCGCTGCGACACCTATGCCCGCCCGCTGTGATCGCGTTGTTCGGCGAAAAAACTTGCCACTGCGGGCCGGGACTCCTACCTCCCGCGCATGTCTTTGGAGACCTCACTCATTCTTTTCAAGCCGGATGCCGTCACGAAAAACATCGTCGGCACCGTGCTCGCCCGCTTTGAAGCCGAAGGATTCCGCATCCGTGGCATCAAGATGCTCGCCCTGAGCGACGAAGTCCTCGCCGAGCATTACTCGCACATCGCCGACAAACCATTCTTCCCCTCCGTTCGCGGATTCATGCAGGAATCGCCGGTGATCGCCCTCGCCCTTGAAGGGGACGACGTTATTGCCCGGGTCCGCGATCTGCTAGGACCGACCGACTCGACCCAGGCCGCCGCTGGCACGATCCGCGGTGACTTCGGGTTCAAGGACGGCGACGCAAAAATGCGCAACGTTTGCCACGCCTCGGATTCCGTCGAAGCCGCGGCCGACGAACTCAAGCGCTTCTTCAAGGACGGCGAAATCTTTGCCTGATCCTGTTAGCGATCATTTCCGAAACGGGCGGCCTGCGGGTCGCCCGTTTTCGTTCATGGCAGTCACTTCAGTCTCGGTCGCAGCCACTCGAGCACCTTAGCGCGATACTCGCCGTTGTTTTTCCAAAGCGAGTTGCCGTGGCTGCCGCCATCGACGGTGAACATGGTCTTCGGCATCGCTGCTGCAGCGAAGAGTTGCTTTCCCTGCGCCAGGGGGACCACTTCGTCGGCCGTACCGTGAACGATCAACAGGGGCAGCGGTGCGATCTTCGCCACCCAGTCCTTCGGCGCCCACTCGTCGGTCACGACCCTGGTCCCGACTCTGCCGGCAATCAAATCGGCCATGCCCTCATAGGAGGCGAACGCGGCGTCACTGATCACCGCGCAGACTCCTTCAACCGGTTGCTCGGCGAGGGCAGCGATCGACTTTGCTCCTCCAAGGCTGTGGCCAAGTGAAATCAGGCAATTGCGATCCACATCCGGGCGGGTTTTTACATAGTCGAAGGCCCCGTGCACATCCTCGATCAAGCCGTGTCGCTGGATCGTGCCTCCGGAGCTTCCGAAGCCCCGGTAGTCGTAGAGGAAGACATTGAAACCCTCCGGCAGCAGCCACATCACGAAGCCGAGGTGATGGCCGATTGCGCCGGCATTGCCGTGGGAAAACACCACCGTGCCGCGCGCCGGTTTCTTCGTCGTCGGCAGAAACCAGCCGTGCAGCTTCGTCCCGTCCTTCGAGTTGAACCAAACATCGTCATAAACCGAGCCCCAGTTGGTCGGGGTGACCTCCGGGTCGGCGGTTGGGAAGTAGAACAAGTTGTTGCCCCCGTTCTTTCCGAGAAATGCCCGGGCCACCACTGCGAGATCACCATCGGGATCGCGGGTCAGTTCATGCAGCAGTTCCCGAGGACTTTTCGCCGGTGGGCGCGGGGCAGGTGCGCCGAACGCCATGCCCGTTGATATCACGAGCAGAAGTGCCGAGAGTTTTCGTCCCTTGTGCATCGATTACGATCATCCACCCGATTTGCGATTCGTCAACCCAGCGCAACACTTGACCGCGAGCAGCAGGAATGGCGCGGGGCGCAGGGTGCCGATCATTCCGTAGCGGGCCACCCGCAGTTCGCCGTCCTGCGCGGACATCCACGACTCGACCGCCGAGGCTTCCTCTCCGCCGCCCTCGTGCCCTGGGTAGCAGACGACGCACAACCATCCGCCCGGTCGGAGAACCCGCAGCGCGGCATTCAAGGCAATCAGCGTTTCCGAGGTCGTGGTGATGATCGATTGATCCGCGCCCGGAAGATAACCGAGGTTGAACATGATCGCAGCGACCGTCCCGGGTGAGACGTGGGTCAGGAGATTGGAATGCGATTCCTGGAAAAGCTCCACCTTCGCGGAGACATTGGCGGACGCGACCAAACGGCGCGACGAGTCGATCGCCGCCCGTTGCACGTCGAAGGCCAGCACCCGGCCAGACGCACCGACACAACGGGCAAGAAAAACCGTGTCGTGCCCATTCCCCGCCGTGGCATCGATCACCAGATCGCCTTCGGAAAGATGCCCTTGCAATAAAAGATGCGCCAGCTCGGTCGGGCGTGATGGATGATCAGGAATCGCCATGGGGTTTCAAGGAGTTGAGAAAGACCCGCAGATCCAGATCGGGCTCCGGTTCCGTGCCGTCGAGCAGGCAGTCTGTTAGACGACGTGCCATGCCCGGCGCGTAGAGTGATCCCTTTGATCCGAGTCCGTTGAAGTGCCACTCGCCATCGACCTGGCCGATCAGCGGCTCGCTGCGGCGGATGATCGGGCGGATGCCTGCTTCGTGTGCCATCACGGTGAACTGACCATCCATCAGCGACCGGGCGATTTCCTCGACCCGGGCCCGGCCTTTTAGCGTCGGGCATTCATCGAGCTCATTCCATTCATAGGTCGCGCCGACCTTGAAGACACCGGCACCCAATGGAATCAGCCAGCCGCCATTTCCGATTCGAATCTGAGACTCGTCCCAAGCCTCCGCCCGCAGTGTCAGGATTTCCCCTTTCGCGCAGCGATGCGGGGCGGGGCGTCCGAGTAGCAGGCCGTCCGCGCCTTCGCACCAGATTCGTTGCGAAGAGGAAGCGCTTGAACAATCCACCGTGGCCTGCCGGTAGAGCCCGCGTTCGAAAAAAAACCTTCGTGAGGCGTCCAGGAAACCCTTCACATCGAGGCGTCCACCGCCACGGATCTCCACGGCGCCGAGCCAGCGATCATCCGGCGGCGACACTTCACCCGCCGCCCAGGTAGCGACTTCGGGAAGGGAAAGCTTGGCCCGGAACTTTTCCCAACCTTTCGCGTCCGATGCCAACCGCAGTATCGGCAGCGGATGCCAGAAGCTTACGCCGAGCCGGGACTCGAGCGCTTGGTAGAACCTGATCGCTTCGGGCAGGAACTCGTCGATCCGCCAGCTAGGCTGGAAGTTCTTTCCCGTCACTGGATTGATCATGCCCGCCGCCACGCGCGAGCTACCGCCCTGCTCTTGATCGACGATTTCAAATGAGAGCCCGCGATCAAATATCGACCAGGCAAGACAGGTTCCCGCCAGGCCTTGGCCGATGATCTGAAACGGCGCGTCCACCCCTCAAAGGCATCAGACGCCAATCGAACCGTCGAGCGCGAACGGATCACAGGATGCTGCGCTGAGGCTGGATTCAGCCGTAATTGGACCGACGCACCCAGCCAACAGAAGTGACCTGATCATCCATCTGGACGCCCCTCACCCCGGCAACTTCACCTGCGGTCAGGTCTGATAGGAGCCGCTTGGGGGTCGCCTTGATTCCAGTTGTCATTCAAGGGAGCTCCAGAAGTCCGCTCCGGATTGCCGCGGCGACGGCGGCTGGCAGGCTCTGGACATGCAGTTTTTCAAACGCACGGCGGAGATAGTTGTCCACCGTGTGTAAGCTCAATTCCATGTCCTGTGCGGCTTTTTTCTTGGTCATGCCTCGCGCGATGCGACGCAGGACTTCGGTTTCCTGCTCGGAAAGCTCGATTGCCTCGCGCTTGTGCGGGAGTTGTTGGAAGGCTTGGAGAACCAATCCGGCAATCTGTGGATCCAGCGGCACGCCGCCTTCCGCCACGTCATCGAGGGTTCGCAGGACTTTCAGCGCGCCACCGGTTTTGATGAGATAGCCGTGAGCGCCTGCCTTGAGCGCGGCGAACACCTTTTCACGATCATGGAAGGCGGTGAGTATGAAAACCCGGGCAAGAGGAAGTTTTTCCCGGATCTGTCCGATCCCTTCCAATCCACTCATTCCCGGCAGGCCAAGATCCAGCAACACCAGATCGGTCTGGAGGCCGTCTCTTAGTTTGTGGAGTGCTTCCTCCATGGTCGAAAAACCTCCGACACACTGGTATCGCCCGCTGTCTTCCAACGCCTCGGCGACGGAGTCCCGGAACAAGGTGTGGTCCTCGATGAGGATGAAGGAAACAGGTTTCATGAAGGTTTGGCGGAGTTGGAGCGGGTGATTGGAAATTGCAGCAGGATGGTCGTTCCCTGCTCCGTTGAGGTGGTGGCTTCCATGGTTCCTCCCAACTGGTTCGCTCTTTCCTTGAGCGCCCGCAGACAGAATGGCGAGGCGAGCCGTTCTTCGGAAATACCGCAACCGTCGTCGCTCACTTCAAGCGCGAATACCTGATCGTGGAGCGAGGTGCGGATCATGACCGAGTCGCATTCCGCATGTCGCAAACAGTTGTGCAATGCTTCTCTGAAGAACAACAGAAGGTGGCGGTTGGTCTCCCTCGCCAGACGGCATTCCCGCGAGGCGTCATCGCATTCGAAGTCCCATTTCAAATCATCCAGCAGGATCGCCGCGGTCTCGCGAAAGTGACCTAACACCGGACTTTGAAATGCCGAACCCGGACGCAAAAGCCAGACGATGTCACGCAGCGATGCGACGGCTCCGGCACTCAGCAGGCGGATTGTCCTCAATCGGTCCGCCGCAATCTCCGGCTTGCTGAGGGCGGCTTCAGTGAGTAACTGGATGCTGCCCATGGAACTGCCGATATCGTCATGCAGGTCCGCTGCGATCCGCGCGCGCAGGGCCCGCAGAATTCGATTTTCCCGTCGGCGGTGGAGGATCGGCAAGACGACCAAGGCCACCAGCATACCTCCCCCGAGAATGCCCCCTGCTGACAGGGTTTTGTTGCGGTAGCCGCGGGCAATGGCGGCGGCCTGAAGCTCAAGCTGGTGAATCTCACCCTCGATCCCATAGCGCTTGTCAAGCAACTCCATCCATCGCCGGTTGGTGACGATCTCCCCTTGTGACGTGTGGCCGTCGGTCAGTGACTCCTTGCTCCAGATGAAATTGCCGTCGGCCGGAACGGGCTCCTGGCGTTCGGAGACGTCCACGGCGCAATGCAGCGCGATGTTTTCATTCTCATGGAGGATCTGCACCTCGCTGAATCCCATGAACACGGGATAAGCATTGGTGAATTTGCGCAGCAATAGGGATCGGAACCGCACATAACGGGCGTCAACGGCCGGCCAGTGCCAAGTCACCGCATGCTGCCCGACATTGTCGAAATCCTCCGCCTCCTGATGATGAACGGTCCGGTAGCTTCCCTCTTCACCCGTATCGGAAACCTCGATCACAAAACGCGCCGGGTAAAAGATGCCCGGAACGAGGAAATTAGGGGACCACTCGGGAGGAAACGTCCGGATGCCGTCGCACCTGCGGACGGAGCCCAAATCCACCTGCACCCAGATGGGGTCCTCTTGCGTCAGGGTTCCCCATGAAATCCAACCGATTTCGTGATGCGTGGGATCCGGGATTTCCGGCAACCCCAACCCGGTCATTTCATCCACCGCATACTTCATCTGCCATGGCCAGGGTGATGAAATCGGGTAGTTGGCGGTGACTTCCGCTGCGGAAGCGACATTCCGTTCCCCATGGAAACAGAAAATCTCTCCCCAGGACATCAAGGATGGACCATCCTGCCGGGCCGGATCGTCGTACATCCGCGTGGGCTCAATCCGGATGCCCGAGCATCGAAGTGGAGGATCGACGTGGTAACAAAGTGGATGCCCTTTGCGGATGGGGTCGGAGCGCGTGTTGTGTTCATACGCGATGAGCTTCAAAGTCTTGCCCCGCTCGTCCACCAGCAGGACCCGGAAATCCTCCGGGAGTTCGAAGTTGGGATCGAGGCCACGTTCGTCGAATTTCCTCGCCGGAACCAGACAGACCAAGTCCACGGCTTCCGGCCTTGCCCACTGGACTTGCAGCCAGCGGTCATTGTAAAAAGGATGATTGGGCCCTGTGTCCCGCTCGTTGCGAAAACCGGCGGGACCGCCAAAATCCTTGACCGGAATCACCGGCAATCGAGCCAGTTCGGCTTCCAGCGCGCCTTTCTCCTCCTGGGCCTTGCGCCAATTCCCGGAGAACCTGGCGGCCAGCGCTTCCGCCCAGTCGGAGGGCTCAGCCGCAGGCGCACAGAGACACGAGACGACCCATAGCAGCAGGGTAGGGGCTCGAAGTCGGAGTGAGATCCTGGGGAACACGGTCATCATCTTAGGGTTTACTCCAGGAATCGGGACTGCGGTTCCGCCGCCGAGAATGTTCCAAGGTCGAGGATGCACAAATGAAATCGTTCCGTTGGGGCCAACCGTCATGTGACGCATTTGCGTCACATGACAAAATTTCTGGAATGAGGTAGTTTTCATGAGCGTAATTATTACTGGCAGTAAAAATCGCCCAGTTCGCGTCTCAAAAACCACACCAGAAAAACCTCCACCATGAAATCAAAAATCAATCCATTCCGTTCCTCTGTCATTAGCGGGGCCTCCGTCGTCTTCGCCTGCTTCAGCATGCTCAACACCGGCGCGCAGGCGGCAGATCAAGTCTGGATCGGCAGTGCCGGTGACCACAACTATACCACCGCAGCCAACTGGGTGGGCGGTGCACCGCACATAGAGGATTGGAGCCCATTCGTCTTCGGTAGCGATGTCGTGGATGGCAACATGAATATCAACGTATGGTCTGCGATCGGCAACATCACCCTGACCAGTGGCCTCACTCAAGCCATCACGATTGACGGGCAGGCTGTCACCCAGGGAGGCGGGATTATTGACCTGTCCGCCGCTGGGGTCGACCTCACCATCAACTCGTCGGTTGGATCGGCGTGGGGCGATGTGAATCTTAACGTCGGAGCAGGACGGACGGTCACGCTCAATAACACTTACGGCGAGGCCATAGGCTGGTGGGGAGTGCCTGGCGGATTTGTCAAAAATGGTGCGGGCACCGCGGTGATAAATGCAGCGGGAACGTACACCCTCGCCACCACAATCAACGCAGGCACGCTGAGCGTTACCTATAACGGCAGCAGCAATGGCGGTATCGGCACGCTCCCCGTCGGCAGCAGCGTCACCGTGAGCTCCGGCGCCACCCTGCTGGCCAGCGGATTCAATTGCCTGGGCTACGGGAGCACCCACGCTGGCGATCAGTTGACGGTTAATCAGGGTGGCTCACTCACCATTGATGCCGGACAAGTGGCGTCCATGCCCTACGCGCTCAACATCGTCGGCGGGACGATCGCTTCAGTGGACGGCGGCTACTCGGGCCTGGGAACCCTCTACTACCAGTCAACGCAGGGCATGTTCACCTCCGCCAGCGATGGCACACCGGCCACGATCAGTGCCCAAAACTTCAATCTTCAAGGCGCGCAATTCAATGTCACTGACGGATCCGGTGAGGTGGACCTGAATGTCACCGGCAACTTTATGGGCGGCGGTTTGACGAAGAATGGCAACGGCGTGATGCAGCTTGCCAACTCCGGCGTCCTCGGCTACGGCGGCGCCACCACGGTCAACGGCGGCACGCTGATCATGCCGAGCGGCTCGTGGGCATTAAACGGCATCGCCAACTCTTCGATCACAGTCAACGCGGGGGCCACTCTTCAACTCCCCGCCGATCCAAGCGAATACAGCGTTGCTCCGACGCTCAATGGCGGTACGATCACCTCCAGTGGGGTCAATAATTCCGGCTGGCCCAACATTACGCTGAGCCCGAATCGCACATTAACCGCCGGAGGCGCGGCGGTTTCGACCATCTCAACGTGGCTGGGTTTTTCGGGAAACGGCACCCTCTCTGTCGGCTCTGGCAGCACATTGAACCTAACCGGACCGCTCACTGGGGATTGGATTACGGCTCGCACGGGTTTATTCAAGACCGGTGATGGCACGCTCACGCTCTCCAATGCGGCAAGCGGTTACGACTGCGACACCACCATCAGCGCAGGCACGCTGGCGCTTGGCGGAGCCGGACGACTGAACAGTGGCAACTACGGTTACAACATCACCAACAATGCGGCGCTGGTTTATGGCAGTTCGGCCTATCAAGTGCTATCGGGTGCCATCAGTGGCTCGGGGACGCTGACCCAGAGCGCTGGAACGCTCGTGCTCTCCGGCGCGAACACCTACACCGGCAATACGACCGTCAACGGCGGTACCCTCGATTTTTACAACACCGCGTCCGTGGGCGCCACCAGCGGGATCACCGTCAACGGCGCATACGGGATCGGCGGCCAACTTCGTTTCGACACCGGCACAGCCGGCGGAACCATCAGTACGCCGATCAGCGTGATTGGCGGCGCCTATACTTGGCATATGTCGGTTGTTGTTCCCAACAGCCAGCTCACGTTCACCGGCCCCATCAACCTGTCGGGGGGCGCTCTGATTGTATCGGAAGGCAGCAATTCAACCCTGAATTTCAACAATGCCTTGCACGGGACAGGGGGGCTCACGTTCGCAGCG
>Ga0114958_10004147_pt1 | contig 10148 bp, 10 predicted proteins | sample C_130208_EF_Meta_FD_89577 | JGI IMG/M metagenome (GOLD analysis project Ga0114958, IMG submission 89577) | Freshwater microbial communities from Lake Croche, Canada to study carbon cycling - C_130208_EF_MetaG | ecosystem: Environmental > Aquatic > Freshwater > Lake | place: Lake Croche, Canada... | reverse complement strand
TTAGGCGCTAAAGCAATCACTCGCTCATACAAGGCACTAGCTTCAGCGCGTTGACTATTACTGCGGGCTTTTTCAGCTTCGGTGAGTAATTCCGTAATGGCTTGATCTTGCGTCACCAATAAATCCTTACGAGGAATGGCCGCTTCAGGTTTTGCATTGGCTTGTTTTTGGGCGCTGGCATTTCGCTCTTCTGGCGTTTTACCTTTGACGGCTGATCTTTCCCATGGGGCAAACGCACAACTACTTAAGAGCGATGTGATTAAACATAGCGACACTGCGCGCTGCAATAATGAATTACATTGAAAGCTAAACATCATGCAAATTTCCTTGTGTGGTTGCACTTTTTACTTAATTAACCAATATTAAATTGACTTAAATACTCTATAAACTCGGTTCATCCGGGTTATTTTGTTCTGCGACTTTTCCACCTGCGGGCGCTCGCAAGGCTTTCGACAGTGACTTGGTCAACCCTAATGGCAAGTAAGTGAAGGTGAGCGTATTGGCCTCCTCTTTATCAAGGCGCCAAAGCGTATCGACGTTTTTACCTATGGTAACTGACAACACTTTGTTATTAGCCGTTAAAAAAACTTGGGTGGCCTGCGGGGCCTGCTCTAATTTTCCCATGTAGAAAAATGGCACTGGCGGCGCTGCGGGTGGCGGTGGCGGCTCTACTTTCACCGGCACAGGCTTAGGTGGCGGTGGTGGCACATACCACGCATGGCCCTTAAATAGATCCTGCGTTGTTTTACTCTTATCCTCCACAAACAGATGCTTTTGCGTTAAATCTGGCAACACTGAGATCGCCTCTTCAGCGACTTTGATGGCGGATTGAGGGGGCTGGTTATTAGCAAAAGCAACTGGCTCAGAGCGCTCTTCTTGCAAGGTTTTTGTTGGCAAGCTCTCTTTTAATGAACTTTCTTTTGGCGTTATTTCTGGTTGTGCACCTGCTTGCGGCACACTTTCCTCCGCTGGCTCTTGAACTAGATACATAGCGAGCAAGGTCAAGGCCAGCAAACCGCCAAGAATCATCCATCGTTGCTTTGGGCTCATCATGGCTCACGCCTCAACAGTAATGCGTAACTAAGTTTAATTTGTACCGCGGTATCTTTAACTGTTTCACGTTTAATATTGACTTCACTCAACCCCAGCGTTGGAAATTGCTCACTCGCGCTCGCGATAAATGCTTTTAAGTTTTTATAACTGCCCTGCACCGGGAAAATAATCTCATAACGCATCAGACGAGGATTGTTGGCATCAGGAGCTAGCTTATATTCCCCCACCACGAGGCTGATGCCCTTGACTTGCGCCAATTGATGAATCTGGGATAAAACTTTAGATACTTCACCAACTGGCGGAAACTGCGCATAAAACTTTTGCAAGGCTTCCTCGTCATTCAGCCTAGGCAATTTAGCTTGCGCTTGCCCAGATTCAGCGGGTTGCTGACTTAACCAAGCAAGTTCTTGGGTTTTTTGTTGCAAAGCCTGCTCACCTGGCAGCAAAGAAGTCAGGCCTATCAGCATGCAGATTATCAAACCCAGCAGACCAAGCGTACCGATTAGTCCGAGTTGATGGCGTAACACTTCTAGATAACGCAGTACGCTCTTGATATTAACTGTGTTGATATCAAGCGCATTCATCTTGAGGTAGTTCATATTAGGCTTGCTCATCACTTGTCTTTCCAAGTAGCCACGGCAACAAAGCGGATTGGATGCTGATCGACATCCTCGACGACTTCATGCTTAAGCAGATAAACGTTGGCAAGCTCATCACTCGCTTCTAGCTTTTCTAGGTAGTTAAACATAACGTCTTTGTTCTTCGCTTCAGCAGTGATTTTGAGTTGGCGCTTTTTCGCGTCGGGCTCTATCGCTAGAAGCGCAAGGTCATCTAGGGCTGAAGATTCAAGCGCATTAAAGACATCGCCCCATGGAATCATTAAGAAGCTCGCAAGTTTTTTAGCTTCTTCAATTCTAGCGAGCAAATCAACTGATGATTTTGCTTGCAGTTGCGGCTCAGCAGGCTGGAGGCCTTTATTTGCTTTTAATTGCAAGATAGATTGATCAAGCGCTACCAATTGTTGATTGATATTGTGATGACGTTGCCAAATAGTCAAGAGTGCCAGCAGCGCCAGTGCGAACATCACGAGCCCCAGCACTGATGGCTTGCGACTTACAGCGTAATCAAGGTGGATGGCACGCATGATTAAAACACCGCACTTAATGCCATGGTGTATAGCTGGTCTTCGCTAGGCAAATAACCAGCAATGGCTTTGTGTTTGGCGGGCAACACTTGCCAAGTAGGGTTGTTTTGCTTAAAAATTTGCTTGATTTTTTCATCCTGAAGTGAAGGTAGCGCAGAAAAGTAGATATTCCCTTGTGCATTTTGCAAGCCAGATAACAGCATCTCGCGTGAGATGAGGGCTGCTAAATCTTCTGACCAATCTGCTGAAATATCCTTGGCACTCACATTGGTAAGATTCGTCGCCGTGATGCTTTGCCAGTTGCCATCGCGCATTAAAGCAATCGTTAAGCGGCCTGCTTCCACCTGCACCAAGCAGCTTACACCAGCGCCTAGCTGATGGCGCATGCTATTAAATCCACTCATCAAATAAGGTTGAATGGACTTGAGCTTGCACTGATGTTTTTTGCAAAGCATTTCGATGGCCGCGATCAACTCAACATCCACCGCACTGATGAGCAGGCTATCGCCATGCGGCAGCGGATTAACCTTTATCATCCAGCTATCTACGCTATCGCCATAGCTTTCTCTAAAGCAATGGGTGGCCACTGCCATGACCTTATCGGCAGGGCTAAACGCTGGCATTGCTGGGATAATTTTAAAGCGAAACCATTGGTTAGATAGCACCAGCGTAATTGGCAGTGCGTTTACTGAATGCCCGCTTGACTGCGTCAACAAGTTCTCTAATGCTGGCAACGCGCTTGCCCAAGGCTGGGCATTATTAGCACCATATTGATGGTCAGTCACCAGCGCATGCTGCTTTTCAAGTAATCGCTTTGTGAGGCCATTATTGACGCGAAGCAAGGTTGCTGCATCGGCACTGAGGCTGGCCACTTGCTGGGTGAAGTATTGAGATTTAAAGCGCAATAAAGGTGACACGATTAATCTCTTCTAAAGTTGTTTTGCCGCTGGCAACGGCTTCAACAGCCGTTTCGCGAAGTAGTCGCAAACCTTTACGGCGAGCGGTTTCTTTAAGCTGCCGAATAGGGTCGCGCGCCACGATCATTTCTCGAATTTCATCATCTAAAATCAGGAGTTCAGCAACGGCCATACGCCCTTTATAACCCGTACCACGGCATTGACCGCAGCCTTGGCCTTTTAAGAAGGTCATCTTAGAGGCCGCTTCTTTGGTGACTGCGGATTGCGCTAGTAACTCATCAGATGGCTGATAGCTCACCGCACAATGCGTACAATTTAAACGCACAAGACGCTGCGCTAAAATCCCATTAAGCGCAGACACAAAACTATAGGTATCGACTTCCATATTAATAAAGCGGCCAATCACATCAAACACGTTGTTGGCGTGGACGGTCGTAAACACCAAGTGACCCGTGAGCGCTGCTTGCACAGCAATTTGCGCGGTTTCTGAGTCACGAATTTCGCCGACCATAATTTTATCAGGGTCGTGCCGCAATATAGAACGCAGACCACGCGCGAAGGTGAGGCCTTTTTTCTCATTGACAGGAATTTGCAGCACGCCGGCTAAGTTGTATTCAACCGGATCTTCAATCGTGATAATTTTGTCTTTGCCGGTATTGACCTCTGAAATGGCCGCATACAAGGTGGTGGTTTTACCACTACCGGTCGGGCCTGTGACGAGCACCATGCCGTAAGGCTCATGCGCCAGCGCGCGAAATTGATTGCGAGTGAGTGCATCAATCCCAATGTGTTCTAGCGTCAAACCTTTCGATTGCTCGGTCAAGGCCTTACGATCTAAAATCCTTAACACCGCATCTTCGCCGTATACACTCGGCATAATCGACACCCGCAAATCGACTTCGCGATTTTGGATATTGACTTTAAAACGCCCATCTTGCGGGATTCTGCGTTCCGCAATATCGAGCTCCGCCATCACCTTGATCCGTGAAATGACTTGCTCTGCCATCTCAGCACCTTGAATAGCGCCTACCGTATCTAGCACGCCGTCGATCCGATACTTGAGCGCCAAACCCTGACCGGTGGTCTCCAAGTGAATATCACTGGCACCAATTTTCATGGCATCGTACAAGGTGGAATTCACCAAGCGAATGACCGGGCTGGCATCTGCTGAAATACTACTTAAGGATAACTGCTCTACCCCTTCAATTTGATGCAGGGCTGACCGTCCTTGTTCCTCTTCGGTTGCCATGACTTTGTCCATGGCTTTCAGCGTTTCTTCAAAACGCGATAAGTAAGCAGACACGTCAGCATAATGCGACAAGCGGAGCGTAAATGGCTCGCGTACCTTTTCTAAGAGCCAGTTGGCAAGGCCGTCAGCAAATGGGTCGGCGATGCTAATGAATAGCTCACCTTGTTGGTTTCGTAGCGGAATACATTCTTGCTGGTAGGCTTCAGCAAAGGCTAACACCTCAAAATCTGTAGTGAGCTCGTGCAGGGCTTTGTTATCTAGGGTGGTATATTTAAAAGCGCTCCCTAAGGCCGCAAGAAATGCCTCTTGCGAGAGCTCACTTTGATCTGCCAGCACCTCAATTAAACGGCGACGAGATTGCTGGGCGATAAGCCTTGCCTTTTGAATAGCCTCTGCACTGATAAGGCTAGGTGCAGCATGATGCATAATAGGCTGGTTCATTGAATGCTCCCCGCCAAATCAAATATTGGCATATACAGCATCAGCACCACAAACCCAATCACAAAGCCAATGAATAGCATGAGTAAGGGTTCAAATAATTTGGTAAACCAATCAATCCAGCGCGCAGTTTCTTCATCGTAAAAACTAGAAATACGCTCCATCATTTCGCCCATCATGCCGCTACGCTCCCCGACCCTCAGCATACGCAGCGCAACAGGCGTTGAAAGATCATTGAGCTCCATGGCCATGGAAATGGCTTGGCCTTGACGAATTTGTTCGGAAGCTGCCAACATGCGCACTCTTAATGCGGGGGCAAGCAAGCCAGAAACCATCTTAAGCGCATTAAGAATTGGGATGCCGGCAATCAGTAGCATGCCCAAAGAGCGATAGAAGCGTGAGAGCTGGTAGATTTTCATGCGCTCACCGATAGCTGGGATTTGCCATACCATCTCCATTAACTTGGTACGCACCGATTTGAGACTTAATAAATAGAGTGTAGCTGCAAGTAAGCCAAGCAAGCTCATCATCAAACTAAATCCATGTTGTTCAATAAACGTGCCTAGTGATAGCAATACTTGGGATAAAAATGGCAGGTCACTGCCCATGTCTTCATAAATATGCGCAAACTTAGGCACCACATACGCCACTAAAAATAGTACTACTAGGCTACCGACTGAAAGCAACATGGCCGGATAAATCGAAGCTGAGATGACTTTCTTTTTCACCTGATCGATTTGACTTTGATACGCAATATAGCGCTTTAAAGATTCTGCCATCCCACCTGTTTTTTCACTGGCCCGCAAGGCAGCAATATACAAAGGGGGAAAAGCTTGTGGAAAAGACTGCATGGCAGTGGACAAAGGCTGACCTTCACTTAATTGCCTAAGCACCCCTTGAAGGGTCTGCCTTACTTCAGGGCGCGTTTCTTTTTCTGCCAGTGCTTCTATGGCTTCCATCAAGTTAAGTCCAGCTTCAAGCAAAGCCAGCATTTCTTGACTGAACAGCATGATCGGGAAGCGTTCACGCTTAGTGAAGTGTTTTTGCCAGCCACTGCCCGCTGGTTTAGCTGAAAAAACGGTGTAGCCTAAAGACTTGGCACTGCTAATAGCCATCTGCTCGCTGACGGCATCTAGTCGTAGCGATGAATACTCTTTGCCGCGTAATACACTAAGGTCATAAAACATAACTACCAGCTGACAATGTCGGCCATCTCATCCACGCCACCTGGTTGACCGTCTTTACCCAGTGAAGATAAATCGTATTCGCCGTGTTCGCCAGGGGATTTGTATTGATAAGGATTACCCCAAGGGTCTGCAGGCACGTTTTTCTTAAGATAAGGCCCTGACCAACGGGCCTCGCTGGCTGGCTTTACCATAAGCGCTGCTAGTCCTTGCTCAGTGGCAGGGTAATGACCAGTATCTAAACGATATTGGTCTAGGGATTTTTCTAAAGCGTCGATTTGCGCACGCGTGGCTTTGACTTCGGATTTGCCAATTTGCGCGAAATATTTAGGGCCGACATAACCAACGAGCAGGCCAATAATCACCATGACCACCAATAGCTCTAGCAAAGTAAAACCGCGCTGGCTCAAGTTTGATGGTTTATTTTTCCATCGTTTGTTACTCAATGGATGGTTAATTAATGCATTGGTCATTACATTGCCCTTCAACGTAGCAAAATCAACATTATCACAGGACTTAACATTTTATATTAAGAATTTGACAAATTTGTTTCAATTAAATGACATCTTAAGCTAGTCCTCTGAATTACTTCAGAATGAAAGGTTGCTGATGTGGTGATTGAGTGTCAAAAAAACAACATTCGATCTGCACACCTTAGCCACTATGAGCGGCCATAAGAGTCATCAAAACGCTCAATATCATCTTCACCCAAATAGCTACCAGACTGCACTTCAATAATTTCGAGGGGGATTTTGCCAGTATTTTCCAGCCTGTGCTTAATACCAAGCGGGATAAAGGTGGATTCATTTTCTGCCAAGATAAAACTCGTATCTCCACGCGTCACTTTGGCAGTCCCCTTCACTACAATCCAATGCTCAGCACGATGATGGTGAAGTTGTAAGGATAATTGCGCGCCAGGCTTAACCATGATGCGCTTCACCTGAAAACGGTCTGCTGCATCGATACTGTCGTACCAACCCCAGGGACGATAGACTTTACGATGTGTCGCGCCTTCTATTCGGCCTTGCTGCTTTAGCTGGTCCACGACTTTTTTCACATTCTGCGTTTTACTCTTGTGGGCAACGAGCACGGCATCTGCAGTTTCTACCACCACTAAATCACTTACCCCGACGCAGGCGAGTAATCGGCTCGCAGAAAAAGCTAAGGTGTCTTTGCAATCTGTTAATAACACATCGCCTTGCACAGCATTGCCGGTGCTATCTTTATCTAAGACCTGCCACAAAGAATCCCATGCACCCACATCAGACCAGCCTGCAGCTAGTGGAATCACGGCAGCTGAAGGTAAATTCGCTTGGCCGGCAGCGATACGCTCCATCACTGCGTAGTCAATCGAATCGCTTGGGCAACTGGCAAACTCAGCCTTACCCACACGAACGAAGTTTCCATCCAATTGCTCACCTTGCCAGGCTAATTTACACGCGGCCAGAATATCTGGTCGGCAATTTTCCATGGCAGATAACCACACTGAGGCACGCACCATAAATAATCCGCTATTCCATAAATAGTTACCCGCATCCACATACTTTTGTGCAGTGTCGCGATCGGGCTTTTCGACAAAACGCGTCAACGCAAAAGCAGTTGATTGCGCTAAAGACTCGCCAGTTTGAATATAACCATAGCCAGTTTCTGGGCAGTCTGGGGTAATGCCGAATGTGACGATCATGCCTGCTGCCGCTAAACTTGCACCCTGACGAACGGCTAATTGAAAGGCGGCGTTATCAAGAATAATATGATCGGCAGGCATCACTAATAGTATAGGATCGTCAGCCATACTTTCTGCTTCAAGTGCGGCTAAAGTTAGCGCTGGGGCCGTATTTCTGCCCGTCGGCTCTAAAACAATCACGCCCTCTTTGCCAATTAAGCGCAATTGCTCAGCAATCACAAAGCGATACTCTTCATTGCAGACCACCATGGTTGGTGCAAATTCTAAGCCAGCAATGCCATCCAATCTTCTAACCGTGCCTTGCAACAAAGAGTCCTCTCCGAATAGAGGCAGGAGCTGTTTTGGATATTTTTCTCGTGACATAGGCCAGAGCCTGGTTCCTGAACCGCCAGACAAAATGACGGGTTGAACTTTTAAATCTTCAGCGATGTTGGACATATCAATCGTTCTCTTCGATATTGAATCAGAAAGGGCTTATCCCTGCCGTCAAGCAAGGACGTTTGACACTGCAAGGGTAGGCAAGAATAAATTGGCTAGGCTTTGATAGTCAAATCAAATATATATGTCAGTGATTATCTTGAAGCGATGTGTCTATTTTAAACAAGCCCTAAAAATAGGAAAATAATGATATTTATTTTATGCACATTGTAAAGCGACTAAATGCAGAGTCAAAGACTGCATTAGAGTCATGAGTTTAAAACAGCATGCCACAATTTATTTCAGCAAATCCATTTCCTTAGCTTTTTTGGCCGCTTGCGCCCTATTCTCAACCCCCAGCTTAGAAATTGCGTTGTGTACATGATTTTTAATGGTGTTCACGCTGACATACAAAATATCAGCGATCTCTGGGTTGGTTTTTCCTGAATAGACCCAACGCAATACTTCAATTTCACGCGATGATATTATTTGCTTTTCAGTTTGCCGATTTTTTTTAACGATGGTTTCTGAGCCCTGTTCAAGCTTAACAGATTTATACACAGACTTATGCCTATCGTTCATCACCCGTAAAAATGCATGGTGCATTTGAGGCACAAGCAGTTGTAAAATATAAGCATGTCTTGGGTTGGGCTCATCGACTATTCGAGAGAAGCTAAAAAAGGTGATGATATCGCCTTCCTTGTTAGAAACGCCATGGGCAGCGATATTTCTCAGTTCCAGTTGTTTTAGTACTTCTTCGCTTTCTACAAACGGTACCCGATAAGGGCCATAGTCAACTTTATCAAGTGTATGGGAAATCAATATGGGACGAAGATCTTTTTTCCACGCATCAACCACACGATTGACAATGCCGCCCTCATAGCCAGTGGCAAATCTCAAATGCTGGTCACTCACATAACGGGTGCTGACGAAACTTTCAAAATGCAGTTGGGACTGATTTTTTAGACTGACGCCGCAAATCAATACTTCATGAGGGATTAAGGATTGCAATGAGCCTTGCAACCATGAAAAAAATTGCTCGCGTTTGTTAACCCGCAGAGACTCTTCAAAAACATCCAAAAGCAATACGGACTCTTCTTTAGTTAAAGCTGATTGTTCGTTTGCCATGAATCGTTAACAAGTAAAAATAATTTTTTATCTTAAGAATTTAGTGTTGCTTAAGCGTGATGTTTTTATTACAGAATAATTTCATTTTTGAATTGACATGGCTAGTTCTGATTAAAGAGGAGGTGAATTGTTCATGGTTCGACAAGCTCACCACGAGCGGAATAATCGCATTAAGAACAGCAAAAATGTCATCCGCCTGTCATTTTAATCAGCTATCTTGATTTACTTATGAATATTACATTTCAACAAACTATAGAATCAATTAGTGCCTTTTTGATAGTTGTGACGCTAACGCTTTTTTTAGCGCCATCAATCGCGCAAGCTGATATATATATGCAGCAAGATACTAGTGAGCAGATTGTGCTAACTAATTTACTCACCGATTCAGAACGCACAAATCAACGTGTTGGATATGAACTCCTAATTGAAAATGAGATACGCTCGCTAAGTAAGGCTGAAAATACCTTAACAATGAATAATCACAGCAATCAGAGTAATGATGGCTTGTCAAGACAACAAGTTAGCGAAGCGGTGGCTAACGCGTCTGCTCAAACATCTATAGATCCTGCCTTAATTCATGCAGTCATCCGAGTCGAGTCAAATTACAACACCAGGGCTGTGTCACGGCGTGGTGCGCAAGGTTTGATGCAATTAATGCCAAGTACGGCAAGGCGTTTTAATGTGACCAACCCCTATGACCCCTCACAAAATGTATTAGCCGGGGCTCAGTATTTGCGTGAACTCCACACCCTCTTTAATGGCAATATGCCTCTGATCATAGCTGCTTACAACGCGGGCCCCAAGGCAGTGAGTAAGTACCACATGCGAATTCCACCCTTTATGGAAACACGTTTGTATGTGCCTAAAGTATTAGATGTCTATAGACGAATTCGCGCTGAAAGAGTTTATTAGCGAGGGTTTCTTTTTTTAAGTG
>Ga0114958_10004146_pt1 | contig 10154 bp, 7 predicted proteins | sample C_130208_EF_Meta_FD_89577 | JGI IMG/M metagenome (GOLD analysis project Ga0114958, IMG submission 89577) | Freshwater microbial communities from Lake Croche, Canada to study carbon cycling - C_130208_EF_MetaG | ecosystem: Environmental > Aquatic > Freshwater > Lake | place: Lake Croche, Canada... | reverse complement strand
GGCCTGCATCGGCCTTGAACGACTCCATGGCAATGTGGTGGATACTGCCCACGCCGGAGGATCCATAATTGATTTTGCCAGGATTGGCCTTGATCATTTGAATGAGTTCAGCCAGTGATTTGATATTTGATTTTGAACTAGAGACCAACATCAAGGGCTCAGAGGTCAAACCCGCAATGGGTGTCAGGTCCTTCAAGGTGTCATAGGGCAAGGTCTTGAAGATATAAGGTGCAATGCCAAGCTGAGAGGTATCCCCCATCAAGAGTGTGTAGCCATCGGCGGGGGATTTGACAATTTGTGCGGTGGCGGTCACTCCACCACCCCCAGGCTTGTTCTCGATGACAAAGGGCTGATTCAAAAGATCGGTTAATTTTTGCGCCAAGGCCCTGGCCACAAAGTCAGGACTTCCTCCCGCCACATAGCCCACCAATATCCTCACCGTGCGGTTGGGGTAATCCTGTGCAACTGCACAGCCTGCAAGACAAAATAGTGCAATTTGAACAAAACGTTTGAAGTGAATCATAAGTTTATTGATTTAAATTAAATGGCGGCCGAAACCATGGAAAAAAGCCCAAGTGGACATTATTACTGCCGATATGAACCACTCAACTCATGGATTCGACTGAGGCCCAATTCACTCAAATGGTGGTATAGAAATCCACACTTCAAATGAAAGGGTCATCACTCTCCTTGTTCACCGCTGCAAATCAAGTGACCGACTGCACCGCGCGCGCATCCTCAATTCATCCAATGATCAACCCGGTGCCCAAGCTAGCCAACAGGGTGCTGTTATTCAATACCACTTGCATGGACATCGGTTCACACATCACACGCTTGCGAGTCTCAAAAAAGAGCCCCTCGACTTGAAGACAAAGCGGTGTAATCGCAATCTCCTTTTCACACAGGCGTGTGCAAGCACCCCTTGCTAGACTCCACCCGGGCTCGCGCCGAGGGTGGGGAATGTGCTCACATTTGTTCAAGATTGATGAGCAAAGAGGCCCAGGAGCCCACTGCGTGAGCCTAAAATACCTCTCTCTGATAACGAGACAGTGAAAGTCTGCTTTGCTGATACAAGGCTCAATAAAGGCATCAACCATGAGCACACCTGTCCACTGGAGAGCGATCCATGCTTCCTCCCTGAACGCCATGGCATGGATGTCAGGAGCCTTGTTCTCGTTTTGCTTCATGGCCGTTGCGGCGCGCGAACTCTCGCATGGCATCAACACCCTGGAGATCTTGTTTGGGCGCAGCCTTGTGGGACTCGTGGGCTCCATCGGGCTCATCGTGGGCACTGGACAGTGGGCACTTTTTAGAACCGAAAAAATAAAATTCCATATTGGGCGCAACCTATTGCACTATTTTGGCCAATACGGCTGGTTTTTGGGCGTTTCCTTGCTGCCTCTGGCCCAAGTGTTCGCCATTGAGTTCACCTCACCGCTGTGGACCACGCTCTTGGCCGCAGTGTTTTTGGGCGAGGCCTTGACCCTCAAGCGCGTTTTTGCAGTGGTGCTGGGTTTTACCGGGGTCTACGTGATTGTGAATCCTGGACAAGGAATGATGAATATTGGCGCACTCTACGTTTTGCTTGCAGCCGTGTGTTTTTCCAGCGGCAACATCTTCACCAAAAGACTGGTCCAAACCGACAACCCTTTGACCATCTTATTCTTCATGTCCGTGATCCAACTCCCCATGGGGCTGGCACTGTCCTACACCTCTCTCACCATGCCCGAGGGTCTTCAATGGCTATGGCTTTTGGTGGTCGGCTTGTCATCGATGACGTCGCACTTTTGCATGGCACGGGCGATGCAAACAACCGACATCAGCGTGGTGGTTACGCTGGATTTCCTGCGACTGCCGCTCATCACGCTCGTTGGTGTTTTGGTGTATGCCGAAGCGTTTCACCCCATCATGGTGCTGGGCTCCTTGATGGTCCTGGGCGCCAACTTGATCAATGTGTACCGACCCAAAGAGGACCTTGGCATTTAGAGCGAGGAAAAGAGTTTCAGATGACTCTGGACCATGGCCCATTTGCAAAGGCTCAATGCGGGTCGATTTAAAACTCTTGAGTGGGTCAACACTGGCTTCACCGGGCCGACAGCGCTACAATTGTGCTAATAAATATTGACTGAAAACACAAAATGGCAAAACTCGCCCTCATCCTCTCCTTGTTGTTGTTGGCCGCTGGGTCTCAAGCGCAAACCTCCAATGCCAACACGACCGCTCAAGCACCGACTGCATCCCAGTCCAATCCAGCACAAAAGCCTGACGACAGTCGCTTGTTCAAGAGCGACGATTGGTTTTTCACGTGGGGCTACAACAAAACCCATTTCTCTGACTCCAACATCAATGTGAGCCAGCCCTCTCTTGGCAATAATTTCACCGTCAATGGCGTTCAAGGCCATGACGAATACCATTTTCCCACTTGCTGCAGCCCAGACAATTTAAGGCTGGGACGCTACCTTGACGAGGCCAAGACCATGGCGCTGGATCTGAGCTTGGATCACACCAAATTCACCAGCACCATTGGCCAAGTGGCCAATGTCACCGGCACCAACAAAGGTGGTGTAGGCCCCCAAGTCCTCTCAAACCAGTTTTTCTCCTACATGCTCCACAATGGCTTGAACCAAATCATGGTCAACTTGTCCTACCGCAAGCCCTTGCTTGGTGCACCCGATGAAACCTCGGGACTGTCCTTCATCAGCAAAGTGGGCGCAGGCATTGCAGTGGTTCACCCTTGGAGTGAAATCAATGGCAACGAATACCAAATGGAGAAAAAGACCCTCAGCAACGCCTTGGGCTTCAACAACGGATGGTGGCGCATTGTGGGCACCTCGGCCTCTGTTGAGTTTGGGGTGCGGTATGTTGTGTATCAACCGTTCTATCTTGAGTGGAGCAACAAACAAATTTTGACCAACATGAGCAATGTGCCAGTTTATCAAGGCAGCGCCTCACAAAAGTTGCGCAGCAATGAAATGATTTTCAGCCTAGGCTATGCTTTCAATCATTGATTTTTTTGATACGGACACAACGCCAAAGCGCTTCATCACGCCATGAGGCCATGACGCCCTTTTGCTCTTGGGCTTTTTACTGATTGCTGCTTTCGAAAGCATTGCAAAACCCGCAGGCTTGCGGACCTGTGCGACCTCAAAATCCAATGGATAGACTCAGCCTCATCTGGCGAGGCTCGCCAGGGTGAACGGTGATCCCACTGAACACAGGCATGGCCACCCGTGACACCTGATAGTCTTGGGAATAGGCCATGTCAAAGTATTGGCGATTGAAGACGTTGAGTAAATCAATGGACAGGTGAGTGCTGTCGTTGAGGGTGCGTTTGATGCGTAAATTAGACACCAATACACTGGGTGCGACTTGTTCCCCGTCTTGGGTCAATGGGTAGGCACCTATATAGCGCGTCTCCCAGCCCATGGACCACGGCCCCCAACGGTGAACTCCCACCCTCAACATCCCCACCTTGCCAACGGCATTGGGGATGTGGTTTCCGACTTCGCCGTTGTCATTCATGTTTTCAAAGCGGGCTTTGGTCCAGGCCAGATCGACATCCACAAACGCTTGCTCGCTGGGCGCATAGTGGTTGTGCCACTCCACCCCAACCCGATTGCTCGCTCCATTGGCCGATGTACTGCCCAGATCCGAGTCGGTGTTGTAGACCAGTTCAGAGCTGCTTTTGAGTTTCCACAGCGAGAGGGAACTCTGCACGTTTTTGATGAACTGCGTTCTGAGCCCCACCTCTGCGCCAAAACTCGACGCCAGTGCGGGTATGGCAGGACTCAAAGTCAAGGTCGTGGGATCAACTTTGTCGATCACGCCCCGCGCGTCATTGCTGTGAAATCCCCTTCCCGCATTGAAGAAGGTTTCCGTTTGAGCCCAGGGCCCCAAAATGACCGACAGCTTGGGCGAGAGTTGTGCCGCCGACGCATGACCGCTATTGAGGATATTCTCCTGTGCATCCAAGCGCATGTTCACTTGGTCGATCCGGGCCCCAATCACCGATCGAGCCCAAGGGGTCCAGGTCGTCATATTTTTTGCGTAAACCCCAGTCATCCACTCGTCCACATGGCCTTGACTGACCATCGACTGCACTCGCCTGGTTTGGGTATTGAAGAGTCCCAGCTTGATGTTGTCATAGCGTACTTGCAGTCCCATCTCGGTGCTGGAGTCCCTACCCAAGAGCTCATGGTTCCAACCCTCGACCCAATTTACGCCCACCACATTTCGTCCTTCGTTTTGTTCGAACTGGTCTCCACTGACCGGTCTCAATTTAAAAAAGGTGAAATCCGACCACAGCGTGAGGGTTTCATGTTCAACAAAGGCGGACCACTTTCGATAGCCGTCATCATGGCTTTCATGATGCTCGCCAGACAAGGCCATGCGAGCGCTATCGCCCCCGTCGCTTGGATTCATGGTCCCCCATCGTGGCAGTTGCCCAGAGCTGATCAAGGAGAGAGGAACCTGATCGGTGGCGTTCCAGTGCGAGGTGTAGTAAGCACCAGTGACAGACCAACCCAAACTGGCGCTGCCTTGGCTTAACTTGAGCACTCCATTGATCTTTTGCAACTTCTCTGACACCTGCCAAGGACCGTCTTGATGTTGCAACTCCAAAGCGCCCAAAGCGATCGGAGCATCTGGGATCAAACTGGTGTCCACGCCAAGGGCTGTGTTTGCGCTGACCAAAGGCTTGGAGCCCGCCAACAAGATCCGTTGATAACCATAAGCGCCCAAGGTGTAATCAAACACGTTGGCGGCCAGTGACTTCTTATAAACCACATCGGCCGAGCCGGCGCTGGCAAAGTTGCCGTGGCTAGCATCGTAGGGTCCTTTTTTGTAGTCGATGTGATCAATCAACTCAGGAATCAAAGGATTCAGATCCAAATACCCTTGTCCATGCGCATGGGTGGGCTTGTTGGCGACCACGCCGTCCACAGAGACCGCAAAGTCAGTCCCGTGGTCAAGGTTGTAGCCACGCAAGAAATATTGGTTGGCTTTGCCGTCCCCTGAGTGCTGGGTGACCACCAGACCTGGGACACTTTGCAGCGTGTCTCCTGGGCGCAAAACCGGCAAATCGGCCAAACTGGCCGCCGAAATGACTCCACCAGAGGCCGCATCCGAGCTCCCTAGTCCGTTGTCGACACGTCCTTTGACCATGACCGCGGGTAAAACCGCTTTTTTGTCTTTTTGCTTTGCCTCAATGGGCGCATAAGGGCTGACATGATCAGTCACCATAGTGGCTTGGACTGAGCTTGCGACCTGTGGGGCTGTGTTTTGGGCCATGGAGGTGCTTGCCAACATCAAGAGCCAGCATGGCGCAAAAAATGGTCCCACCCGCCTCTTCTCCAACATCGATATTGCCTCCGGTTGATCGATATTGTATGACAAATTCAAAATTCATCACACCAGCTTGGATGTGCGCTGCCTTGATCCACTTGGACACCCACTCGAGCGCCCCAGCTTAAAACTTCATTCAATGACGTAAAGTGAGAAAAAATCGGTAAAAATCAATTTTTTACCGTCATCCACTCCAACCCGATTGAGAATATGTCCAAGCTCTTCCCAGATTTCAAACACCAACTCGTTGACTTGGGAGAGGTGCAGATCAATACCTGCATCGCAGGCAACGGCCCGCCACTGCTGCTGCTGCACGGACACCCTCAAACCCACGCCATTTGGCACCGGGTTGCCCCGAGTTTGGTCCAATCCCACACCGTGGTGATGACAGACCTCAGAGGGTATGGCGACTCCTCGAAACCCCAAGGTTTGCCTGACCACAGCAATTACGCCAAGCGAGCCATGGCAAGAGACCAAGTCATGGTGATGAAGTGGTTGGGGTTCGAGCAGTTCGATGTGCTCGCCCACGACAGAGGCGCTCGGGTGGCACACCGATTGGCGATCGACCATCCCGACTGCGTCAAGCGCATGATGCTTCTTGACATTGCCCCCACCTTGGCCATGTACCGACAAACCAATGAAGCGTTTGCCAGGGCTTACTGGCATTGGTTCTTTTTAATCCAAGCCTCCCCCATGCCTGAGAGGCTCATCGAGTCAAGTCCAGGCGACTACATCCGTGATGTGATGGGCAACCGAAGCGCTGGGATGGCGCCCTTTGACCCCAGGGCCGTTGCGGAGTATGTGCGGTGCCTCTCGCGAGATGGAGCCGCGCACGGTTTGTGTGAGGACTACAGAGCATCCGCCACGATAGATCTCGTGCATGACTTGGAAAGCTTGAACTCAGGTCGCAAAATCCATCACCCCCTCAAAGTGTTCTGGGGGCTTGAGGGTGTCATCGAGAAATGCTTTGATCCCTTGAGAGAATGGCAGCAAGTGGCGCATCAAGTGTCCGGAGCAGCTTTACCATGCGGTCACTACATTCCCGAAGAAGCGCCCCATGAACTTCTCAAAGAGTGCGAAACGTTTTTTCAATGACGGCTTGAACCCACCCCACGCAGCGCCATGTGAGTCAGTTCAAAGGAATGTGTGCGTTTTGGATGACGGCTTGCCACTTTTTGATGTCAGACAGCAGCAGGGCCTGTGTATCTTCAGTGCTCAAGGACAAAGGGTCAGCATTCATGTTTTTGATGCTTTGAATGACCTGGGGAGAGGACATGGCATCCGTGAACTCTTTGCTCAACTTGGCGATGATGGGCTTTGGCGTTCCGGCTTTCACAAAAACACCATTCCATGAGCTCACCTCGTAGCCTGGCAACCCACTCTCGGAGATTGTGGGCACATTGGGTAAATTAAAGAGGCGTTGGCTGGCCCCCACGCCCAAGCACTTGATATTTCCAGCGGCAATGGAGGTGTACACCGGTCCTACAAACTCAAAGGCCACATCGATATCACCGCTCTTCAAGGCCGTGAGCACCGAGGCGGTGGAATTGAAAGGGATGGTCTGCTCTTGAATACCAGCCAGTTGTTTAAAGAGTTCAACACCCAGGTATTGGGTTGAACCGACATTGATGGCACCAAAGTTCATTTGTCCAGGATTCTTTTTGGAGAAGTCAATGACGTCTTTCACACTATTGAATTTAGAGTTTTGATTGACCAAGAGCACGATGGAAAAGCGCGCCATGGTGGTCACCGCTTCAAAGTCGGTCTTCACATTGAAGGGTAAATTTTTGACCAAGGTATAGCTGATCGCTGAACCATTGCCAATCAATGCCAATGCATAGCCGTCGGCTGGCGCTTGCTGCACGGTCGAGAAGGCTTGAACGCCTCCTGCGCTCGGTCTATTTTCGACGACGATTTGTTGACCGATTTTCTCGCTCACTTTTTGTGTCACCACTCGAGTGATCAAATCGCCTATGCCACCGGGCCCATTGGGCAAGTAAAACTTGATGGGCTTGTTCGGATACGTCTGAGCGCACAACGCGGTGGACAACAACCAAAAGGTTATGACGGGTATAACCCGAAGTGAATGGCTAAAAATGGATAGACGCATAGAGCCTCTGAATTGCGAAGTTGTATTGAATTTAAACCTTTTCAACGCCACGATCGCAAGGGTTTTCTCTATGCATTGATCACCCCCAACGCTTTAGCATGAAAACATTCTCATGAAAATAATTTATTGAAGTTTTAACATCCATCATGTCTATTGAAATTTCACTGTTATCCAACGCCATTGGCGCCAAAATTTCCGGCCTCAACTTAGAAGAAAGCTTGAACGCCAAAGAGATCAACCTTCTGATCCAAACCTGGCATGAACATGGCGTCATTTGCATTCCCAAACAAACACTCACTGAAGCGCAACAAGTTCAGTTCGGGCAATATTTTGGCGAACTCGTGAGCACTTTGGGCGAATACAAAATCAGCACCACGCACCCATCGATCATGTATGTCACCAACGAAAAAGACAATGGCGAGTACGTCGGAGCGCTACCCGATGGCGAGATGTTTTTTCACTCCGATATGTGCTACGTTGAAAAGCCGTCGATGGCCACGATTTTGTATGCCATGCACATTCCCAGCAAAGGCGGCAACACACTTTTTGCCAATATGTACAAGGCCTACCAAGCCCTGAGTGCAGAGATGAAAGACAAAATTTCTACCCTCAAAGCAGTTCACAGTTATGAGCCCGGTGACAACGCCACCATGAGTGTGGGGCGACTCAAAGCGCCCGCAGGACACACTGCTCGGCGCTTCGCCCACCCCATGGTCTGCACCCATCCCGTGACAAAACAAAAGGCCCTCTACGTCAATCGCCTGATGACCGAGTCGGTCGTTGGTCTTGACAAAGACGCGAGCGATGCGTTGCTCGAGCAGTTGTTTGACCATCAAGAACAAGCGCAATTCACCTATGAGCATCGCTGGACACCAGGCGATTTGGTCATGTGGGACAACCGCTGCGTGCTGCACGCAAGACAAAATTTTGACGCACAAGAATTGCGCAAACTCAGGCGCATCACCATCAAAGGCGATGCAATCCAATAAATCCCCAAGAACGCACAACGATTGGCAAACACACATGGGTAAAAAACAACTGGCCTTGAATATCATTGTTTCACTGAGCACCATGCTGGTGATGAGCTTGGCGTTGGCTGACGTCTATCCCTCCAAGCCCATCCGACTGGTGGTGCCTTATGGACCGGGTGGCGTGGGCGACTTGACGGCCAGAATCGTGGCTCAAAAAATGTCTGAAAACTTGGCACAAACCATCGTCATCGACAATCGCCCCGGCGCAGGCTTGATTCCAGGCACAGACGTTGTCGCCAAATCAGAACCCGATGGCTATACCCTGGGTATTGTGGGCAATGGACAAACGCTGGGCAGCTCATTGTTCAAGAACTTGCCTTTTGACATCAACAAAGACTTCTCCCATGTCTCGACCATTGGATTTTTTGACATCGCCGTGGTCGTCAATGCCAACTCCAGCATCAACACCGTACAAGATCTCATCACCTTGGCCAACCGCAACCCAGGACAAATGAATGCGGGAAGCATCAATATCGGCAGCACTCAAAACTTGGCAGCAGAACTCTTCAAGAGCACGACCAAAGCGGACTTCACCATCGTCCCCTTCAAGTCCAGTGGAGAAGTGATCTCGGCCGTGATGGGCAAAAATATTGACTTTGGAGTAGAGATATTGACCCCGCTACTGGGTCCCTTGAAGGGCAACTCAGTCAAAGCCATCGTACTCATGGGCAAAAAACGTTTTTCTGCATTGCCCAATGTGCCCACCATGGCAGAGAGCGGCTTTCCAGGCTTTGAGGCATCGTCGTGGAATGGCATCTCAGCCGCCGCCAAAACTCCCAGTGCCATTTTGGACAAACTCAACAAAGCCATGCAATTTGCATTGAGCAACAACGAAGTGAGAGTCAAACTACTTGACTTGGGAATTGACCCCAAGGGCAGTACGCCCGATGAGATGAAGGACTTGATCGCGTCGGACACCAAAAAATGGAAAGTCATCATCGAAAACGCCAAAATCGAAAAACAGTGATCTCTCGCCCTTCCTTTGAACTGAAAACACCATGACCCAGAACTCGCTGCCACTCAACATTGCCATTGCTCCTTATGGTCACACCGCTGCGCTACTCAATGGCGATGTACCTTTGGAGGGCATCCAAGCCAATTTTCTCAATATCAATCCGATCATCGCGGCATTTCGTCGCATGGTTCGTGGTGTTGAATTCGATGTCTGCGAAATGGCGCCGGCAACCTACATGATTGCGCGCTCCATGGGCGCGCCCTTCAAGGCCTTGCCCGTCTTCATCATGCGGCGCTTTCACCACAGTGGCTTTGTGGTGCACCCAGGTGGAGCCGTTCGCAGTCCCAAAGACATCGAAGGGAAAAAAGTGGGCGTCAGGGCCTACTCCGTCTCCACTGGTATCTGGACCCGAGGCATATTGCAAAATCACTATGACGTTGACATTGATAAAGTGACTTGGATGGTCGATGATGAAGAGCACGTCCAAGAACTCGTGCTCCCACCCAATGTGCACCACGTGCCTGAGGGCAAGAGTTTGGTGAGCATGATGCAAACGGGCGAACTTCAAGCGGCCTTCTCTGGGCCAGCTGGCATTGGACGTGCGGGTGCACCCAAAGACGGGTGGGACTCCAAATCCAACGAGGAAGTCCCCTATCAAGAGCTCTTCGCCCACCACGAAGAGGTCGAGCGGCAATGGTACCAAGACACGAAAATC
>Ga0114958_10004144_pt1 | contig 10156 bp, 11 predicted proteins | sample C_130208_EF_Meta_FD_89577 | JGI IMG/M metagenome (GOLD analysis project Ga0114958, IMG submission 89577) | Freshwater microbial communities from Lake Croche, Canada to study carbon cycling - C_130208_EF_MetaG | ecosystem: Environmental > Aquatic > Freshwater > Lake | place: Lake Croche, Canada... | reverse complement strand
GTGCCGAGTATCGGCGTTATGGATGTCGTTTTCGGGTGGTTGGGGTGTGTTCATCCGCAGCACCCTGCACGAAAAAAACGAACTTGGTGCTCCCGGTTGGGAGCAACATTTCAAAGGGGGTGATTTTGATGACTGAGGAGACTCTCTCTCACGGAATGGAGGTGGGGTTGGATTTGCAGGACAAACAGGACAAATTAACCGCAAGAACTGCAAAGATCCGCAAAAACGAATTGCGAGGGCTGATAGGCCACGAAGCCTCTATTTATCTACTTTCAGAGGCGATTAGGCCACTTTTTGAAGTGGCCACCCTAACGGGATTCGAACCGGTTGCTCCCAATCGGGAGCACCAGAGCGAACAAAGTGCTGTAAAATCCGGCGGGGTGGCTTTTTCTCTTATACCCCTTCACCTCAGGATTTCTGCACGAGTAGCCCTGCGATTCGCGCCAATTGCCTCAAGAAGCTCGTTCCGGCGAAACAAACGATGCTTCCCAAGTTTGTAGCTTGGAAGCAGTCCCATCTGGACGTACTGCTGCATTGATCGCTCAGGGATGCCAAGCCATTGTGCTGCTATCTTGGAGTTGATGAATCCCGAGTCATCAATTGCTTTCGGCAGATCTTTTTTAGGTAAGCAAACCGTGACAAGACGGCAGATCGCTTCTGCTAGTTCTCGGGAGTATCGAAGCACTTCGGGGTTCATGGTCGATGGGGTTGTGTTCATGTCTCACCTTTAACCCCTCGAAGAAAAATTAACGGCATTTTGGGTCCGGAGGTAATTTTAGAGCATTGGACACGTTTCTTGGTTTATTCAAACCCCGGCTGTTTATTCCCGTGTCCTAAAATGAAATGATAATTCATCAATTGTGTCTGGGATAAACTTTTTGGCTGGATTGTTTATTTTACAATAGTAAAAGTGAAGTATGGCTTCATCTAAACGCCTTGGGATAATCAAAAGCGTGCTTGCTACCTTTTCGAAGGAGAGGCCACTCAGTTCCCTGGAACTTCGACGTGCCGGAGTCTCCAGGGAGTTGGCTTATTACTACGTTAAGTCAGGGTGGTTGAAGCGGTTGGAGAGAGGGGCATTTGCTTTAGAGGGGGGGGAGTTAAGCCAAGATGGTTGTCTGGAGTTTTTGAATACTCGTTTTCCTGGTCTCCATATCGGCGGGAAAACAGCCCTTTCGTGGCGAGGGTTGATTCACAATGTTCCATTTCAGGAGACACTCTGCCTGTGGGGACCCAAGGGGGGCAGGATACCTGTGTGGTTTCGAGACAGGTTTCCATGCCGTTATACAAGTCGTCAGCTTTTTGAGCAGCCGATTATGCAAACGACTGCCATAAGCAGCCTACCAGACAAGCATGGAAAAGTTACCGTGTCAGAACCGGAAAGGGCCTTGCTGGAGTTGCTCAGCGAGGTAGGGACTCATCAGGAAGTGGGAGAGGCTCGCAATATCATGGAGTTGCTCGGTTCTATTCGACCGGAATCCCTCATTCCGTTGCTGATCCATTGCCGCCAAACTAAAGCATCGCGACTCTGCGTCCAATGGGCTGAGGAATTGGGTCTTCCTTGGGCTACACAAGCCGCTGAATCAATCAAGGGGGTAACCGGAGGAGCCCGGTGGGTCAGGAAGCTTGCCAGCGGTCATACACTGATTCTCAAAGGATCATGAATAGTCGCTATCTCGATACCGTCAGGCTGCTGTTGGAAGTGGCGCCCGAGGTCTTTTCCCAAAGCGAGTTTGCGATGAAGGGAGGAACTGCCATTAGTTTCTTCTGTGGCAACATGCCCCGGCTCTCGGTGGACATCGATGTGGTTTTCACCGATCACACACTCTCTCGGGATGCAGCCCTTACTGCCATTTCATCCAAACTCAAAGCAATCCAGGAACGTCTTGAGAAGAGGGCGATCATCGCAGAGTTCCGTCCTCTTCCGTCAGGGGAGGAGATCAAATTATTTCTGAGAAGGGGTGATATGATGGTGAAGGTTGAAGTGAATCAAGTGTTCCGAGGGACGGTGCTTCCGGTTGTCCTGTCAAGATTGGCAGAGGAGGCCAGGTCCCTTTTCACCCTCGATCTTCAGCTTCCGACGTTGGATCGCTCGGAGCTATTTGGAAGTAAGTTGGTTGCCGCAATGGACCGGCAGCACCCTAGGGATTTGTTTGATGTGGCGAAGCTGTACGAGCAGGGAGGACTGACCCCTGAAATCATCGAGTGCTTTGTCTGCTACTTGGCGGGCCACAATCGAACATTTCACGAGGTTCTCTCACCCAATAATCAGGATCTCCTCCGTCCTTATGAGAATGAATTCGTTGGAATGACACGGGAGCAGGTTTCACTCCAGCACCTGGAGGCTATCCGCGAGAAGCTGAAGAAGGATTTGTTGGAGGGGTTGGAGCCTCGTCACCGGGAGTTTCTTCTAGGATTAGTCCAATGCAATCCCGATTGGAGTCTGATGAGGTGCGGGCATCTCGCACAACTTCCCGCTATCCGTTGGAAACTCCAGAATCTTGAGAAGCTACGTGACAAAAACAGGAAAAGATTCGACCTGCAGTATCGGGAGTTGGCTTCTTTAGTGGCCAGTAAATGACCATCGAAGTGTGATACTGACCCTTGTACTCCAAATCATGTAGGTAAACATAATGGCCTGGTCGATGGGCTTCCTGATCAGGGGAAAGATTTATATCCAGCGGATTTCCCTAGTCTCCAAATCATAGATGACGGCTCGAAAGATCCCGTAATCAGCCCCGACATTTAGTGAAGGGATGCCATGGAGTCGCTGTTCTTTGACTCGGTAATGGGTGTGGCCACACATCAGAAACTCCACGTAGGCAGAGCGTTTCTCGATTTCCTTTCCCACCAGAGAATTGCCGGAGTAACCGGTGAAAAGATCTCTATACGAACCTGACTGGGGATGACCGTTGAGTTGAGGCCATGGGCAGGTGTGAAGAGCCATCATAATACGCTTCTTTGCATCAATGGCCTGATCGAGTCGCTCTGCAATTCCATCGGCCTGAGCGCGTGCATTGACCTCCAAAAATTCAGCACATCCAGGAATGAACCTGAAATCATTCCACCCCTTTCCGGCCAGATAGTCCTCCCATGTGACCGGTTTTCCGTCAAGTTGTAGGTTTGGCCAGGCCAGGCCTAGGTCGAAATGACCATAACCTCCAACAATGGTTGTTTCACCCCAGTCGGCGTTTTCAAGATCCAAGAGGGTGATCCTGTTTTCCCTGCACGGGGTTTCCCAGAATGCCGAGATAGTGTTTTCGAGAAGATGAAAATCTTTCCCCGAAATGTTGCCCGTCCAGAAATCATGGTTTCCGAGGGCCACCGCTAAGGGACGATCACCGACTGCCTTGCGGATCAGTGCAATATGGTCCGAGGCTTTTGACGGGGTAGAAAGATCCCCTGCCACTACGACCGCATCAGGATTGTCACGTTTTACAGCCTCAGCGAACAGTTCAAGGATGCGCCGACCATCAATCGATCGTGCATCGATGTTCAAATGCAGGTCTGCTGTAAAGAGGATCTTCGATACGTTCATGGTGTCAGAATGAGGGGGGGCTATTATCCAGTGACGAGTCCTCCCATGATACAGGTGATTCAATCGGATGAATGGTAGATCACTTCCTGTTGGTCTCGCTCTTGAAGTGAAGAACTAGCTACCCCAAGTCGTTCCCAGTGTAATTAAAAAATGTTGGCAAGGTCAGCAAGGCTTTCCTCATTGATCAGGTCGGCACGGAAGCAGTGGGTGACCACGGCGGCACGGAGGCCCTTCTCGGAAGGCTCGTCCGCTTCGGCGACCCACCCGAAGGTTCTGCCTGGGACTTGGCAGATTCTCTCGATGCTATCGTCCCCTCCCTCCGGGAGGGGTTCGATGTGGTCGACGGGGTGCTGCGTGTCCGCGTTTCGGATGTCGTTTTCGGGTGTTGGGGGTGTGTTCATCCCGCGCACCTTGAACGAAAAAAGACCCCTGGTGCTCCCGATTGGGAGCAACTTTTCGGTGGGTTACTTTTGCGATACTAGGCAACAAACTTTGCCTCAAAAGAGAGGGGGTTAGATTTGCAGGACAAACAGGACAAATTAACCGCAACAACTGCAAGGAACCGCAAAAACGAATTGCGAGGACTGATCGGCTACGAAGCCTCTATTTATCTACTTTCAGAGGCGATTAGGCCACTTTTTGAAGTGGCCACCCTAACGGGATTCGAAACCGTTAGGTTTACAGAGAGTAAGATGCCAATTGACCCCTAGGTAACAAAAAGGTAACAAATTGGGCATGTCACCGGAACAAAAAAAGTCGGAGAAGAGGAAGAAAAAAGGACCCCTGGAAATCTACGAGGGAAAGACCGCCCGCATCCCAATTTACGACGCTGGAAATGGTAAGGTTCTCCTCTCCTACTACGCCAAGGGACACCGCAAGTTGGTCAAGTGCTCCAGCATGGTGGAGGCGCGTAAAAGGGCCAAGGAGATTGCCGACCAGTTGGCAGATGGAGTTGCCCATGTGCACACCGTCACGGCGCAGCAAGCAGCCATTTTGGAGTTCTGTTATGAGATACTCACCCCCCTCAGGGTTAACTTGAGCGAGGCCGTCAGGGAATTCGTCGATTCCCGAAAGATCATATCCCAGATGTCGGAGAAAGCCTCCCTTGTGGAGGCTGCCACATTCTTTGTGAAGGAGACCGATCGCAGGAAGGTGACCCCAAAGGCTTTTCCAGAAGTGGTTCAGGAGTTTCTGGATGATCTTAAAGCCAAACAGCGCTCCTACCGCCACTGGGCAGATTGTCATTCCCGCCTGCTCAAGGCGGCTAAAACCTTTCGTGGCGGCATCCTTGAGATCACTGCCCCCGATCTGGAGCGTTGGCTCGACTCCATCAAGGTGAAGGGACGCAACCGAAACAACTACAGGGGAACTCTGACCACCCTCTTTTCCTTCGCAAGGAAGCGTGGATACCTCCTCCGCAATACCCAAACCGAGGCCGAGTACATAACCGTTTCCACCGATCACGGAAGCCCTGTCGGCATTTACACCCCTCCGCAGATCTCCCAGATCCTGCATGGACTTGCCGACAAGTGGGTCTCCTTTGCGGCGATTGGTGCTTTTGCGGGACTCCGCGCTGCTGAGATCCATCGCCTTGAATGGAGCGACGTGAACATGACTGAGGGGCATATCGTCGTAGATCGACAGAAAGACAAGACCGGCAGGCGCCGCATTGTCCCCCTTCAGGATAATCTTAAAAAGTGGCTCAAACCACATGCCAAGAGGAGCGGATGGATCTGCCCTCACTACGCCCATGATTCGACCTTGCTGACCCAATTCGGTGAAGCCCTCAAATTGCCCGGAGTCACCCCTGTCCATAACGGATTCAGGCATTCCTATGCCTCCTATCGTCTGGCCGAAACCCAGTCGGCCGATAAGGTTGGCTTAGAGATGAACACCTCTCCCAGAAAGCTCTTCCAGAACTACCGGGAACTGGTGACGGAGAAAGCTTCAAAGCTGTACTTCGGAGTGGTGCCACAAAAGAAAGGCACCCAGAACAAAGGCAAGGAATCCAAGAATGCTCCCGACAGCGGAGCCAAGAAGAGGTCGCCATTATCGAAGAAACTCATTCCAAGTGGCCTTGCGGCTCGCGCCAAGGGCGTCAAGAAGCTCACTCCTGCGAAATAGCCGCTGTTTCCCCAGCTTGTAGCTGGGCAGAAGCCCAGACTGAACATAACGCTGCATTGACCGTCGAGAAATCCCCAGCCAAGCAGCGGCGGCATGAGTGTTGATGAACTCCGCCTTCGGGTGCGAGTCGGGAGGATTGCCCTCAGGTGGCCTAATCTTCGCGAGCAACCGGAAGACCTGTTCAAAGCTTGGTTCACGCCGCCGCTCTTGAAGCTCCTCAGGCGGAATGGAGAGTGATGACATTGGGACAGTAAAAGCCCCTGCCCTTTCAGGCAGGGGCTCTCTTGAGACTTCGGATCAAACTCAGCTGAGCTTCACTCCAGTGTTTTTGATGAAGTTCTTGGCTTGGTTGACGATGACCTGCTCCTGACGTTCGGGCTTCATAAGCGGGCTCACCATGGAGCGGATGGCTTTCAGGACTTCTGCTTGTTCCGGCTTCTCCAACCAGGCTTTCACCTTGGTTGTGTAGCCCTCCCGCTGATCTAAATCCTGCATCTTGCGCAGGAGGAACTTACGCTCCAGTTGCTCCCTGGGGAGTTGCTTTACGAACTCCACAAGTCCGGGCTCGGACTTCATGAAGACTTCCAGCTTCGCGTTGACCTCGGGGTTGATTTTGAACTGCTGCATCAGTTCCTCTTTCTGTTTCGGTGATGTGATGGCCATATATCTCAGTTGTGGCGCACGGCGTTTAGATTCCCGTAGCCGTGCAAGTTGACGGGTAATCCTCAGACCTTTCGTCCAAGGGTTTCCCCGAAAGGGGTCACCCTGATCTGCTGAACGACCGACTTGAGGAAACGCTGGGCTATTCTCCGGGGGTTCTGTTTCCGGATTTCGTCATGAAGATGGTGTTGGAGGAGCTGGCTGACCGTGACCTTTGCTCCGGCACTCTCGGTCAGGGAGACAGCCTCTTGAAAAATCGCGTAGCTCTCGGGATCCAGAGTGACGGCAACAGTGGTGGGTTTGCTCATGGTGTAAGGATGTTGAGGAAAGCGGCATCCATCAGAACCAAGCGCCGCCTTCCCTCCAGCGCATCAAGTTCCCCGTTGAGCTCATCATTGAGCTTCATCTCGGCAATAAGATCGCCCTGCGGATCCTCTGCCTCCGAAAACCCTGTGGGCTTTTCCTCCGAAGGGTCCTGTTTCTTGGGAGCAGGTGATGCGAGGGGCTCGGCATCGAGCTGCTCCTTCAGATCCTTCACCTGGTTTTCAAGGATCGGCACCTTGTCCGAATCCTTCTGAAGCGACTCGATCCGCTTCTTCATGGCGGTGTTCTGTTCCTCCAGAGCCGCCGCATAGGCCTTCTGCTGGGAGTTACGCTGATCCCCATCCGTCTTGACGTAATAAGAGGGGGTCGGATCAGAAACGACCAGCGGGTAGGCATACGGCCCTCCCGGCCTGTAGTTCCAATCGGCAGACTGCTCCTTGCGGTAGAGTGTGTGCCGCTCATGCATATCGTCCGGGAAGTCAGGATCGGTGTACCTTCCCGTCGGATAGGATTTCACGACCTCAGAAGTGCGGACTCTTGAAAGAGTGCTCTGCGGAACGCTGGTTCCGGCAACAGCAGGATAGTTTTCGGGATTCACGGTTTTGTGTGTGGCGCAGCCCGAGACGGCGCAGATCAGTGGAATGCAGAGGAGGTACTTCATTTGGCGGATGGGTTGTTATTTGCGGCAAGCCCCCTGGCGGCCTTGTCGAGATCGACCGTCTGGGTGACGTAGAGGTAGAAGAGCGTCCCGCCCGGAACGCGGATGTAGTAGGGGTTCTTCTGCAGCCCATCGAGGAGCCGCTGGGCATAGAGCTGTCCACCGGCTTGGATTCCTGCAGATAGGGCCTGTGTCATTCCTCCTCCCTGAAGCTGCGTGGCTCCCCCCGTCAGCGGGGAAATAATGTTGGTCACCCCTGGGAAAGCTCCCGCCCCTGCGGCAACCATCGAGGCCAACATCGCCTTCGCCTCCGCATACTTGTCGGAGGCGATCTGATAGCCCCGTAGTCCCGCCGATCCATCAGTATCTTTCCAGCGCCCTGGCTCCTTCTCATCAGGCGCGTAGTCCAGCACCGTGCCAGCTAGGGGGAGTTGCTTCCCGTTCTGGAAGACGAGCATCCACTGATGCTCGGAGCCTACCCGATCTCTAGCGGCACTGGTCTTGGCAACCCCGTGAACCTCCGTCCCTGCCGGGATGATGAGTCGTCCATCCCTCCAGACATCCTCAGTAATCAGGCCGATGATCGGTGTATCCAGGTTGATGGAGTCCACCGTATTTACCAACTCGCATTTCAGGAGTCGTCCATAGGGAAGGTAGTTCTCACTCAGTGAGTTCTCCTTCATGGCAAAGATCGCCTGCGGAATCGGTGGCGGGGTCTTCACCGCAAGGGGTCTTCCATCAGTCTGCACGGCAGCAGGCTTCGGGGTGGGCGTCGGCCTCACCGGTTGGATGTCAGGGATCCCCTCGTCAATCGTGTACCCCTTGGCTGCTGTGGCCTGCACCGGAATGTCCGGGGTTACCTTGCTCACCTTCCCTCCGCCTCGATGCATCAGGATGAAGGCCAGAATCACCCCTCCTGCAAACAGGAAGAGGATCAGTCGCCCTGTCGGCTTGTTGAGTAGCTCCGTCTTGAAATCGCGGAGGTTCATCGGACGACCTTCTTGTTGGAGGTACCACTAGCACTAGCACTCCTCACCGCTTGATGAGGTTCTGCCCTAACCACGAGGACATTCCATTTGTTGTCGGGGGCGAGGTGATTACGGCCACCCTGCCCGTTCCCAGTGATCGCAAAGAATGCAGGGGTCACCGACTTCGGCGGCATCACCCCGGAGGCATCGGCAAGGGACTCCGTGTAGATCCGCTCATTGAGGCGAACCGCGAGATCCTGCGGCTTGTAGTAGATCGGCTGGTCGGTCTCATTGACCAGTTCCAGCCGGAAAATGAGCGTGTCTTCCTCCTCGAATCTCCAGACATCGAGGATGCGGACGCTGAAATCCTTATAATAATTGGTGATTCCCGGAGACGCATGGAGCACCCCGGCTAAGGCATCCCGATCTGCCTTCAGAAGCAGCGGATAGGCCTTGGCTTTGTCCATTAACGAAAGAATTCGCTCGGGCACGACATTGATCTTCCCCTCCTTACCACTCCGTTCCTCCTGGTAGAGGGTCACATTGTAGAAGGGATGATCCGAAGCCGTCAGGTGGAACACGTAAGCATTCCGGTTGAAGATCACGGTCAGGTGATCCTCCGCATCCTTCTTCAGCGCCCGGATCGTGAAGTAGAAGTTCCCTGGAGTGAACGAGATCAGGAACCCGGCATTCTCCTGATCCTGCACGGCCACCGACTTGGCAAAGAGACCCGTGATTTCCGAGGGGAACATGACCGTCGTCGTTCCCGTCTTCGAGGCCACCGGGATGTCGTAGATCACGAACTCATCGAGCGGCTTCTGAACGATGGATCCGGCGTGGGCGAGCGAGCCCATGCATAGGATTGCAGCGAGGATTGGGAGCTTCATGCCCCCGAGACTTTCAGAAAATCACACCTCTGGTGCTCCCGGTTGGGAGCAACTTAATGATTTTTTACTTAGAGCTGATCTGAGGCGGACCGTCTGTAGAAACGATTCGATCTACGTTTCATTTCGAGTCTTCTCGGCAACTGGCTCCGCGAGACGATAGCCGGTGCTTCTCCCTGCCCCATCTTCCCGAAGCATCAGGCCTCGTGTCAGCAGGTCGTTGATGTCGCGAAGCGCAGTGTCCGCAGAGCACTTCGCAATCTTTGCATACTTGGAGGTGGAAAGTTTTCCCTCAAACCCGTCGAGCAGACGGTTGATCACCGCATGCTGGCGTTCATTCACCGGGCCGTCTTGGTTGATGCGCTCCCAGATCCTCGCCTTATGCAGGATTCCCCGAAGGCTTATCTGCGCCTCTTCAAGCGCTCTGTCCAGACAGCCCAGAAACCACTCCAACCACAGGGTGATGTCGATGGTTCCGCGCTGGCTGCTTTCCAGCGAATCGTAATACTGCTTCCGCTCCTTCTCGATCTGCGTGGACATGCTGTAAAAACGCTCCGCCACGCCGTCCGCCCTTGCGAGCGCCAACTCTGCAATGGCCCTGGCAATACGGCCATTGCCGTCTTCAAACGGGTGGATCGTCACAAACCAGAAATGTGCAGTGCCGGCCTTGAGAACAGGATCAATCGTCGTGCTTCCCTCGAACCACTCAAGGAAACGGCTGACCTCCGCATCAAGGATATCGGCATCTGGGGCCTCAAAATGAACATTTTCCCGCCCCATCGCCCCGGAGACCACCTGCATGGGGCCATCCTCCCCGGTGCGCCATGCTCCCGTGGTGATGCGTCTCATCCCACTACGCCCGCTTGGAAATAAAGCCGCATGCCATGAAAAGAGTCTCTCGGCTGTGAGTGCTTCGCCGAACTTGCGAGTAGCATCGAGCATCATCTCAACAACCCCCTCGACGTGACGATTCACAGGGGTCATCCCCGCATCAACAATC
>Ga0114958_10004143_pt1 | contig 10156 bp, 6 predicted proteins | sample C_130208_EF_Meta_FD_89577 | JGI IMG/M metagenome (GOLD analysis project Ga0114958, IMG submission 89577) | Freshwater microbial communities from Lake Croche, Canada to study carbon cycling - C_130208_EF_MetaG | ecosystem: Environmental > Aquatic > Freshwater > Lake | place: Lake Croche, Canada... | reverse complement strand
TTCCGTCTATGCTGCCTACCAAGGCAACACGTATTTGTTCGGCGGCAATGCCCCGTATGTCGAAGAGATGTACGAAAACTATCTGGCCAATCCAGGCAGTGTTCCTGATTCTTGGCGTGAATATTTTGATGCCTTGCAGCATGTTCCGGCTGTCGATGGCTCCAACGCCAAAGATGTGCCCCATTTACCCGTGATCAATGCCTTTGCTGAGCGTGCCAAATCCGGTGGTACCAAAGTCGTTATGGCCAGCGAAAATGTAGAAATGGGTCGCAAGCGCACGGCGGTTCAACAGCTGATTGCGGCTTACAGGAATGTTGGTCAGCGCTGGGCTGACTTGGATCCGTTGAAACGCACCGAACGCCCCAGCATTCCTGACTTAGAGCCTTCTTTCTATGGCTTTACTGACGCAGATCAAGAAACGGTTTTTGACACAAGCAACACGTTTTTTGGCAAAAAGAACATGTCCTTGCGTGAGCTGCTCAATGCTTTGCGTGAAACTTATTGTGGCACTTTGGGTGCTGAGTACATGTATGCAACCGACCAAGGCGAAAAGCGTTGGTGGCAAGAGAAGTTGGAAAGCATTCGCAGCAAACCCAATTTCAATGCCGATAAGAAAAAGTCTATTCTGGAGCGATTAACTGCCGCGGAAGGCCTCGAGCGCTACCTTCACACCAAATATGTAGGACAAAAGCGATTCTCGTTAGAGGGCGGTGAGAGTTTCATTGCGGCTATGGATGAGCTTATTCTTTCTGCCGGCCTCGCAGGCATCCAAGAGGTCGTGATCGGTATGGCGCACCGTGGTCGTTTGAACGTGTTGGTCAACACCATGCGCAAGTTGCCTGCAGATCTGTTTGCGGAGTTTGACCACACTGCACCTGAAGAGTTGACTGCTGGCGACGTGAAATACCACCAAGGTTTCAGCTCGGACGTGTCGACAGCTGGTGGCCCAGTGCATTTGGCTTTGGCATTCAACCCTTCCCACTTGGAAATCGTCAATCCGGTGGTGGAGGGCTCTGTGCGAGCCCGTATGGACCGCCGTGCCGACCCCACGGGCAGTCAAGTATTGCCCGTTTTGGTGCACGGTGATGCTGCTTTTGGCGGCCAAGGAGTGAATCAGGAAACCCTGGCGTTGGCCCAAACGCGGGGGTATGCCACTGGCGGCACGGTACATATCATCGTGAACAATCAAATTGGTTTCACAACCTCAGACCCCCGTGATATGCGCTCGAGCGTGTTCTGCACGGACATCGTTAAGATGGTCGAGGCGCCTGTTTTGCATGTCAACGGTGATGATCCTGAAGCTGTGGTTTTGGCCACTCAAATGGCACTCGAATACCGCATGACCTTCCGCAAAGATGTCGTGCTTGATATTGTGTGTTTCCGCAAACTCGGCCACAACGAACAAGATACCCCTGCGCTGACACAGCCACTGATGTACAAGAAAATCGCTGCGCACCCCGGCACACGCAAGTTGTTCGCTGACAAATTGACCGCACAGGGTTTGGGTGAGACTTTGGGTGACGACATGGTTAAAGCCTACCGCGCAGCCTTGGAGGCGGGTAAGCACACCGACGATCCTATTTTGACCAACTTCAAGACCAAGTTTACTGTGGACTGGTCCCCCTTTATGGGCAAAAAGTGGACAGATGCAGGTGATACGGCCATTCCTTTGGCGGAGTGGAAGCGTTTGGCAACCAAAATCACAACCATTCCCGATTCTGTGACGCCGCACCAGTTGGTCAAAAAAGTCTATGACGACCGCGCAGCCATGGGTCGTGGCGATATTCCTGTCGACTGGGGCATGGGCGAACACATGGCGTTTGCTTCGCTGGTCGCCAGTGGCTACCCTGTCAGATTGTCTGGCGAAGATTCCGGTCGTGGCACGTTCACGCATCGCCATGCTGTGATTCACGATCAAAAACGTGAAAAGTGGGATATCGGCACCTATGTTGCTTTGCAAAACGTGGCGGAGAACCAAGCGCCCTTCACCGTGATCGATTCGATCTTGTCTGAAGAAGCGGTGCTCGGTTTTGAGTACGGCTATGCCTCCAACGATCCCAACACCATGGTGATTTGGGAAGCGCAGTTCGGCGATTTCGCCAATGGCGCCCAAGTGGTGATCGATCAGTTCATCGCCTCGGGTGAAGTCAAGTGGGGCCGGGTCAACGGTTTGACCTTGATGTTGCCGCATGGCTATGAAGGTCAAGGCCCAGAGCACAGCTCTGCGCGTCTCGAACGCTTCATGCAATTGGCCGCTGACACCAACATGCAGATCGTTCAGCCCACCACCGCCAGCCAGATATTTCATGTGTTGCGTCGTCAAATGGTGCGCGATTTGCGAAAGCCTTTGATCATTTTCACACCCAAGTCGCTGCTGCGTAACAAAGACGCGACTTCGCCTGTATCTGAATTCACCAAAGGTTCATTCCAAACCATCATTCCTGAAAACAAAACGCTGAAGGCTGACAAGGTCAAACGCATTTTGGTTTGCTCAGGCAAGGTGTATTACGACTTGGTCAAAAAACGCGAAGAGTTGGGCGCCGATGACGTGGCTATTTTGCGCGCCGAACAGCTCTACCCCTTTCCGCACAAAGCATTCGCGGCTGAATTAAAAAAATACCCGAATGCCACTGAGTTGGTGTGGACGCAAGACGAACCCCAAAACCAAGGCGCTTGGTTTTTTGTGCAGCACTACATCCACGAAAACATGCTGCCCAGCCAAAAGCTTGGTTACTCCGGTCGCGCTGCATCCGCTTCGCCGGCCGTGGGTTACTCGCACCTGCACCAAGAACAGCAAAAAATGCTGGTAGAAGGCGCTTTCGGCAAGATCAAGGGCTTCGTGCTCATCAAATAAGTCGTTGAATCGAACACAGAAATACTGAAAGAATTGTTATGGCTATCGTAGAAGTTAAAGTCCCGCAGCTGTCCGAATCCGTGGCTGAAGCCACCCTGCTGCTGTGGAAAAAGAAAGTGGGCGACTCAGTTGCTGTTGACGAAATTTTGATCGACATCGAAACCGATAAAGTCGTGCTGGAAGTGCCTGCACCTGCGGCTGGGGTGTTGTGCGAAATCCTGATTGCGGATGGTGGTACGGTGGCGGCCGAACAGCTCATTGCCCGCATCGATACAGACGGCAAAGTGAGTGCTGCGGCCCCCGCAGCTGCTCCTGCCGCCGTACCCGCAGCTGCTGCAGCCGCCACAGCTGCCTCCAACAGCAAAGTCGGCGTGGCCATGCCCGCCGCCTCCAAGCTGATGGCCGACAACAATTTGGCCGCCGGTTCGGTGGCTGGCACTGGCAAAGACGGCCGCGTCACCAAAGGTGATGTTCTCAGCGCCGTGCAAGGCGGAGTTTCTGGTGCTTCTGCTGTGGCCGGTGGTCTTCAATCTACAGCCGCAGTCATCCCAACTGGCGCGCCGACCAAGTCCTTGCCCCAAGTGGCAGGGCCTGCCGTGGCCATGGGTGAGCGTCCACAGCAACGTGTACCCATGACGCGTCTGCGTGCTCGCGTGGCCGAGCGTTTGCTTCAATCGCAATCGACCAACGCTATCCTGACCACCTTCAACGAAATCAACATGGCCCCGGTCATGGAGATGCGCAAGCGCATGCAAGAGCGTTTCGAAAAGGAGCATGGTTGCAAGTTGGGCTTCATGAGCTTCTTTGTCAAGGCGGCTGTGCATGCGTTGAAGAAATTCCCCGTCTTGAATGCCTCGGTGGATGGCAACGACATCGTCTATCACGGTTTTTTTGACATCGGTATCGCGGTGGGTTCGCCCCGCGGTTTGGTCGTACCTATTTTGCGCAACGCCGACCAAATGAGCTTTGCGGATATCGAAAAGAAGATTGCTGAATTCGGCGTCAAAGCACGTGACGGCAAGCTCGGCATGGAAGAGATGACCGGCGGTACCTTCTCTATCTCGAATGGCGGCACCTTCGGCTCCATGATGTCGACCCCGATCATCAACCCGCCCCAGTCGGCGATTTTGGGCGTTCACGCGACCAAAGACCGAGCCATGGTGGAAAACGGCCAAGTCGTGGTTCGCCCCATGAACTACTTTGCCATGTCGTATGACCATCGCATCATTGATGGCCGCGAAGCTGTCTTGGGCCTGGTCGCCATGAAGGAGGCGCTGGAAGATCCAGCCCGCCTGCTGTTCGACATTTAAAACTGATCGAAAAAACATGAGCAAACAATTCGACGTTATCGTCATTGGTGGTGGTCCCGGTGGCTACATCGCAGCCATCCGCGCGGCGCAACTCGGTTTCCAAGTCGCTTGTATCGACGAGTGGAAAAACGCAACCGGCGGCCCAGCCCCGGGCGGCACTTGCACCAACGTGGGTTGCATCCCGTCCAAGGCTTTGCTGCAGTCCAGCGAACACTTTGACCATGCCAACCACCATTTTGCAGACCATGGCATCAGCGCCAAAGACGTGCAGATGGACGTGGCCAAGATGTTGGCCCGCAAAGACAACGTGGTGAAGCAAAACAACGACGGCATCTTGTACCTGTTCAAGAAAAACAAGATCACGTTCTTTCACGGTCGCGGCAGCTTTGTAGGCCAAGCCGAAGGCGGCTACGAAATCAAAGTAGCGGGCAAGACGGAAGAGTCCATCACTGCCAAGCAAGTCATCATCGCTACAGGCTCAAACGCCCGTGCCTTGCCGGGCACCCCGTTTGACGAAGTCAACGTGTTGTCCAACGACGGCGCGTTGCGCTTAGGCGCTGTGCCCAAGAAGCTGACCCTGATCGGCTCTGGCGTGATCGGTTTGGAGATGGGTTCTGTTTGGCGGCGGTTGGGCGCAGAAGTGACCATCCTCGAAGGCCTGCCCACCTTCCTGGGTGCTGTGGACGAGCAAATCGCCAAAGAAGCCAAGAAAGCCTTTGACAAGCAAGGCTTGAAGATCGAACTCGGCGTGAAAGTAGGCGAAATCATCAACGGCAAAAAAGGCGTCACCGTCAACTACACCAACGCCAAAGGCGAAGCGGTGGTCTTAGACGCCGACAAGCTGATCATCTCGATTGGCCGCGTGGCCAACACGATCGGATTGAACCCCGAAGCGATTGGCCTGCAACTCGACGAGCGTGGGGCCATTGTGGTCGATGGTGATTGCAAAACCAACGTGGCCGGCGTTTGGGCGGTGGGTGACGTGGTGCGAGGCCCGATGCTCGCACACAAAGCCGAAGAAGAGGGTGTTGCTGTGGCCGAGCGCATTGCTGGCCAACATGGGCATGTCAACTTCAACACCATTCCTTGGGTCATCTACACCAGCCCCGAAATCGCTTGGGTGGGCCGCACTGAGCAGCAACTCAAAGCCGATGGTGTGGCTTACAAATCAGGCACTTTCCCGTTCCTAGCGAATGGTCGTGCACGCGCTTTGGGCGATACCACGGGGATGGTGAAATTCTTGGCAGATGCCACAACTGACGAAATCTTGGGCGTTCATATTGTGGGCCCCATGGCTTCTGAGTTGATCGCTGAAGCCGTCGTGGCAATGGAATTCAAAGCGTCTTCGGAAGACATTGCGCGCATCTGTCACGCGCATCCTTCCTTATCTGAAGCCATGAAAGAAGCCGCATTGGCAGTTGACAAGCGGACGCTTAATTTTTAAGTCCAGCATGCCCTTGTGCATCGAAAGCCCGCTGTGATCAGTGGGCTTTTCTATGAGGAATATCAGAGACAATACCTGCTGTATGTCAGTCCTTAAAAATTATCAAAACGAGCTTGAAGTTCGTGGTTACCAAAGTGACCCAGCCCAATTGCAGGCTATTGAGGCCCTTCAACACTGTGCAGATGCATGGGCCGCTTACAAGTCCAAGCGGTCCAATCCTTTAAAAAAATTAATTAATCGCCCTGCCATTCCCAAAGGGGTTTACATGTACGGCGGAGTCGGGCGAGGTAAAAGTTTTTTAATGGACTGCTTTTTCAATGCAGTGCCCATCACCAAGAAAACACGGCTTCATTTTCATGAGTTTATGCGCGAAGTCCACAGGGAGCTCGCCTTGTTGCAAGGCACTGTCAATCCCTTGGACTTGCTTGGCAAGCGCATGGCCGAGCGTTATAGACTGATTTGTTTTGATGAATTTCATGTGGCGGACATCACCGACGCCATGATTTTGCATCGCTTACTGGTTTCGCTATTTGATCACGGTGTGGGTTTCGTCACGACATCCAACTTCATGCCCGATGGCTTGTATCCTGGTGGCATGCACCGTGACCGGATCATGCCTGCAATCGATTTGCTAAATGATCGCATGGATGTGGTCAATGTTGACAATGGTGTCGACTACCGGCAACGCACATTGGAAATGCTGCGTCTCTACCATACGCCTTTGAGTGCCGCGGCGGACTTGGAAATGACGCACGCCTTTGATCGACTTGCCAGTGGCCAAGATGAAGAGCTTATTTTGCATATTGAGGCGCGGGAAATTCTTGCAAAACGTCGTTCAGGTGGCGTGGTCTGGTTTGATTTCAAGACTTTGTGCGGCGGGGCAAGATCGCAAAATGATTACTTGGAAATTGCATCTCAGTTCCATACCCTTTTCCTGAGCCATGTTCCCATCATGCCTGCGCGTTTGGCCTCTGAGGCGCGTCGGTTTACGTGGCTGATCGATGTGCTTTACGATCGACGTGTGAAATTGATCATCTCAGCCCAGGTTCAGCCGGAGGAGCTTTATGTTGCCGGCCCCTTAGTTCATGAATTTCCCCGGACGGTTTCACGTTTAAAGGAAATGCAATCGGCTGAATTTTTGGCCTTAGAGCACAGAACAGTGGACACGAACATCACATGATTTGTGCCCGCTATACAGGGTTGATTGTGGTGCTTCTGTGTGCACTTTCTTCGCGGGTATCACAAGCCACGGAGACCCTGACACATGAACAAAAACTGCAAGTTTTGCAAGACAAGCGAGACACCATTATTCAGCGGTATGACTATTCTGCCAAGCAATGCTGGCAACTTTTCATGGTGAACGATTGTCTTCAGGCTGCCCGCCAGGAGCGTCGACGCGCAATGGAGCCAATTGATCGGCAAGAACATGCTGTGCGTGCTGAAAAAAGGGCTCAAGCCGTGGCTGATCGACTCGAACGACTGGATGCAAAAAAGCCACCGCTGGAAATTAACAATGACAGTCAACCTTGATTTGCGATCTCCTCAGAGACTGTTAATCGCGCTCCAAATAGACCATTCTGAGCTGAATGCATTGATTGATCAACTGAGTGTGCACCCGGCGATTGACGATTTACAGATAAGGCGATTGAAAAAACAAAAATTGATCTTGCGCGATCGTATTGCTCAATTGCAACATGTGCTCTTACCCAAGGAGCCTGCTTGAGCGCCTTGAGCGCAGCTGTGGCGCTTACCTTTGGGGCGCAGGGTGCGCTGGCCGCGAGTTCGGCCGGCTTCCAACCGCGCGAAGGACAAACAGCCATGGCGCTGGCGATCGCTGAAGTTGTCCAACTGGGTGGGGAATTGGTCGTCGAGGCTGGTACGGGTGTAGGCAAAACGTACGCCTATTTAGTGCCTGTTTTATTGAGTGGGGAGCGGGCTTTGGTGTCCACCGCCACCAAAGCCTTGCAAGATCAACTTTTTTCACGTGATATTCCCAAGTTGGCGCAAGCCCTTGGCTTGCCAGTTAAGGTGGCTTTGCTAAAGGGACGAGGCAGTTATTTGTGCCTTCAAAGGTTGGAGCAATCTCGGCAAGGCCATGAATCGGCAGATCGAGTTTATGCCCATGCTTTAGCCAAAATAGAAACTTGGTCGCATGCCACCTTGACGGGCGATTTATCTGAATTAACGGGGCTTGATGATCGCTCGCCAGTCATACCCTTGGTCACCTCAACCCGCGACAATTGTTTAGGCTCTCAGTGTCCCAAGTTTCGTGCATGCCACGTGAATCTGGCGCGCAAAGAGGCCATGGCTGCCGATGTGGTGGTCATCAATCACCATTTATTCTTTGCCGACCTGAATGTGCGTGAGTCCGGCATGGCCGAGTTGTTGCCAATAGTGCGCGTGACCGTGTTTGATGAGGCGCATCAACTGAATGAAATTGGGGTTAATTTTTTAGGGCAGCAATTGAGTACGGGTCAATTGATCGATCTGGGGCGGGATCTGTTGGGTGCAGGCTTGCAACTGGCCAGGGGGCTGGCAGATTGGTCGGTCTTGGTCAGTGTTCTTGAAAAATCCGCACGCGATTTGCGATTGACCGCATCCGAGTTCAGAACCGGAAGCCGTTTGCGTTGGACTGACCTTGAGCCCTCAGGCCTCAACGTCCAGCAGTGGGAGCAAGGACTGGCGGACGTTCAATCCGCTTGCAATGCATGCATGCAGTCCATCGAAACAGTGGCTGAATTGGCACCTGATTTTGTCAGGCTGTATGAGCGATTTTCATCGGTACTTCTCATTATTCGACGCTTTGAAAAGCCTTGCCCAGAAGAGTCGGTTCGCTGGCTTGAAGTTGGCATGCAACTGCGCTTGATTGAGTCGCCATTGGACATTGCAGATGCTGTGCAAACTCAATTGCTAGGAAGGAAAATTGTTGAGGATTCAAACAGCATTGAACAAGCTTTTGACGATGCGCCTTCAGCGCCCAGTACTGATCGCAAAGCATTCGTGTTTACTTCCGCCACATTGGGTGATGACCCTCAAATGAAATGGTTTACTGAGCCATGCGGTTTGATGCAAGCGCGTTTGCTACAGGTGTCCAGCCCATTTGACTATGCGGCTCAAGCAGGAGTTTACGTGCCTCGCCAAATGCCTCGACCGAACGACGCCACGCACAGCCGCTGTGTGGCGGACTTGGTGGGTGCTGCCGGGCTGAAACTGGGAGGGCGCACCCTGGTGTTAACCACCACCTTGGCGGCAATGCGCAACATCGGGCAGCGCCTTTCCGAAGATGCCAGTCTTGCCGGACAAGTTGAAGTATTGGTTCAAGGGCAAGGTCCAAAAAGACGTTTGATGGAGCGATTCAGGCAAGGTGATCAGGACGGGCAACTGGGTTGCATTTTGGTGGCCTCGGCTTCTTTTTGGGAAGGTTTTGATGTCCCTGGGGAAGCGCTTCAATTGGTGGTTATAGACAAGTTGCCTTTTCCTCCACCCCATGACCCCTTGGTCGAGGCGCGCTCCGCTCGTCTTGAGCGGGGAGGCCGTAGCGCCTTTGCAGAGTACGCCTTGCCTGAGGCGGCTGTCGCGTTGAAGCAGGGCGCAGGCAGATTGATCCGCAGTGAATCCGATCAGGGCATCTTGGTCGTTTGTGACCCGCGCTTGGTCACCATGGGTTATGGCAAAAGATTGCTGGCCAGTTTGCCGGCCATGCGGGTTTTGCAAACCCCGGAAGAATTTGCAATTGCATTAGAGCTTCTTACTAAAACTTCCACCAAGCTTTAGCTTCGGTACGGCCTTTGCCAAGCAGCGCGGATTGTGGAAAACTTTTTTCAAGAACTCGTCGGCTGTCATCTCGCAAATCGATCATGCCCAAAGCATCGTAGGATTGAATCAAAATGTCCAATGCCTCTTCGACGGCCGGCACACCTTGAAAATCAGAAATGGCCACTTGAGCGCGGTTGATAGCGGCCACATAAGCGCCACGGCTGAAGTAATAGCGTGCCACATGGACTTCGTAAGAAGCCAAGGAATTGACAATATAGGTCATGCGCTGCCGCGCATCCGTCGTGTATTTGGATTCTGGAAAGCGGTTGACCAATTCACGAAAGGCTTCGTAGGAGTCTTTGGCTGCTTTTTGATCTCGCTCAGAAAGGTCTTGCCTTGTGATGAATGAGAACAGGCCTAAGTTGTCATTGAAGTTGACCAGTCCTTTCAGATACAAAGCGTAATCGATTGCTGGGCTGGCAGGGTGCAGCTTGAGAAAGCGGTCCAAAGTAGCGACCGCCTGAATTTTGTCTCCGGTTTTGTACTGGGCAAAGGCTTTTTCAAGTTGGGCTTGTTGTGACAAGGTGGTTCCAGCGGCTCGGCCTTCCAACTTGTCAAATAAGCCAATGGCTTTGTCCCATGCCCCCGCTTTGGTTTCGTCCTTGGCTTCGTTGAATAGTTTATCTGTTGACCAGGTGGCCGTATTGTCTTTTGTCGCAGAGGCGCATGCGGTCAGCACAAGTGCGACCAAAATTGTCAACCCCGCGGGGACCACCGATAATCTGAAATCGC
>Ga0114958_10004142_pt1 | contig 10159 bp, 4 predicted proteins | sample C_130208_EF_Meta_FD_89577 | JGI IMG/M metagenome (GOLD analysis project Ga0114958, IMG submission 89577) | Freshwater microbial communities from Lake Croche, Canada to study carbon cycling - C_130208_EF_MetaG | ecosystem: Environmental > Aquatic > Freshwater > Lake | place: Lake Croche, Canada... | reverse complement strand
TGGAACTATTTCTGAACAAGACAAAGAATTGTTTTTATTCACAGACTCTATTGAGGAGGCTGTTGACTATATAAAATTTAGTATTGAGAAATTCAATCTTCAAGAAGAAAAAACATACAATCCGTTTGGATGGTTATTGGAGCATAGATTTAAAAAATAAGAAAAAGTAAAATGATAAATTACAGCGAAGGCTTATTAAAAATGGAATTTACATTATGAATAAAATAAAAAAAAAGTTATATCAAAGCTTAAAAACTGAAACATAATAAATGAAAGTGATATTACTGAAATGAAAAAAGGATTGGAAAAATATCGCAACTAATAAATTGGAGTCTTCATTATAATATATACTCGAATAATAAATAATCAGCATTCATATCGAAAAAATTCCAACCAAGTTTGCTATGTACCCTAACAGATCGTTGATTTTGCTTACTCACAGTCGATAGTAAAATGTCATATTTCGTACCAAAATACTTTATATATGCTTTTGAAGCGGTTACTATAAAGTAAGTGCCCTGCAACTCAGTATCTAATAATATCTGAAGACTATAACCAATCCTTTTGGATTGCAAATAAGGTTTAATAATTGCATAGGTGCTTTGAACATGGGCAATAAGATCAGTTTTCATTACGGTATTTACCAAAACATACCCCCCGATTTTTTTATCTATATGCTCAAACACAAGTACATCAAGATTATTGATGGCATTTGTAAAAAAATCTTTGTCATAGACTACTGAAAGAAAACCTTTTTCAAGAGAGGTTAAATTTTTATTGTTCCACTTATGGTTGAGCTGCATAAGATTAGAGATGTCATCTAGCTCTGCATTTCGAATAATAATTTCATATTTACCAAAATGTTTTTCATTAAAGCCATTCATTACATACTATTTTGTAAGATAAAATAATAAACTAGGATATTAATTTTAATCAAAGCTACTGAATTATAAATTTAAAAATAAACAAATTCCATAGCAATCGATTTTATATTGAGAACCTCCGAAATTTAATTGTATTTCCCTTTCTTGAGAATTCTGCAGTCCACCGCCAATGGATGTAAGTAGATGTTTTTTTTCACTAATTGTATCACTCTTTGCACTCCACAAAAAAAACATGTCAAAAATATTCGACTTTTCAGAATCTGAAGGCAATAATAAACGATTGGTCATCATTTCTAACTTAGCTTTATAATCAGCAAATTCTTTTTCATTTTGATAAGAGGAAAGTGATGATAGTCTAAGATTTTTATTTCCTTTAAAAATTTCTAATAAGCTTGTATCACCTGTCAACGCTAAATAGGCCTTTGAAGCCACTGACTTAATGTGAGCGTCAACGAGATTAAAGTTTTTCATAACAATGTCCTTCAACCTCATATCCATTCCTAAGTGATTGAAAAAGAAATACTCATTTAATTTTTCTTTTTTAGCAGATAGTGATATATCCAATAATAGTGGCACTACCATTTTTTTCATCTCACTGTCTAGTATATTTTCGAGCAACTCAATAGCAAAAACTTCATTTTCAGGCGACTGAATTCTTTTTAACCAAATCTCTTCGGTAATATTAATCCCTAGTGGGTCGTACAATATTTTAAATAACTGAAATAATTGAATAATTTTTTGTTCTCTAAGGTTGGTAAGTAGTCTATTAATTTCAATATTGTCAAGCTTTGCTATATCTGATAATGAGCATTCAATCCAAACAATGTCCTCTACACAATCTTTACAAAGGCCAGAAAAATAAAACCTATCAGAAGGATTACATTGAACAGGAACTTGATTAATATTCTTCAATAACTCATTTTGAAGAATGGTACTTAAAGATTCGAAATTGTCTCTAAGTAATTTAAATTTGAGTTCTTCTGTAAGAAAACGACTATATTTAATCACCGATACCCTTGAGAGGAAATTTTCATTTGTGAATAAAATTGTACTACATTTTTTCACGAATATTTCCTGCTCCATTTGTAAATAATCTCTAAAAGCAACCTGATTATAATGAATAATTTGCTTGACAAAAAACTTCTCTTCACCTGTCTGCAATTGGCTATTGAATTTACCTACCGTTTCCACAAGAGATGAGAAATCCTGATCAGTTTGAACTAATGAATTAATTTGAGCAATCCAATGTTGAGTGTTGGTCAATTCCAATTTTTCTTCAGATACTATCGAATCTGTATTTTTTAGAAATACCTGTATTTTTTTTCTATATTGACTGTAAAGCTTGTTTGAAAATATAAGCCAGAGAAAGTAAAAAAACAGGCAAAAACCTGTAAGTATATAAAGGCTTAGATAAAGATCAAAACCTTCGAACAAAAATGACAATAAAAGTAGTATCAGACCTGAAACAATTGTAGCGACCTGAGTAAGTGTTCCATCTATGAGTGTTTGCAATTTTGCCCTTTCGTCTGGCTGGGTTACCTGATACAAAACCCTCATACTGGGAATAGTTATCCCCTTTCTGACCACACGCTCTAGCCATTTATTGAGCAGTAAAAAGGCTATTATGAAAATATATACAGAGTTAAAAATGGTACCTGATGTAAATCCTAAAATAGCGCTAGCCACCAGAAGAAGAGGAAGAATTAACAAGGATAGTTTCATTCCCAAAGTATTCAGGAATTTTGAAGAGAATAAGGAAAAAAGAAGTTCCCCCAGTTTGATAACTGTAAAGATTGCTGACACTACAATAGCAGTTTCAATATTATTTTCTGTTGCTACAAATTTCACCGAAAGGAGGTAGGAGTAATCTGCCAAATAAATAGCTATCACTGAAAAAAGGGTACATACCCCCAACATTAGGAAGTACCTATCCTTCCATAAATAATAGAAATTGATTGCAACAGGAGATTTGGATATTTGAATATGAGTTCCCAATGAAGGATTTGAACTTGCCAGCTTAAATATAGGAATAAGGGAAAGTAAAATGGTAACTACAGTTACCAATAAAAGAAAACTGCTAGACCCCAGTATTTTTACTATAATTGGAATGGTCAAATAAGCAAGAATAGAGGCGATCACTTCCCCAAGTCCTATGAATGCAAGCAGACGTTTACTTTGAGCAAGGTTAAAAATTCGAAGGCTAATGGTAGAATAGGTAAGTGAAAAAAGTGATGAAAATGGCATAATACAAACAAAGCCTACAAAAGCCACCAAATGAGTGATTACATCTTCTGTACTGCCTAAAATACGAGCAGAAAATAACCCAATACAGATTATTGAATAAAAAGTGCTACTTAATATTATACTGGTTATTAAACCATAAAGATTCAACAACTTCTTGTAAAGCATTATTATTAAATAACCGACCAGACCAGATAGAATATATGCAAAAGGTAATTTAGACAGACTCAATTGCTTAATAAAAAAGCTACTAGTTGACACGAAAAAAAAAGAGGTAGCCAACCCTGTTAAAAAAGATTGAATAAACAGTCTGTAAACAGTTGATTTTTCAGACTGCTTAATATCTATGTTAAAACGTTGGAGAATAAACTTCACGTAATGTTATTTACTAATTTTAAAGATCAATTGACCCTGAAACATTCGGCCATATTGTGGAATAATAGAAGCATAAGTTACATTGTCAGCAGAACGTATACCTGGAGAATAATAAAGCTTGTTAAATAGATTGGTACAACCTGCCTGAAGCCTTACCCAAGAAAACACTTGAAATCCTACATTGATATGAAAAATTGTATATCCATCGATGAGTGTTAAAGGATTATCAACGACACTTGTTTTTTTACCTGTAGGCTTACTACCAACTCCATTTACCCTGAAATTAAGATTCAGCCTATCATTAGGTAACAATACGACATTTACGCCCAAATTGGCCGAAAAATCTGCAATGTCACCCGTACGCTTTGTTATAGAATCGGCTTTTGTTATATTTGATTGCTGGGTAACTGTCGGATTTGTATACGTTGCATTTGCAAAAAGGGATAACATTTTATTTAGCTCTATTTGAGAACTTAATTGTAAACCCGAAATATTTGATTTACCAAGGGCGTCAAAACGATTGGTGAGAACTCCGGTGGTAGGCATTTTGTAACTAACCAAAGCTAGGGTGTTGTTATAAAAGGCTTTATAAAAAGCCAATTGAATATATGATGCAGGATTATTTTTCTTGAAATTGAATTGTGCTGAAAATTCTAAATTTTTAACTTTTTCGGGTTGAAGAGTAGGATTATTTGCCAATCTTGTCGCAGAATAAGAAAATTTATTAAAGCTAGATGCATCCATGAAAGCCTCCGAATAGATGGCTTTATAAACCATTTTTCCTGGGTAATATACCACTGCGAACCGCGGATTGAAAATGGATCCATAACCTGCAATTTCCCTGAACCTATTAAAATCCCAGCGATAAGCCATCGATACATTAAGGTTTTTTTTAGGGTCCTGAAAATTAAGCTGCGAATAAGCACCTACCGTGTAAGGTATAAAACTATTCCCTCCTGGCAGTAGGTTTCCATTACTAACCAATCCAAACTGCATGGCGGGATCAACAGAACCCTTCGCGTAGTCACCTTGGTTATTTCCTGTCCTAAATTCCCCTCCACTATTCAAATCTATTTTTTCACTGAATTTATATTGTAATTTAAATTCTGTCTTAAACTGGTTAGAACCTACAAAATAATAAGTAGGAGCAAATGTAGGTAACTTGGTACCATTACTTTTAACTAGGTCATAAAAAGAAATTGCTTTATTGCCATATCCCCTAAAACTAGTAGACTTAGAATTATCCCCCAAATCGGTTCCCCTAAAATAGGTGAAATTCGAAAAAGTTACCCGCTCGGAAATAATCTTTTCATACTTGGAATAAATAAAATATTGACGCATTTGCCAGTTGGTCAATGCGTTATTAACCGATACTGCTCGATTTACGTAGTCACCTATCGAACCTTCATTTTTATTCCAATACTCAAATCCAAAATTAAAATCTCCAAAACGAGCTTTACCCGATATATAAACATCATTGATTGAATTGTCAAACACAGCAGTGTTGACCCCTTTAAAAGGTCCAGCATAGCCAATATTGTCGAGTTCTCCTGCTTTAGCCAAAGCATATGGTAAAGCGAACAGAGAACTTGAATCGGAACTGATTCCGAAATATGTCTTAGAGGGATCCGCACTCAAAAACTTGAGAATTGTATCACGTTTGGGATTTTTAATTAAGAAATTATTACTATAAACAGTAGGTAATTGGTTGATAGGACCGTTCCAACTACTGTACTTTGAAAGGTCCAAATTATCTGATTTGTATACCCTCCCAGTAAGAGAAAAGAAAACGTCCTTATTGACATGCTTGGCAATATTTATATCAAAATAGCGAGTATTTAGTGAACTTTTTCCAGAGTAAATATTTACTGATAGTGTCTTTGCCTTATCTCCACTAGCATTTCTACTGAAAGGGAAATAATCCTCCTCATTTTTAGTTACGATATTAATTACTCCCACGAATGCATTGGCACCATAAATTGTGGAAGCCGGTCCATAAATAACCTCTACCCTTTTTACATTGACTATTGGAAACTGTTTACTGATGACTGCGGCATTAGACCATATTTCATTACTTTCTACACCGTCAACCAGTAACAAGGTCCTTTCGGTCGTAGAGGCTGAGCGGTATCCACGTTGGTAAACAGTTGAAAAGGTAATTCCAAAATTTCTTGAGATATCAAATCCAGGCAAATCATACAAAACCGATTCGATATCTTGATAGCCTCTGTTTTGAATATCCTTAGCTGTAATAATTTGAATAGTAGCTGGCGCCAAATTGATATCCTCCGCCTTTTTAGAAACCGACGAGATCAAGTTAGCCCGCAACACCTGTCGGATATACAATACCTCTAACCTAAAACGAATAGGATCATTTGCATATGGTTCAAAATTATCTTGCAAAAGCAATAGCTTTTTGATATTATTATCTGCCAACACCACAGAATCCTTTGCCAAATAACTCATCGAAAGCAAACGATATGCTTGAAATTTTTCATTATAATTATAACCATTTAGTCTAAGGCATTTTTCTAATGTAGCTTCACACTCTTCAAAACGACCAATGGAATAAAAATCGCTAGCAGCATCTAGAGAAGATGCACCACAATTATCTTGAGAACTCAATGTTTCAAACGGAACTGCAAGTAAGAAAAAAAAGGTCATCAAACGATTCAAAAAAGACTTCTTCATAGAATTATTTTTTATTCAAATTTTTGTATAAATCGGCCATAACAGGTTTCCAAGCTATTAAGCGATTATCTTCACTACATGAAATAAGCCACTGTGCATCTGCACTATATTGAAGCCCATAAATCCATTTTGCATGACCTTTTAATGTCAACACGTCTTCGGTATTCTTATCAGAAAATAAAGAACGAACATCAATCAATTTAATGGTCTGGTCGCCACTTCCACTAGCCAATTGTAGTCTCCCTGTGCTAACTTTTGCGAACCTAAGAGAGTTTACACTAGACAAATGTAATGCAGGACTTACTTCCTTTTTGGATTTAATATCCCGAATCCATACCCGTCCATCATAGGTACCGGCAGCTAAAAACGATTCTGAATCATCAACTGCAAGACTAATTGTTTTAGAATTAACTTTAAAAGTATTCATAGCAGGTTGACCTAGCTCCTTCCAACTGTTATATAAAGAAATTGTATTTCCTGAGGCGGTATACACATGCCCTGATTTAGTCATCAACATATCCGTTACGTTAGAAGACTTAATCGTTAAAGTTGGAGAAATTGATAAACCTATTTTATAGTGGGTGATACCTAAGCTACTTAACAATAAAAAACCGTCTGAACCTGTAAATACGGAAGCCCTTGCAAACCCAGCAAATGTGAATGATAAAATAACCTTGAACTGACTCGCTGAAGTAATGTCAACTAAAAATCCATGCTCACTAGCAGTAAGTACCAATAATTTGGTACCATCTGCAGAGCATGAAAGAATTCGGATAGGCTCATTAAAATTATAACTTGCTTTTAACTGCCATCCACTTGCAGTCATGTCCGAAGATATCAACCTCCCTTGCTCATCTCCAGAGAAAAAAGTAGCGCTAGCAGGTTTGCCACACACTACCCTTACCGGGACCTTATGTTGAGAAAATTGGTTACGCAACTGAAAACCTAAGACCCAATTGGAATGAAGTGCATTAAATACATCTGAATTTTGAATAGGTCCATTGTTTGAAGTATTTTTTTCATATGCATCAATGGCCATGAGTTTACTTTGATCCCATTTCTTCTCATTCAACAACAACAAGGACTGATAGGCAAGATTTCTACTATCAGACAGATCTTTCAACCGTTCCGAAATCTTCTTTTCATCTTCAGCCAGTTTGGCATTCTCATTTGCCCGAAGCATCGATTGTTTTGCTGATTCAGCATTTAGAATTGCAATATTTGCATTTTCTTGAGCTCGACTTTGCTGTGTTTCTGCATTAGCTTTTTGTTTTTCCGCAATACCTTGTTGAATAACAGCGTATTTAAGACTAGCATTAGCTTGTTCTTTTGCAACTTCAGCAATTTTTGTTTGCTTTATGGCATTCTGGGCTTCAACAATTGCCTCTTGTTTACTTATCACTGCCTTTTCCCTTTCGACAACAGCCACTTTCTGACTTTGCTCGGCCTCACCCGTTTTCTTTTTAGCAATTGTTTCTTGCTTGCCAGCTTCTATTTTGAGTTGGTAAGCAATAAGGGCTAAAAATAAAGCAACAATTGCAACTACAGATACTCCGATAGCAACCCTCCTAACCCTGCGTAACCTGCGTTTTTGCAACTCCTCCTTATGCAGGATTTCCAGTTCAAATTGCTGTTTACTGTAATCCAGAAAATGAATAGCCTTCTCAAAAATATCATTATAGCGTTTGGCCCAAATTTTATTAGGTTTATTTTCATTTTTCCAATTCCAAGCCACCTGTAATTCAGGATCTCGCCATAATCCACCCCTTCCCTCTTCATACAACACGGATGCTTCACTGATTCGGAGATAAACTTGAGCGGATTCATTCTCCATATCAACCCAAAGCATCAACTTCCCCCATACACGCATTATACTTTCATGAGATATATCAATAATGGAAGATTCAGTTAGCGATATATTTATAGGAGGCATTAAAAATGCCCTTCCTGGTTTTCTAAATATTTCAATTACATGAGCAACTTCTTCGAAGCTGGCATTCGAAATTTCACATAGATCAGACATAGAGCTAGGTCGTCTAATGCCTCTAGAATCTGATCCTTTATCAGTAAGTGCTTTAAAAATGTTTTCACAGATTGTTCTTTCCCTCTCTGTAGTTAGTTCCGAATAAGCTTCCTCCGCATGCTGGGAAAGTGCATTCTGCATAGTACCGATGGCCTCGTAATCAACAAAATCAATTTCACCTTCGGACTTGCCCTTCTTTTTCCATAAATCCCATGTCCGCATCAATGAATGTTGAAGAATAGGCAACTGGTCTGGATTATCTCCTACATCATTTAAAAGCAAGTTCAGTAATCTTTGACTAATCTTACCATTGGCAACAGCAATTGGTCCAGTAATTGCTTCCTTTCTCTCTTCTCTTGTCATTCTTGGAACCAAATAATTACCACTGTTAATAGCCTCCGGTAATCCTCTAAATGCTGTACAATCACTTAAGAAATCTGACCGCATTGTAAATACAATATAAACAGGAAAATCCTTTTGACTGGTTGCCCTTAGTAAAAGATTAATAAAAGCTACAGAATCTCTTTTTCCATCCTTAGAATCGGACTCGAATTTGCTAAAACGAAAAATCTCTTCGAATTGATCGACTAGAATTAATAGATTATTATTTTTAGAAATACCTGATTGCTTGTAAACTTCTACTATCCCGCTACTACTTCTTCTAAGGGTGCTTTCTGTAATTGCCTTTTGAGTTTCAAGTTGATCACTGTTTTCTATTTCATTCAAAACACCTGGAGTTACAAGCGCATCCACTAAATTCACAATTGGGTTATTCCCTGGACGAAAAGAGCAAATTCGCCAAGATGAACCAGCACCTGACATAAATCCACTTTGTAAAGAGGGGATTAATCCAGATTTTATTAAGGAAGATTTACCACTTCCAGAAGAACCAACTACAGCTATAAAACGAGTAGTTCTAAGCTTTGTGACCAATTCATCTACCTGTTTCTCTCTTCCAAAGAACAACACATCTTCATCTTCTTCAAAAGCACGTAAACCAGGAAATGGATTACTTATTGCAGTTTCATTAAACATAATCTGTTGTTTATAATTTTGATATTAAGGATTTTAATAACTCAGTTGGAAATTCATTCATTCCGTTTATAATTTCAGAATCTTGGGATCTAAACCTTTCTTTTGAAATACTAGGTGTGCCTGCTAAATATATTACCTTAATATTTAAAGGATTTTCTCTTCCATATCCGCTGATTTTCAAAAAGTCCCTGGTCTTAGATCTTAACCATATTTCATTGGCATTTCCATAAAAAATAATGGCTGCATCACACATTTTAAGGTTTTCAATATGATCACTTCTAATCAACGATTCATCTCCTTCAAAAATAGGAAGTACTACCTCACACCCGTTTTCAAATAAGAAATCTTCCAAGGGCCTAATTTCATCAATATCTAATATGTCTGAAATAAGATAAATAATTCTTGAGCCATTACTAGATGCTGAAGATTGAGTTTCACTTTTTACAACTTCCTTGGCTTCCTTTGCTTCCTTAGCAACTATGCTTTTTTTATTTTCTCTCTCTATAGAATTTATTTTATCACTCAAAATTTCTTTAAAACTTTCAAGTGAACTTTGAATCAAATCTGCACCCTCTATTCCTTCATTTCCCTCGTTGAGCTTATTTAAAAATGAAATTTGTCTTTCTTCTTTTGGATTAAAGCCTTCAGGAACCCAAATTAGCCGTTGAAGATTCCTGGAATTACTAGCAGCTGCGGCAACTTCATTTTGAATCTCAACAATTGACTTCAAAGTGCCCTCAGGTACCATACCATAACTTTCACCCACCAAATGAACTGACAGTTGAGATTCATTGAGAAATGATTCAACATTTTCAATAAGAGGTGATTCTATAAAGGGCAATTGCTTATCAGGAAATATCTTATATCCGCTATCTTGCAATTCACGCCGAATATTATCTCTTAATTCCTT
>Ga0114958_10004141_pt1 | contig 10159 bp, 7 predicted proteins | sample C_130208_EF_Meta_FD_89577 | JGI IMG/M metagenome (GOLD analysis project Ga0114958, IMG submission 89577) | Freshwater microbial communities from Lake Croche, Canada to study carbon cycling - C_130208_EF_MetaG | ecosystem: Environmental > Aquatic > Freshwater > Lake | place: Lake Croche, Canada... | reverse complement strand
TGGCGGCAAGAGAAACTTTAGAGAATTTATTTGCCTCATTTACGATATTTTTAGATTTACCCTTTGTGGTGGGAGATAGCATCCAGGTAGGTGGGATTTCAGGCGACATCGAAAAGATTGGGTTTAGGAGCACCCGACTTCGTGGTCTGGATGGGAATTTAATTATGATTCCAAACCGACTATTAACTTCTCAATCGCTTGAAAACATGAGTGAGCGAGATTATCGCAGAGCAAAATTTAATTTAACTTGTGATTTGAAAACTAAACCTGGCCAAATCGAAAGGGCCATTTCCGAGATTGAAGCGCTTATTTTGCTAGATCCCCTCTGCAAGAAAAAAGCACCTAAAATTGTGTTTGAAGGATTTGGGAATTATTCGTTAGATATTTCAGTCACACTATTTGTGTCGAGCAAAGACTTCAGCAAATTTCAATGGGTCAAGCAGGAAATCAATCTAGGAATTCTAAAAATTTTAGAAAAAGAAGGAATCGAATTAGCTAGCTCCGTGAAATAAAGGGAGGCTTGATAAAATCAACCAACTAATTCTTTTAAATCAGCATCGTGGATCATCTTTTTCTCATCCGCCAAAATTAAAAAACGCGTATATAATTTATCTAAGTCTGGCTTTTCGAATTCGTATCCCAATAAACTAAGTCGATGACGAAGCGCAGCCCTACCCGATCTTGAGGTCAATAAAATAGCGGATGAAGGTACACCTACATCCTCAGGATTCATGATTTCGTAGTTTTGGGCATGTTTTAAAAATCCATCTTGATGAATTCCAGATGAGTGAGCAAATGCATTCGCGCCTACAATGGCCTTGTTCGCTTGAACAGGCATTCCCATTAAATTCGAAACTAAACAACTCGTTGGATATAAATATTGAGGATTAATGCCTGTCGAAAATCCTAAATCTTTGTGCACATTTAAGATCATAGCAACTTCTTCCAAAGAAGTATTTCCAGCACGTTCACCGATTCCGTTGATCGTTACCTCGACTTGGCGTGCGCCTGCTTGAATTCCTGCAATCGTATTCGCTGTCGCTAATCCTAAATCATTGTGATTATGCATTGAAATCGTTGCTTGATGAATATTATCTACATGCTCGTATAAATATGAAATGCGCTGATGCGTTTGATGTGGCAATAAATATCCCGTGGTATCAGGCAAATTGACAACCGTAGCCCCCGCTTTTATAACAGCATGAGTCAGTTTTGCCAAGAATTCTAAATCGGCCCTACCCGCATCTTCTGCAAAAAACTCGACATCCTCCACAAATGATTTAGCGTATTCAACTGCCCAAATAGCCTGCTCAATAATTTTTTCACGCGTCGAATTAAATTTATGAATAATGTGTACGTCGGAAGAACCTATGCCCGTATGTATTCTGGGTCTTTTTGCCGACTTCAAAGCTTCAGCAGCCGCGTCGATGTCTTCCTTTTTTGCTCGAGATAAAGCACAAACCGTAGGTTCAGATACCGCATCGCAAATCGCTTTTACGGAAGCAAAATCACCTGGAGAAGAAATAGGAAATCCCGCTTCAATGATATCGACACCCAATTTTTCTAGCTCCTTCGCCACCTCCACTTTCTCTTCTCGGTTTAATTGACAACCTGGAACTTGCTCCCCATCACGTAAAGTTGTATCAAATATCTGAATGCGATTACTCATCTTTTTTAAATTAATTAGCTACAAAACTACCTTTAATTATATTATGATGCAATCTTGCGCATGATCGCCAGATGATAATTTTAGATTATAAATCTTTAATCAACCATTAAATTTATATTTTTAGATTAATATATTTTAAAATAAACTTATATAAGATTTTTAATCCTAATTGGCCAAATCAGATAGAATAAAAATTTTATGAAAAAAATGATAAAATTCACTAATTCGAATGGGCCATTTTTGTGATTTCGGGAAATCTTTTAGGATCAAAATTTCCTCCAGAAATAATGCAAACGACTACTTTATTTTTAATTTGATCCTGAATGAGTTCCAAACCTGCCACGCTTAAAGCACCCGCAGGCTCGACAATCATCCCTTTCATGGCGTATAAATCAAGCATTGTTTGGCATAAATGCTTTTTATCGACGGTCAGCATTTGATTAATGTGATCTAAGCATATCGCGAAATTATGTGAGCCCACCTGTTGTACCGAAGCACCATCCACAAATTTATCAATGTCATTTAGGTGAATCAATTCACGGGCTTTGATGCTTTCGGACATAGAAGGTGCACCTGCTGGTTCTATACCCACTAATTGAGTGTTCGGTGAAAGCTCATGTAAAACTAATAAGGCGCCGGCAGCTAAGCCGCCACCGCCAACAGGCACCATAAGAAAATCTAGCTTTTGACCTAATTGCGCTAAAATCTCTAAGGTTACCGTTGCTTGCCCTGCGATAATATCATAATCATCGAAAGGTGGGATGTAAATCGCATTTTGTTGGGCGCAAAATTTTCGAGAGGCTTCAAATGCTTCATCATAGGTCTCACCTACTAAATTAATTCGAATGTAATCTTGGCCAAAAAACCGAACTGCGTCAAGTTTTTGAATGGGTGTGGATTTGGGCATAAAAATGTTGCCCTGTATTTTTAGTTTTGCGCAAGCAAAGGCTACGCCTTGTGCGTGATTACCTGCAGAGGCTGCGACAATTCCTTGAGGCCGTAGTGAATCGGGAATATTTGAAATTTTAAAAAAGGCACCACGAATTTTATAGGACCTCACGGTTTGTAAGTCCTCTCGTTTTAGAAAAATCTGGGCACCATAGCGATCAGATAGCGGCACTGAATATTCTAAAGGCGTGCATTTAACCACGCCATGTAATAATTGCGCTACCTTTTTTATATCTGATAAGCTAGGAATGGCACTAAGTTTGTTGAATTCCATGCCCTCAAATTTACAAAAAAAGGAGGTGCATGTTGCACCTCCTTTAAATATACCTAAAAATTAACCCCTTAATTGCAAAAAAATATTGCTTTAAAATGGTATTTTAGTTGTTTTCAGGGCGTAAGCTACGTACAGCGGCTCCGGCTCTCCACATTTCCGACTCACGCAACTCGGTTAATTCGGCGTCCAACTTAACTCGGTAATCAGACTGAGAATTCAAATCAATTGAACGGGTAGCCTCCACTTGAGTTTTCACTGAATTATATAATTTCTCAAAAACGGGTTTTGTCGCATCGCGGAATGGTCTCCACCAATCCAAAGCACCTCTTTGAGCCGTGGTTGAGCAGTTGGCATACATCCAATCCATCCCATTTTCAGCTACCAAAGGCATTAATGACTGTGTTAATTCCTCCACAGTCTCATTGAATGCTTCTGAAGGAGAGTGTCCATTCGCTCTTAATACTTCATATTGAGCAGCAAAAATTCCTTGGATTGCACCCATCAAAGTACCTCGCTCACCCGTTAAATCAGATGTTACTTCTTTGTAAAAATCGGTTTCAAACAAATAGCCTGAACCTACACCGATCGCCATGGCGATACACTTTTCACGCGCTTTTCCTGTCGCATCTTGGTAAATCGCAAAAGAAGAATTCAATCCTTTTCCTGCCACAAACATGCGACGTAGTGAAGTACCTGAACCTTTTGGAGCTGCTAAAAACACATCCACATCTGCAGGAGGAATAATACCTGTCTTCTCTTTGTAGGTAATTCCAAAACCATGAGAGAAATAAAGCGACTTACCAGCCGTTAAATATTTCTTTACGGTAGGCCACAACTCAATTTGAGCTGCATCTGATAATAAGTAACAAATAATGGTACCTTTTTCCAATGCCTCCTCAATTTCAAATAAGGTTACCCCTGGAACCCAGCCATCAGCAATAGCTTTGTCATAAGTTTTTCCTTTTCTTTGACCTACAATCACATTCAGGCCATTGTCCTTCATGTTTAATGCTTGGCCCGGACCTTGTACTCCATACCCAATCACCGCAATGGTTTGATCTGATAATACCTGCCTAGCTTTCTCTAATGGAAACTCTTCTCTAGTAACTACGTCTTCTACAACACCTCCGAAATTAATCTTTGCCATTTTAATTCTTGTTTAATTTATGATTCTTTCATTTTATACAATTTCCCAATTACCTTCTTCAGGTAAAAACTCCACTAAGCCTTTCTCCGTTTTTCCTACCGCCACTCGTCCAGACTTAACATACTCCAAAATTTCCCAATTTTTCATGTAGGAATAAAACTCATGGATTTCATCTTCCGTTCCATTTTTTTCCACCACCACATATTCCAAACCCCAATGCACCACCTTAGCATTCCAATCTAAATTGATTGTTTTAACATCCAAAGGTTCGCAGCCCAAAGGTGTTGAGATCTTAAATAAAGCAATCTCATTAAATACGATTTCATCATCTAAATACCCAAAAACAGCTAATACATCTGTGATTTTTCGTATTTGTCTGACTAATTTTTCAACAAACTCGCGGTTTTCATGGCGAATGACGATCGTAAATCGAGATACTCCTTTGCGCTCTGTTTCAGAGACGGTTAAGCATTCAATATTGATACGCCTACGCGTAAAAATAATCGTGATTCGGTTTAATAAACCGACCGTATTTGTCGTAAAAACAGAAATCGTATAATTTGTCAACATATGTTACTCTAGCCTTATACTCGTTACGCAACCTCCCGCAGGAACCATTGGAAATACATTTTCCTCCTTTTCACATACAATTTCCAATAAATAGGGCTTATTAGAGTTTAATAATGTATCTAAAGATTCACTCAATAAACTTCGGTCACTTACTTTATGTCCTTCAATACCAAAACCTTTGGCAATCGTAATGAAATCAGGATTTTGCAATTCGACAAAAGAATAGCGATTATCAAAAAACAACTGTTGCCACTGACGAACCATTCCCAAGAAATTATTATTTAAAATGATAATTTTAACGGGAAGTCCACTTTGGGCAATCGTACCTAATTCCTGTAAAGTCATTTGAAATCCACCATCCCCTATGACAGCCACTACTTCCCGATGAGGAACCGCAACTTTAGCGCCAAATGCAGCCGGTAATGCAAATCCCATGGTACCCGCACCTCCAGATGTGACTATGGAATTTTGCTTTTTAAACCGATAATATCGATTAGTAATCATTTGATGTTGACCTACATCGGTCACAACCACAGCCTCCCCCTTCGTTTTATCTGATAACAAAGCCACAGCCTCTCCCATCTTGATCTGATTTCCCTCATGGAACAAATCCTTCTTGGTTATCTTATCATACTCTTCATCATCGTATTTTTTAAACTCAGCACGCCAAGCAGAATGATCTGCTTTTTTTACTAAGGGCAATAAAGCTTTCAAAGCTGCTTTCGCATCCCCCACCACCGGTGCATCTGCTTTCACGTTTTTATCCACCTCACTTGGATCTATTTCAATGTGAATTACTTTGGCTTGCTTGGCGTAGGTCGACAAATCACCTGTAATTCGATCATCAAAGCGCATGCCAATCGCAATCAATAAATCGCAGGAGTTAGTCAGTACATTTGCTCCATAATTTCCGTGCATGCCAGGCCAACCGACAAAAAGAGGGTGGTCGGCGTCCATAGCCGACATTCCCAAAAGCGTAGTAGCTACTGGAATGCCCGTTTTATCAACAAACTCATTCAATTCTTTTTCCGCACCAGAAATTAAAATACCATGTCCCGCTAAAATATAAGGACGCTTGGCCGCATTAATTAATTTGGCCGCAGCCTCCACATGCTCCTTTTTGGGCTCTACACGAGGCTTGTATGAAATTAATGTTTGGCACAATTTATACTGAAATGGAATGGTCATTAAATCAGTTTGTGCCGTACGCGTGATGTCAATCAAAACGGGACCTGGCCGACCTGTCTCCGCGATGTAAAATGCTTTGGCTATTATTTCTGGAATCTCATTGGCATCTACGACCTGATAATTCCACTTAGTTACCGGCATCGACATCCCGATCACATCACATTCTTGAAATGCATCGGTTCCCAATAAATTTGCTTTTACTTGGCCCACAATACAGACCAATGGGGTGGAATCCAACATCGCATCAGCAATAGGCGTAATTAAATTAGTTGCACCAGGACCAGAAGTCACTAAACAAACCCCCGCTTTGTTCAACATACGCGCATATCCCTGAGCAGCATGTCCGGCACCCTGTTCATGGCGAACTAATATATGTTTTAATCGATCCTGATAATCAAAAAGTGCATCATAAGTAGGCATTATAGCCCCTCCTGGATATCCAAAAATGGTATCAACCCCCTGCTCAACCAAAGATTGCATGATAGCCTGAGCTCCTGACAAAAATTTCTTTTGTTCCGGTTGGTTTGATTCAGCAGTTTTGGTTTGGGTTTGTCCCATGGTTAATCAGAATTTTATTTCAAAAGATAATCGTTGGCTAATTTAAGTCTTCAAAATTTAGAAAAAAACCTAAATCGACATTTTTTATAAATCAGTTACGCAACCTAAGCTTGCAGGCCCTACATTTTTGATGTATTTGCGCAAGACCCCTGAAGTATGCGGAGAAACGATTGGTTTCCACAATTTACGTCTTTCAGCTAACTCTTCGTCTGACACATGCAGGATGATTTTATTATCGACCGCGTCAATGGTAATTTTATCTCCATCCTTCACTAGGCCAATATTACCTCCTTCTTGCGCTTCAGGCGTTACGTGACCTACCACAAACCCATGAGTACCTCCTGAAAAACGCCCATCGGTAATCATTGCGACACTATTTCCTAAACCAGCCCCCATTAAAGCTGAAGTTGGCTTCAACATCTCTGGCATTCCTGGCCCGCCTTTCGGACCTTCATTTCGAATCACAACTACGTCACCCGCTTTAATTTCCCCTTTTGACAAAAACTCCATCACATCTTCTTCGCGCTCACACACTTTGGCAGTCCCCTCAAAACGCTCGCCCTCTTTTCCTGTAATTTTAGCAACCGCTCCATCTGGTGCTAAATTGCCATATAATATCTGTAAATGCCCTGTCGCCTTGATTGGATTTTCAATAGGATATATAATTTTCTGCGTATCGAAATTCAAATCGGGCGCCTCCGCCAAATTTTCAGCCATGGTCTTTCCTGTTACGGTCAAACACTCCCCATGCAAAAATCCTTTTTGCCATAGATATTTTAAAATGGCAGGCATTCCACCGATCGCCAACACATCCTCCATGTAATACTTTCCGGATGGTTTTAAATCAGCAATCAGCGGCGTACGATCTGAAATATCTTGAATATCCTTCATGGTAAATGATACTCCCGCTGAATGCGCAATGGCCAAATAATGCAAAACTGCATTCGTTGAACCACCTAAGGCCATCACCACCGTCATTGCATTTTCAAATGCATGCCGGCTCATAATATCTCTAGGACAAATATTTTTTTCCAACAATACCTTCATTGCCGCGCCTATCGCTAAACATTCTTCTTTTTTACCTTCATGCGTGGCCGGATATGAAGAAGAATTCGGCAAAACTAAACCCATTGCCTCCATGGATGAAGCCATGGTATTTGCTGTATACATACCGCCACAAGCTCCAGCACCTGGAATTGAATTTCGAATCACCCCCTCATAATCTTCATCCGAAATAGTTCCTGCATATTTCTTGCCCAATGCCTCAAAAGCCGACACGATATCCAATTTTTCACCTTTATACATTCCCGAACGAATCGTTCCTCCGTAAACCAACATCCCCGGACGGTTTAATCGAGCCAAAGCCATCATCGCACCCGGCATATTTTTGTCACAACCTACTACAGCAATCACACCGTCATACCATTGTGCTCCTACGACATTTTCGATCGAATCTGCAATAATATCTCTTGACGGAAGTGAATAGCTCATTCCATCATTGCCATTGGTCATTCCATCCGAAACACCGATCGTATGAAAAATCAAACCCACCATCCCGTTTTCCTGAATTCCTTTCTTGACATGAACAGAAAGACCATTCAAATGCATATTACAAGGATTACCTTCGTAACCTGTACTAGCAATACCAATTTGAGCTTTGTTCATGTCCTCAGAAGTCAAACCAATGCCATATAGCATTGCTTTTGCAGCTGGATTCGTAATTTCTTGCGTAAGTGTTCTAGAGAATTTATTTAATGACATAAGGCAATTGATCCATTTTTTTCAAACCACAAATATAGGCAAAGCAATTTGTTCTTCCTTAAATTTTACCAAATAAACTATGGTTATTTAACAAATAACAGAATTAATTAGACTAAATTTCTTAAACAACGACAGGTTTATTCTCCCCCACTTGTTGGCGCCACATCGCATAATACAATCCTTTTACCTCTAATAAACTTTCATGATTTCCTTGCTCCACAATCCTTCCTTTCTCAAGTACATAAATCCGGGTCGCATGCATGATAGTTGACAGTCGGTGAGCGATCAATATTGTCAAATGAGCTGATGCCTGCGAAACAGTTCTGATTGTTTCTGAGATTTCCTCCTCAGTCAAAGAATCTAAAGAAGAAGTGGCTTCGTCAAAAACCAATAAATTTGGATCCCTTAATAAGGCTCTGGCAATACTCAACCTTTGTTTTTCTCCTCCAGAAACCTTTACACCCCCCTCGCCAATCATCGTGTCTAATCCTTTGTCTGCTCGTGCGAGCAAGCTTTGACATGCAGCCTTTTCAAGCACCGACATACATTGTTCATCGGTAGCTTCTGGATTGACAAACAATAAATTTTCTCGAATGGACCCAGAGAAAAGTTGGGTATCCTGAGTTACAAATCCAATCTTTTTTCTCAATTGGTCAAAATCAATCGCATCTCCAGGTTCTCCATTGTAGAAAACTTGGCCTTGTTTAGGACGATACAATCCCACTAATAATTTGACCAAAGTAGATTTACCCGCACCTGATGGCCCAACAAAAGCAATCGTTTCGCCACCCTTCACATCAAAGCTAATCTCGTTCAAAGCCGAAGTCGTCGCAGATTGATGCTGGAAAGAAACCTTGTCAAATGCCAATCGGTCTATCTGCTTAATCAAAATAGGATTTTCAGGCTTTCGCTCTGTAGGTATATCCAAAATCTGTTCAAAATTTTGCAAAGAAACCTCCGCTTCTCGGTACGTATTAACCACGTTTCCAATTTCTTGCAAAGGATTGAAAAGAAAGAAAGAATAAATGTTTAAGGAATAAAATTGGCCTATGGTTATTTTGCCTTGATAAATCAAATAAATCAAAACTACCACCATCAACATCCGAAGTAAATTCACACATGTACCCTGAACAAATGCCATCGAACGCACGTAGCGCACCTTTTTCAATTCCAATTTCAAAATCTTATCCGTCGTTGCATTCAATTGGCTTATCTCCTGCTCCGCCAATCCCAAAGATTTTACAAGCTCAATATTTCTTAAAGACTCGGTGGTTGACCCCGCCAAACCCGTCGATTCCTTAACAATTTGGATTTGAATGACCTTGATTTTCTTGCTCAAAACCGAGGATACATACCCAATCAATGGCCCAGTTACTAAAAATAAAGGCATGACCATCCAATGCACTGAAAACGCATAAACTGATATAAAGACTAAGGCAATGACCGACTGAAATAAAATGTTAATTCCCAGTGTAATTAATTTCTCGACATCAGTCCGTACTTTTTGAAGCTTACCCAATGTTTCGCCCGAACGCTGATCCTCAAAAGTTTCATAAGGTAGCTCCAGAGAATGTCTAATTCCATCCGAATACAGACTTGCCCCCACTTTTTGAGTCACCGTATTAATCATATAATCTTGGAAGTTTTTAGCTACCCGACTAACAAATGCAACACCCACAGAAGCCAAGGCTAATGGCCAAATTGCCGAAATAAATTGGTCTAAAGTATGTGTATTTGACCGATAAACAGCAGCGACATCGTCAATGATCCTTCTGAAAATGTAAGGATCCATCAAGGAGAAAATTTGATTAGTAGCCGCAAGTGCAAGTGCCGCCATGACGCGCCAACGGTAATGCTGTAAATAGACAAATAATAATTTCATATTTTGCTAGAACGCGATCATCGCGAATAAAAATTGTATTGTGACGCGATAATCGCATCGAAATAAAAATGTAAAAACGCGATAATTGCGCCAAAAAAATGTAGAAAGACGCGACACCTCATGGCAATTCCATACAATTAAAACCTAGTCAAAGCCATCTCG
>Ga0114958_10004139_pt1 | contig 10160 bp, 9 predicted proteins | sample C_130208_EF_Meta_FD_89577 | JGI IMG/M metagenome (GOLD analysis project Ga0114958, IMG submission 89577) | Freshwater microbial communities from Lake Croche, Canada to study carbon cycling - C_130208_EF_MetaG | ecosystem: Environmental > Aquatic > Freshwater > Lake | place: Lake Croche, Canada... | reverse complement strand
CACCACATGGGTGATGTTGATTTCTTTGTGTGCATGGAGCCTCTTGCAGACTTCTTGACCTATCCCACCAAAACCAATGATCACTGCATTCAACACATTGAATTCCTTGTAGGTGTCAGCCAATCTTGGCCGTCAAAAGTTGGGTATTGATTTAAAAGAACAGGAATGAGCAAGACGTCTAACCCAGTTGTTCTTGTAGAAAATTTAAAATAGCATTGGCAAGTCTTTCATCTGCTGTATCCAAGCTTGCAATGATTGAGGTGTGATTATGGCCTTCTAGCCAAGCCAGTCTTGGTGACTTTCCATGCAGTTGAGCAATATGGCTGGCCAATTCAAGGCAATGCATGTCTATCAAAGGATTCTCATATTGCGCAAAGGCCAACATGGTGGGCACGCTATTTTTATGAACATGTTGAATGGCCGAGCATTGATCAAACACTGTTTGATCAACACCATAATAGGCTTCCACTTTTCTTGCATTCGGATTGTCCGCTCGATTTTCAATTCTCACTCGACCGCTCACGATGATGTGCCCCAATACATTCAATGGATGGGGGGACGCTGGGTTGAATCGATAAACATAATCGCTCGAGTGAGCTGCGCCAGCAGAGTGACCCATGATGAAAATCTTATGCTTGTCGCCGCCATACCGATGAATGTTTTGGTCTATCCACTGCATTGCATTGGCCAAATCGTCAGTGGCGCTGGGAAATTTGAATTCCGGTGCCAAACGATATTCCAGGTTCACGCCCACAAAACCATGCCGATTAAAGCAGCGCAGTACGTTGGCATAAATTTCACTGGAACGGTCTTTTGAGCCATCGACAAAGGCACCGCCATGGGCAAAAACGAGGACGGGCGCAGAGTTGGCGTTCTCGGGGCAAAAGATGTCAAGGACATTTCTTTCGTGACTAGCGTAAGCAATTTCATTGTGACGCACCAAGCCCTCTCGCGGACTGGTAGCCAATATTTCTGAATAGGCGGTAACCATTTCGCGCACATTGTTTGCGACGTTCTCCCCCCAATGTGGCCCGATGGTTTTCATTCTCGCCATCAAACTGGCGGGTATCACTGGCAATGTGGACATGAAAAAACTCGATTGGTTTGAATGGGCTTAGAAACTGATACCGGTGAAACGAACTTGGGACAACTCTTCGATGGCGTAGCGAATCCCTTCACGACCGAAGCCAGATCTCTTTGATCCACCAAATGGGTACATGTCAAGACGGAATCGGCTCGCTTCATTGACCCAAAGCGATCCAACTTCAAATTCCTCAGAAAATTTCATTGCCATTTTCAAGCTTTGTGTGAACAGTGCACCTTGAAGACCGAACTCTGAGTCATTGGCCATTTTTAGAGCCTCATCGGCGTCCTTTGCCACACTCACACACACGAGTGGTCCAAACACCTCGTCTCTCCAGATCGAGGATTCAGGCGTGGGGTTGACAATGATGCCAGGACTCACGACGCAATCACGACGTGTGGGCTCCAGAGCGATCTGGAGGTGGCGGTCCTTGGCGTCTTGAACCATTTTCATGACCCGGTCTGCAGTACCCACTGAAACCATGGGCCCCACATCGGTGGTGTCCTCATAGGGGTCACCCACTTTCAAAGATTGGGCTGCGGCAACAAAGTCCGCCAAAAATTCTTCGAAAACTGAGGCTTCAACAATAATCCTTTGAGCAGAAATGCATTGCTGGCCACTGGCTTCGAATGAGGCAGAGGCGATTTTTTTAGCCGCATCTTTGATGTTGGCATCCGCGAGCACGATGTTGGCGGCGTTGGAGCCTAGTTCAGCCAAGAATTTTTTGGCGCCTGCAGCTCTCGCCAACGCATCACCCGCAATGGTTCCACCCGTGAATGTGACCGCCATGACCAATGGGTTGGCCACCAATTCTTGAGCTGGAAATTTGTCCCCTGTGAGCACATTGAATAAACCTTTGGGAACACCAGCGTTGTAGAAAATTTCCGCAACTCTGAGTGAAATTCTTTGTGCTGCAGGATGAGGTTTCACGACAATGGCATTGCCAGCAATGATGGCTGGAGCGACCTTTTGCACCAGTAAATTCATGGGTGCATTGAAGGGTGTGATGCCAGCAATCACGCCATAGGGATGTCTTTTGGTTAAACCCATTTTGCCAGCGCCATTTGGCGTGGCATCCACTGGGATGGTCTCTCCACGCAGCGTCAAGGCTTCTGCGGCGGTGGCTTTGAGAAAAGCAGCTGAGCGATTGGCCTCAAAGCTCGAAGCTTTCTTGGGCTTGCCAATGTCGTGAATCAAAGCATCGATCAATTCTGGCAAAGCCAGCTCAAGGCCTTTTGCGGCAGCATTGAGCCACTCGACACGTTGGGCCAGAGTAGATTTGCGGTTGTTCAAATATGCAGCTTGAGCGCTTTGTACAGCAAGAGAAACCATTTGCGCACTGGGCTCCACCATTTGAGCATAGGGCTTGAGTGTCACTGGTGAATATAGATCGGTGGTGACATCATTGGTTTTGAGAAAACTTCCATCAATGAACGGTTCTAGGCGAGTGTTTGACATTTTTTACAACTTTGGAATTGAAGATTGTTTGATGACTTTGGACCATTTCTCAATTTCAGATTTCATGAACTGTGAAAAATCTGCAGCAGAACCACCCATGGGTTCAAACCCTTGATCCACCAAAGCTTCGTTGACAGCGGGAAGTTGAAGAACCTTTTGAACCTCTGAATTCAACTTCGTGACGATTGCACTGGGAATGCCTTGAGGACCCACAAAGCCAAACCATGCAGTCACTTCAAATCCAGGCAATCCACTCTCAGCAACGGTTGGGAGGTCAGGCAACCAAGACAAACGTTTTGCGGAGGTCACTGCCAACATTTTGATTTTCCCACCCTTGGCCAAGGGTATGGCGTTTGGAGCATTGGGGAACATGAAGCTCACTTCATTTTTCATCACGGAATTAATGGCTTCAGGTGAGCCTTTGAAGGGAACGTGAAGTGTTTTAAATCCAGCCATTGCATTCAAGAGCTCTCCCGAGAGGTGCATGGAGGTACCGTTACCGGCAGAAGAGTAATTGATGGTATCGGTGGGTTTACTTTTAATCCACGTGATCAGCTCCTTCACTGAAGTGACCGGGGTCTCATTGGAGGCGACCAACACATTGGGGCTAGACGCAATGGCAATGATGGGGGTGAAATCGTGCAATGCGTCATAAGGCATCTTGGCGTAAAGGGCAGGGTTGATGCCGTGCGAGCTGATGGAGGCGAGCATGACGGTGTAGCCATCGGGCGCCTGATGGGATGTGTACTCGCCCGCGACATTGCCACCAGCACCAGGGCGATTTTCAACCACGAAAGGTTGTCCCAGAGACTTGGTCAATTGGTCGCCCACAATCCTTGCCAAAATGTCCGAGGTCGAGCCTGCTGACAATGTCACCACAATCTTGACAGGCTTTGAAGGCCAGTTCTGTGCGTGAACAAAAGAGCTAACAAGCGTTGTTAAAAACAATCCGCATACAAGTAGGAGGCTACAAGATTTTTTCAGTGAAGATGATTTTGACCAGTTCAAGATAGACCTCTCAATTTTTTAAGTTCCGCGGATTGTGCATGTGCTCATGGAAGCTGTCAATCAATTGACACGACAAAATCGATGCGCACCAAAACAGCGCCAATTGATTTTTTTTGGTGCCATTTGCTCGGGTTTGTATCAATCTAGTGCATGCTGATTTTAAGGGATAATTTGATTGACCAGTTAGTAAATAAATGCTAAATTATTGAATCGTTAATTTTTTTTGGAGTAGTCATGGCCACATCTCGCCACCCAATGCCACCAGAGTTGGTCGGTGTCCCTTTGGAAAAAGTATTGAATGATCACGTGGGTCGCTTCAAAGACAAAACACCTGATTGGAATGCTTTTGAGGACGCAAAAATCGAGGGATTCAAGAGAGCCCAGCATCGTTTCATCGGTGCTGGTGGTTCTGGTAAGCACAACGACAATTCGGTGATCCCGCCCCGTGGTTTTACGCTCTCCATCATGTATGTGGAGCCTGGGCAGGGCAACGCTGCTCATACCCATGAAGTGGAAGAGATATTTTTTGTTTTGGATGGCTTTCTGACTGTATTTGTGGAAGATGAGGCGGGTAATCATCTCAAAACTCGGCTGGGTAAATGGGAATGTTTGGCGTGCCCACCGGGCGTGATTCATGGCTATGTGAATGACAGTTTGGCCCCAGTTTATTTTCAAGTGATGCTGGGTCGAGCCAAGCCAGAAGCCATGGGTTATTCAGACGATTCATTGTTCGCGCGCCGAGCGGATCACCTCAATTAACTGGGCGATTTTTTCAAGATGCAATCCAAGGCAAGTCAGGTTAAAAAGGCGCGAGGCAGTTCTCAAATTACGCGCTCTAAGATACTCAGTGCCGCAACTACTGAATTCGCAGAGAAAGGCTACGACGGCGCTCGAGTTGACGATATAGCGCTCTTGTCTGGATTGCAGAAAAATGTCATTTACTATTATTTCAAAAGCAAAGAAGGATTGTTCACCGAGGTTCTCATCCAAACTTACTCGGCCATCATGGCAAGTCGAGAGGAATCCAGTATCGAGGGTCTCAATCCGATAGATGCCATGAAGAAACTGGTGTTTGCCACCGGTTTAAATTGGGGGCGTCACCCCGAGTTCTTGCGCTTATTGCAGAGTGAAAATATCTGTAAAGGCCGTCACATCAAAGCCTCTGGCGTTTTTGCCCAGCTCTACAACCCGCTCATCAAGGCCATCACGACCGTTTTACAAATTGGCGTTGAACAGGGCATCTTTCGCTCGGGTGTTGACCCCATTGAGTTGTACATTTCGATCACATCCTTGTCGGCCCATTATGTGAGTCACCAACACACCTTTGACGCGATTTTCAGTAAACGCTTGATGACTCCCAAGCGGCTTAAAAATCGATTGGAGCATTGTGCTGACATGGTGGTGCGTTACTTGCTAGTAGACAAGGAGCTGGAAGTTCAAGCCAAGAAGAAGTCTGCCTTAAAAGTTCATCAGCCCAAAACATCCAAATAGATACTGAACATGAAAAACCTGAAAGTCATTGTTTTTGAAGGTGTGCAAAATTTACCCATCTTCGCAGCTCAAGCACAGGGCTATTTCCGAAATGAAAACTTAGCGATTGACCTCACCTTTACGCCTAACTCTTGGACTTTGCGAGACGGCTTGAAAGACGGCTTGTACGATATTGCACACACCGCTGTCGACAATGCGGTTGCCATGGTGGACACGGCCAACGCAGATGTCGCTGTTTTTATGGGTGGGGACAATGGTTTCAATGGATTGTTCGTGCAAGCAGACATCAACAGCATCGATGATTTGAGAGGCAAGACCGTGCTGGTGGATGCGCCCAATACAGCATTTGCCTTGGCCTTGTACAAAATACTTTCTTTGCACGCCATGGAGTTGGATGCCAAGGACTATGAAGCATTATCAATAGGAGCCACGCCGTTTCGTCTTAAAGCTTTGCTTGAAAACAAGTCCTATGCGGGGGCAATTCTTAACCTGCCATTTCGGTTGCAAGCGCTCAAATCTGGACTCGTGCATCTCGGTGATTTGGTCGACATATTGGGTCCCTATCTTTCAACGGCGGGTTTTGTGATGAGGGGGTGGGCTCAACAAAACGAAGAGACTTTGATCGCTTACATCAAGGCGTATGTCAAGGGACTTCGATGGGTTTTGGATGTGGCCAATAAAGCGGCCGTGACTGAACTGCTCCAAATGCAATTGAAGTTGGAGCGTGATGTTGCCATCGGGTCGGTGGAGATGGCCACATCTGCGATGGGTGGCTTTATGGTGGATGCGCATATCGACATCGATGGTTTTGCCAATGTTTTGGCCATCAGAGCTGCTTTTGAGAAAAAGGCAATTCCCCAGAAAGTGCAGAGGTATATTGATACTCGTTATCATGCCCTTGCATTGCAACAACTTTGACACTATCCACACGAGGTGATTTCTATGCAATCCGACTTCAAAAATTTGTACTTTTCATGCGTTTTCTCCTTGTTGGGTCTGGTGTTCGTCGGTACTGGTTTTGCTGCCGACGCAGTGAAGTTTCCGAATAGACCGATCAAGCTCATCGCCCCTTTCGCCCCGGGTGGCGCCTTGGATGTGGTCGCGAGAACCACGGGTGAAGTGATCTCTGAGCAACTCGGCCAACCTGTCGTGATTGAAAATCGTGCGGGTGCTGCGGGTGCCATTGGATCTGAATTTGTCGCCAAACAATCTCCCGATGGTTACACACTCCTTTTGGGAGCCACCACCACGCATGGGATCAATCCAGTATTGCAAAAACTGCCCTACGATCCCATCAAAGATTTTGCCCCAGTGTCATTGGTGGCCACCATTCCTCACATTTTTGTGGTCAATCCTCAGTTGCCAGTCAACAGTTTTGTCGAATTCATTGCTTACGCGAAATCTCATCCCGGTCTTGCATTTGGTTCCGCTGGAAACGGCTCACCACACCACTTGGCCGGAGAATTGATCAAGCTCGAAGCGGGACTCGATTTGGTTCATGCGCCTTACAAGGGGTCTGGTCCCGCGCTATCGGACTTGTTGGCAGGGCACATTCAGTTCATGTCAATTGAGTACACCGCTGTTGCCTCTCAGCTTGCTGCTGGAAAGCTCAAGGCCTTGGCGGTTGAGACTGCCCAAAGGGTCCCTGGGGTTGATCTGCCTACGGTCAGTGAGTCGGGCGTGCCTGGTATCGACGTCACGGCTTGGTATGCGGTGTATGCGCCTGCTGGGACTCCAACTGAAATTGTAAGTATGTTGCAAGGCGCCATTGCCAAAGGCATGAAAGACGGTCAAGCAAGAGACAAATTGGTCAAACTCAACGCCCAGGTTGTTGCCAGTACCCCAGACGTATTGACCAAGCACATGACGCAAGAATTGAGCCGTTGGGGAAGAATCATCAAGTTGGCCAATATCAAATCCGATTAAATCAAAACACCAATTCATGAAATCCACTGACTTCAACTACATCAGTCCTACTTCTTTAGAAGAGGCCATTCGAATTCTTGATCAACACGAAGGTGAAGTCAAAATCATCTCTGGTGGTCAAAGTTTGATGCCGATTTTGAACTACAGACTTGCCAGTCCCCAATTGCTGGTAGATTTGCAGGCCATTCCCAGCCTGAGCCAAGTCAGCATCACTCCGAGTGGCACAACTTTGGGCGCTCGGGTCCGTTGGGTTGACATTGAGCTTCATCAAGGTCTTCGAGATGCACAGCCCTTGTTGTGTGCGGCCATTGATCACGTGGCGCATTATCAAATCAGAAATCGTGGCACAGTCGGTGGTAGTCTCGCTCATGCGGATCCGGCGGCTGAAATGCCCGGCTTGGCCGTTGCGTTGGAAGGGGTCTTGCATTTGCAAGGGCCTCAGGGTCTTCGGCATGTCAAGGCGGTTGACTTTTTCTTGGGCCAGTTGTCAACCTCGATCGCTTCCAATGAAATACTCGTAGCCATTGACTTGCCTTTTTGGCCACATGATAGACGCTGGGGTTTTACTGAGTTTTCAAGGCGAAAAGGTGATTTTGCGCTTGCAGGCGCTGCTGTTTGGTTTGATTTGAGTGCGTCTGGTGTGGCCAGCAATGTTCATATCGGACTCATAGGCACTGGCGAAAAGCCCATGCGATTGGTGTCGGCGGAAGCCAAGTTGAACGATCAAATTTTGAGTGAAACATTGATTCAAAACGTGACCTTGGACTGCCTAAGCGCCATGTCTTTTCAAGGTGATATCCACGCCAGCGAAAAATACCGACGCGCATTGATGTTAGAGATGATTTCCAAATCCTTTGCGCAAGCATTGCACCACATTTAAAGAATAAGTGAGTACCCGAGATGCAATTAAAGATGACTGTCAACGGCAAGACATTTGAAGCCGACGTCCCCTCCAGACTCAATTTGGCCGACTGTATTCGGCATGAGATGGACCTCACCGGCACCCATGTGGCCTGTGAGCACGGCGTATGTGGTGCATGCACAGTGTTGGTCAATGGAGAGGCAGTTCGGTCTTGTTTAATGCTTGCCGTGCAAGCCAACGGACAATCCGTGTTGACCGTTGAGGGGCTCTCCGATGATGATGAATTATCTGCACTTCAGGCATCGTTTCGAAAACACAATGCATTGCAGTGCGGGTTTTGTACACCGGGCTTCATCACCACTGCACATGCTTTGCTGACCAAAGAGCCTCATTGTGACGAGGATCGAATTCGTGAGGTTTTATCTGGTAATTTGTGCCGTTGCACCGGATACGTGCCAATCGTACAGGCTGTGTTGGATGCTCGAGTGGCGTATCAACAAGTGGGAGCGCAGTGATCATGGCTCAACCCATACTCAAACCCATCGAGCGTCAACGTAAAAATGTCGGTTCCCCGAAAGAAAGAGTCGAAGATTTGCGTTTTTTGCGTGGCAAAGGCATCTATGTCGATGACGTGAAAAAAGAAGACGTATTGCACGTCAGTATTCTTCGCAGTCCCATAGCCCATGGCTTGATCAAAAGCATTCAGACCGATGAGGCCAAAAAGCTACCCGGTGTGGTGGCCATATTGACGGCAAAGGATGTTGTGGATCTTTGTGGTTCGGTCCCCCTCATCCCCATTCGTTTGCACCACAACCCAATCCTGGACTCCTACAAGCAACCCGTGATTGCGAGTGATAAAGTTCGGTTTGTGGGTGAAGCCATTGCATTGGTGGTCGCCAAAACACCTGCCATCGCTGAGGATGCCATGGGTCTCATCGAGCTCGACATTGAGAGCTTGGAAGTTGCAGCCGATATCCAAACTGCGCTAACGAATGAGGTGAAATTGTTTTCTGACCCAAGAGGAAATTCACCGCTCAGCTATCAATCCAAAAAGGGAAACGCCCAGTTGGTCTTTGACAATGCGGCCTACACCAGAAAAGAAAAATTCGTCATCCAAAGAATTTCCGCCATGACCATGGAGACCCGCGGTGTCTTGGCGCAGTGGAAATCTGAGTCCCAAGAGTTATTTGTCTTTGGTGCTGCCAAGGTTCCTTTTTGGAATCGCGCTGCATTGGCGAATATGTTGGCCATGGAGAAGGACCATGTTCAATTGATTGAAAACGATGTGGGTGGCAGTTTCGGGGCTCGAGGTGAGTTTTATACTGAGGATTTCCTGATCCCGTTTGCTGCCAAGACTTTGGGAGCGACCATCAAATGGATTGAAGATCGACTTGAGCACTTGACCTCCATGAATCAAGCGCGTGATTGTGACGCGCAAGTGGAGATCGCTTGTGACCGTGAGGGTCGAATTTTGGGGTTTCGTGGGCACATGAATTATGACCTGGGTGCTTATCCTAGAACCAATGGTTTGGTTGCGCCTAGAAACATTACGCAATTTTTGACTGGCCCTTACAAAGTCGAGAACGTGGACATCAGTTGTGACATCGTTTTTACCAATAAAACGCCAAGTGGCACCTTGCGTGCTCCTGGTCGATTCGAGAGCAATTTCTTTTGCGAGCGATTGTTGGAATTGGCCGCCAAAGACTTGGGAATAGATCCGGTTGAGATCAGGCGCAAAAATGTATTGACTCCAAGGGACATGCCTTATCCTTTTCCCACCATCAGTCCGTCATTGATTGATCACACGGCCGATACCGAGTGTGACAGTGGTGACTATCGAGAAACGCTCGAGCGGTGTGTGAAAGATTTCAAGTGGCATGAGTTGCAGCATCTCCAAGGTCAAATGGTGGATGGTGTTTATCATGGCCTAGGCTTGTCGTGTTTCATCGAGGGTGGTTCAGCTGGGCCACGCGAGAACGCCAAATTGCGTTTGGACAAAGATGGCTTGATCACCTTCAGTGTGGGTTCTACGTCGGTGGGGCAGGGGGTGGAGACGGTTCTCACGCAAATCGCAGCCGATGAGCTCGATATTGAAATGTCAGACATTGTCATGCTGCATGGATCGACCACGCTCTTGCACGAAGGGTGGGGTTCGTATCACTCTCGCTCAACCGTCATGGGTGGCTCTGCGGTGACGAATGCGACCGACTTGTTCAAGGAGGAAATTCGCCTTCGAGCCAGTGCGGTGTTGAAATGTGATCCATCTCAGGTGAGCGTGTCCGCAGGTTTGGCGACTTCCAGCCAAGGTGGATCTGTGAGTTGGAATGAGCT
>Ga0114958_10004138_pt1 | contig 10162 bp, 21 predicted proteins | sample C_130208_EF_Meta_FD_89577 | JGI IMG/M metagenome (GOLD analysis project Ga0114958, IMG submission 89577) | Freshwater microbial communities from Lake Croche, Canada to study carbon cycling - C_130208_EF_MetaG | ecosystem: Environmental > Aquatic > Freshwater > Lake | place: Lake Croche, Canada... | reverse complement strand
CCCCAATTCTGCGTGCTTTTACTTCTACCAGTGGGGTTGTATTTTTAACAGCTGTTTCAAAAATTTTAATTGGTGAATCTGATGTTCTTTCTTTTATTAAAGTAAATGTTTCTAATATAATTCTTTCAGCAAGTCTTTTTTTTCCTTGTTTTAAAATTCGAGCAGTTAATAAACTTACTAAATAGCTATTATATAAGGAATCAGAAGTAGGGTAACGTTTTTTAACAATATTACGTCGTGACATAATTTTTTAACTTTTAATTATTTATTTTTTTTTAGGTTTTTTAACACCATATTTTGAACGTCCTTGTATTCGATTTTTTACTCCACTACTATCAAGAGCACCCCTAATAATATGATAACGTACGCCAGGTAAATCTTTTACACGACCTCCTCTTAAAAGAACAACTGAATGTTCCTGTAAATTATGACCTTCACCAGGAATATAGGCTGTAACTTCAAATCCAGTAGTTAATCTAACACGTGCAACTTTTCTTATTGCTGAATTTGGTTTTTTTGGTGTAGTTGTATAAACTCTAGTACACACACCTCTACGTTGTGGACAATTTTGTAAGGCTGGTGATTTTGTTTTTTGAATTAAAATTTTTCGAGGAAAACGAATTAATTGTTGAATTGTTGGCATTTTTTTTATTTTTCTTTATTATATTTTTTGCGGAATCTATCAACACGTCCTTCTGTATCCAATATTTTAATAGAACCAGTATAGAATGGATGATTTCCAGACCAAACATCCACATTTAACTTAGGTTTTGTAGAACTTGTGGTCATAACTAATTGTCCATCACAATAAACTTGCGTTTCTTGATACCATTTTGGATGTATACTTTTTTTTTTCATATCTTTTATAAAAAATTACTTAACGTTTAGAATATTGACCCGCTTTTCTAGCTTTTTTCAATCCATATTTTTTTCGTTCAACAATACGTGCGTCACGTGTTAATAAGCCCGCACTTTTTAAGATTTTTCGATTATTATTATCCATAACAACTAAAGCACGTGAAATTGCTAGTCTACTAGCATCACTTTGACCCATTAGCCCTCCACCTTTTGCTTTAATGTTAATATCAAAATTATTTTGCATTCCAACTAATACTAAAGGATTATTAATTCTTTGTAAATAATTTAAATTGTTTTGTAAATAATCATAACCGTTCACTTTATTAATTTTTAATTTACCATCTCCAATACATAAAATAACTTGAGCAATTGCCTTTTTACGTCTTCCAATAGAATAAGCGATGATTTTATTTTTATTCATTTTTATTATATTAAAAATTTAATAGTTCTGGATTTTGTGCTTGATGTGGATGATTTTGATCTTTATATACTTTTAAATTGCAATAAATTTCTCTTCCAAGACTATTTTTAGGAAGCATACCTTTTACAGCTTCTTGTATAATTTTTTCAGGTTTACGTTGTCGTAAGTTAAAAAGGTTTTCCATTCTCATTCCACCAGGCTTACCTGAATGGTTTCGATAAATTTTTTGTTCTTCTTTTTTTCCAGTTACCATAATTTTGTCTGCATTGATAATAATGATATTATCACCAACATTAAGAAATGGTGTAAAAGTTCGTTTATTTTTTCCAATTAAAATTTTACTTACTTCTGAAGCAATTCGACCTAGTCTTTGGTTTGTGGCATCAATTAAATACCATTTTTTTGTTATAAATTTTTGTGAAGGAAAATACGTATCTTTCATTATTGTTATTTTTTTAATGTTAAAATTTTCATGATTTTGACGATGATAAAAGAATATTAAATTTATTTTTTAAAGTCTCAAAAAGTTGATCTGCAGATTTTTTACCAAAATTTTTGATTTCTTTAATCTCTTCTTGAGAATATTTTAATAATTGGCCAATAGAATTAATACCAGCTCTCTTTAAACAATTATATGCTCTAATTGGTAATTGAAGTTCTTCAATCAAAATTTGATCAAATTGAGGTAAAACTTTTTCATTATCTATATTATCTTCGTTTTTTAGATCTTTTTCGATATAAATCAAACTATTAAACCATATTGTTAATTTTTCTGCAGCTTCGCTTAACGCTTTTTCAGGTGTAATACTTCCATTAGTAATAATTTCTATGTCTAAACACTCAATTGTTTTATTATAATTAATATAAGTATTATTAAGTTTATAATTAACATTAATTACAGGCATAAAAGTTGCATCAATTTTTAAAAAATTTGAACTTTTATGATCAAATTGATCTGTAATTTGATACCCCGAACCTTGTTCAAGAATTAATTCAAATTTAATATTTGTTTTTGTTGCTATTGTTGCTATATATTGATTAGGATTTATTACTACAGCATTCGAGTCAAATATAATTGATTTACCAGTAATAATTCCTGGCCCATCAATATTAATCTTAGCTGAAATTTGTTTTTTTTCCGTTGTTTTTACGATAATTTGTTTTAAATTTAAAATAATTTCTAGTATATCCTCACGAATACCTGGAATAGTTGAAAATTCATGAACAACACCAGGAATTTTAATTCCAGTAATTGCAGTTCCTTCAATATTAGATAATAAAACTCGACGTAAAGCATTACCAATTGTTAAACCTTGGCCTGGTAGTAAATTATATAAAATAAAATGTCCAATAATATTTCCTGATTCTTCGAGACTTGAGCTTATATATTCAAACTTAAAATTCACAATTTTTTATTATTTAAACTCTACGTTTTTTAGGTGGACGACAACCATTATGTGGTACTGAAGTAATATCTTTTATAGATGTTATTTTTAATCCTCGTGTTTGAACAGCCCTAATTGCAGTTTCACGTCCGACACCCTGTCCAGTAACTAAAACGTCAACCGTTTTTAAACCTAAAGCTAAGGCATTTCCTGTTGCAATTTCAGAAGCAGTTTGAGCTGCAAATGCAGTGCTTTTACGCGAACCTTTAAATCCCGTACTACCTGCAGAAGACCAACAAATTGTATTTCCTTTAGGATCCGTGATTGTAACAATTGTATTATTAAAAGTGGCATTAATATGAACTAAACCTGAAAGAATTTTCAGTTTTGGTTTTTTAATTGAAGATGTTTTAATTTTTGATAACATAAAGCTTTATTTTCATAATGTTAAATTTTACTTTTTTTTAGCAGCAACGGTTTTTTTTGATCCACGTCTAGTTCGAGCATTTGTTCGAGTTCTCTGACCTCGTAGTGGAAGCTGTAAACGATGGCGTTTACCACGATAACAATTAATTTCACCTAAACGCTTAATATTCAGACTAACTTTTCTCTTTAAATCACTTTCCACGATATATTCAGCTTCTAAAATTTCTCGGATATTACTAATATTTTCATCTGTTAAATCATTTGTTCTAACATCAACATTAATTTGTGCTTTTTCTAAAATAGTTTTAGCACTCATAATTCCAATTCCATAAATTTTTGTTAAAGCATATTCAATTCTTTTTGTTTTTGGCAAATCTATACCAGCAATTCTCACCATAATAAAACTCCTTTTTTTAATTAACCTTGTCGTTGTTTATGCTTAGGATTTTTACAAATAATTCGTAGAACACCTTGACGACGAATTACGCGACAATCTTTACACATTCTTTTAACTGAGGGACGAACTTTCATTTTTTAATTTTATTTTTAAATTAATTATTTTTTACATGTTTCTATCTTCAATTTTACGGCTAATTTCACTGCTTACTCCAATTAAAATAATAAGAGAAGTTATATTGAAACCTGATGAATAGACGCTATTTGTTTGTGAAATAAAGTTAAGAAGTCCTAGACTTATTCCACCAAGAATTGATAAGCGATTTATAATTTTTTTTAAATATTTCACTGTATTTTTTCCAGGTCGAATATTTTCAATAGCAACACCCTTTTTATTTAAATCTTTTGCTATTTCTTTAGAGTTTATTATTAAATTTGAATAAAGTTGATTAAAGAACACTATAAAAATAAAATTTAAAAATGTAAAAAAAAATTTAATACTTAAAGATTGAACTGTAAAAAATGTTACATTAAATATGTTAAATAAATTAGTTATTAGTGATTTTAAAAAAGCTAAAATTACTGAAGAAAAAATAATAGGCATCACTGCCCCTTGCGTCAGTTTTAAAGGTAAATATGAAAATTGACGAATTTTACGTTTATCTTGCTTATTTTCTCGATAGAGTTGATTTATCGTAATTAACGGAATTTTTTTAATTGTTTCTTGTATGTAGATAATTCCTAAAATTACAAATAAAAAAGCAAAAAAATTATATAAAGTAATGAAATTAAAATGAACTTCATTAAATTTAGGTAGAATATTTGGCAAAGTTGCAATAATATTTGTTGCTAATACTATAGATGAACCATTTCCAACTCCAATTTCACTTATTAAGTCACTTAACCAAAGAACAATCATCGAACCTGTTGTTAGTAACAAAACAATTTCAAAACAAATATCAATATTCCAATTAAATAAAATAGGTTTTATTGTAAATGCTACTGAAAAACTTTGAAATATTGCAAAAATAAGTGTTAAATAACGTGTAATTTGCTTAATTTTCTGTGTTCCTGTTTGACCTTCTTCTTTCTGTAATTTTTTAAAATAGGAAACAGAGTTTATTAAAAATTGCATTAAGATAGAAGCATTAAGAGTAGGAACTATTCCAATACTAAATATATTCAAAATTAAATTTTTATTATTAAAAAATAACTGTAAAGAAGAATTTGAATTTAATAAGTTAATTATATTTTGTTGTTCTACATATGGAATTGGAATAAAATTTATAAATCTTAAAATCGCTATAATAAAAATTGTAAAAACTAATTTTTTTATTAGACTGTTATTTTTTCGACTTTGCATAAATTAAGAATAAAAATGTTCTAAAGGTAAATTACGTTCTGCTGCAACCATTCTTGTTGTCTTTAAATTTGCTAATGCGGAAATTGTTGCTCTCGCATTATTTAAAATATTATTTCCTCCTAATTGTTTAGCAAGAATATTTTTAACTCCAGCTAATTCTAGTACAGTACGAATTGACCCCCCTGCAATTACGCCAGTACCTTGAGATGCGGGTTTAATAATTGTTTGACATGCACCACTCCGTCCTATTGTTAAATGTGGTATTGTATTTGATTTAGTAATTGGGACATTTATTAAATTTTTTTTTGCATCAGTAATTCCTTTACTTATTGCATTAATAACATCATCCGCTTTTCCAACACCAACACCAACTTGTCCTAATTCATTACCAACAATCATAATTGCTTTAAAACTTAACTTTTTACCTCCTTTACATACTTTAGTCACACGACTTATTTGTGCTACACGCTCATTCCATTTTGATTTTATTATATTTTGTGGCTTTGTTTTTTGTGTTTTTGAAATTTTTTCCTGTTTATCCTGACTATTCAACATAATTTTTCAATATTATTTTCATAAATTTATAAGTAAACAATTATTTTTTTCCTGATTTTCCTGCTTTACGAAGAATTATCTCATCAACATAACGAATTCCCTTACCCTTATATGGTTCTGGTGGTCGAGTTGCACGTATCTTAGCTGCTAATAAACCAACTATTTCTTTATTAGCACCCTTTATCGTTATATTTATATTTGCTTCAACAATAACTTCCATTTCTTTGGGTATAGGAAAAATTACAGGATGTGTACAACCAACATTAAGAATCAATTCATTAACTTGAACTTGAGCCTTATAGCCAACACCTATCATTTGTAATTTTTTTTCAAATTTTTTTTCAACCCCTAAAACCATATTTTTTACTAGTGAGCGAATTAATCCATATTTTTGATTTGCTAATCTAGTTTCTTCTAGTTTATTTATTTGTATTGTATCCTCAGAAATAATAAGACTAATTTCTTTAGGAATTTTTTGCACTAATTCTCCAATAGGTCCCTTTACTATAACTTGATTGTCCTCTAGACGAATATTGACCGTCTTTGGTACTTTTATTAATAACTTTCCAATACGCGACATACTTTATTCCTAATTTAAAATAAATTTATTGTTAGATATAACTTAAGATTAGGGCAGATTTATTTAAATTATTATTAAAAAATAAAAATTTATGAAATTATACATAAAACTTCACCACCCAAATTTAGCTTTTTCGCTTGACGATCACTCATAATACCTTGAGAAGTTGATATTATTGAAATACCATTCTTAGCAGAAAAATTTTTAATTTTTTTATTTCCAAGATAAACACGAATACCTGATTTACTAATTCGTTTTAATTGATTTAAAACTGGTTGGCGATTTTGATCCATATATTTTAATGATATTATTAAGGCATTTTGTATTTTACCCTCAAAAATTTGAAAATCATAAATAAAACCTTCATCCTTTAAAATTTTAGCTACGCTATTTGTAATCTTAGTTGAAATAACTTCAACTATTTGATGCTTTGAATTATTTGCATTTCTAATTTTTGTTAAAAAATCAGAAAGTATGTCATTTACCATTATTTTTTTTCTTTTTCAAAAATTTAGTTATGAAATGGAAGACCCATTTTTTTTAACAAGTTTAAACCTTGTTGAGAATTTTTTGCTGTTGTGACTATTGTTATGTTCATTCCTAATGTTTGATCAACATTTTCATAATCAATTTCTGGAAAAATTAATTGATCACTAATTCCAAAATTATAATTACCAAATTTATCAAATTTTTTTGGATCTAATCCTTGAAAATCACGAATTCGAGGTAACGCTAAATTAATTAATCTATCTAGAAATGAAAACATTTTTTTTCCACGTAAAGTAATTGTTACCCCCAAATCCATTTCTTCTCGTAATTTAAATCCAGCTATTGACTTTTTGGATTTAGTAATTCTTGGATATTGCCCAGTAATTGAAGATAACTCTTCAATACTTTTTTTAAAAATTTTTGTATTTTGTGCAGATAATCCAAGACAGCGATTTATCTGAATTTTTTTTATTTGTGGAACTTCATGTGGATTCGTATATGAGTAAATTTCAATTAAAGACGGAGCAACTGTTTGGTTATATATTTTTTTAAATTTTTCTATCATTTAATTTTTATTTCATCAATTCATTTGTTTTCTTAAAAACTCGAACTTTTCGATTATCTTTCAAAATAAATTTTACTTTACTTACTAAACCATTATTATCACATAGCATAATATTTGAGATACTTAATGGGGCATTAAAATTTACAATTTTACCAACTTTATTTTTTTGAGATGATTTTATATGTTTAATTTTTTTATTTATTCCATCAACAACAACTTTTCCTTTTTTATGTAAAATTATTTTAATTTTACCAATTTGGCCTTTATCTTTTCCTTGAATTACTTTTGCATTATCACCAATTTTAATTTTTTTCATTTTTTTTATTTCTTATAATACTTCAGGTGCTAATGATACAATTTTCATAAAATTTTTTTCTCTAATTTCACGAGCAATTGGTCCAAAAACACGAGTACCTCTTGGATTATTTTCTTTATTAATAATAACCACTGCATTATCATCAAAACGAATACTCATTCCATCCTTACGATGTAATGTATGACATGTTCTAACAATAATTGCACGTACTATCTCAGATTTTTTTACCGTCATATTTGGAGTAGCATCTTTAACAACACCAATAATGATATCACCAATTGTACCATATTGTTTATTGTTGCCAAGCACTCGAATACACATTATTTTTTTTGCACCTGTATTATCCGTAACTGTTAAATATGTTTGAGGTTGAATCATAAGAATTAATTAGAAGTTTTGTTTTTACTTAAAATTTGTGTAACTACCCAACATTTTTTTTTACTTAAAGGTCGTGATTCAGAAATAAGAACAATATCACCTATATTACATTTAGTGTAGTGATCATGTGCCATAAAACGTTTTGTTTTTTTTAAAATTTTTCCATAGGTAGAATGAGAATATTTATTTTCAACTGTAACAATTAAAGATTTATTCATGTTATTACTTACAACAATACCTATTTTCTCTTTTCTTATCTTTTTTATCATAAATTTTTTTTTAGTTATTTATGTTTTTAAAGTAAGTACTCTTGCTATTTCACGTTTTGTTTTTTTAAATTCATGAGATTTAAAAGTTTGACGAGTTGCTTTCTTCATTTTTAAATCTAATAATTTTTTTAACAAATCAACAATATTTGGATTTATTTTTTCAACAGAGAATTTTTCCATTTTATTAATTAATTTTTTTTATAAATTTTGTTTTTACTGGTAATTTATATGCGGCTAATTTCATTGCACTTTGTGCTATTTCATTTGTAACACCTGCTAATTCAAATAAAATATTTCCTGGTCGTATTACTGCAACCCAATATTCTACAGCTCCTTTTCCTGCACCCATTCTTGATTCTGCTGCTCTAGCGGTTACTGGTTTGTCTGGAAAAATAGTAATCCATAATTTACCACCACGTTTTATAGAACGACTGATTGTTCGGCGTGTTGCTTCAATTTGACGTGATGTAATCCATCCAGGTTCTTGCGATTGCAATGCAAAATCTCCAAAAGAAATTTTATTATTTCTATACGCTCTACCTGTCATTCTTCCACGATGTTGTTTTCTAAATTTTGTTCGTTTTGGGCTGAGCATAATTTCCTCGAATTTTTAAATAAATAAATAATAATTAGATCAGTTCTCCATTAAATAACCATATCTTTATTCCCATTACGCCATATATTGTATTTGCACGTTTTTCTGCATAATCGATATCAGCACGTAAGGTTTGAAGTGGAACTCGTCCCTCACGAATCCATTCACTACGAGCCATTTCAGCACCATTTAAACGTCCAGAAACTTGAATTTTAACTCCAAGAACTTTTGCAGCTTGAGTTCTTTGAATTGCTTTTTTAATTGCTTTTCTAAATGGAATTCGTTTTTCTAAAAGATCCACAATAAAATCACCGATTAATGTTGCTTTTGAATCGGGAACTTTTATTTCAACAATATTTAAAATTATTTTTCTTTCACTTTTAACAAATTTTTTTAATTTCTCATAAATTTGTTTGAGATTAGTTCCTGAATTTCCTACAAAAATACCAGGTCTAGCAGTATGGATTGTTACTTCAATTTTATTACAAGTATTATCACGTTTTATTTCAATTTTTGATATACCTGATTCTTTGCTTTTTTTTTGGATAAATGTTCTAATTGCTGCATCTTCACAAATTAATTCAGGATAATTTTTAAATTCTGTAAACCAAGTTGATCGATGTTTTTGTATAGTTACTAAACGAAAACCGAGTGGATGTACCTTTTGTCCCAAAATAGATTTCCTTTATTATTTTAAAAATTATTAAATATTTTTTTTAACTGTTATATTAATATGACAAGTTGGTTTTAAAATTTTAAAACCACGACCTTGTGCACGAGGACGAAAACGTTTTAAAACTGGACCTTGATCTGCAAATGCTTCACTTATAATTAAATTTTCTTTCTTTAAATTTAAGTTATGTTCAGCATTTGCTGCTGCGGAATAAATAACTTGCCAAATTGGACCACAAGCTCTATAAGGCATAAATTCAAGTAACATTAAGGCTTGTTGATAACTTTTCCCACGAATTTGGTTCAAAACACGTCTTACTTTCCGAGAAGATATCCGGATATAACGACCTACTGCTTTTGTTTGAATAATATCTGTTTTAATTTCAGTCATAAAAGAATTTTATTTAACGTTTTGCTTTTTTATCACTTTTAATATGAGAACGAAATGTTCTAGTTGGCGCAAATTCACCTAGTTTATGTCCAACGATTTGTTCAGAAATAAAAATAGGTATATGTTGTTTTCCATTATATACGGCAATTGTATGACCGACCATTTCAGGCAATATTGTCGATGAACGAGACCAAGTTTTAATAATTACTTTTTTTCCTTTTTCATTCAAAGAATTTATACGTTCTAAAAGTTGATACGCAATAAATGGACCTTTGCTTATAGATCTTCCCATAATGTTTACTTTCTCTTTCTAATAATAAAAATATTACTTGATTTTGTTTTTTTCCTAGTTTTAATACCTAACGCTGGTTTTCCCCATGGTGTCACTGGTCTTTTTCGACCAACTGGTGAACGACCTTCACCCCCTCCATGTGGGTGATCACAGGCATTCATTACAACACCTCTTACTGTCGGTCTAATACCCAACCATCTTGTTCTACCTG
>Ga0114958_10004137_pt1 | contig 10163 bp, 9 predicted proteins | sample C_130208_EF_Meta_FD_89577 | JGI IMG/M metagenome (GOLD analysis project Ga0114958, IMG submission 89577) | Freshwater microbial communities from Lake Croche, Canada to study carbon cycling - C_130208_EF_MetaG | ecosystem: Environmental > Aquatic > Freshwater > Lake | place: Lake Croche, Canada... | reverse complement strand
TCTACGACCGCTTCGCTGTCACTATGGTGTGCGCGGTAGGCTCCGTCAGTCACAATATGCGCTGTGACCTGCTCGCCCGCCGCGACGTGGCGCATGATCGCACCCGCGCATCCAAAAACCTCGTCATCTGGATGCGGGGCTAAAACCAATACGCGGGTACCGCTTAATTTGCGTACCGACTCATAAGGTATAAATTTGGTTTCCACTTTTTAGGGATGCCAGGAAAAGCCTGCAATTGCGTGCATTGGTATGGAGGTCATGTGCAGAAAAGGATAACAGAAGCGGCATGCATGATTTACTCGAATGGCGTACGGTTTGGCCCCAGTTGCCCGCGCCATCCATTGTGCAATCCGATCAATATCGCACGCACATGGTCAGAACGCGGTCGGGCGACGAGCGCAAAGAAGATCAATTTTTTTACCAGTTGCCACGCGTCTGACAGCTTCCACCATAAACCGATATACGGTAATTTTTGCAGATAAAGCCCATTTCGAAACAAAAAATAATGCCGCAGCGGCCCATGCCAAGCTACCTGTCTGCTGCCAATGCGTTTGACCCCGACGCCAATACTGTGCATGAGATTGGCCTCGGCTACTCCAAAGAATTTCCACCCATGACTGCGAAGACGCAGACACCATTCAATATCCACATAGTCGATGAATAATGCATCAAGGAATTGACCGCCATCATGCCAAGCCTTCAAAGGAACAAAGCAGCCAGAGGTAATTAAATGGTCTACTTCTAGCGGCTTATTTGGTAGGGGAAATACGCGGCGCCTGCGGCCATGTATGGGCGCAATAAATGGCGCTAAACGCCCAGTCTGATGATCGACCTGTTGCGCCCCGACCGCACCGATTTTGTGTCCCGCATTTTCAAGCGCCGCATACGCCTTTAATAACTGGGCCACCATGTCTGGAGCCGGTTCACTGTCCTGGTCAAAACTGAGAACATAGGCGGCCCCTTGTGTGCTGGCCCAGGCAAAACCGGCATTCAGTGCGCAGGCAACGCCTAAATTGGATCCAAGATGCAAAGTTGCGATTCCATTGGTCTCTTGTTGCCAATCGGCACTGTCGGTTTGACTCCCGTTGTGCACAATAACTACTAAAGCGACCTGGGGCGCGAGTGCCCTCACCAGGGTTTCCAGCTGTTGCTTGTCAGGTTGGTACACCACCACAAGGCCAACGACCATTGGGGTGCCAGACAAGCGCGGCGCCAATCCATACGCCGATTCGCTGAGCCTTTGAGTCGCGTGGGCCGACACTGGGTCCTGCGCTTGGTTTCCGTCCATCTTCCCTAAGCCCAGGCACGCCGCAACGGATTAAATTCGCCGAAAAATCAAGGCAAACCACAAACCCGCCTGGCCGATCCAGGTTTGCCGATAAACACCCGATTTCCATAAGGCGACACCGCGGACCCACATATTTGATGGACCGCGCGCCGTTTCAAACGCTTCTAAAACCGCCAGCGACGGGCCCGTTAGCCGGGCACGTACACCAGCCAAAGCTTGGATGTTTTGGTCATTGGCGAGCTTGAAATAGCCGGCAAGTAGCATGGCGATGCGCCGCATGGTGGGCAAGAGGCCAACATTCATGCCCACCAGATTTAACCGGTGCTGCCGATAATCAATTCTCGGGACGGCGTCATAAATCATCCGACCACCGCAGGCTGTGACTACCAAATAGGCCCACCAATCATGGGTGACCAAGGGCGCTTGGGGTCTGGCTTGTGCCAACAATTTGCGCGCCGAGGCGTTAAATAACAAGGTATTTCCACCCGCTATGGATTGCACAAGCGCGTTGGCAAACCCAGGTGTTCTCAAAAACAAGGGAGACCACCCAAGGTGCTGCCCCTGTTCATCAATCAGACGCGTGCGCGAACCATAGAGCAAATATTCGTCACTGTTGTAGGCGGATAAAGCGTGCACCGCAGCGCTTAATTTCTCAGGGTGCCACACATCATCCTGGTCCGAGAATGCGAAAAAATCTGCCTTTATGGCATCTAATGCCAAAAGGTCTAAAAAATTAGCAACAAATCCACGCCGTGGACCTTCAATAATCTGCAGTTTCTCCTCGCCCCAAGCCCTTTGATAGCCCCTGAGGATATCGCGCGTCTGATCGGAACTGCCGTCATCTGAAGCCCAAACCACCCAATGGACCCCTTGCTGGGCCGCAATGGAGTCAAGTTGCTCGGGCAGGAAATCTTGCCCATTGAATGTGCACAACAAGATTGCGATGGTTGGTTGAGGCGTCACTGAGAATGCAATCTGATTGGCAGCCGTTCGCTGCTTTGTTGCGGCAATCCAACAAAGAGTCCGCACCCCTCGCGTCGCCGGAAAAACTCAATTCTAAGGGGTCGCTGTTTAGGGGGCGCCTTGTCCTTGTGCTTGAGCGCACAGCAGTCATCACATTTTTTTGCATCCGCGTCGGCTGATGCCGTGTGCCAAGGCATTGCCATACCCATCGACAACAAAAAGCTTGGCTCACACCAAAAATTCATATATGATTCGATAAAATCCTCATATATGAATATTCTTCTCCGCGTCCCACTCAACACTGCGCCCGAGCAATCCGCTCGGCTCAGCGCATTGCAGGCGGTTTTTGCCCAGGCCTGCAATGCGCTGGCGCCCGTCGTGCAGCAAACCCGGGTTTGGAACCGGGTCGCGCTGCACCATCTGATGTACCGCACTTTACGGGAGCGCTTCCCAGAATTGGGCTCGCAAATGGTGTGCAACGCCATCTATTCGGTATCCAGAACCAGTCGCTTGGTGTTTCAAAGCCCGCAAAGCCCTTTCAATCTGGCCAAATTGGCCGGAAAACCCCTGCCCCTGCTGCGCTTTACCGAGCAATGCCCGGTCTACTTTGACCGCCACACCCTGAGCGTTAAAGACGGCCAGTTGTCCATGTACACCTTAGACGGGCGCATGCGCTTTGCCCTGGCGCTCTCGCCCCAAGACGAGGCTAACTTCCGCGTCTACAAATTGCTCGAGATCGTTCTTTCGGGCAGTGATGCCAGCAATTACAGCCTGGCTTTCCAATTTAGCGATACGTCTGCGCCCACCACCGCGCTAGACGAGGCGCAGCCGCAGGCTGAGGCCGAACCGGCGCCGCCCTCAACGGGCACCGCACTACCTGATTACGTTTTGGTCGAGGAGACCCCATGAACCCCAATAAACCCCCATCCGAATTGCGCACCGCCATCGGCGCGCTCACGCCCTACTTCCGTCAAGCGGCATGGTTTAGCGTGGTGACCAACATCTTGGTGCTCGCTCCCTCGGGTTACATGCTGGAGGTGTATGACCGGGTGCTCAACAGCAGCGACGTCATGACTTTGGTCATGCTCACGCTCTTAGTCCTGGGCGCCTATGCTTTGATGGAGGTGCTGGAATGGGTGCGCTCGGAGGTGATGCACGAGGCGGCGATGGAATTTGACAAGCACCTGAGCCGCCGTGTCTTTGACGCCATCTTCGAGGCCAACCTCAAACGCCTGCCTTTTGGAAGCGCCCAAGCCATGGTCGACTTCCGGTCGGTGCGCGACTTCCTGGGAACGCCGGTGCTCATGGCCATGATGGATGCCCCTATGTCGCTGCTGTTTTTGGTCCTTATTTTTGCAATCAGCCCGGTGCTCGGTTGGTCCTCGGTGATTGCCGCCATTGCCCAAACTTTTATCGGCTGGCTCAATGAGCGCAGCACCCAGCCGCCCTTGATGGCGGCCAACCGCAGCGCGGTAGGCGCCCAGCAATATGCAGACAACACTTTGCGCAACGCACAAGTCATCGAGGCCATGGGCATGTTGCGGGACATCCACAAACGCTGGTTCAAAAAACAAGAGGAATTTCTGAACCTGCAGGCTATCGCCTCGGACCACGGCGGCTTTTACCAGGCGCTGTCCAAGTTTTTGCAAAACACCATCAGCTCCGGGCTCTTGGGCCTGGGCGCCTGGCTCTTGCTGCACAACCAGCTCAATGGCGGTGCCTCTTACATGATCGTCGGCTCGATTTTGGGCGGCCGCGTGCTAGCGCCGCTGGGCCAACTGGTGGCGCAATGGCAATTGGTGGTCAATGTCCGCGTGGCCTATGCCCGCCTGGATGCGGTTTTGAACGCGGTACCGGCCAAGCCTGAGTCCATGCAGCTGCCCCCGCCCAGCGGCCAACTGCTGGTCGAGCAAGTCATGGCCGGCGCGCCCGGCACACAAGTGGCCATCCTGCGCGGCGTCGCCTTTGCCCTGAACCCGGGCGAGGTGCTGGCGGTGGTGGGGCCATCGGCCTCGGGCAAAACAACGCTGGCGCGGCTGTTGGTGGGTCTGTGGCCAGCGGCCAGCGGCAAGGTGCGCTTGGACGGTGCGGACATATACAGCTGGGACAAAAACCACCTGGGCCCTTACGTGGGCTACTTGCCCCAGGGCGTTGAATTGTTTGACGGAACCATTGCCGAAAACATCGCCCGCTTTGGTGTCGTTGATACCGCGCAGGTCGAGGCCGCAGCGCGGGCCGTCGGTCTGCACGATCTCATCATGGCCCTGCCCCAGGGCTACGACAGCCAGGTCGGCCGCGATGGCGCCGTCTTGTCAGGCGGGCAGCGCCAGCGCGTGGGCCTGGCCCGCGCCATTTACGGACGACCTTCCTTTGTGGTGCTAGACGAGCCCAACTCGAGTCTGGACGAGCAAGGCGACGCAGCCTTGGCGGCCAGCATAGCCAACCTGAAAGCCAGCGGCACCACCTTTGTCATCATGACGCACCGCACCAGTGTCTTGGGCGTCGCCGACAAGATGCTCGTCCTGCGCGACGGGCAGCAACAAATGTTTGGCCCGCGCGACGAGGTGCTTAAAGCCCTCAATGAAGCAGCCGCCAAGGCACGCGCGCCTGCTGGCGCCGCCGTGGCACCCGTTGCCGCCTGATCCCTGGAAATCCTCTTATGAACCAAGCCAACCCTTCCCCCACCCGCAGCGCGCTGCGCACCACTTTGTGGAGCTTTCGCGGGGCATTCCTTAGCGTCGGCGGCTACAGCCTGGTGGCTAATTTGCTGATGCTCACACCCACGCTGTACATGCTACAGGTCTACGACCGCGTGCTCAAAAGCCAAAGTGAACTCACGCTTTTGGCCATGTCCATGCTGACCCTGTCGCTGTTTGCCGTCATGGCCGCAGCCGAATGGATGCGCTCGCGCCTGCTCGTGCGCGCTGGCGTTGCGTTGGACGGGCGGCTAAGCACCCAGGTGTTCAACGCCAGCTTTGACGCCTACCTCAGCCAAACCGGCAACTCGCCCTCGCGCGCCTTTGGTGACCTGATTCAGGTGCGCCAGTTCCTCACTGGCAACGGCATCTTTGCCTTCTTTGATGCGCCTTGGACACCTATCTATATGGCGGTGCTGTTTTTCCTGCACCCTATGCTGGGCTGGCTGGGCATTGTGTTTGCGCTGGTGCAACTGGCCCTGGCCAAGTTCGGCCACCAAGGCACGGTCGCCCCTAGCGAGGCAGCTACAGCGGCCACCTCCGACGCCGGCATCTTTTTGCAAAGCAAGCTGCGCAATGCCGAGGTCATTGAGTCCATGGGCATGCTGCGCAATTTGCAGCGTCGCTGGTTACAGCGCCACAGCTTTGCATTGCAGCGCAGTGGCGAAGCACAGCACGTAACCCATCGCATCACCGCCATCAGCAAATTTGTTCGCTACAGCCAGCAATCGCTGGTGCTCGGTGCGGGCGCTTTGTTAGTGATCCGGGGTGAACTCTCCCCCGGCGGCATGATCGCCGCCAACGTGTTAATGACCCGCGCACTGGCCCCCATCGACCTGATGGTCAGCAGCTGGCGTCAGTTTGCGGGCATGCGGGCCGCCTTTGAGCGTCTGGAAAAACTACTGGCCGACTACCCCGAGCGCGACCAGCGCCTACAACGCGTTGCACCCAGTGGCGCATTGCATGTGCACAACGCCGTAGCGACCGCACCCGGACGCAAAGAAGCCATCCTTAAAGACGTGAGCGTCAGCGCCCTACCGGGCAGCGTCACCGTCATCCTGGGACCCTCGGGCTCGGGTAAATCGACACTGGCGCGCGTGATGGTGGGCATTTGGCCCGACGTCAGCGGCAAGGTGCTACTCGACGAACTTCCCATTGCCTCGTGGAAGCGCGAAGAATTGGGTCCGCACATCGGCTATCTGCCCCAGGACGTGGAACTGTTTGAGGGCACGATTGCCGAAAACATCGCCCGCTTTGCCAGCACTGACAGCGCACCCATCATCGAAGCGGCCAAAGCTGCTGGTTTGCACGAGATGATTTTGCGCTTTCCCAAAGGTTATGACACCTCCACCGGCGAGGCGGGTAATCTGCTCTCAGGCGGGCAGCGCCAACGCATCGGCCTGGCCCGGGCCATCTACGGCAACCCCAAGCTGGTGGTGCTGGACGAGCCCAACGCCAACCTGGACGACGCCGGCGAAGCGGCGCTGCAGCAAACCGTGGTGCGCCTCAAAGCCCAAGGCAAAACCGTGGTACTGATCACGCACCGTCCCGGCGCGGTGGCGGTCGCAGACCATTTGCTGATCCTCAACAACGGCCAAGTGCAAGCCCGTGGACCACGCGATGCGGTCATTGCCGCGCTCCAAGCCGCGCAAAAGAACGCTGCAGCCGCAGCACCTGGCGCAGCACTGCCAGCCTGACGCTTTTTGATTCCTACCCAGACCCTTATTCACCCTCAACTTTTGTCGGACCTGCCATGACTACACCCCCCGTCAACCAACGCATTGCCTCCAAGCTGGCCTCGGCCCAAGGCGCCCCCAGCGACGCAACCCTTATTTCATCGGCCGACGCGCTGCAAGCAGGCCACTCGGGACGCGCCGGCCGCATCGGCGCCTGGACCCTGGGCATCGGCCTGGTGGCCTTGCTGGTTTGGACCGCCATGGCACCGCTCGATGAAGGCGTCCCCGGCCCGGGCATGGTGGCCATCGACACCAAGCGCAAAGTCATCCAGCACCTGAGTGGCGGCTTGGTCAAAGAAGTCCTGGTACGTGAGGGCCAGCAAGTCAAAGAAGGCGAGTTGCTCTTGCGCTTGGACGAGGCGGCTTCGCGCGTCAACTTCGAAGCGGCGCGGCAACGTTACATCGGCCTGCGCGCCATGCAGGACCGATTACAAGCTGAGCAACGCGGACAGGCGAGCATCAGCTTTCACCCGGATGTGGTGCAGGCCGCGCGCGATCCGCAGATTCAGCTGGTGGTGGCAACCCAGCAGCAGCTGTTTGGTTCACGCCGGGCCAGTTTGGGCGCCGACCTGCAAAGCATGCAGGAAAACATCGCCGGACAAGAAGGCATGATCTTGGCCTATGAAAACATGAGCGCCAACCGCAAAAACCAGTTGGCCTTGCTGACCGAAGAGCTCAACAACACCAAAGGCCTGGTCGCCGAGGGCTATGCGCCGCGCAATCGCCAGCTCGAGCTAGAGCGCCAGGTCTCGGAAATGAGCTCGGCTTTGGCCGAATTGCAAGGCAATATGACCCGCGCCAAGCGCGCTATCGCCGAAGTGCGCCAACGCATGTTGGCCCGCCAACAAGAATTTAACAAAGAGGTGGAATCCAACCTGGCCGACGTGGGCCGCGAGGTCGAGGCAGACCAGGAAAAATACCGCGCCACCCAAGACGACATGGGGCGCCTGGAGATTAAAGCCCCGGCGGCTGGCCAGGTGGTCGGCTTGACCGTCCAGTCCATAGGCGCGGTCATCGGTGCGGGTCAAAAACTGATGGACATTGTTCCCAAAGAACAAGCGCTCTTGATTGAGGCCAAAGTGGCGCCGCACTTGATTGACAAAGTGCATGCAGGCATCCCGGTGGACGTGCGTTTTTCGTCTTTTTCCAACACTCCACAGCTGGTGGTCAAAGGGTCGGTGCAGTCCGTCTCGGGTGATCTGATTGTTGAGCAAAACGGCATGGCCTATTACCTGGCGCGCATCAGCATCACCGAAGCGGGCTTTAAAGAACTGGGCGACCGCCAGTTGCAATCGGGTATGCCGGTGGAGGTGATTTTCATCACCGGTAAACGCTCGATGCTGACCTACTTGCTGCACCCCTTGGTCAAGCGCATGGCCGCTTCCATGAAGGAGGAGTAAGCATGCACAAGCCCTCTTTCACCCTTTCCCAGCACGCCGGCGCCCTGCGCAAACACGCCATCGCGCTGGCGCTATTGGGCACCTGCGGTTTGGTCCCGGCCATGGATTTGCTTCAGGCCTACGATGCTGCGCGCCAAAACGACCCCAATATCTTGGCCGCGCGCGCCGCAGCCGATATCGGTCGTGAGCGCCTGCCCCAGGCCATCGCACAGCAACTGCCCAACGTCTCGTTCAGCGCGCAGTACGGCAAAAACCAGTTGGCCAGCACCTCGCCCAATTTTTTGGGCGTGGACCAGACCATCAACACCGAATACCCCAGCACCAGCCAAACCCTGACCATTCGCCAGCCGATTTACCGCAGCTACCTGTTTGCACAAACCCGCCAGGCGCAGGCGCAGTTCGAAGATGCCGAGGCCACTTTGGCCCAGGAGGAGCAAAATCTGCTTGCCCGCGTCACGGGCAGCTACCTGGAGGCGCTGCTCTCCCAAGAACAACTCGAACTGGTGTTGGCGCAGCGCGCGGCCAACACGACGCAGCTGGACATTGCCCGCAAAGCCTTCGCCGCTGGCGCAGGTACACGCACCGATATCGACGAGGCCCAGGCCCGCCTGGACAGCACGCTGGCCCTAGAGATCGAGGCGCGTCAAAACATGGCCTACACCTTGCGCCAGTTAGAGCAATTGACCGGCAGCCCCGCAGGCGTGCTGGCACGCCTGAATTTGGCAAATTTCACACTGACAGACCCTCAGCCCGCCGACCTGGACAGCTGGATTGCCCGGGCTGAGCGCAGCAGTCCCCAACTGCGGAGCCTGCAAGCCCAGCTTGAAACCGCACGCCAAGAGGTAGAAAAAGCCAGCTCCGGCCACGAACCGACGCTGGACGCTACCGTGCAATGGACCAGCAGCGCGAGCGAAAACGTTTACAACATCCGTAACAGCTATACCAACGCCAGCGTGGGCGTGCAACTAACGATCCCGATTTATGGCGGCGGTTACACCAGCTCGCAGGTGCGCCAGGCCTTAGCCCAGCAAGAACGCGCCTCCCAAGCCCTGGAGGCCGGGCGGCGTGATTTGGGCATGCGGGTATTTCGAGAGTTGCGCGGCGTGACCGAAAACATCCCCAAAGTGCGCGCACTGGAAAAAGCCCTGAGCTCGGCCGAGCAGCTGATCGTGTCCAACCGCAAGTCCTTCCAGGCCGGCACGCGCACGGTGATCGACATTCTCAACGCCGAGCAACAGCGGTTTTTGGTGCTGCGTGATTTGGCCCAAGCCCGCTATGTGTACCTGAGCGCGCGCATCCGTTTGCTGTCCTTGGTTGGCGAGGCCGATTTGGGCGCTTTGACCACCATCAACCACATGTTTGGCCCTTGAAGTGGTAAGCCCATGAAAAAAGCCCTGGAGCTTTGCAGTTCCAGGGCTTTTCAATTGGTGCGGCTGGCAGGAATCGAACCCACGACCCCTTGGTTCGTAGCCAAGTACTCTATCCAGCTGAGCTACAGCCGCTAAGCGTTCGATTCTAGCATAGGCTCGTACTGGGCCCGGATCAGCGCCGCCGCGTACCAGTAAGACAGGTCTGTACGGTCGGCGACAACCGGGCCGGGGCCGCCCTGAGGCGCTCTCTACAATGAATATTCCCACCACCCTCTTTATGAAGGACATGCTATGAGCCTGGAATCAATCACCGAATCGATGCGCGCAAAAATGGGCGCCGACAGCGGCCTGGATGCAACCCTGAAATTTGACTGCGGCAGCGACGGCGTGATCGTCCTGGACGGCGTCTCCAAGCCCAACAGCGTCTCCAACACCAACCAAGACACCGACTGCACCATCCTCATCAGTCTGGAAAACCTGCAAGCCCTGCTGGACGGTGAACTTAACGCGGTGACCGGCTTTATGAGTGGCAAGCTCAAGGTCGAAGGCGATATGAGCGTCGCCATGAAGCTGCAAAGCGTGGTCTAAATAAAAAAGCCCCCGCCTTCACAGCGGGGGCTTTTTGCAATTGGTGGGCCCACCAGGACTTGAACCTGGGACCAAAGGATTATGAGTCCTCTGCTCTAACCAACTGAGCTATAGGCCCGGCG
>Ga0114958_10004136_pt1 | contig 10164 bp, 8 predicted proteins | sample C_130208_EF_Meta_FD_89577 | JGI IMG/M metagenome (GOLD analysis project Ga0114958, IMG submission 89577) | Freshwater microbial communities from Lake Croche, Canada to study carbon cycling - C_130208_EF_MetaG | ecosystem: Environmental > Aquatic > Freshwater > Lake | place: Lake Croche, Canada... | reverse complement strand
GGTAGCCCAACAGGAAGCATTACATCAACATTACAAAATATTGGGGGAGGAAATAATTACTACTATCCATCCTATAATGGATATTTTAATGAAGCTACAGGTACTCAAACAACTACAAAAATAGGTGTATTTCAGTCTCCTGCAAATTTCCTCCCTGCTGTAATACCTGCAGGATCATGGAATTTTACAGTTTCGTATTATTCATGTACTCCAGGCGCATTACCTCAAATATCAAATTTACCAGCAACGGGAATAACGTCAAAAATATATGCAGATATAACGATTATAAATGATGGATCTCACCAGACAACTTCATCACAAATCCTTACAGTACCTGCAGGCGCTGATCAAGATGGAATAACTACAATACATATGAATTTTCCAGGGGATACAGTTGCAAATATAGCAACTGCGCAATTACAGATAACATTTTGGGCACAATTAGCTCAAGCTCCAAATGCTGGAGATGTATTTCAATTTTGGACAAATGGAAGTTCAGTTTCGTATGTTACGACTTCTTTACCCCCATCGTTTGGTCCCACAGGACCTCAAGGACCTCAAGGACCCCAAGGACTTCAAGGACCTACAGGCGCTTCAGGTTCTCTATCCTTAATTCAAAAATTCTATGGTATTTGGAATAGTGGTATACCATTAGCAGCAAGTGATTTTATGACATATAATTCTAGTTACGGCGGAAGTGATGATCTAACGTATGTAACATTATCTCCCGTAATAGACGGAGCCTATTATGAATATATTTATATTCGGAAACCTGGACTGTATCTTGTAGTTGTCAACAATTTATATTTTGAGAATATTCCCCAAGCTTCTTGTCCCATAACATTCCGAGTTAATAGTACAGAAAGAGAAGTTGCAAGAATTTTTACTGGATTTCCATTTACGTCTCCAGTTGTTCCTGAGTTCTCGTTTACATTCTATATTCCTAATAACATTGTCCCAACCACCTTTGTAGTTTCACCAGCTGCTCCATTTATAGTAAGTCCTAGCGCAAATTTGACATTATATTTACTACAGGATTCGGCTTAGTTCATCCAACCACATTTGTTTGGGCGTTTGTGCTTCCAAATCTACAATGTTTTTATGAAGTTCTTCCAAATCCTTTTCATGTTTCTGTGCATGTTTCAATGTTAGTGAAGCAATTGGTAGATTGAGAAGGTAATCAAACGAATCTTTAATTTTCACAAATTTCTCTTTTGCAAGAAGACTATCACATTCTTCGGTTGTTTTCTTGCGAAGTTCAGGACGTGGTTTCTCTTCACATTGTTGCCGAATGAATCGCACAACGTTTTCATGATAGGGCAATTTATCTTTCAATGTTTTCAGCATGAATTCGCGTCGTTTTGCATACAGTTCCAAACGAACACCTACAAACTCACGTAGAATCGCATTCGGCGAATCGTATTTCTTGATAACACCTTTGCTATTGAAGGCGTGCATATTTGTCAACTTAATTTTTTGAATCAGGTGCTTTTCAATTGCAGCAACACCTCCTGTTCCAATTTTTACTTTTATGAGAATGTCTGTATCTGTAGATGTATCTGTGAAATCTTTGATCGTACCATCCAAACATAGTTTATCCAAAACTTCACGAAAATCAGACGTCCATGTTTCAACTGGAAGTTCTGTGATCGTAATCGTATCTTTGTCAACTGTCCAAAGACCTTCTACGAAATAATCCTGCTTATCAATCTTTGTTGTTTTTCCTTTGAATCCACGTGTCCAAGGCGCAAACTCCCGTTCTAATCCTGTTCCATTCTCAAGCCATTCTACAATCGCACTTTTCAGTTCTGCAGGATGAAACGATGGAATAAACGTAGAATATCCTGTACCGATTCCACGACATCCATTCACCAACAACATAGGGAGAATAGGCGCATACCAATCAGGCTCAATTGGAATTCCGTCATCGTCACGATACGTAAGCACATCAAAATCATCGGAAGGAACAAGTTGTGAAACATGGGGTTGTAAATATGTATGAATGTACCGAGGAGATGCAGAATCCTTACCTCCTTGCAATCTCGTACCAAACTGTCCCTGAGGAACCAGCCATGCGAGATTGTTTGAACCTACATAATCCTGAGCCATTCCAATAATTGCATCGTTCAATGACGCTTCGCCATGATGGTATCCAGAATGTTCTGAAACATATCCTGCAAATTGCGCGACACGAATTTCTGATTTCAAATTTCGCTTGAATGCAGAATACAGAATCTTGCGTTGCGATGTTTTCAGACCATCCATTACATTCGGAATCGAACGTTCCAAATTATAGTTTGAAAAGTGAATCAAATCTTTGTTAACGAAATCTTCATATACCAAACTCTCTCCTGGTTTTGCATTCACAATATCCGATCGATCGTATGTTTTTAGCCAATCCTTGCGATCATCTGCTTTTGACTTGTTAAACGCTAGTTCAATGGATTTGTCAGACACATCGCCTGAATACGTATAATTTACAATATTCAAAGACTTGAAATAATCTTTTGCTTCATCGCGTGTTGATGTACCCAACCCTTTATAGTATTTGACCTTCCATCCTTTGGATGCGTCAGTTTTACGCCATTCTTCATATTCGTATTGAGTATAGAATGTCTTTTGTAGTTTGCCTTTGGATGCTTTCACGATAGGTGTAGACATATACGTAATAAATCCTGGGATTTGAATAAGTTCATGCCATAGTTCGTGGAACATGTTAATGAGAAGACCACGAATGTGTGATCCGTCATAATCTTGATCTGTCATGATAAGAATTTTTCCATATCGCAATGACTTTACATCTACATATTTCTTACCAGATTCAAGCCCAATGATCTTTTTTAGATTAGCAATTTCTTCTGTTGCTTCGACTTTCTTTGCAGAAATATCTTTTACGTTGAGAAGTTTACCTTTCAAAGGAAATACACCATAATACTTACGTTGTTCTTGAGACAATCCACTCAAGGCCATCGCTTTTGCTGAATCTCCTTCAGTAAGAATGAGAACACACTCATGACTTTTTAGACTTCCTGCATACACCGCATCATCCAATTTTGGAAGACCCATGATTTTTGTTTGTTTCTTTCCATCTGTCTTCTTCATTTCCTTGGCATCTTTTGCATCTTGTGCTTCCAAGACCTTATTTACAATATTGAGTTTTGATACAACTTTCTTGAGAAATGTCTCATCAAGTTTGCAAGATACTTTGGAAGTAAGAACCTCTTTGGTCTGCGAACTGAATGATGGATTCTCAACAAAGCAATGAATAAATACAGCTAGAGAATCGCGAACAAGTGCGGGTTTAACTTTGATTTTCTTCTTTGTTTCCAAATATGTAACAATATGCGAGACAATCTGTCCCGTAATCTCGTCCACATGTTTTCCACTCTTCGTCCAAATGCCATTCACAAAACTAACACTAAATGCCTTATCAAAACTATTATCTCCAACTGCAATTTGCCATCCCACTTGAGGAGTGTCTGTAAGAATAACTGTATCTTTTGGGAGATACCAGGAGCAGTACGTTGCGAAATTTCTCATCCTCATAATAGCTGTTCCGCACCATGTGACCTTGACACCGTTAGGGACTACTGTCATTGCAAGATCGTAAACACGTCTCTCAATCACTTTACGTAGATTTTCAGGAATTATATCCTCTTTCCATCCAAATCTAGAAAAGTCAGGTGTCCACTGCAATTCTACATACGGTTTTGTCTTGCATGATTTGATAATTGGCATTCCAATGACAGACATATTATTTTCAAATGTTTGTGTGTATTTCAGTTGACGCTTTCCATCTACGATGTTTAGCATCAGTTTTTTTGAAAAGATGTTTACGAGTTTTACACCATATCCATTCTTTCCGCCCACAAGTTTCTTTTCTGTTTTATCGTAATTTGTAGAGGTTAGAAGTTCACCAAAGATCATTTGAGGAATATAGACTCCATATTCAGGATGTTTATCCACATCAATGGATTCTCCGTCATTTTTAATAACAATCGTCTTTCCATCCACAATAGAAATCTCAATATGTTTAACGGGATTCTCGGATTTATTTTGCTTTAGGCGCACAACATGATCGTGTGCATTCACCAAAAGTTCATCAAACAATTTGTAAAATCCTGGATTAAACAAAAGTGACTTTTCTACGAAGGTTTCTTCTTCTACGACAAACAAATCTTCAATTGAATTTTCAATAGACCCGATATATGTATCAGGAAGTGACAAAATATGTTCACGATGCGTATGTTTGCGATATTGCTTGGATAGATCTGACATCCTATGTATAGTCCACGAACTTGGTGTATGTAAATTCGTTTTGAATGACCCGTTTTCACATTTTCAGGATAGTTAGTCTAAATGCCTCCTCGTAAGACAAAGGGTTTACCGAAAGAGTCTTCATTAGTAACTGAAACACCTATTGTTTTCTTTCTTAAAATAGGCGAAGAAGAAGAACAGTTTATTATTCCTGCAGATGAAGGACTCGTTTCCTACGCAGATATTTTGAATACTGTGGAAGTATCCAATGTTCCTGAACGGTTTAATACAGAACTTCTAAAATCAGTTCTTGATAAAGTATCTATTGATCGGTATAGTCCACAAACAGCTTGTTTTTGGTGTTGTCATGAATTTGGATGGACATGCTGCGTTCTCCCCAAATCATATGATGCGTATAAGAATATGTATTCCGCAGAGGGACATTTTTGTTCTCCCGAATGTGCTCTTGCATACAGTTATGCAGACAATCGTATTTCTGATTCTACAAAATGGTTACAGCATTCTTTGCTGAGCACAATTTATTCAAGCATATATAAAACACGTATTCTTTCTCCTGCTCCTCCTCGTACATTACTTCGTATGTTTGGTGGTGTCCTAGATATCAAGCAATACAGAGATTATATTACAGGAATGAATGATATAGTTCTTTCTGATCTTCCACCTATACGTCTACAGTTTCCATCCATGAATGTTCAAGGACCTCTTCGTGATATTAAAAAGTATGTGTCACTTTCTACTGATGTTGTTGAAAAAGCAAACGAACAACTCCGTCTAAAACGTTCAAAACCTTCCAACACAACTGTGCTGACACTCGATATGTGTATTAATAAATCGCATACGTAAGACAATGGCGTTCAAAGAAGAACTTATTATTCGTACGGCTGTAGGGACTGTATTAGGTTTAGCGATTAACAGTTTTATGGCGAGTTTAGGAAAGGATATTCTAAAACCTATTTTTAGCCGTAAATCATTTGATAAACTAGAACATGAGTTTATTGCAACTATTTTTGGCGTAAAAATCAATTATGGTGATTTAATCGGTCACTTTTTAAGCATGATAACTGTGATTGTAACTGTATATATTACGCTTTATATTGCAGAAAAATACAAGATTTTATGAGTCATTTATATACATCAAATGTACATTTACTAAATGTTCACTTGTTGTAGGCGTAAACAACTTCAAAGCGAAGTTGCATGTACTATTGAATGTGAACGAAATGTTCCGCAACATAGTTCCAAGCAAGGAAGCCCATCTATCAATAATATTCGTATGGACGCAATTATTAGTTATGTCACAACTCTTCCCGTTATACGGAATATTTTATGCATGAATCACCCCGAATATCTTCCCTACGAATTTGAATCTATTCAAATAGAACCTGATCTGTATTTTCAACTTTTGGATCTAAAACATACGGATGAACAAGTTGAAATGATTCGCTTCAAACTCTTTTGCTATGAACATGATATTCGTTACCTACAAACATTTATTGATAAATGCAATCATGATTATGAGCGTCGTATGGCGAATAAATTAGGTACGTCTTTATATTACTTTGATATGATGACAGCAGGAAAAGGACGTAACCGAACAACTCAGAATCCTCTACCGAATACACATCTCATCTATACGAAACATAAGTTTTACACAACTCGCACATTTGATAATGTGTTCTTTGAACAACGACGACATGTAAAGAATCATGTAGAATTCTTTTTGAACCGACGAGATTGGTATGAAAAAAAAGGAATTCCTTACACGCTAGGATTTTTGTTTCATGGAGGTCCTGGTACAGGTAAAACTTCTTCCGTAAAAGCTATTGCGAATACGGCACGTCGTCATATTATCAATGTCCATCTATCTGAAATAAAAACAAAATCTCAATTACGTCATCTATTTTTCAATGAAGAAATTCATGTATACAACGGCACTACCACCGAACGGTTTGTGATTCCTGTTCATGAACGCTTATATGTGATTGAAGATATTGATGCGATGGGTGATGCTCTTCTTCGACGCGAATGGAAGAAACCTACTTCAAGTGTAGAAGAAAAACCTAAAAAAGCAGGAGATCCTTGGTTAGATATGCAAGAAGAAGACCCAAAAGAACCCATTGATCTTTCCTTTTTGTTGAATCTTTTAGATGGTACTCTGGAATCTTCGGGCAGAATCATTGCTATATCCAGTAACTTTCCTGAACGCATTGATCGTGCATTGATTCGACCAGGAAGAATTGATATGATCATTCACTTTAAGAAATGCAATATGGCTATTCTTAACGAAATGGTAACAAGTTTTTACGATAAAGAACTAGACGGTCTCACATGTGAAGATTATAAATGGAGCCCTGCAGAAGTGAATCAAATTTTGTTTCGAAATTTTGAGAATGCTGAAAATGCAATTCGTGAACTAAACGAATTAACACCTACAGATTTGTATGGGTTTGATCTCATTGAAAATAATGCAAATCTAAGTTATGAAGCTTACGCCAAAGATTGACAAGCTTTTGCAAGACGACTAATGTTTTGAAGGTATTTCCAAACACATTCCTTTGAAGATACGCTCATCTTTGCAACATAGTCTTTTAGCTTTTTGAAAATATTCATATCCACATATCCATTGTAATCTGCAAAGTCATTATCAAGAAAGAACTTCTCATCCTTGCTCATGATTTTATCTTCAAAATGTGTTACACTATCGCAAATGTACTTTGCTAGAATAGAGGGGTTTGTACTTTTTAGAAGACGAACACTTGTAGAAAGCAATGGAAAGTCAGGATCTTCTGGATACATTTCAGTTAGTTCACCAATAAAGGACATAAATTGATCAAATAGAGCAGTCATCAATACTGCCTTAGAGGCCATTTGTAATCTAGTATTGTTTTCTGTGAAAACTACAAATGAATGTATTCGTATTTGTTATTTTGTTAGGAATTTTACTGACAAGTATATTTTGGGTAATACCTACATACGCTTCTCCAAAAGATCAAGAGACTATAAAGAACTGGCTTGGACTTGGTTTTTCAGGTTTGCTTTTAGTTATTTCTTTAATTGAAACACATGCGCAAGACCCTACCTTAATTGCTCCGATTGTGTTGTATGTAGTCGTTTTAGGTGTATGTTTGTCGGGTATATATTGGTGGATTCCAACATATATCAAGCCAGAAGAACAAGATGATGCTACGAAATGGATGTTTTTATCCACATCGTTTGCAATTATTTTAACAAATATTATAAGTAAGAAAGCTATACCTGCAACTATATCTATGGGTGGTCGCAGACGTTAGTTTACTTACGCGCAACACCTGCAAATTCTTTCTCACGTTGTTTTGTCATTTCTTCCATACGTGCTGCAACATCGCCATTTGATCCTGCTTTACTCTTAATTGTATTTTCGCTAGATGGTTCTGGGTTGCCTTTGCTCATAGATGCAGAACTATCTAAAAATGTCCACATACTTCCTCCTTCCGATATAGATTGTGTAGGATTGTCCCACATCGAATAAGAATCGCCTAAACGACCACTCCCTTCAAATCCCCAAGGACTGTATTCTCCAGGTGCAGAATTTTGAATAGCTCCAGGAGTTGTGGTTGGGAGTTCCTTCCGAGAATTTGTAGGTTTTGCAATATATCCAAAAATATCCTTACCTACAATCACATCTTTCGTATCGGGAATATAGAGTGTAGGTACCTTCTTAAGAAATGAAGGAATTTGATCGCGAGGAAGACTCTCTACCAAAACAAACTTATACAGTCCTGCTTTGTTGAGCCCTTTTAACGTCTCAATAATCTGTTTACAATTCGGGCATCGTTCACTGTAGAAAAGATAGGGTTGTGACATGTTGTTCAATTTTCACGAAAAAAACGGATGAAACAATAACGAAACGTAGGAATAGTAAAATGGCAAGCTTTGAGAATCTTAGCATCTCCAAGAATGGGTTCGAGCTTGCATGCGAACTTCGAAATTTTCCAGTATCTTTTGCTAATGGACTTCGCCGTGTGCTAATTGGAAATATTCCAACCGTAGTTGTGCGTGATATTCAAATTCATGAAAACACAACCCAAATGCCTCATGAAATGTTGAAACATCGTATGGAAATGTTACCTATTAAAGTATCTCCCACGAACTCCACTACGATTAAAGATGCAAAGATCAAGCTTCATATTCTACCTGAAAAAGAGGGAGATACACGAACCATTACAACTGATGATTTTGCAGTTGACTCTGCAAATCCCGAAATTCTAATGAAAGATCGTGATCTTGGTACGCCCTTGCTTTTCATGCGTGTTCGAAAGGGAGAATCCGTTCATGTAGAAGCACGTCTTGCACTTGAAAACAATGAAGTATCACAAGTATGTACAGCTACAACACGTTGGCATGTTGATCCCGAACTAGCAAAAGAAGCTCGTAAAGCATACCAAGAAGCAGGAAATGATGTTCGTATATTTGATAACTCTCTTATTCAGCGATATTATTCTCGTGATGTAAATGGTCGTCCCAATTGGATTGGTCTTACAATTGAGAGTGTGGGTGTTCTAACATCCAAAGATATTCTTAAAATGGGCATAATCATTCTTCGTAAGCAAGTACTTGACTACGTGAAAGAAGCTCTTGAAAATATTCAGCGTGAATCAGATGATGGAACATATTCAATTTCTCTAGAACAAGGTGGACATACGGTAGGGTATTTGATGCAAGAAGTCATATATTATGACGCAAATATCAACTTTGTATCCTATGATATCCCGCATCCTCTACGAAAGACAATGGTTCTACGGTTTAATACTGCAAAGAAGCCCGAATTCATCTTGAATCTGGCAAAAGATACCATTGAGGAATATTGTTCAGTAGTAGAAAAGGGCCTATAGAATAACAATGGAGGCGGGATTTATAAGATTTGATCCTGCGAGTGAATTTGAAGTGATTGAAAGTATTGAGTTTGAAGAAGAGATTGCAAGACCAGAGTCTCTACGTTTTTACACTCTGGATGAACAATTATTGGATTATTTTGATAAAGTTCTTCCCAAAAAAGGAAAGATCACAAAATTTGAATACAATAAGATTTCACAAGAAGTTGATCGTGTTCGTGATATTTATGATACAGTCATTACTGTAACGGATACAGATTATAGAGTAGACCTGTCGCGCAAAGACATTCATGTAGACTGGGTAAAGCCTATATATACACCTCTAAAACTTGTGACATATCCGTATGTTACACAATGGTTACCTTTGTACAAACCTGAAGTTCGGTCAACTCCAAATTATTATCCACGTATGTTAGCTGCATTACCCAAACCATTTAATACGGTAGGAACTGAGGGTGTTTCCTATATGAAAGGTGGTATTCTTGTAGACGAGGATGGAAAGAATACGATTCATACATTAGGAACATATCAACGCACAAAAGGTATTATACATGAAGATGGATCGTTTACAGTTGTGAAAGTTCCTATTGCAAATACAGCAGACAACATAAAGGTCAAAGGATTCTTTATTCAAAAACGACCGTTTGAAATTCCAAATCCGTTAGCTGATCATCCGTTTCTTTCTTCTAATGCACCTTCTACATTTTTAACAGACGAATCTTTGGAACGTGTATTTCCAACCTTAGAAGCGATTATGACACATGGTGTTCCCAATACACAAAGTCCTTATGTTGAAGGAAAACAGTTTTTGAAGATATATGATGTAAAATTATCAGAAGTTCCTTGGAATTTATGGAAAGATAGATTTCCTCCCACGGATACAATTTCTGCAACACCTACCATTTTATCTGTTACATTTCCTCGTGTCAATTCAGAAGTAGCACCTTCGAAAACATTACAGGATATTTATGTACAACCTTGGTATCCAGGATTAGAACCTCGGTATTGGCTGTCT
>Ga0114958_10004135_pt1 | contig 10167 bp, 9 predicted proteins | sample C_130208_EF_Meta_FD_89577 | JGI IMG/M metagenome (GOLD analysis project Ga0114958, IMG submission 89577) | Freshwater microbial communities from Lake Croche, Canada to study carbon cycling - C_130208_EF_MetaG | ecosystem: Environmental > Aquatic > Freshwater > Lake | place: Lake Croche, Canada... | reverse complement strand
TGAAGAATGTATTCGCGACCATAGTGCTGAACCCGGTTTTTTAGGGCTTTATGGCTTCCCTAATACGTTGTGTGTAAGCCCGAATACGCAAGTGGTTCATGGTATTCCAAATAGCAAACCGCTAGAAAATGGCGATGTGATTTCGGTAGATTGTGGCGCTTTGAAAAATGGATTTTATGGCGATCATGCCTATAGTTTTGAAATTGGAGAAGTGGCTCCAGAAGTAAAAAAATTGTTACAAGTTACCAAAGAAAGCCTGTATGTGGGCATACGAGAATTCCGAATAGGGAATCGCGTAGAAGATGTAGGAAGTGCCATTCAAAAATATTGCGAAAGTCATGGCTATGGCGTTGTTCGAGAATTAGTAGGTCATGGTTTAGGAAGAAAAATGCACGAAGATCCTGAAATGCCAAATTACGGCAAACGTGGTCGAGGCAAAATGTTTATTGAAGGAATGGTGGTGGCTATTGAACCTATGATTAACATGGGGACAAAAAACATCAAACAACTCAAAGACGGTTGGACAATCCTTACTGCCGATGGGAAACCCAGCGCGCATTTTGAACATAATGTTGCCCTAATTGACGGCAAACCAGAAATTTTATCGACTTTCAACTATATTTACGATGCTTTAGGAATTGTAAGTAATGAAGAAGAGGAGTTTAGACAAAGTCCATTGAAAGTATAAATAATTACAAAAAGATTCACAGAAAAATACTGAGGTTCTTAAGTTAAAAAATAAAAAATAAATTAAAAAACTCTCTGTTGCTCTGTGCTGTCTCAGTGTAACTCTGTCAAACCGATGAAAAAAATATTCAAATTTATTTTAAATACAATACCAAGACCAATTCTAATAAGATTGAGTATTGTAGCACGTCCAATTTTGGAGTTTCTCTTAAAAGGGAATCGCTTTACCGATCCGATTGACGGAAAAAGTTTTAGAATGTTTTTGCCATATGGTTATGGGAATCAACGAAACAACGTACTTTCACCAAGCACATTATCATTAGAAAGACATCGTTTGCTATGGCTGTATTTGAAAAGTGAAACTGATTTTTTTACTTCAAAAGAAAAAAAGAAAGTGCTTCATTTTGCACCTGAACAAGAATTTTACAAACGTTTTAAAAAGCAAACCAACATCGAATATACTACAACCGATTTGCTATCGCCGTTGGCCGATGTTAAAGCCGACATTTGTAATTTACCTTTCGAAAACAACGAATACGATGTTATTTTGTGCAATCACGTGTTAGAACACATTCCAGACGACACGAAAGCGATGCAAGAATTATTTCGCGTGTTAAAACCAGGCGGAATGGGAATATTTCAAATTCCACAAGATTTGTCTCGAACGACCACTTTTTCAGACGACACAATTGTTGGGCAAAAAGAGCGCGCAAAAATATTTGGTCAATACGATCACGTTAGGGTTTATGGTCGCGATTATTTTGACAAATTACGAAGTATTGGTTTTCAAGTAACCGAAGAAGATTACACCGCCAAACTCACATCAGAACAAGTAAAAAAATATTGTTTGGCAAAAGGAGAAATTATTCCGGTTTGTTTCAAATAGAAAAACAAACGTTGACTTTTATTAATAATATGTAGTATCTTTACGTTTGATAATAAAATGTTTATGTCTAAAAATTTGATCTTAAAGGCACTTCTTATACTTTTATTTACAGCAGTAAACGCTCAAGAAAAAGAAGTAAATCCGCCCTATTTCATCAAAGCAATTTCTTTTGTTCAAAATGGACAAAACGGGATTCCCGTAGTTCAATTAGGGGATTCTTTTCAATTGCAATTTGATGATTTGCATGGTACAGAAGACAATTATTACTACAAAATTACGCATTGTGATTACGATTGGAAACAATCCCAACTTTCAATAAATGAATACTTAGGAGGTTTTGATGAACAGCGTATTCAAGATTACAGCAATTCTTTTAATGCGCTACAAATTTATTCCCATTACAGATTAGCGCTTCCGAACAATCGAACACAACTCAAAGTAAGTGGGAATTACATTATTAGCATCTTAAACGAAGATAAAGAGGTCGTTTTCTCAAGAAAGTTGATCGTTTATGAAGACCTCGTTTCGGTTCCGTTACAAGTTAAAAGAGCTCGAAATCTCACGGATGCACAATACATGCACAACATGGATTTTGCTGTAAGGTCAAATGCAATTACGTTTCAAAGTCCGCTTACCAATATCAAAGTGCTTTTAATGCAAAACGGAAGATTTGATACGGCGATTACAAACATCAAACCGATGTACACTATTGGAAATGATTTGATTTATAAATACGATAAGGAAACACAATTTTGGGGAGGAAACGAATACCTTTATTTTGAGAATAAAAACATTAGAGCCGCCAATAACAGTATCATGCATGTAGATTCTAATAGTGGACTTTACAGCTGTTATCTATATACAAACAATTCAAGAGCGACGCAACAATATACCTATTGGCCCGATATAAACGGTAGTTTTTTCGTAAACAAAATCAACGCTGAAAACAACGAAATAGAATCCGATTATGCTTGGATTTATTTTACCCTTTCAGCCCCCGCTTTTTATCAAAACAAAAGCATTTATGTAACGGGAATGTTCAATAATTATATCCTTTCTGACGAAAATAAAATGGATTACAATGAAAAGAAAGGTTTATATGAAAAAGCAATTATGATTAAACAAGGGTTTACAAATTATTGCTACACCATTGCCGATAGTAAAGGTAAAATAGATAATGAAGACGCTATAGATGGTAATTTTTGGCAAACTGAAAATAATTACAATGCTATTATATATTACAGAGAAAACAACCAACGTTATGACCGAGTTATAGGAAATGGAATCGCAACTTCAACAGACATTATCAATTAATCATTTGTTAACATAAAAAATGTTTGTTTTTATTTAATTTTGTAATTTATATAAAGTTTCTTTATGGTGACTCAAATCACAAGGGGTATAAAAATATCAGTAAAAACTAGTTTTGAAGGCACCTACTTCAAGAACCACAAGATGCATTTTGCCTTTTCGTATGAGATAACTATTGAAAATCACAGCAAAGATTCCGTTCAATTAATGACACGCCATTGGGAAATTTTTGATTCCCTAAACGATTTAGAAATAGTTGATGGCGAAGGGGTAATTGGCAGAAAACCGGTTTTAAAACCTGGCGAAACTCATACTTACAATTCAGGATGTTTATTAGCTTCGCCTTATGGAGCAATGCGTGGATCATTCAATATGGTTAACTTTACCTCTACGAAAAACTTCAGAGTAATCGTTCCAACCTTTCGTTTGAGCGCGCCTTATGCACTTAATTAATTTATTTTTTAACAATTGAACGCGTTAAGTTTCATACTAATTGTTATTAAAAATTCGAAAAAACCTTTGTACTTTTGTTTCAAACTTAATAATTAGCAAGCTTTGAATTGTCTAATTGTTTCATTCTATAATTATTTAAATTAAAAAATATGCCTAAAGGATTCTTTCACGTACCCAAAGCGGTCAATGAACCTGTAAAATCATACGCTCCAAATTCTCCAGAAAAAACAGCTGTTTTGGCAGCTTACAAAAAAATGTGGAATGAAATAATTGATGTTCCTATGTACATCGGTTCGGAGCAAATTAAAACTGGAAATACACGAACAATGTCAGCTCCACACGATCACCAACATATAGTTGGAACGTATCATGTAGCTGAAAAATCACATATTGAAAAAGCTATTGCAGTAGCATTAGAAGCAAGAAAAAATTGGGCAAGAATGCCTTGGGAACATAGAGCAGCGATTTTTTTAAAAGCCGCAGAGTTAATCGCCGGGCCTTATAGAGCTCGTATTAATGCGGCCACAATGATTGCGCAATCTAAAACTATTTTTCAAGCAGAAATTGATGCGTCTTGTGAGTTGATTGACTTTTTACGATATAACGTAGCCTTCATGACACAAATATATAACGACCAACCCCAATCGGTTTCAGATATTTGGAACAAAGTAGAATACCGTCCGTTGGAAGGATTTGTTTATGCAATAACCCCATTTAATTTTACAGCCATTGCAGCTAATCTTCCTGCAAGTGCTGCCTTAATGGGAAATACTGTGGTTTGGAAACCCAGCGATAGTCAAGTTTTTTCAGCAAAAGTAATTATAGATGTTTTCAAAGAAGCGGGTGTTCCAGATGGTGTTATCAATGTCGTTTTTGGTGACCCTGTAATGATTACAGATACAATTTTAGCATCACCAGATTTTGCTGGAGTTCATTATACCGGCTCCACCTTTATTTTCAAAGAAATCTGGAGAAAAATTGGAGATAATATTCATACTTACAAAACCTATCCCAGAATAGTAGGTGAAACTGGGGGTAAAGATTTTATCGTAGCTCATCCGTCTGCAAATGTAAAGCAAGTAGTTACCGGAATTACCCGAGGTGCTTTTGAGTTTCAAGGGCAAAAATGTTCCGCGGCTTCAAGAGCTTACATTCCTCAAAGTTTGTGGCCAGCCATTAAAGAACAATTAATTACCGATGTGAATTCAATGAAAATGGGAAGTCCAGAAGATTTTTCTAACTTCATTACAGCAGTTATTCACGAAGGATCATTCCATAAATTAGCGGGTTTTATTGATCAAGCAAAAAAAGATGCTGATGCTGAAATCATCCTTGGTGGAAATTATGATAAATCAAGAGGGTATTTCATCGAACCAACCGTAATTGTGACAACCAATCCGAAATATGCAACCATGGAAACGGAACTATTTGGACCGGTAATTACCATTTTTGTTTACGAAGATTCAAAGTGGGAAGAGACGTTAAAATTAGTTGATGAAACTTCGGAATATGCCTTAACTGGAGCCATTTTCAGCCAAGACCGATATGCTATTGTTGAAGCTACAAAAGCATTAGAAAACGCAGCCGGGAACTTCTATATTAACGATAAACCAACAGGAGCTGTTGTTGGAATGCAACCTTTTGGAGGAGCAAGAGCTTCGGGAACCAATGACAAAGCGGGTTCGATGCAAAACTTATTGCGTTGGGTGTCGCCAAGAACCATTAAAGAAACCTTTATAACTCCAGAAGATTATCGTTATCCTTTTCTGGGAGAATAGTTTAAAGTAGGAGATGATAAGTACAAAATACTAGTTATAATTTTTATTAAAAAGCTCGTTCAGAAATGATTGAACTTTTTTCATATCTTTGAAATTATTTATTTAAATGTCAACTTTATCAAAAAAACGATGAATAAAATAAAATTACTTTTATTATTTTTAATTGTATCTACTGTTGGAAATGCCCAAAATCAAATCAATTCATTTTATGGAACAAATGGTTTTGTAAGTACCGCTGTAACTAATGCTACTGCGCCAAATCAAAGTTCGAGTGGCGCTAATCAAAACTGGACTTTTTCAGGATTTGTGACCCTTGGCACAACAATCTTCACTAATGAAACGCCTACAGCAAGCGAAACCACAACTTATCCGGGGAGTACTAGTGTAATTGTAACTAATTCTACTCAAGGAACAATTTCAACAACTGGAAAAATGTTCACTAAAAACACATCTGGAACCGTTTCAATAACAGGTTTAGATTCTGGCAGCTTGAATATTAATTTTAATGGAGGAACCAATGGATCAGGAAATGCTACTTTAGGACTTTTTCCCATGACATATCCATTTACTTACACTGATAATACAGTGAGTGGAAACTATGTCAATGGCACCAATACAGGTATATTTTCAGGGACTTTAACTACTACAGTAGACGGTTATGGGATTCTAAATTTACCTGATTATGGATACTCAGGTAATGTCACACGATTAAAAACAGTACTTTCAGTCACCTTATACTTAAGTATTTTTCCTATAGGAACTGCCACTCAAACTACTTATGCGTATTATGAAAATAATGATCCTACAAGCAATTTTAAATTCAGAAGTATAAATACTGTTGTTTCAGCAACGGGCATCAACCAAAATGACACAACCTACGACATAGGTACCATGCCCATTATGGGAAATGTGCATCATATGCTGGAGTCGGTTTGGATTCAAAATCCAATAGAAAAAACTATTACTATTAATTCATCGAGCGCTGCTGAAAAACTCACTATTAATTTAACGGATATGCTTGGGAAGACGATTTATCAAACTAAAAATGAAACGATAAACGGAACTTTAGAAATTCCAATTTCAATAAACAAAGGGATGTATTTTATTACTATTGGAAACGAAAACGGAACCATTACCAAAAAACTAATTAAGAACTAAAATTGGAGTTTTTATAAAAATTAAGCGCTTTTCATTAGGATAAAGCGCTTTTTTTATGCTTTAAATTTCAACGGTAAATGCACCACCTTCTTTGTTTCAAAAAATTCATTTTCAAAAAAATTGGAAATATGATATTCTGTTGCTTTAGGAAAATCTTTCAATTCTTCAGTTAAATCGCCGCCTTTTAAATAGAGAATTCCATTTTTAAGTTCATGTTTATTGGTCTTTTTGATTTTATCTTTAATCCATGAAACAAAATCGGGCATGTTGGTTACCGCTCGGCTTACAATAAAATCATAATCGCCTTTGACATTTTCGGCTCGTATTTGTTCTGCTTTGACATTTTTTAACTCTAAACTATCGGCGATTGCTTTAACTACATTTATTTTTTTTAGAATAACATCAATCAAGTAAAATCGAGTTTCAGGATATAAGATAGCTAAAGGAATTCCCGGAAAACCACCCCCCGTTCCAACATCTAAAACATAAGTGCCCGGTTCAAATTTCTGAATTTTTGCAATTGCCAAGGAATGTAAAACATGGCGCGTGTACAATTCATCAATGTCTTTTCTTGAAATTACATTTATTTTGGCGTTCCAATCTTCGTATAAAAATTGAAGTTTCTCAAATTTTTGTATCTGATTATCAGTCAGATTAGGAAATTGTTTTAGAATTTCTTCCATTTTCTTGCTTTTTGACAAAAATACTACTTTTAGTTAATAATTATGATTTGTTTTCAACTCTAAAAAAATTATAATAATTACCTTTGTTTTAAATTACGAAAATAATTTATGGATACACATGCACCTGTGTTTTCTAAAAATGATACGCTTAAGTTTTTTAGAACATTAAATAAAAAAGTTAACGATTACTTCAAAGAAAACAATATCGAAAAAACTGGAAACTGGAAATTGCACTTGAAGACCTTGGTAATGTTTACCATTTTCTTAACACCCTACTTCTTTTTATTGGCGATGCAAATGCCATTTTGGACGTACCTTTTACTCAATGTAATAATTGGTGTAGGAATGGCTGGTGTAGGAATGAATGTGATGCACGATGGGAATCACGGAGCATACTCCAACATCTCTTGGATTAACAAATTCATGGGAGGAAGCATTTATATTTTAGCCGGAAATGTGTACAATTGGCAAGTACAACATAATGTTTTACATCACACGTATACCAATATTCTTGGTCATGATGAAGATTTAGAAGCCGGTAGAGTTTTACGTTTTACAAAAGAAGCAAAATGGTACAAACACCATAAATTTCAACAATATTATTCGGTATTTCTTTATGGTTTATTAACATTCAATTGGGCAATTACTACTGATTTTACTCAAATGAAACGCTATCTGGAACGAAATTTATCGTATGGCGATTTTAAAAAACCGGTAGTTCGTTGGACGACATTAGTAATTACCAAAATAATATATTTTTCAATGTGGATCGTGATTCCAATTGCGGCTGGGCATGTCACTTGGTGGAAAGTTCTTATCGGTTTTGTAGTGATGCACTATACTGCAGGAGTTATTTTGAGTGTTGTTTTTCAGTTGGCACACGTTGTTAATGAAACCGACAACCCAATTCCGAATCTAGAGGGTGAAATTGAAAACACATGGGCAGTTCATCAGTTATACACCACGGCTAATTTTGCACCTAAAAATTGGTTGGTCAATTATTATACGGGGGGATTGAATCATCAAATTGAACATCATATTTTTCCGAATATCAGTCACGTGCATTACAACAAAATAGCTGAATTTGTTAAAGAAACGGCTAAAGAATGCAACCTTCCTTATTTCGAATTCAAGACAACAAGAGCAGCTATATACTCCCATTTTACCCACTTGAGAGATTTAGGAAGACAACCACAATTATCATAATAAATTTAGAATGAAGATTTTTAAACCATTTAGAAAATAGGTTTATTAAGCTTGACTTAATTACTTAATGGTTTTAATTTATATATTTTTTTAAAACTACAACCAAAACAACAATGAACAATCCGTTATCCGATAGAATTAACAATTTAACTACCTCACAAACTCTTGCGATGGCAGCATTAGCAAGAGAATTAAAAGCACAAGGAAAAGATATTATCAGCTTAAGTTTGGGTGAACCCGATTTTAACACCCCTGATTTTATTAAAGAAGCTGCTAAAAAAGCTATTGATGAAAATTATTCAACCTATTCTCCTGTAGATGGGTATATGGAGTTGAAAGAAGCGATTTGTAGAAAATTCAAACGCGATAATAATTTAGACTATCAACCGGCAAATATCGTCGTTTCAACAGGTGCAAAACAATCGTTATACAACATTGCGCAATGTATGATTAACCCAGGTGATGAAGTAATTCTTCCGGCACCGTATTGGGTTTCGTATTATGAAATTATTAAAATTGCAGGTGGTATTCCAGTGGAGGTGCCAACTTCTGTAGAAACCGATTTTAAAATCACACCCGACCAATTAGAAGAAGTGATTACGCCAAAAACCAAAATGATCTGGTACAGTTCGCCGTGTAACCCAAGTGGTTCGGTATATAATCGGGAGGAATTAACCGCTTTATCGGAAGTGGTTTTAAAACACGATGGCATTTATGTTGTGGCTGACGAAATATATGAACACATTAATTTTTCAAATTCGTTTTGCAGTATTGCCTCTATTAAAGGGATGTTTGATAGAACGATAACCGTTAATGGTGTTGCAAAAGCATTTGCAATGACGGGTTGGAGAATTGGATATATTGGCGCGCCAGAAGTTATTGCAAAAGCATGCACTAAAATGCAAGGTCAAGTCACTTCTGGAGCTAATTCTATTGCACAAAGAGCTACTATTACTGCTGTAGATGCTGATCCAAGCGTATTGAACGATATGGTTACCGCGTTTAAAAACCGTAGGGATTTAGTAGTGGATTTAGTAAAAGCGATTCCTGGATTTAAACTCAATGTTCCGGAAGGTGCATTCTATGTATTTCCTGATGTATCCTATTATTTCGGGAAAACATTACGCGGAAAGCTAATCAACAATGCTGATGATTTTTCGATGTATTTGTTGTCAGAAGCTACTGTTGCTTCGGTAACTGGAGACGCTTTTGGAAATCCAAATTGCATTCGTTTTTCGTATGCTACAAGCGAAGCAGTGCTAACCGAAGCGATGAAACGAATTAAAGAAGCATTGGTATAAAATTCTAAAATCCAATTTAATATCAAACCTCAAAGCTTGAATTTTTGAGGTTTTTTTCATTTAACTTTCTAATCACTTTGGCAGGATTTCCAACTGCCAAAGAGTTTTCTGAAATGTCTTTGGTTACAACGGAACCAGCACCAATAATACTGCCGTTGCCAATAGAAACTCCAGGACAAATGACGGTGTTCCCTCCTATCCAACAATCGCTTCCAATTGAAATTGGTTTAGAAAATTGTTTGGTTCTTCTTTCAGTAGCTTCTAGCGGATGAGTTGTAGTATAAATATGTACTCCAGGACCAAAGAATACATTGTTTCCAATAGCAACTTTCATAGCGTCTAAAACAACGCAATTCACATTAAAATAGACATTTTCTCCCAAATGAATATTATAGCCATAATCGCAGTGGAATGGTGGTTCGATGTACAGTCTTTTGTGTGCGTTAGGTAGTAATTCACGAAGAATGTTTCGCGCAGTTCCGTTCATTACATATTCGGTGACGTTCAATTTATGAAGTAATTTTTTGACTTTGGTTCTTTCGGCAACTAATTCTTTATCGTTAGCAAAATAGATTTCTCCTGCCAGCATTTTTTCTTTTTCGGTTTTCATTTGTTAGATTTAAACATTTCAAATATAGTATTTCTGCTATTTTATTATTGTATTTTAATTTTGTAAAAGAAAAAATATTTTAGTGTCGAAAATC
>Ga0114958_10004132_pt1 | contig 10170 bp, 7 predicted proteins | sample C_130208_EF_Meta_FD_89577 | JGI IMG/M metagenome (GOLD analysis project Ga0114958, IMG submission 89577) | Freshwater microbial communities from Lake Croche, Canada to study carbon cycling - C_130208_EF_MetaG | ecosystem: Environmental > Aquatic > Freshwater > Lake | place: Lake Croche, Canada... | reverse complement strand
TTCTGTACCAGAACTGACCATTCTAACCATTTCAATGGCGGGCATAAGTTCACAGACTTTATTGGCCATTAAGGTTTCTATTTCGGTAGGCGCACCAAAACTTAAGCCCTTATCAGCCGCCAGTTTAACCGCTGTGATAACCTCAGGATGAGCATGACCTAAAATCATAGGTCCCCAAGAGCCTACATAATCGATATAGCGCTTTTGGTTATTATCATAAATATAAGCACCACGTGCATGGTCAATAAAAACAGGTGTGCCCCCTACCCCGCTAAAAGAGCGTACAGGCGAATTAACACCACCAGGAATAACGTTTTTGGCATTGGAAAATAAAACAGTTGCTTCGGTCATAATAGTTTTTAAGGTTACAATAAATGGCGTAAAGAATAGGGCAACTTTGCTTAGATTGAAAGAGCTCAATGCGCTCAAACAAAACTAATAACCTTTGTTATGCGTTAAAGTGTCACTGCTATTAATTTTGGAGTAAAACAGTTTTGCTGTTTTAAAAAGCAATAGCTGCAGCACTCCAAACCTGCTGAATTGAATGGCAATGGCGCTAAAGCGTGGAAACGAGTCAACTTACGGAAGAACTTATGAAATCAAGAGATAGACGCCATGGCTTAGTTGTAGTCAATACCGGTGAAGGTAAAGGCAAATCCTCCAGCGCTTTTGGCATGGTGTTTAGGGCTGCAGGCTGGGATATGAAAGTTTGTGTTATCCAATATATTAAAGGCCAATGGCAAACCGGTGAACAAAAAGCGGCACAGCATTTTGATAATATTGAGTGGCATGCCTTAGGCGATGGTTTTACTTGGGATACGAAAAATCCTGAACAAGATATTAAAACCAGCCGTGCTATCTGGGAACTGAGTAAACAGAAAATTTTATCTGAAGAATTTGACGTGGTGTTATTAGATGAAATTAATTATTGCTCTAGTTATCAATGGATTACCGGCCAAGAAATAGCTGATTTTATAAGTAATGAAAAACCACCTTGGTTACATTTGATTATGACCGGTCGTAATGCCGCACCTGAAGTCATCGCCGTGGCCGATACCGTAACCGATATGACAAAAATAAAACATGCTTATGAGCAAGGCATTAAAGCTGAGCAAGGCATTGAGTTTTAATGTCAACGGTACGTATTAATAGAGCCACTCTGATAAGTACCGTATCAGAAAGTCAAACTTAATCTAATAGGCGCCGTTATGTTCTTTTATACCTTACCTTTATTTTTTACAGAAATTGCTTGGGCAAGTCCCGTTGAGTTGCTGGTGATAGTGCTCGCCTTGCTATTAGTTTTGTTTCTAAGTGCGCCCGGGTGTGCAGATAATTTACAGCAACTGTCTTTAAAGCATTATTTGTTTTCGGCATGGATAGGTGTTATCAGGCTGCACTGGGTGTTCTGGCCTTTTTTTATCTTCTTAAACATTAGCTTGTATATTGCTGATACCTTGGCAAAAATGGGTTTATTAACCGTCTCCAGTTGGGATGATGTACATTTGATGCTGTTACTGCCCATTATTTGGTGGACTACTGCGATTTGGCGCTGCTCAGCAAACACTACGCAGCCTATTTTTGCGGCAGCTTGTCGATTACTGACTTTAGCGGTATTTTTTGAATACGGTTTAAAATTATTAATACGAATAGATTATCCTCGACTATTTTTTGGCTGTGAGGAATTGCTACTGGACTATGGTAGTTGTTTTTAAAGGCTAGTTATTTAACTCAAAATTTCCTTGACAATGCGAAATTCGACAAAGATTTCTGATGATTTACACACATATTCATATATGCGCCTATAAAGCCTACACTGCTTGATAGCTTATTGAATACAAGCCCGACATTAAATATAAGTCATTGATTTTATATCGAAGAAAGGCATTGTATAAGATTTGGACAATCTAAGAAACTTAGCTAAAATTATGGGGTTAGCAGCCCTATAAAGTAGTCATCCACAGAGTTATCCACAGCTTTTGGGGATAACTTTATAAAGCCGGAAGAGTCGAATAGTTAGCGGGGGTTGATCAGGCTTTAAATATCAACAAGCTCTTTTTCTTAATCACATTCCTTACTAAGGCGAAGCCCATATAGACCATCTAGTTTTCAATTATTAGACTTCTCTATTGCTATACAACAACTGGTGAGTAATAGGTGTCGGGAAGCTAAAGCCTCCCAACACCCAATCATTTACACGGGCTTCAACATCGTCGTTTTGCCCACCATTACATCAACCGTCTTTAACAATCTTTTAAAAACCGACTGTTGCAGATAAGGTATATTATGCTTTTTGCATATGGCCATCACTTGAGGCTGCACTTTTTGATATTGACTTAAGGGCATCGCTGGCCATAAATGATGTTCTATTTGATAATTTAACCAACCATAAAAAAAGTCGTTTAAATTAGAACCCGTAGGGTAATTAACTGAGCCTATAATCTGTCGTAAGTAGAACTCACCTTTACCACTCGCTTTTTCATCAAACATCATGACATCGTCACCGGCATGATTGGGCATCATCACCAGAAAGCTGTGCATATTGGTAAAAATCTCCGCCATTATTGAGCTAAGAAATACACTCATAGCTGCAAAACTACCTAAAGGCAAAAACAATAATGGCAGCAAAACAAAGCGATAACCTGCATAAGGTAAAATACTATGTAACCATAAACCCCTGCCCTGCTCAGTAAATAAACTCCAAGCTCCAAGCCGAGTCATCACTGGTTCTGGTAAACCCTGCTGTCTGGCAGCATTTAAGCATAATTCTTTGTGAGTTCTAGGCGCGTAATAAACCAACTTCCATATCCCAGAAAAAAGCGCGACTATCAAATAGCGCTGCCACATAGGCAACTTTGATTGCCTTAACCATTCCATATTATGCTGGGCATTGTTGGGGTCGTTTATTTCACCCAAACTATAATGATGCAATACGTTATGCTCATGCTGCCAGCCAGCATGGGTCATCCAGTCTGGCCAATCCAAAAACCGTCGCCAGCCTTGAGCAAATTTCTTGCTAGTATAATTTTCGTTGACACCGTCAATTTTATCGTAGGCTCTATGCACAATAGGATGTCCTACTTGTGTCCAGCGCGTAAAATTACCTTGGCTAATTAATAAGGCAGAAATAGGATTAGGGAAAATCCAAGCAGTACCATAACCGATCAGGGTACAAATCTTTCCCCAACGCTCCATTCTTTTTAAGTGCTCAAAATCGTCAGCTCCGCCATTAGCCAAGGCTTGCTGTTGAATTTCACTGATGTCTTTAGCTAATTGCTCGCGATCTACTGTTTGATAACTGTCTAAACTCAAAATATTCTGTTCCTATTTAGGGCAATGGAGGAAAGTTAAAAGTACACGGCCGGGGATGGCCATCAATTCCATGTCATGATTGGTTTACGCTATCAAGGCCTATGTGATTAATGGCCAGTAAAAAATAGACGCACACCCATGAACACAACGCTTAAACACGTTAGTCGTCATCCCCGCATGGACTGCCGGAAGCTGACGTTCATCTAAGCAGATAATGATTATCGAAGTACCCGCGTAGCTATAGTTATCAATCACATAGCAGCAAACGCTTTAAAGACCCAATCTTTTAGCAATAAAAAAAGACCTAGGTGAAACACCTAGGTCTTTGTGTTCTTAGCAGCGAATGAGGAGATTCAAACTCTTGATCAGCTGATCAGTAATCATTCTACAATAAAGCGGACTTTAGAAAAATTTACCACAAACAACTCTAGCATCAATCTTTAAGCTCAAGAACATGCTAAAAAACTACTAATCATAAATTGCTTCAAACCGAGAGTCAACGTAGATGTAAAACAACGTGGAAAAACATCTGAGGCATCGACAAACAGCGCCCAGAACTGTCCACCCAGTTATGGGACATAACCTGACATTTTGCCAAAGAAACATTGGATGTTTGCCCTAACGACCGGTATCACTGAGATAGAAGGCAATAACTGCATTGCTTGTGGTATGGATGACTTTATTGACAAGCCTATTAACAGAGATCAATTATGCGAAATACTTAAGTTACACTTAAAGACCAGCCAAGACGAGTAGCCCCAAGCTAGTATTTTACATGATCAACTTTGGCGCTGTTTTTACGGATTAGCGGCTCATCTTTTACAAGCTGTTTGACAAACATAGAGCCACAAACAATCATAGTAGAGCCACGAAAGTTTGCAGCAAGGCCGATAATAGCCAGCATAGATGTAATGCAAGTTAACGTAGCACCGATAACGTTCGTCGTATGCACGCGCTGAGTTATAGCAAGCCCGAGGTGGCTCCGTGTAGTACTGCGCTGAGTTATAGCAATCTCGAGGTGGCTCCGTGTAGTACCGTGCCAAATAAAATAAACAACGTTTTTCTGCCCACCGATTATATCGACAAAAGGTGCGCAAACGAAAAAGCTGTTTGCACACCCTACATGCTGATAAGCATAGTTACCGTAGGGCTCTATCGTTAACCCAACATTGATGCCGAGAATAAGTTCAATTACAGTAAAAACGCTGCTATGAGTGTGTTAGAGTGTTACTTGACGTAATACTTTCTACTATAAAATATGAGTAAGTTAAGTGAGTTAGAAAATGTTAACGAACGTCTCAGAGCTGTTCGTGCCTTTTCTTATAGCTTCGAATGATGTCCAGCAACCTAGCACGCTCTTAATAAGTCTAGCGAACTTTTAGTAGCTTTATGAATTCTGAAATAGACTGATTGCCTTGCTTTAAATCGGTAAAATTAAGCTTACCCTTGTACACAAGTATCCGCTTCAATACTGATCTTCCACATGTCTTGTTAATGATATAGCCGTCAAAATGTTTATAAACTCTTTATTGGTGAAAGGCTTAGCTAAAAAATGACAAATAATTCCATCCGCTACCGCTTGACGAATCACCGGATCGTCTTGGTAATAATAACCAGAAACCAATACGACAGAGGGCTTACGCTCGTTCATTAGGCTTACATATTTTGCTACATCCAAACCATCCATATCGGGTAGTTTGGCATCTAAGAATACGATAGAAAAACTTCCATTTACTAGTTTTGAACAGGCATCTTCACCGGTATAAGCGATAACCACATTAAAACCTTGAGATTGGATTAACTGTGAAATAATCCAACACATATCAGGCTCATCATCGACTATGAGTATATTTTTGCTCATTACCTTAAATGAAAGGCAGCGTGATAATTATTGATGCACCTTGACCCAACTGACTTTCTGCCTGAATTGAACCAAGATGCTGTCTAATGATGCTGTAACAAATAGATAAACCCAAACCCGTTCCCTGCCCTACGGGTGAAGAAGTATGAAACGGATCAAATATATTTTCTAACTCACTGGGTGGAATACCAATACCAGTATCATTAATGCGGATATTCACCCGATCTCCAATAGTAGTCACTTTAATATCTAATGTCCCGCCATTAGGCATGGCATTAATCGCATTCAGAAATATATTCATAAATACTTGCTGTAACAATCCAGGCACGCCCAACACCAAAATTATTTTTTTTTGTGTAGACATCTGCATTTTAATTTTTTGTACTTTGGCTTGATTAACGACTAACTCTATCGTTTCATTAAGCACAGAAATCAAATCCACTTCTATCATTTCAGTATCTAGCGAAGAACGGGCAAAACGCAACAAATTCTCAATAATTACAGAGGCTTTTTGGATATTAGTTTGTATTTTTTTAGCACATTCTTTTTGAAACTCTTTACTAATGGATTCTTCCTGTAAAAACTGTGCCGACGAAGAGCAAATCGCCATAGGGTTACGTATTTCATGGGCAATACCACTGGCCATAACTCCCAATGCTGTGAGTTTTTGTGATTGTCGTAACTGTAATTCTAATTTACGCCGTTCCGCCAAATCTCGACCAACGACTACTGTACCAATAGTTTTTGAAAAATCATCTTTCATAGGTGAAAACACCCATGAAATTAGAATTTTCCCGTTGTCACTATGATTTATTAAGTTAAATTCTGTTGTGTGCGTGGCATTACTAGTTTTCATACGCTGTAAAATCTGACGAACTTCCTGAGTTTGATATGAATCACAAAGATCATAAAAATAGCGGCCCAACACGTCTTGTGTACTTAAGGCGGACAATTTTTCTGCTGCTGAATTCCACGTTAATATATGCCCATCAATATCAGTTGATAATACGATATCGCTCGCACTTTCCACAACTAAAGCCAATTGCCTCTCAATGCGACGAACCTCTTCTGACAGACGAAACTGTTCGGTAACATCCTCCATCACTAGCATTATTTGCTCACTACTAATCGGTAAAATTGAATAATAATAAATACGAAATGGAATGCCCGGAGCACGATAAGTCATTTTCTGTCCCTTTAAAGGCACTCCACTCTGAAAAACATTAAATATACTTGCTTCAATACCGGTACTTTGTAAGATAATCAGAGGAAATACCTCTGCTAGAAATCGACCCACTGTATTTTCTTTGCTGCGCTGACTTTTCAATAAGAAATTCTCATTAACCCAGAGTACTTGTAGCTTTCTATTTATCATCAATACGGAAGAAGGAATTACATTGAGTAGCATTTCAAACTGAACTTTAAAGTTATTCTCAAGTACATTTTTTGACATAATCTATAGCGCCTCTATTCGCTGGCGAAATTATAAGGTGGCCAAGGCCCACTAATGGCATTTGTGTCAACTATGATGTCCATCGAGTCAAGTAATCGCTCACGAAAAGCAGTTAACTTATTACGTGGGACTAAGAAACTCATTAGATAAGTTTGTTGCCCATTAAAAACACTGATGGCCGCACTGCGTTTTCGGTAAAGTCCTGTTAAAGCATTATTCAAAATTTCTGCTTGTTGCTCAATATACTCAGGTATGGCGTAAACACGTTTTCGTGCCAGTAAATAATGATGACCCGTAACAGGTTGCTGCAATGGAATTGCATTATCAGCCATAAATTCGAACGATAAACGTATCCCCATTTCTTCACAATTATTAAATTCCGCTAAAAGCGCTTGGTAATGATCCTGATGTTTATGAAGCAGTTCTTTTACTTCATCATCATTTTTTAAAATACTGCCATAACGCATAGGAATCACTGCGGTTTGTTGATGAATCTGCATCACTTGTTCACCAAAAGCCAATACGATAGCGGGTTCTCGACTAATGTCAGTTTCACACTTAGTTACAATAGCTGCTAAACCAGCTGCATTAATTAAGCACATAGTCGGCTTAACAAGCCATTGTGCATTTCCCATGACAATGCCATACAATAATAAGCTCATAACTCGGCAAGATGAGAAAAGCTATAGGGTGCCCAAGGCCCAGTGACTCGAAAACTAAAACCATAAACCTCATATTGGCTGGCAATATTAGTCAGTTGTTGCTGAAATTTGGAGACTTTTTCTACAGAAAGCAAATAGACTGAGTGTAAAACCTTATCATCCGTTATCCGCCGAGAACGATCATCGTGAATTAATGGCTGCAATTCTTTCTGTAGCGACGTTAAGCATTGTTCTAACCACCCATTTAATTCAGAATTTAAATTTCTGCGCAATTTCTGCTCTTCAAGGTGTCGACGCCCTGCACCGTCAGGCAATGTAAATCTTCCAGATTGCAAGCCTTCGATTAATAAAACATCGACTGCCTGTTTCCGATCCAATGTTGCTTCCAACGACCATTCCTGACAGCCTGTAACATGGTGTATTACAGCTAATATTGCATGGGCGTTATGCTTCATTTCCTGCTCCAATGCAGGTAAATTGGAAAACAATGTGCCAAACGATAGAGGATAAACTGGCCCATGATCCATTAGCTTGTCAATAACCAGTGCGTGACGACATGCCCTTGGTGTTAACCAAGCGACATTCTGTAAATTAATTTCACCTGCTTCACCAGTAAAATCATTTAATGACACTGAACTGATTATCGCCTGTAAACCTAAGTACTGATGCACACTGACTGTATGCTCATCGTCGATACCCAAAATGGATGGCGCAACCAATCCTGACAAGGTAAATCCATAAACATATATAGCTGTATCGATTTCTGCCTTAGCGATCACATACCACCCTCATCACCAAACATTTCTGCAATGACTTCGTCAAAATCATGCTGCTCAATGCACACTTTTAATTTTTTGTGTGTCCCATCGACTTCAGGTTGCTGTACAGCACGACGTAAGGCGGCTAAGGCGGCACGATTACAAACAGCAGCTAGTTCTGCGCCACTGGCATCAAAACACCGAGCAGCTAATTTATTGACACTAATACTTTTTTCCAGCGGCTTATTACGCAAATGCACAGCCAAAATTTGTTGACGTGCTTCTTCATCAGGCAAGCCCAACTCGATAATTTCATCAAACCGTCCTGGACGGAGCATAGCAGGATCAATCAAATCAGAACGATTTGTTGCTCCCATCACAAATACACCTTTAAGTTCTTCCAAGCCGTCCATTTCCGATAAAAATTGACTTAACACTCGCTCGGCGACATGAGAGTCTGTAGATCCCTCTCCTCGCGAGGGCACCACAGAATCGACTTCATCGAGAAAAATAATACACGGCGAAGCTTGGCGGGCTTTGTGAAACAACTCGCGTACACCTTTTTCAGAATCACCTACATAGCGAGACATTAGAGCTGGGCCTTTCACTGAGATAACATTCACGCCACTTTCATTGGCAATAGCTTTTGCAATTAGCGTTTTACCTACCCCAGGTGGGCCCACTAACAACAAGCCTTTAGGCGGTTTAACACCCACTTGCTGATATAGCTCGGGATATTTAATTGGCCACTGAACGGACTCTATCAAGCGACGACGCACATGATCTAAGCCACCAACATCTTCCCAGCGCACATCAGGAATATCCACAAATAACTCACGAATCGCTGAGGGCGATACTTCACATAAGGCCGCTCTAAAGTCATCCATGGTCACCGTTAAGGCAGCCAGACGTTCATAAGGAATTTCCGCTGCACTGAAATCAATTTCAGGAAGTAAGCGACGTAATGCGCTCATGGCAGCTTCTCGACATAAGGCTTCTAAATCAGCACCAACAAAGCCGTGGGTTACATCAGCAACAATGTGTAACTCTACGTCGTCGTTAAGAGGCATGCCTCTACTGTGAATTTCGATAATTTCATGACGACCTTCACGATCGGGAATGGGGATGGTAATTTCCCGATCAAAACGTCCTGGACGACGTAAGGCGGGGTCAATTGCATTCGGTAAATTAGTTGCCGCGATAACAATAACTTTGCCTCGACTTTTTAGGCCATCCATTAAAGCCAAGAGCTGAGCTACGATACGTTTTTCTACATCACCGACAACTTTGTCTCTATGGGGTGCAATAGAGTCAATTTCATCCAAGAAAATTATACTGGGGCCTTTTCGTTCTGCTTCCTCAAAAATCTTACGTAAATGAGCTTCACTTTCACCGTAGAATTTATGTACGATCTCAGGGCCACTAATAGTAAAAAACTGAGCGTCTGTTTCTTGAGCAATAATACGAGCAATGAGAGTTTTTCCGCACCCTGGAGGGCCAGCTAGCAACACACCTTTTGGTGCTCCTATGCCCAAGCGTTCAAAGACTTCTGGATAACGCAAGGGCAGTTCAATCATTTCCCTAATACGTCTTACCTGACCTTTAAGACCGCCCACATCTTCATAAGATAAGCGCTGGACGTTTGCCCCGACGCTCTTGGCTTCTTTGGAGTGACCAATCACCAGTATTGTAGTCGGACCAATCAGTACTGCACCGTCAGGTACCGTACTCTCTACCTTAAATTCTGCAGAACGACTACCAAACAAATGTGCCCGTAACAGATCTCCTTTTTTTACAGCTAAGCCATCAAGCAGACTACCGATGTAGTCTAAATCACGTGGATTTGGTGTGATTGTAGTGGGAATAAGGATAATACGATCAGCATGTTTACAGGTAACGGTTTGAATTAGTGCTTTATCATCCAAACTCAGACCTGCGTTGTGTCTGGTCAATCCATCTAATTGCACAACGCCCTTGCCTCGAAGATCAGGATATGTGGGCATTAGTTTGGCAATACCACTCCCTTTTGAGCTAGCTATTTGCACAATATCTCCGACAGCTAACTTTAATTTTGCCATATCTGCTGGATCAATACGGGCGTAACCACGCCCGGCATCCTTAACTAGG
>Ga0114958_10004130_pt1 | contig 10176 bp, 8 predicted proteins | sample C_130208_EF_Meta_FD_89577 | JGI IMG/M metagenome (GOLD analysis project Ga0114958, IMG submission 89577) | Freshwater microbial communities from Lake Croche, Canada to study carbon cycling - C_130208_EF_MetaG | ecosystem: Environmental > Aquatic > Freshwater > Lake | place: Lake Croche, Canada... | reverse complement strand
GGCGATGTGTTGTGGAACTTCAATCTTTTTACTCAACTCTTAAACTCTCTCCACGATCGGCATGCTGCGCAGGCCACGTTCCAGATGCCATTGTAAGTAAGCAACAACTAATCCACTAGCCTCGCGGCGATTACGAGGCTCACTTGCCTGCGCAATATCCCAATCACCGCTTAACAACGCGCCTAGTAATTGCAAAGTTTCGGGTGCCGGCGTGGCACATGCTGATGGGCGACATTCGGCGCAGACAGATCCGCCACCAACTAAAGAGAAGTAACGATGCGGACCCTCTTTTTCACAACGAGAGCAATTTGAAGTAGATGGTGCGTAACCACCAATGGCAAGTGAGCGAAGTAAGAAGGCATCAAGAATTAGCGATGCGTCATAGCGGCTCTCCGCAAGCGCTTTCATGCCGCCCACAACTAATTGGAACTCTTGCAACGCAGGCTCATACTCTTGCGAAGTAAATCTCTCGGCAGTTTCTAAGATCGCAGATGCAATTGTCCAGCGTTGGTAATCCTCAGTGAGCGCCTCGCCATAATTATTTATCGCTTCAACTTGAGTAATAGTGTCGAAGGTGCGCCCTTTATGTAACTGGATATCAACGTGGCTACCTGGCTCTAAACGCGCACCAAATTTAGACATTGTGCGGCGCACACCTTTAGCGACTCCGCGAACGCGACCATGTTCGCGGGTAAGTAATGTGATGATGCGATCTGCTTCACCCAGCTTCTGGGTGCGCAAGATAATTGCTTCGTCACGATAAAGGCTCACGAAGGTAAAGGTAGTCAGCGGATAGCGCGATTTATGGCAGACACGACCGCTTTAAGTGAGGCAGTTGTGGTGTTGGGGTCGATTCCGACCCCCCAGAAAACTTCGCTACCAATTGAGCATTCCAGATAGGCCGCAGCCGATGCATCTCCGCCAGCCGAAAGTGCATGCTCGTAATAATCAAGAACGCGAACATCTACACCGTAGGCCTGCAAGATATTACAGAATGCTGCGATCGGTCCATTGCCTTGGCCGGTTAGCTCTTTCATCTCGCCGCGATCAGAAATTTTTGCTGTTAAGTGAACATCTTCATCTAAGACAGAAGTCTGCGAAAGTCCCTTTAAACGGAATCGTCCCCATGGCGCTGAATCCGTTGGTAGATATTCATCTTCGAAGATATGCCACATCGCATTTGCAGTTACTTCGCCACCTTCGGTATCTGTCTTGGTTTGTACTACGCGACTAAATTCAATTTGGTGGCGACGCGGTAGATCAAGGTGGTGCTCATGCTTCATCAAGTAAGCAACCCCACCTTTACCTGATTGCGAGTTAACGCGGATGACTGCTTCATAAGAACGGCCAATATCTTTAGGATCAATCGGTAGATATGGAATCGCCCAAGTATGTTGATCTTTTTCCACGCCGGCTGCCTTGGCATCTCTCTCCAGATGTTCAAAGCCTTTCTTAATTGCATCTTGGTGTGAACCAGAAAATGCTGTGAAGACTAGGTCGCCACCATATGGATGTCGTTCTGGCACGCGTAATTGATTGGCATATTCCACGGTGCGGCGAATCTCATCGATATTTGAGAAATCGATCATCGGGTCAATACCGTGTGAAACCAAGTTCATGCCAAGGGTTACTAAGCAAACATTTCCAGTGCGCTCACCGTTACCAAAGAGTGTTCCTTCGATGCGATCGGCTCCTGCTAAATAACCAAGTTCTGCTGCGGCAACACCGGTACCACGATCGTTATGTGGGTGCAGTGAAACAATTACGCTCTCGCGATTTTCTAAATTACGGCACATCCATTCGATGGAATCGGCATAGACATTTGGCGTCGCCATTTCAACTGTGGCGGGCAAGTTCATGATCGTCTTCCATTGTGGAGTTGGTTTCCAAATCGCATTGACTGCGTTGCAAACTTCTACCGCAAATTCAAGTTCGGTGCCGGTATAGGACTCGGGAGAGTATTCAAAAGAAACCTTTGTCCCGGGCACAGTTGAAACTAGATCAAGACATAGCTGCGCACCATCGGTTGCGATCTTCTTGATACCTTCTTTATCAAGACCGAAGACCACGCGACGTTGTAGCGTTGAAGTGGAGTTGTAAAGGTGCACGATCGCTTGCTTGGAACCCTTGATCGCTTCGTAGGTGCGGCGAATTAAGGGTTCGCGCGCTTGGGTGAGCACCTGAATAACAACGTCATCTGGGATTAAGCCTTCATCGATAATCTTGCGCACAAAGTCAAAATCAGTCTGTGAGGCAGATGGAAATCCAACTTCGATCTCTTTGTAACCCATTTGAACCAGCAACTTAAACATCGCTAATTTACGTGGCGTATCCATCGGATCAATCAGCGCTTGATTGCCATCGCGCAGATCAACCGAACACCACTGTGGCGCTTTGCTCATCTGCTTGGTTGGCCAGGTGCGATCTTTTAGATCAACAGGAATAAATGATGAGTATCGATGCACCGGCATCGTCGATGGTTTTTGATCAGGGAAATTCTTATCTACTGACATTTGCTTGCGCTCCTAAATTTTGGGTTTTGTCGGGTTTTACCGGTGCGACAAACCCCGCGGCGAGGGGACCGGCTTACTTGGCCCCGCCACGGCAGCGAAGGAGGAGGCTGCGAAGTGTCATATATAGATAGTAACGCGCAGCCTTACTTATGAGCAAGTGGGGTTGAAACTGCTTTAGAAGATGTGAATCTGCTCCATGATTTCCATAATTTTCACAGTATCTGCAAGGCTCATGATCGGACTTTCAGTAAGTCCCTTGGCGATGCACTCTTCGACATGAATAGCTTGATATTGCATGCCGCGACCTTGAATCTTCTCATCGTATGACTTAACGAGTTTACGATCATTGTCATAAACCCGGAAGGTAGTTTGTTCATAGAAAGAGCCATCTAGTTCTAAACGACCCTTAGTTCCATGAACTGCAGCGCTTACGGTGCCGGCCATTGTCATACAAGAGTTGATGACCGCAAGTGAACCGTTGTTGTAATGCATAACCGCAGCAGTTGCGGAATCAACTCCGGTATCAGTCATGATTGATTTGCCTGCAACTGAATCTGGAAAACCAAGAACGCGAATAGCAAATGAGACCGGATATATACCGAGGTCGTAATGTGCGCCGCCACCTTGTTCGCGATTCCATAGACGAGGAGCGCGAGTAATTGGCAGATGTTGGCTGTGATCGCCATAAACAAAGTTCGGTGTGCCAATGAGCCCTGAGTTAATTACCTCGAAGACCGCATCCATAGTTGGCAAGAAGCGAGTCCACATCGCCTCCATTACAAAAACACCTTTAGCTTTAGCGGCGTCATAGATTGCATGGGCATCAGTGGCGTTCATGGTAAATGGCTTTTCCAATAGAACATGTTTGCCAGCAGCGATAGCTAGCAGCGTATGTTCGCGGTGCAGCGTCTGCACGGTGGAGATATAAATAACATCCACTTCAGGATCTGCCACCAGAGATGCGTAATCAGGATGGCGATTTGGGATATTGAACTTGTCGGCAAAGGCGTTGGTTCGTTCCATATCGCGCGTAGCGACTGCTTGAATCTTTAGCCCAGCGATTTGAAAATCAGCTGCGATTTGCTTAGCGATTCCGCCTGCTCCTAGATAACCCCAACGAAGTGCCATGACGCTCCCTATAAAATAGAAATTACAATTGAAATTGAACTATGGAATAAGTGTATTGGCGAATATCTGCCAAGCAAGTAGCGATTTCGCAACAAGGGATAGCGTTATATAAGTGCGCTCTCCCCGCAGATAATCTGCCCATTTGCCGACCTTTTTATATTGCAGAAATTGCACAAGGGCAAATGAATTAAAGAGGATGAAGATAGTTAAGACAATGAAGTAGACAAAAGTTGGCGCCTTATTCTCGCCAGCTCCACCTATGGCAAAGACATAGAACACCAGTGCCAGCCACGGAACTATTCCCGCGATGCAGCCAAAGATAAATGGCACCCAACCACCATTGCCTGGTTCTTCATATTTTTCTTGCAGCCATCCAAATAAAATCATCGAAGCATTGACACCAAAGATGGAAATCAGTGCTGTGATATCTGAAATTCCGGTTATCTGTGCAATTAGAACGATCATTACTGAAGAGCTGATCGAATACTCAACCCAACGGAAGAAGTTTCGGTGCGCTTTAAGTCCTGCAATATAACGAGGGAAGAATTTTGGGCTAATGACAATAAAGTGAGCAAGCGATGACAGCCCCAAGAAAATTGCGACCCCAATTGCAAGTGGTGCCTTGTACAAAACAATCAGATCACCGTAGGTGCTTCCTGGCGGACCGGACATGTATCGCGCGGTTACGGGCAGGGTGAAATCTGTTGCTAGGGCAAGAACTGCCACCATCTGTGCCAGGTGTAAAACTCCAGCGATTAAATTGATGCGGCGCAATCCGCTATCTGTTATCTCTTTAGCCATACCAATAAAGTAGCAGCCAAGGGCTGATTTACTCTTTAAAGAACTGGCAAATATCGATCTAATTCGTATGCGCTGACCTGGCGGCGATAGTCCTGCCACTCGGCGCGCTTATTGCGCAGCACATATTCAAAGACGTGTTCACCTAAAGTCTCGCGGACGAGTTCGCTCTGCTCCATCACGGCAATCGCCTCGTCCAAGTTAGCTGGAAGTGAGGCAGGGGTTGCATCATCGACTAGCTCGTACTTTTCTTCAATACCCTTGAGCCCGGCTGCCAACATAACTGCATACGCCAGATATGGATTACATGCAGAATCTGGTGAACGAAATTCAATTCGCGTTGAGTTCTCTTTATTTGGTTTATACATCGGAATACGCACTAAAGCGCTGCGATTGTTATGGCCCCAGTTAATTAGAGCTGGTGCTTCTCCCCCGCCTTGTAAACGCTTATAAGAATTTACCCATTGATTTGTTATCGCTGTAATTTCAGATGAATGCTTCAAAATACCGGCGATAAATGAGCGCGCTACTTTAGATAAATTAAATTCAGCAGTTGCGTCATAGAAAGCGTTCTTCTCCCCTTCAAATAAAGATACGTGGGTATGCATGCCACTGCCCGGATGATCAGTAAATGGCTTTGGCATAAATGAGGCGTAGAAGCCTTGTTCTAGCGCCACTTCTTTAATTACATGGCGAAAGGTCATGATGTTATCTGCGGTACTTAAAGCATCGGCATAACGCAGATCAATTTCCTGCTGACCCGGTGCTCCTTCATGATGGCTAAATTCAACTGAGATTCCCATTGCTTCAAGCATCGTGATCGCTTGGCGCCGGAAGTCATGGCCCACCACAGCTGGCGTATGGTCAAAGTAGCCACCTTGATCAACTGGAATTGGTTGCTCACCTTTAACCGGCGTTGATTTAAATAAGAAGAATTCAATTTCGGGATGGGTGTAACAGGTGTAACCCATTTGGGCTGCCTTATTCAGTGTGCGACGTAAAACATTGCGGGGATCGGCATGTGATGGCGAACCATCGGGCATCGTAATATCGCAGAACATGCGCGCCGCCCCTGGTGATTCAGTACGCCAAGGCAAGATCGAAAACGTTGCAGGGTCGGGCTTTGCCAACATATCTGATTCGGTAACGCGCGCAAAGCCTTCAATAGCAGAACCATCAAAGCCAATACCTTCTTCAAAGGCATTTACTAACTCTGCCGGTGCGATTGCAACTGATTTTAAATAACCCAAGACATCGGTAAACCACAAACGGATAAAGCGAATATTGCGCTCTTCAATTGTGCGCAGCACAAACTCTTGCTGCTTGCTCATCTGAGAATCGTTAGCGGACATAGCCCGCATCTTGCCAAGGCCAAGTTACGGCTGTGTTACGAACCTATTCGCTCCAGCCATTTGTCATTGGCAAGCGTCGATCCTTACCAAAAGCCCGCTTAGAAACCTTTGTGCCAGGTGGATATTGGCGGCGCTTGTATTCAGCCTTATCGACCATTGCGATAACTCGGCGGACCAAAGCCTCATCAAAGCCGCCGGCAATTAGTGCGGCCGAGCCCTGATCATCATCGACGTATGCTGTTAATAACCGATCAAGTAATAAGTAATCAGGCAGCGAATCAGAATCTTTTTGATCAGGGCGCAGTTCCGCACTTGGCTCTTTCTCGATTGAGTTAACCGGAATTGGCTCTGCCTCACCGCGAGAACGAGCAACTTCATTGCGCCAGCGCGATAGCGCCCAAACATCAGTCTTATAAATATCTTTAATTGGTGCGAAGCCGCCGACGGCATCGCCATAAAGGGTGGAATACCCAACGGCTAGCTCTGATTTATTGCCGGTTGCCAAAACTAAGTGGCCTTCTTGATTTGAGATTCCCATCAAGGTTGTCCCGCGAACTCGTGCTTGCAAGTTCTCTTCAGCTAAGCCCTTCAAAGTTAAATTAGCCATATAGGCATCAACCATCGGCGCAATTGGCACGGTGCGAAAGTGAATACCTGTGGCATCGGCCATTGCTTGGGCATCAGAAATCGAATGGCTAGATGAATACTTACTTGGCATCGCAACGCCATTGACGCACTTGGCGCCAATTGCATCAATAGCAATTGCCGCAACAAGTGCTGAATCAATGCCACCTGATAAACCAACGACAACGCTACGGAAACCATTCTTGGCAACATAGTCACGTAGCCCAACAACCAAGGCCTGCCAAATTTCTTCGCAGTCATCTAGACGAATGGCAACACCTGGAATCAGAGCGCGATCAATCTTGACCTCATCTTCTGAGATAACTACATCGGGCGTACTTGTTTGGGTTACTAAATCAATATCTACGACCGCGATCCCATCTTCAAATTGCGGTGCGCGTGCAATAACTGCGCCATCTGCGTTAACAACAATGCTGTCGCCATCAAAGACCAGATCATCTTGGCCACCGGTCATATTTACATACACAAGTGGGGCCCCAGCTTGGCGAGCGCGCTTGGTGACCAAAGCCAACCGCACATCATCTTTAGCGCGTTCGTAAGGTGATCCATTGGGAACAATTACCAGCCCCGGCTTTCGTGCAGCCAGATCGGCGGTAATTCCACCATCGATCCAAAGGTCTTCACAGATTGCAATACCAACATCTACGCCATGGATACGAACTACCAACGTCTTATCCCCGGGCACAAAGTTACGGAATTCATCAAAGACCCCGTAATTAGGTAAATGGCATTTGGCATAGCGCGCTTTAACGGCGCCGCCAGAAATTACCGCCACCATATTTTGCGGAGCCCCATTTACTTGATCTAGGTATCCAACTATCGCGACTGTTTCGCCAGTTAGCTCACCGGCCAATTGAGCGATCGCCTGCTGGCTGGCTAATTGAAAAGATGGACGTAGCGCTAAATCTTCTACGGGATATCCAGTTAAAACCATTTCGGGAAAGACGACGATATGCGCACCAGCATCGTGGGCGGTCTTAAAGTTCTCGCGCACCAAGGCAGCGTTACCAGCCAGATCACCAACGGTCGGGTTGATCTGCGCCAGCGCTATGCGCAACTTCATACTTCAAGAGTAATGGAATACGATTACTCCAAGAACCCTCAATAGATCCTCAATAGATAAAGACCCGGAGACTTCTCGCGAAGCTTCGAGGCTGGAGGCACTAGATGACAACGACCCTTTATGGCGGTGCATCCCATCGCCGCGTCACGATCGTCGATCTCAAGGCGGCCAAGGTCGCTGGCGAAAAGTGGGCGGCGCTGACTTCTTATGAACAGATGACCGCGCAGATATTTGATGAAGCCGGAATTCCAGTACTGCTGGTCGGAGACAGCGCCGGCAATAATTTCTTCGGTGGCGAAAATACGATCGCGGTAACCGTTGATGAATTAATACCTCTTACTCGCGCCGTCGTCCGCGCTTCAAAACGCGCCCTGGTAATCGCTGATCTCCCCTTTGGTTCTTATGAAAATTCGCCAGAACAAGCACTTGCCACATCGACGCGCTTTTTTAAAGAGGCCGGGGCGATGGCGGTTAAATTAGAGGGCGCACATTTAGCAACAGTTGAAAAGTTAACCGCTGCCGGAATTCCAGTAATGGGCCACTTGGGCCTTACCCCGCAATCACTTCATCAATTGGGCGGCTATCGCGTGCAAGGTCGCGAAGATGGCGATGCCATTTTGGAGGCTGCCTTGGCGCTAGAAAAAGCTGGCGCTTTTGCAATTGTTCTCGAATTAGTTCCGGCCGAACTTGCCGCCCGAATTACTGCAGCCCTTTCGATTCCAACTGTCGGAATCGGAGCCGGCATAGAATGCGATGCCCAAATTTTAGTTTGGACCGATTTAGTCGGCTTAACTGCCAAACCACCGAAATTAGCTAAGGCCTATCGCAACCTGCGCCAAGAGATATCGGGGGCTGCCGAAGAATTCGCACGCGATGTGCGCGGGGGAACTTTCCCTGGGCCTGAAAATACTTTTAACTAGCCCCCGTGGCCGATAAAGCAGATTCGAAGCGATCTCGCTTTGCCATCGATATATCTCCGCTTAAGAAATACCCCGACTTTCGCAATTTATGGGCATCGGGGCTAATTACCTACCTGGGTTCGATGATTACCTATGTCGCCGTCCCCTTTCAAATCAAAGAGCTAACTAACTCATATATCGCAGTCGGTCTATCTGGCGTGATTGAGATCGTGCCGCTGATCCTCTTTGGTTTATATGGCGGGGTCCTAGCCGATTATGTCGATCGCAAGAAGATGGTCTGGGCGACCGAGTTTGCATCCCTAACTTTGGTAGCGATCTTGCTGGTTAACTCATTTCTACCAAACCCACATCTCATACTTATCTATGTAGTCATCGGGCTCTTTGCCGCAGTCAATGGTCTGCAGCGCCCAAGTGCTGATGCAATATTGCCGCGCCTGGTCGGCCATGACGATCTGCCATCGGCTAGCGCCTTGATGAGTCTGCGTTGGCAGGTCGGTGTCATTATCGGACCGACAATCGGCGGAATATTAATTTCAACATTCTCAATTTCAATTGGTTACATCGCAGATATTTCAACTTTCCTAATTTCACTTGCCCTTCTTGCCCGAGTAAGGAATGTGCCAGCCAGTCCAGAGGCCGAAAAGCCATCTCTGGCAGGGTTATTAGAAGGTGTGCGCTATGCCTTTAACCGCCAAGATTTATTAGGAACTTATCTAATTGATTTAGCAGCGATGTTCTTTGCAATGCCAACTGCGTTGATTCCATTCTGGGCAGATCAACTCGGCACACCTTGGGCCCTCGGATTTTTATATGCGGCAGGTACGGTCGGATCAATTGCAGTAACTCTGACAAGTGGTTGGACCAAGCACTATCGATTCCATGGCCGGGCCGTCATTTGGGCCGCCCTTGGTTGGGGCGCAGCGATTGCCCTGGCCGGAACTTTTCATTCGCTGATATTTGTACTTTTATTTCTGGCCTTGGCCGGGGCCGCCGACATGGTCAGTGCGCTATTTCGAGGCAACATTTGGAACCAGACCATCCCGGATGAATTCCGCGGACGCCTTGCCGGCATCGAACTACTTTCATATTCAGTTGGCCCGTTAGCCGGACAGATGCGCGCGGCATCGATGGCGGCAGTTACTAGCCTGAACTTCTCAGTAACTTTCGGCGGGGTACTTTGCATCGTTTCGGTCGCAATTTTGGCGTTATTTTTACCAAAATTCCGAAAATATGATGTCCAGACCAACGAATTTGCCGTTGCAATGCGGAAATTTCGCGCCGAAAGTGAAAATTCGCCAGAAAATACCCCAGATTTGGAAAAGTAAATCCCAAATTGAGAATTTGGGGCAAAATTTCGCCGACAAAAATCGGTAATTCGGTAACTGAAATCGATAAATTTTTCTTAAATGCATAAAAAAATTAAAAAATAAATTGCGACACGCACTACGTTTTTTGCCACTATGTACTAGCAATATTTTTATATTTCCGTCACACTTATCCACGAACAGGTTTGGGTGACGGATCCGAACCATTCCGATAGGAGAAGTACGTGGCCGCAGCTAAGAAAGCAGCACCAAAGAAGCGTCGCAAGAAGGCAGCAGCTCCAGCAGCAGCTCCAAAGAAGCGCCGCAAGAAGGCAGCAGCACCAAAGCGTCGCAAGAAGGCAGCAGCTAAGAAGGCAGCTCCAAAGCGTCGCAAGAAGGCAGCAGCTAAGAAGGCAGCTCCAAAGCGTCGCAAGAAGGCAGCAGCTAAGAAGG
>Ga0114958_10004125_pt1 | contig 10181 bp, 15 predicted proteins | sample C_130208_EF_Meta_FD_89577 | JGI IMG/M metagenome (GOLD analysis project Ga0114958, IMG submission 89577) | Freshwater microbial communities from Lake Croche, Canada to study carbon cycling - C_130208_EF_MetaG | ecosystem: Environmental > Aquatic > Freshwater > Lake | place: Lake Croche, Canada... | reverse complement strand
TCTATAATCATTTTAACTTTTTCGTTTATCATATTGTTTGGATATTTTTAAATACAAATATAAGAATTAAAGGTCATTGTTATGAATAAAATTACTGAAGTTCATATTGAACTTAGTAAGATTAACAATTTGATTATATTCCTTATTGTGAGACATTTCACAAACATACTAAAAATTAAACAAAAACAATGGCTTTTAATATATATAATATAAAATTCATTTCTAACATGAAAATTAAACATAAACTTCTAACTGACTATCAATATACAACATCTGATAAAAAGATTTTTTTAATAAAATCTGGTACAATAATTGAAGAATATCTTTATAAATTAAAAGGTGAAAATATACCTATTGATAGAGATATAGTTGAAGCAAATCCACAGATCTTCGGACCAATAGACTGGAAATCTGAACTATTATCATTTATGAGATCTGAGAAAATGCCTCAACCTGCTCAATTAGGTAAAAAATTAATTCCATTCATAGAAGATATGATTATGTCTTCTATTCAAAAACAATCCTCGCCTTCAATGGATCCTTCTTTAATAAAAGATGTTGAGAGAAGAGAAGATGAATTAAATAATTCAAAAAGAGAACTTGAAAGAAGAGATTCCGATTTAGATTCGAGAGAAAGAAGAATCAAAGATAAAGAAGATGAACTTGAAGTAAGAATTAAAAGAGTTGAAAAAAGAGAAGATGAGTGTAAATTAGATCTTAAAAAAATTGAAAAGAAGGATGATGATTTAAGGTCTAGAACAAGAACTACAACTGAAAAAGAATTAGATTTACAAGAAAAGATTCAAGAGTTAAATGAAAGAGAAAGAAATCTTGATAGAACTGCTCTTTCATCTGCTAAGGAATATGATTCTAAATACGCAGAACTTCAAGCTAAAATTGATTCTGATTTAGCAGATCTTTCTAAAAGAGAGAAAGAATTAGAAAATGGCTTCAAAAGGGTTAAAGATTTAGAATCTAAATTAGAATCTAATATGAATGAAATCACAGAGGCTAATAAGATTAAAATATATGGTGACTTAGAGGCTGAATTAAAAGGAATAGAATCAGAAGTTAGAGATATTAGTAATATAGCGAATAACCTTTCTGGATTTAATCACCCAGTTGTTATTCAAGTTGCTGGTGAGTTAAAAAGAGCAATTCAGAAATTAAAAGATAGAGTTGATAATAATATGATTGACTAAAACAAAATCCTACTTTAGAGTGGGTTTTTTTATGTTATTAAGATTTAGATGGCTCCCAAAAACTAATAGTCATCAACTCTGAACTACCATTTTTGGAACCCTCGACATGGTAACTTTCAAATCCTAATTCTTTTATTCTACCGAATACTTCTTCAAAATTAATCTTAAGAAATACATCTTTCATTTCTATTTTAACTGCATATCTATTATCATTAAAGTAAGATACTTTAGATACCCTAACATTACCCATATCTGAATATTCTAAAAATATTTCCTCAATGTCTTTTTCTATATTAGGATCTATTCTTTTAATATGAGGTAAACAATCATAGTAAACATTAAGTAACTTATCTATTTCGCGAAATTTACCTCTCAAGTCTTCAATAAGTTGTCTAACAACTTCTTCATTTAAAACTTCATCATCACCTCTTAGTCTATCAGCCTCTCTACATTCCCATATCAATTCATCTATTTGATAGTGTATACTATCTGTTGAGTGACTATTATAATATAAAGGCAGAACTCTAACAATATCATCAGCATATTTAACTAATAATTCTTGTGGACTTTCTTTAGACTCAAAATATTTTAAAAATCTCATATCCTATATATAAAAATAAAAATGAATTTAATATATAATATAATGAGAAATTTAAAATTATTCAAGGAGTTTAATACTTATAAAAAAGAAGATTATTTTTTGGTTATTGATAATTCAAAACCACCAAAAAATAAATACTTGAATAATGTTTTGAAATATTTAGACACAACCGATGTTAGTTATAAAATAGTTGAAACCATTGATGAATTATTAGAAACTATTAATAACTATAATATTATAGGTGCTATATCAACAGGTTCTGATTTTAGAGTTAATGATATTGAAACAAATGAATTAAACTTTAAATCTCTTGAATTACTTGAGTGTCCAGTTTATGGAATTTGCTACGGATTTCAATCAATGGCTAAATATTATGGTTCTGAAATAGGTTCTGTGAATGAGGTTTGTGAAAATCTTATTTTAGATTCCTATGATAAGAATGAATTAATATTCAATGGAATTGATTTAGGTAATATGAAATTATCATTTTGCTTTCACGATTTTCCTTTAGAAGTACCAAATGGTTTCAAAATAATTTCCGAAATAAATAATAAAATCTCAGGTATATCAAATGGTAAAAATAGATTTGGTACTCTTTTTCATCCTGAAAATATTAATGAAACTTTTCCTATTTTAGATAACTTTATCAATTTATGTAAGGCTAAAATTTAATATATAATTTATAATGGATAGCTTAAAGAAACTATATAACTACTTAAAGAAACAAAAGAATAAAAAAATTCTTTTCTTAACAACATCTAATAGATGGGATGGTGATATTGAACTCCCTAAATCATCAATAATAGCTGATGAACTTATTAAAAAGTTAGGATCTGATAGGATTCAACTAATTAATGTTGCTAAATTAAAAATATTTCCTTGTGAAGGAAATGTTTCAACTAAAAGAGGTAATACTTGTGGTTTAAAAGAAGCAAAGTTGGATGATAAAGAAAAAAATCCAACAGGTAATATTAGATGTTGGGCAGCACTTAATAATAAATCAGATGAAATGTATAAAGTAGCAAATGCTATTTTTGATGCAGATATAGTTATCTTCTTTGGTTCTATCCGTTGGGGTAAAATGAATGCTGTTTACGGTGAGTTAGTTGAGAGATTAACTTGGTTAGATAACAGACACACAACCTTAGGTGAATCTAATTTACTTAAAGATAAAGAAGTTGGTGTTATAGCAACTGGTCACAACTGGAACGGAGAAGAAGCCGTTAAATTAGAAAAGCAAGTTCTTTCATTCTTTGGATTCAAAACACCAGACGTTCTTTCTTTTAACTGGCAATGGACTAAAGATAAATTTGATGAAAGCAAAAAAGGATATCTTGAAGATTTTGGAGACTTCCTAAGAGAGTTTGATTTTGTAGAATCACTAAAAGAATCTATTTTGAAGTTTACTCAATGGATAAAAAAATAGAAATCCTCTCTTTCTATAAAAAATCCAGTATCAAGAATTTTCAAAATCTCAAGTATTATTATTAAGAATACACATCATGGTGTTACATGATTTCTAGATAGAAAACAAACAAGAATCTATTTCAGAACCAATAGTAGAGTCGATTTTTTCCCTATCAATAATGTCAATGACTAAAAGGCTTTGATAAATAACAAGAATATCATTGTTGTTTATTTTACCTTGAATTAATCTAGAAAGAGTATCACAGAAATTTGAATATTCTGAAATATTGTCATATTTTTCAAGAATTGACCAAAGGATAGCTTTATTTTCTGTATTTATTTTCATAATACAAATATAATAAAAATTAGATAATTTACCAAATAGAATAGATTAGAAAGGAAGAGAGTTTTCTATTGAAAGCTTTTCTTTTAATTTTATTAATTTAAATACTTGAGAATTAGGTATTTTAGGAAATTTATATTTATTCTTTATCAACCAATCTAAGTCTTTAACTCTTTGAGCACAAACTTTAATATACATTACTTGATACTTAGTCTTTGAAGGTGTTATGGTCTCTGCTTTCATCTTAAGTAACCTCAAGACATCAACTGTCTTATCGTCTTTTTGAATATTATAAAGGAATCTACTTATATTAGTATTAAGATCCTTCTGAATAAAAGATGGTGCAGTACCATCAATAAGACTTTGAATTATCTTTTTATCAATCATATTAAATATACTTTCCTGTTTCATAAAGCAAATATATTAGAAAAAATTATAAATAAAAAATTATGGAATAGATATTTAGAAAATAATATTTAACACAAAAAAACTAAAGTGCAATCACTGAATAATTTCTTCTAGTTTAATATCTCTTATTACCGATGGATCAAAAAATAAAGTCTCTATCTCAGTCCATTGATATCTTTGACCACCGTCATATGACCAAAGTTTATTAAAAAGCGATCCACCTGGTCCATAAATATTTTTTGAACTTAGTAAGGAATAATCTAAATTTTTAATTTCTTTTGTCAGACATCCAGAACCACCTGGCATACTATAGCGATATTTCACTTGAAACGCATAAACTCCTTTATTAACTTTATCTATAATATACTCACGATGATTACTATGGAAGTAAATACCATGTGTCTCTTGATGTATATCAATAATTGATTCTATGTAATTTATAGATGTTGTCACAATTGAATTATTTACCATTTCGATTATCCATTATAATTCTCATACAGCCGTTACAAACTATAACGGTACTCTCTTTTGTCATTACAACTTGACGATCGCAAACACCTTGACAGTCTTTAGTTCCTACTGGAGAAAAGTCTTTAAATGGATCTTTATCTTCTATTCTCGGTCTTAGATTTTTCATGAAACAAATATAAAGAATTAAATTATCTTTTTAATAAGTAAATGTCTTTTTATTGATTTTAGTATATAAAGTGTTTTCTCAGTTGTTTCACTAGGTGGATATTGATATTCATATTTATAAGTATAAACTCTAATATGTTTATCAAGAATTGGTTGTGTTAATTCTTTTTTATTGTAGTTTATCCAATCTTCTTTTATATAGTGAGGCATAAAGCTAACATCCATTATTTTCTCAACATCATCTTCAATGAAGAAGTAGTTTTCATCATTTTCTATGATAATAGTAGCCATGTCAATTAGAGTATGATGTTGTACCTCAGTTGAGATAGATATTTCTTTCCAAGGAGAAAGGTTAATTGATCTTTGATTCATTTAATTTATTGTAAAGTTCTTCATCAACAATAATATTGTTTCTAGTTTGAGTATCTCCAGTTCTTTCTTCAGTTAGATATTCATGAGCTAATTGATTAACTGCAATGTTATCTGTATCAATATCAGAGTAGTGAATGTGTTCAAACGCTTTCTCTAACTCTTCTTTATCTTCTTCGGTTGGAACAATAATTTTATATTTAGTCCATTTTACTGTTTGCAGTTCTTCTTTAGTTAGGTATTCAGTTTCATTGCCTTCACTCTTAAAATCATCATATCTTTTCATTCTTTCCATGACTTAAATTTCTTTTTTAATACTTCACAATTTTCTGGATATCTTTTTAGTTGATATCCCTTTAATTTACTATCATCAAATACACTAACAATAGACCATCCAAACTTTCTTAAAATAGGATTAAATATTATTTTAAACCAAGTTCTATGTGGTTTCATTTAAATTTCTTTTTTAACTCAGTTAAATCTAATAGATACATATCTTTAGGATCAGTTGCTTCTAATATTTTAATCTCTTCTTTCTTAGCTAAAAAATCTTCTTTAATCTTATCATACATCTCTTTAGTTAAAGAGTAGATAGGCATTCTTAATAAGTAATCATAAGAGTCATCAATCTTATCTAATCCCATTACTTCAATACATTCAATTATAATTGACTTAGCAACATTGTTTACTTTTAACTTACCATCAATAATAGCTTTGATGAATCTACCACGGTTAGAAAGTATTTTCAATTCTCTATTCATTTTGTCGAATAAGAACTGCTTTCTTTTATGATAGTATTTTAGCCTGAAGTTAACAAAGTATTTAATAATATCTGATGTGCTTTCAAATATCATTAACTTACCAAACTCATCTAGTGTTGAGAATATTTCAGTAGATGATTCCTCTAACTTTAGTAACTTAATTAGCTTCTCATCATCCAACTTATCTAAATCAGCTCTTGTGAATTTTATAGTGTAGTCAATATTATCTTTACAGTTGTCATCATAAGAAACAATTAATTTATCATCAACTAACTTATCTAAAATCTCTTCATACTTTTCATAAGTCATCGAAGGTGGAAGTTCACTAATCTTAACAGTAGAAGTATTTGATCTTACAAACTTACCCCTAATCATCCATCTTTTATTATTATCTTTATCTTGAATAAACTCACCAATAAATCCATTTAATGATGGTTTAACTTCACCTGGATTCTTATCTGCTAAAACTTTAACACAAGCATCAATTATACTTTTAATATCTCTGTTTAATACATTTGATGCAAAACCTACAGCAATACCAGATGAACCATTTAGCAATACCGCTGGTACAATTGGTAAGAAAAAGTGAGGCTCAATTGATTCACCTTCTTCTTCTTTATATTCAAGTAGTTCAAAGTCTTTATAAATCAATCTAAAGTTATCTGATAATTTAGTACCAATATAACGAGGGGCACCAGCTTGTGGTGAACGTAATGATCCAAACTGACCATCTTCTTCTAATAAAGGGGCATTGTTCTTAAACTTTTGAGCCATTGTTATAATAGCATTCTCTAAAGAAGTATTACCGTGATGATAGAAAGCATCAGATGCTACTTTACCAGCCAATTGGAATACTTTAAGCGTTTTTTCACCGCCATTCTTCCAGATATCATTTGAAACGTGAATAATCTTTCTTTGTGTAGGTTTAAAGCCATCTATCACAGATGGAATAGCTCTGCCCTCTACAACATACATTGCGAAATCTTTATAATCAATTGATAGAAATTCTGATATTGTTTTCTCTTTCATCATACTTTTATATATTATATAAATGTTTTTTTGTTTAATCTATCAAAAACTAACTCACCCTAGATATATAGAAGGGCTTAGAAATTAATATATAGATTATGATAGTATATGAAAAAATAAAAATAAAGGTTAATCCTAATTGCAGGTTATATTATAACTCCATTGGATATGATTGTATCAATAACGAAATAATAGAGATTAATACAAGAGATCTACCAAAATCATCAGGTATAAAAATTGATGTTAGGTGTGAGATTTGTCAAACTGAAAATAACATATTATTTAATAAATATATTAAAAACACAAAAGATTTTACATTAATATACACATGTTCAAAGTGTTGCGGCTTTAAATCTAAATTGACAAAATTAGAAAAATATGGTGACCAAAACTATATAAATACTAAAAAAATAAGGGAAACAAAATTTGAAAAGTATGGTGATAAGAATTATACAAATAGAGATAAATCTAAAGAAACTTGCATAAATAGATATGGTGTTGATAATGTGTCAAAATCTAAATCAATTAAAGATAAAAAAATAGAAACAAATATAAAAAACTGGGGTGTTGATAATGTATTCAAATCGGATAAAATTAAAAAAAAGATATCAGAGACTGTTGAGATTAAATATGGGGTAGATAAATATATAAACTCTAATGATTTTAAAAATAAATATGGTCTTTTTTGTAAAGAACATGGAGTTGACCACTATTCAAAGTCGGATGAATTCAAAGAAAAATTTGAAAAAACATGTTTAAAAAATTGGGGATTTGCCACAAGCTTACTAAATCCAGATGTTATAAATAAAATAAAAGAAACTAACTTCTATAGATATGGCTTTTCTAGTCATATGAAAAATGAAAAATTCTCACACGATTCATCAAAGCGAATAATTGATACAAGATATGAATATTATAAAAACCTCGGATATGAACTTTTAAATTATGACTTTGATAATAAAGAATATACATTATTAAAAATTGATTGTAATCATGAATTTAAAATAAATCATGACCTATTTAGAAGTAGATTGAAATTTGATAACAATTCTTGTTTGGTTTGTTATCCAAAGGATGACCAAACCTCTATAAAAGAAACAGAATTAGGTGATTTTATAAAAAGTCTAAATGTAAATACTATTTTAAATTCTAGGGAATTAATAGGAGGTAGAGAAATAGATATTTACATACCAGAGAAAAGATTAGGGATAGAATTTAATGGCTTATATTATCATAGTGATAAATTTAAAGATAAATTATATCACTATGAAAAAACTAAAAAATGCAAAGAAAATAATATATCATTAATTCATATATGGGAAGACGATTGGATAAACAAAAAAGAAATTGTTAAATCTATTTTAATCAATAAATTAAATTTATGTAATAAAAAAATATATGCTAGAAAATGCGAAATAGAATTAATTGATAATAAAACCTCTAATATTTTTTTAAATGAAAATCATATACAAGGTGGTACCAATGCAAATACATGTATTGCATTAAAATATAATAATGAAATAGTTTCATTAATGACTTTTGGTATTAGACGATTAAATAGCAAATTAAATTTAGAATTAATTAGATTTTGTAATAAAATAAATTTATCAGTAGTTGGATCAGCGTCTAGACTCTTTAAACATTTTATCAAAAATAATGATTTTGATAATCTAATATCTTATTCAGACCAATCTATTTTCACTGGAGATTTATATTCTAAACTAGGGTTTATAAATGATGGTGAAACATCATTGAATTATTATTGGACAAATTTAAATAAAAGATACCATAGATTTAATTTCAATAAGAAAAAACTAGTTAAACTAGGATACGATAATAATAAAACCGAGGAACAAATTATGAAAGAGATTGGATACTATAAAATTTGGTCATGTGGTCAAATAAGATGGATTTATAAGAAATCTTTAATAAAAATTTAATTGAGAAATCATATATCTATATAAACATTAGATTAATCTCACCATCTAAATCTTCGTATAAATATGAACAAGTCTCACAGAAATCTCCAGTATTATAGTATGTTTTTTCTCCTATTTTTTCAATAGATGGTGTATGAATATGTCCTATCATAATTGAATTACAATCAACCTCATCTAATTTTTTAAGTGATAAAAATTTGAAGTCATTAATATATGTGAGTGCGTTTTTAACTTTATATTTAAGATATTGTGATAAAGACCAATATTCAAGACCAACAATTTTTCTAAACCAATTATATAATTTATTAATCTTAAAACTCATTTCATAAGCCCAATCACCCAATACATATAGTATTGGATGTAATCTAACAAAGCCATCAAACTGATCACCATGACAGATATATATCATTTCACCTTTTAATGTTTTATAATACATCTCATCACAGATTTCAATATCGCCAATATTTATATTCTGGTCTTTTATTAAACCCCTTAAATAGAAATCGTGATTGCCTAATATGTAGGTTACTTTAACACCCTTTCTAGATGATCTTAAAATTTTTTGAATAACTGTTGAGTGATCAGCATTCCAATAGAATTTCTTTTTTAATGATGTTAAATCTATGAAGTCTCCAACAATTATTAAATTTTCATAGTCATACTTTTTCAAAACTTCAAGTAGTTTATCGGCTTGTGACTTATGATTACCTAAGTGTATATCCGATATAAATAATGTCTTAATTTTCATATATATCTTTTATTTTACTAACTATACTTTCAATTGGATTAATCCATTTATAATCTAATTTAGCATAGTTATTTAACCAATTTTCTAAATTTTTAGAATTTAGGCTATCTGTATAAACTCCTAACTTATTTAATTTTATAGCATTATCAATTTGTTCAAACTGACCTTTTACAGGTATCGACCATAGCTTTTTACCTAAAACAAGAGCTTCTGATGTTGTTGAAAATCCATATGCTGTTATAACACCAGAACATTTAAGCAAGTCTGATTGAAATGAATCTTTATTTGATTTTTTAAATTCTATGTTTTTATAGAAACAATCGTCTACTACATAACTGCTATAGACTTTGAATTTCTTATTTGAGTGTTCAAGTTCACTCTTAATATAATCTAAACTATAAGCAGCTAAGTAAACTAAATAGAAATCTTTATCAGATACTTTACCTTTTAATAACTTCTCAGATATAATAGGTTGATAACCATTTGTATAATCTAAAGGTATGTAATTACCACAAGGGGCAAAGTATTTAATAAAGAGAGATTCCAAAAAGGTTGAATCGGTAATTGAAACCTGATTTGAAATACCAACTGATTTTATCTTATACTTTTTAGCAGAGTAAGCACTTATAGGCTCAAAGTCAGATATAACTAAATCATATCCACTACAATCATAGTTTATATCTTTTATTAATTTAAATATATTTAATGATAATAAAGTTTTTAACTTATTAATTCTA
>Ga0114958_10004123_pt1 | contig 10183 bp, 12 predicted proteins | sample C_130208_EF_Meta_FD_89577 | JGI IMG/M metagenome (GOLD analysis project Ga0114958, IMG submission 89577) | Freshwater microbial communities from Lake Croche, Canada to study carbon cycling - C_130208_EF_MetaG | ecosystem: Environmental > Aquatic > Freshwater > Lake | place: Lake Croche, Canada... | reverse complement strand
CTACACCACTTTAAATCGCTTTTAAGCAGGTCTTTGACTTCTTGGTCTGTTAGTGTGGCATGGATAAGATGCTCTTCACCGGGCCTGATGAGGTGCCCAACGCCAATGGTCCAGAGTCCTTTAGTGTCTTTATACGCCTTGTTTTTTGCGCCTTCTTCACGGGTAATAAAAGATAGCGTAGATTCTGCTATAGCCATGATATTTTCTTCAATGTGCGTAAACTTGTTGGTTAAGTGAATGACCGCAAAAACACCCAACAACCACAACACAATTACCACTAACCTATTCATCATTTTCTCCTTTTTAGGGGATTATAGACTACTTGGCTACTTGGCTACTTGGTCGTATTGGTTGTAGCAGGCTTCGAGGGCTGTGCGGATGATGTCGGCTCTGGCAGCTTCCCTTGTAAGAAAGATTGCATCCTCGGCGTAAAGGGTTGCCCCAGTTCCATTTTGTCCATCGTTGGTAATCGTTGTGGGCCTGCTGGGGCGCTTGCGCAACTCACTAACAGCGTCAAACAACTTAGAGTTAATAGCAGCAATTTGTTCATCTTTGTTCTTCCTTATTTCGTCTGTGGCAGCCTGATGGGCCTGTTCTTGCTTACGAGCCAACTCAGTCTGCTCTAATTTGTACTGGTTAAATACCGCCGCCTCTAGCTTGTGGCCTAGCGTGAAGCCACCGCCAAAAGACAGCGCTATGGCTACGGCAATTCCAATTAAAAAGTATGGGTTTAATCCAAACATTATACGAACCTAATAGTGAAGGCAAACGTTGCCGGGAAGTTCTTGATTAGTGCTGTGTTGTCGTGCCACTGGTCTGGCGTAATGAACGCTGGGTCAACCAGCGCGCGGATGTTGTGTCCAAAGTTTAAGATCATCATCTTGCCGAAAACATAATGGTACGAGTTGTACTGCCACAGGTTATGGCCCTCAACGCGGATGGTGCCGGGGTGTGTCTCGTTGCAATTAATATCACCAGCGTATGACATGCCGCTTGATCCGTCAATAAACTTAACGTCAAAACCGTAGAACGGGTTACGCCATAACCATTGAACTTTGCTCCACCAGCATGGGTTGTGCTCAGCACGGAATGTTTGATCGCCGTCTAGGCTGTTGTCTGGCGTTTGAAACCATGACAAGAAGGAGAAGAGGCGTGGGCCTGACTGCCAAACAGTGGCGTTGTTACACCAGCCAATTTGGGTTGAGTACATAATGCCAATGATGAATGCTAACGGGAATGTAAGAATAGTCCCGATCAGGTTAACTGGCACCAATATTAAAGCGTATAGCAGTTTGTTCATTTGTTTTCTTCATCTGGTTCGGTTTTGCCCTTCATAGCAACTGCAGCGCCACTGGCGCCAGTTACAATGCCGAGTGCCTCAGCAACTTCGCGCAGGCTAATGGTGGAGTACATCACTTGATATACCGCCAGAGATATAACAGCAATAAACCCAAGCAGCCAAGTAACACGGCCAATATCATAAGTAACATTGTCTTTTCCAGTTAGAAGTTGTTTGAGTACATTGTTCATTTTCTCATTTGATCAAGTTTGTCTTCAATGCGGTGAACTGCTTTTAGTACTTCCTCCCAGCGATCTGAGAAGTCGTCCTTGTGCATGTAGTTCTCTGCCAAGTGGGTGCGAAGGTCATGCAGGTCAATTTTAAGGGCCTGCACAGCCGCCCATAGTTCCTTTAAGAACCATCCGATGCCAACAAAAACGAGTGGCAGTATTATGTTGAAAAATTCTTGTAAGTTCATAGTTGTTCAGTTACGGGCAGTTCCCATAGCCATGTTTGGTTGTTGAGGATGGCGTCATCTGCCGGCTTAGGGGCGATGAACACATCATTTTCTGGGTCGTAGGTGTAGCCAATACCAGCGTAGTTAACACGCAGTGGTGTGCCGTTAGGGTAGCTGTTACCTTGGGTGTTGTATGATGTAAATACAAGTTGTGCCATGATTTATTCCTTATTAGCCCGCAAAAAGCACCCAAGATTGTATAGCTTCATTCCAAACATAAGCTTCACCATCTGTAGGGTAAGGTACAGGGGCTTCCCAAAGGAATGTAGATGTATTTAGTATCCAAGATGGATAAGGTTGTGGAGCATAAAATACGCCAACATATGCACCAATGGTGTAATTAGTATCGTATGTATAACCAATACCAGCATAGTTAGCACGAACTGGAGTTCCGCCATCAGGTGTCATTGGTTCGGCAGGAGGAGAAGGTGCATAATGCACATTTCCATAAGTATTGTAATCAGTCAAAATCCATTGACCAGTTTGTGTATCAATAAATTCTTGATCTGCCCGAATTACTTCAGTTACAACAAATATAGTGTTGCCTTGACTAGGTTGAACTTTTGCAAAATATGTCATTTTTTAATCCTTTAAGCTGTATATGTACCAGAAGAAGTGTAAGTCAAAATTGTATTAGAACCGCTAGTTGTTACTGTTGGCGAACCAGTAGTAGTTCCTGAATAATTGGCTGTTGGTATGGATAAAACAACAACACCCGATCCTCCAGCAGAAGATGTGCCTGAGCCACCACCTGTTTGACCACCGCCACCACCACCCGTATTAACAAGTCCAGATGTAGGAGTTGCGCTACTGTTTCCAGTAGACCCTGCTCCACCACCACCGTTTCCGCCAGCTCCAGCAGCTCCACCACCACCGCCTCCACCTCCACCTGCTAAATAATAGGTTGAAGATACAAGTTGACCAGCAGTTGAACCTGTAATTGGATTGGCTAAACCTACACCACCAGCTCCACAAACCGTTGTGGCTGCCGTACCTGTAGCGCCTGCACCACCGCCACCACCACCGTTTTGATTTAGGGTGCTACCATTACCACCCGCATTACCTTGTCCCGATGTTCCTGAAGCTGCTGTAGTTGCAGTTCCACCTCCGCCACCACCACCAGAACCACCAGTTTTTGATGCAGTAGCATAACCGCCACCGCCTCCGCCACCAGTTGATGTAGTTATTCCAGCAATAGATGAAATAGATGAATCAGATCCATTATTTCCTGCTTGTTGTGTAGTAGCTTGAGCTGCTCCTCCAGCGCCTATGGTAATTGTATAAACTGTAGCTGGCACTATAGTAACAGTACCAGTAAGAACACCACCCGCACCACCACCACCACCAGAGTTATTTCCACCTCCGGCTCCACCAGCAACAACTAAATAAGTTAAAGAATATGTTACTACTGAATTTCCAACTAAAATTCCAGAAGAAGTAAAAGTATGAATAGTATTTCCACTTGATGAAGTAACGGTTCCTCCAGTAAATTGTTGTGCGCCAGCGTAAGAAATAATAACAATTCCTGTACCACCGTTTGCACCAACAATGCTTGATACACCAGTAGCACTACCTCCAGCACCTCCACCGCCTCCAGTATTAATTGACCCAGCAGTATTAGCATGAACGGTTACACCATCATTGTAATAACCAGTTCCACCGCCGCCTGTACCGCCATTAGGATAAGCGCCATTTCCGCTATTACCACCAGCCGCACCACCTCCTCCAGCATATGTTACTGAAGAACCTGAAATTGAAGATGCCGTTCCATTACCACCATTACCACCGCCACCAGTTGTTCCGTTTAATCCTACTGCACTTGAACCGCCACCGCCTCCAGCAATATAAGTTTGATTAGAATAACCAGAGCCACCAGCATAACCTTGACCTGAAGTAGCTGTTCCGCCTGAATATCCACCTGAAGCCCCACCACCTCCAGAGCCGCCAGCAGAGCCATTGGAAATACTGCCGCCACCTCCACCACCAACAGCCGCAGTTAAAGTTCCAATACTGCTATTAGTTCCATTAGTTGCAGTTGCGCCACCTCCACCAACTGTAACTACATATGTTTTATTAATAGCAAAAGTAGAAGTTCCAGTTAAAAAACCTCCAGCACCACCACCGCCGCCACCGTAATTTAGAGTTCCATTACCACCACCACCACCTCCTCCTGCAACTAAAAGATAGTTAGCTGTAACAGATGTAACTCCGCCGCCTGAAGTCCAACCAAAGGCTGCGAGTGATGCTGCTCCAATTTTAGATAAACGTGGCATCTATAAAATCCTGATTAAATAAACTTAGTCTGTGTGGCGAGTACAGTGAACGTCGCACTGGCTGTTTTAATTATAACGTATGTGTACGAGTCAAGTGCACTTGCATCACCGGCTGTAGGGGCACCATTTTGCCATAGTGTTGTAACGCCAGTAGACGTGCCGTCAACCTGTACTGCTGAGTTGTAGTAGGCCGTTGCGCCTTGGGTAATTAAACTAGTAGCTGATAACAATTCACCAACTGACATAATGGAGTTCAACGTTGCTGTAGATGAACCTCTAAAGTTCACCGTCCAGTTACCAGAAGCCGCCGCTGTGTAGTACAAAACTGACTGGGTTAGTACATCAAAGTTAAACGATCCACTTACAGACGAGCCAGATATGGTAACAACTTCCTTGATGTTGGATGTTTTGAGTGACGCGGCTGTTGTGCTGCCGGCAAATGTCTGTAGTGCTGTGAATGTGTTTGGCACGTTAAATACAGCAATATTGGCACCGGCCAATGTACTCGCGCCTGTACCGCCGTTAGCAATGGCCAGTGTGCCAGCGACTGTTACGGCTCCGCTAGTTGCCGTTGCTGGTGTTAATCCTGTGCTACCAAAGCTGATTGTTGTAACGGGAGTAGACGTGGCGTTACTGGCCAGTAAACGAACTGTGCCGCCAGTGTCTTTGTAGTACAGCTTACCATCGGTGATGTTGATTGCTAACTCACCACTAGCTAAATTAGAGCTAGACGGTGCTGTGGCTGCCGTAGTACTGTAGTAGAGGCTTATTGGCGTGTAGCCAGATTGTGCCATAGTTTATCCCTAAGCGAATTTAGTTTGTGACGCAAACACAGCGTAGGTCGGTGTTGCTGCTGTTTTAACGATCACGTAGTTGTATATATCTGTTGAGCTGGCGCTACCAGAGGTTGGGGCTGTACCACCTTGCCATCTTGTTGTAACGCCAGTGGCTGTGCCATCTACCTGCACCGCGCTGTTGTAATACGCTGTTGCGCCGTTGGTACAGAAAAAGCTGGTTGTAATCACGTCGCCAACTGCCATGGCAGAGGCCAATGTGGTGCCAGAGGAAGCGCGGAAGTTAACGGTGAAGTTACCAGAGGCGTTGGTTGTGTAGTACAGGATCGACTGAGTCGTAATGTCAAAGTTAATCGTGCCTGTTGCCGCTGTAGCGGATACTGTTGCTGGCTCGTTAATGTTAACCGTCTTCATTGCAACGGTGCTTGTCGTACCGTTAAATGTCTGGGTTGCGGTGAAGGTATTAGTTGCGTTTGTTACCGCAATGTTAGCACCAGCAAGTGTTGTTGCGCCTGTACCGCCTGAAGCAATTGGCAGTGTGCCAGTTGTCAAGGCTGATGTAGATGTTGCATACACCGCACCGCCAGAAGTAAAGGATGTGAGTCCTGTACCACCACGGTTAGTTGCTACAGTAGCGCCGTTCCAAGTTGCAGAAGTGATAGAACCTGCGTAATCTAGTGTGTTGGTTGACCAAGACACGTTAGATGGTGCAAGGTTGTGCACGTCCCACGAACCAGCTGCTGTTGAGTTACTTAACAAACTTACGTCAACAAGGCCACCAGATTGGATGGTTACAATAGTGGTGCCAGAGTTATTTCTAACAACAATAGTGCCGCTGCTTTGGTTGTTGTTAAATGTAAAATTAACCCCGTTTGGTAATGTTGTGGCGTCAGGCAATTGGTATGTCTGGCCGCCAGAACCAGTAACAACATAATTTGGTACAGAGGCCGCAGTTAATACTGTAGTTGTACCCGCAGCAGCAACGTTAGAATATCCTTCAAATATTGAATTTACTGATATATTAACGTTGGCATCACGCAATACTACGCTATTTGCACCGCTAGAAGATGTAACACCAGTGCCACCGTTTGCTACGTTTAGTGTACCAGCTAGGGTAATTGCGCCAGTGGTCGCTGTGTTTGGTGTTAAGCCTGTTGTGCCAGCGGAGAATGTTGTTACACCGCCAGCTGTACCGTTACTTGCAGCAGTAATACGACCCTGAGCATCAACGGTAATATTGGCTAGTGTGTAACTACCCGCTGTTACTGCGGTGTTTGCAAGGTTAATAGTGACCGCAGCAGAGCCGTTGTAGCTTGTGCCAGTTAGTCCAGTACCAATAGTTAGCGCATTAGTTGCTGTGGCTGTTACTGTTGTGGAACCACCAAGACTTACAGAGCTACCGTTAATGGTAATAGAGCTGTTTGTTAAGCTGCTGTTACCAATATTGCTTAGTGTGTTTGTAGCACCGCTAATTGACACATCAGCTAAAGTAGTTAATGTACCACCTAACGATAACGAGCTAGATCCAATAGTTACTGAGCTATTTGTCAATCCACTGTTAGGAATTGTTGCATTAATTTGACTTGGGGCAATACTAATTGTTGTATTGCTTGCTGCAGTTAGTTGGCCTTGTGCGTTAACTGTGTATGTTGGCACAGTGCTTGCAGAACCATAAGAGCCTGCAGTAACCGCTGTGTTGGTAATACTAAACTGTGTGCCAGTGAGTGTTAAACCTGTGCCGGCTGTGTATGAACCAACACCAGCAAACTGAACAAAAGTAATCGGCGTAACGTTAATGGTACCACCAGCGTTTGATGTACATACCCAACCAGTGTCTGCTAGGGTTGTTCCTTGCTCAATAAAGGTAAACGCGCCGGGCACTTCAGCCCACACCTCCATGTCAGTTGAACGAGTCCAAGTACTTGCTGATACTACATAAATGCCGTTGTTTGCGGTGGTTATTTGATTTTTAACTAAGCAACGATCACCAGCAATTAAAGCAACACCGTCAATTGTCTGTGTGCCAGATAAAGTAATGTTTGCTGTAGTAGCAGCAACGCAAGATGCCTTAGGATCTAGTCCTTGTGCAATAGCGTCAACATATTGTTTTGTGGCAAGGTCTAAAGCTGCCACTGGGTTTTGTGTTACTGTAACACTTGTTAAACCAGCTGGTGTTAATGAAGTGGCACCAAGTGCAATGTTGGTTGTGCCTAACGTGATTGAACTGTTTGTCAATCCACTGTTAGGAATATTAGTAAATGTATTTGTCGAGCCACTAATTGACTTGTTAGTTAATGTTTGTGAGCCAGTTAATGTTGCTACTGTGCTGTCAATCGCAATGGTTACAGGGGCCGCGCCAGTGTAGCTAGTACCACTTAAACCAGTTCCAATTGTAAGTGCATTTGGGTTAACGGCTGTAATTGTACCACTGGAACCTAAAGCAACTGCAACACCGTTATAAGTAACAGAATTATTTACTAAAGCACTGTTTGGAATGTTAGTTAGTGTGTTTGTAGAACCACTAATTGTTTTACCAGTGAGAGTTTGAGTTGCTGTATTTGTTGTAACTGTGTCACTACCAACCGTGGCAGATGTCATGTTAAACGCACCACCGGTTACTGTCTTACCAGTGAAGGTTAGTGCGCTTGGAAGGCTTAGTGTTACAACAGTGCCAACTTGGCTTGATGTAATTTCGTTTGCTGTACCGTTAACTGCAGTAACAGCGCCAATGCCGCCTGCAGTAATAGTTACGTTAGATGCAAAAGTAATTTGTCCTTGAGCATTAACAGCAATAGCGGGAACTTGTGTAGCTGAACCATAACTAGCAGCTGTTACACCAGTGTTGGCAATACTGATAGTACCTGTAGAAGTAATCGGGTTGGAAGTACCATTTAACCCGGTTCCCATGGTAATTGCTGTTACACCGCCACCAAGGGCTAATGTCTGCCATGTACCGCTGTTATCTTGTCCTTCAAATACGTTTAATGATGTATTAAAACGAATCTGACCAGCTAACGCACCGGGGCGCTGCGCTGTTGTACCGGTTGGTACAACGGTAGATCCTGTACCGGGCAATACTGGATTAGTTGCAAGACTAATTGTTGGGTTGGCAGAACCATCACCACCAACTACAGTAATTTGGGATGCTGTACCAACAATATTACGGTCAACTACAGTAGTGCCACCAACAACAGCTAAAAGTCCTGTTGTTGCTAAATTTTGAATGTCTGCTAATTTTAAAGACGGGCTGATAATTGGATTGCCAGCAAGTCCAGCAGGATTTGTAATGCTAATACCAGCTGTGCTAGTAAGTGTGCGAGCAATAACAGTATTGCTTGAGTCTTTTACAATAAATCCTGTACCAGCGCCGTTTAAGCTACCAGCTGCGCCAGAAGTACTAATAGTAACGTTGTTTGTACCGTATGCTAACGAGATGTTAGAACCAGCGATAAGCTGCTGGCTGTTTGGTAACGTAGCAGTTTCGTTATTCTTTGTTAAAAATGTTTGGCTTAATGTTGCAAATACAGAACCGGCGTCAGTTGTGCCGCCAGTGGAGTTGGTCAAAATTAAGTGGCCGTCAGATCGAATAGTTGCGGCAATGTAGCCGGGTATTGGACCTAAGTTTTGTGTTGTTGAGTCTGTATATACAACAATTAAATTACTACCCGTATCAAAGTACAGGTAGTTAATGAGTTTACCCGGCGATATGGCGTTAGCAATCTGAGATACCTGAGTTTGTTTGGTAATACCGTTTTGTACAACAACAGTAAGCTCATTACCTGTAATGGTAGTTGCGACTGGTAGTTGACTTATGCTTTGGTCAGACATGTATTATTTTCTTTATATAATTATATCGCCAGACTCACCGGCTGTTGTCGACTTATTTCTATCCCGAGTAATAAATACTGAATTACGTCCGGGGTTGTTTGGTTTGCGTACGAGCTGTCCGGGAGGACTATCAATTGGTCCCTCTGGTGCTGGTCCCGTGACTACTTGCTGTCCTGATACAGGACCAGTTGCAACGGATACGTCTGGGCGCGGAAAGCGCAATGCAATATTTTCTGTTTGAATAGCTGGTAAACGCCAAGGATCAAAATTGTCTTTGTCCTCTTTACATACTCTCATGCCCGGAAAGTTTGGATCGGGCATTAAATCTGTGTACGCAAATTTCCTACTGCAGCGATCGCAGATCGCCACAGACAGGACTGAATTACCTCGAGTATCAAGGTAGACAGGCATTACTAGCCCTTAACGCCAGACTGGATAACTGTTAATGTATCGCCAGCTGTTCCGCCATTGATGCGGATTGCACGGTAAGGCTGTGCTAAAAATCCAGTTGCATTTGGCGCAGTTGTTGGTGCAGTAACCCAAGTGAAAGTTGCGGTTGTAAAAGTTACTCCGCTAACTGGATAGGGATCTGTTGCAGAAACTTGAACTGTACCAGATCCTGAGTTAACATAAGTAACTTGAAAAGGTGCTTGATATTGATCAAGAATAACTGGGTCGGTTGTTGTTCCAGCTGTGGGAATTGTTACGACTACTTGACGCATGATTTCTCCTAGACGGTGAAAGAGGCGGGTTTCCCCGCCGTCTTAATTAGTTATTTGTATAACCAGAACCGTAGGCAACAATAGAACCATCAGTGTTACGTGCTGTGTAGTTAACAGAGAATGTGCCACCCAATGTACCGGTGTTGGCAGTAACAGTAGCTGCAGAGAAAGTCAATGTAGCGTCAAGTGGACCAATGTTACCAATGATAGCTGCAGTTGCAGCAGTTGCTGTAAACACACCAGCAATACGGCCACCAGCTGCTGTTGGGGTAATTGTACCGATAGCAGTAGTAGTGATAGCGCCAGTTGATGGATTGGTAATGCTGATAGACATAGTAATTACACCACCAGTTAAACCGGTTGGTACTACGTCTTGATAGAGCTCAAACGTTTCAATGATTGCACCCGCTGGCAACACAAAAGGAACTACTGTAGTAGTACCGATGTCTGCTGTTGTTAAAGTAGTTGCAGAAGCAGTTGTGCTTGTAATTGGGTTGGTGATGTACTGTTGTTGACTAATACGGGCAGCGCCAGTGTTATCTGGGGCGATTGTGCCGTCGTTAGATGGGTTGTTACGCTTGTTAATGCGTAGTGGTTGTGTAAATGTAGATGACATTGTAATTCCTTATCTCAGTGGGTATCCCAAGCTGTCTCTGAGTCGTCATGCCGGGAAGGGTCGGCTGTCAGAATGGGATTAATCTTCCTTATATATAATAATGCAAACAAACCCAATAAACCGCCCTAAAAGCAAAAAAGCCACCTTGTGGGTG
>Ga0114958_10004122_pt1 | contig 10183 bp, 9 predicted proteins | sample C_130208_EF_Meta_FD_89577 | JGI IMG/M metagenome (GOLD analysis project Ga0114958, IMG submission 89577) | Freshwater microbial communities from Lake Croche, Canada to study carbon cycling - C_130208_EF_MetaG | ecosystem: Environmental > Aquatic > Freshwater > Lake | place: Lake Croche, Canada... | reverse complement strand
TCTAATTAATTTTCTATATTTTAATCGTTTCGGGGTTAAATCTCCACCCAAACGTTTCTTTTTATTTTCCTCATAATCAGAGAATCCACCTTCAAAACAATAGACTTCGGAATTTCCTTCAAACGCTAAAATATGAGTACAAATTCTATCCAAAAACCATCTATCGTGTGAAATTACAACGGCACAACCAGCAAAATTCTCCAAACCTTCTTCTAATGCACGAAGCGTGTTGATGTCCAAATCATTCGTTGGCTCATCTAATAAAAGTACGTTTCCTTCTTCTTTCAAAGTCATCGCAAGATGCAAACGGTTACGTTCTCCCCCAGATAGCATGGAAACTTTCTTGTTTTGTTCTCCACCACCAAAATTAAATCGTGACAAATAAGCTCTAGAATTTACTTGACGTCCGCCCATCATAATCAATTCTTGACCATCGGCAAAGTTTTCCCAAATAGATTTATCAGGATTTATATTAGAATGCGCTTGATCGACATAAGCTATTTTTACAGTTTCACCAATTAAAAATTCCCCTGAATCTGGTTTTTCTTCACCCATAATCATTTTGAAAATAGTTGATTTACCAGCACCATTTGGCCCAATAATCCCAACAATTCCAGCCTGTGGTAAAGTAAAATTCAGATTGTCATATAATAATTTATCGCCAAAAGCTTTCGATACATTTTTAGCTTCAATTACATTCGTTCCTAAACGAGGCCCGTTTGGAATATAGATTTCTAAATTTTCATCCAATTGTTTTTGGTCTTCATTTAGTAATTTATCATAATTCTGCAAACGTGCTTTTTGTTTCGTCTGACGTCCTTTTGAACCTTGTCGAACCCAGTCCAACTCGCGTTCTAAAGTTTTTCTACGTTTCGAAGCTACTTTTTCTTCCAATGCCATTCTGCTTGATTTTTGATCCAACCAAGAAGAATAATTCCCTTTCCAAGGAATACCTTCTCCTCTATCCAATTCTAAAATCCAACCAGCTACATTGTCCAAGAAATATCTATCGTGCGTAACGGCAATAACAGTTCCTGCATATTGTGCCAAATGTTGTTCTAACCAAAGAACGCTTTCCGCATCCAAGTGATTCGTAGGCTCATCTAATAATAATACGTCGGGTTGTTGCAATAATAAACGACACAAAGCCACACGACGACGCTCACCACCTGACAAATTCTTGATAGGTGTATCTCCTTCCGGCGTGCGTAAAGCATCCATGGCAATCTCTAATTTAGTATCGATTTCCCAAGCTCCAAGCGCATCAATTTTATCCTGCAAAGCAGCTTGACGATCCATCAACTTGTCCATTTTATCTGCATCTTCATAGTTTTCTGGAAGACCAAATAAATCGTTTATGTTATTGTATTCCTCCAAAACTGCCATCGTTTCGGCTACACCTTCACGAACAATTTCGATTACTGTTTTCGAATCATCAAGAATAGGTTCTTGTTCTAAATAACCAACAGTATATCCAGGTTGAAAAACTACATCTCCTTGGTAATTTTTATCAACGCCCGCTATAATTCTCAATAGCGATGATTTTCCAGAACCATTAAGTCCTAGAATACCAATTTTAGCTCCATAAAAGAAACTCAAATAAATATTTTTTAATACGGGTTTATCTGCTCCTTGGTATGTTTTACTCAATTTCTGCATTGAGAAAATTACTTTCTTTTCATCTGCCATTTTAATTCTATTTTAATATGTTATTTTATTGAAATTTATTATTATTTTACACTCTTCCTTTCAAGGAACTAAAAACCCAGGCATTAGCCCAAAAACCAACTCCTACAGCAGCAAATCCCCAACCGGCAACATCGTCATAACGAAATGCTCCTAATAAAATTAATAGTAACCCCATCAAAATCATTATTAAAGTTGCCCATCCTAAAACGGTATTTTTATTCATTCCCATGTTAAAAGTAATTTTGTATAAAAGGCAAATATCGTGAATTTATAGTGCTAATTAAAGATTTTATAAAGCATTTCTCTTAACAAATCGGATTGTGGTAAAGCATTTGCTCCAACACCTTTACTTTTTAAATCAATATCTCTTAAAGTAGCCACAATCTGACTCACTTTTTTCATTGGATAATTTTTCAAAGCGACATCATAATCTTTTAGAAAAAATGGATTTACTTTTAAAACCACTGCAACAGTTTTTGGATTTTTATCTTTCAAACCATGGTATTGCAATATTTGGACAAAAAAGCTAAAAATCAATCCTGTAGTCATTACAATGGGATGGTCTTTTGGATTTTCCGAGAAGTATTCGGCTATTTTATAAGCCTTCAATTGATTGCGTTCTCCAATCGCTTTTCGCAATTCGAAAACATTAAAATCCTTGCTAAATCCAATATTTTCCTCAATATCTTTGGGTGTAAAAGTGGTTCCCTTAGGTAATATAATTTGTAATTTTTCGAGTTCATTATTTATTTTCCCCAAATCAGTTCCTAAAAACTCAACTAACATTGCATTTGCTTTGGGTTCGATTGCATATCCTTTTCCTGATAGGATTCGCTTAATCCAATCCCCTACTTGATTTTCATATAACTTTTTGCTTTCATAAACCACACCCACTTTGTCCAATAATTTGGTCATTTTTTTACGCTTGTCCAATGTTTTGTATTTATAACAAAAAACCAAAACAGTAGAAAGCATGGGGTTTTCTAAATAACTTTCCAATTTATCAATGGTTCTTGACAAATCTTGCGCTTCTTTGACAATTACAACTTGACGTTCGGACATCATTGGATAGCGTTTTGCTGTCGAAATAATATCTTCAATAGATACATCACGACCGTACAAAACCGTTTGATTGAAACCTTTTTCGTCTTCAGTCAAAATATTTTTCTCAATATAATCGGATAGTTTATCAACATAATAAGGCTCTTCTCCCATCAAAAAATAAATGGGTTTGATGTTGCCGCTCTTGATATTGTTTACGATTTTCAGTACTTCCTCCATTTTAAGATTGCAGATTTTAGATTGCAGATTTCAGATTCGAAAAATTGATACTTTAAACTTATTTATTACTTTTGCTTCATGCAGCAACTCAATTTTCCTTCTTATTCTTTTCGATTCAAAAATAGCGAAAATAAAGTGTCTATTTTCGATGAAATCAGAAAAAAGTTTATCATTCTCACTCCCGAGGAATGGGTTCGTCAGCATGTCGTTCGGTTTTTATTGGAAGAAAAAAACTATCCAAAATCCTTGATCAATGTCGAAAAAGTTCTAAATGTCAACGGATTAAGAAAAAGATATGATGTTGTTGTTTTTAATTCAGACGGTTCCATTTTCGTCTTAATAGAATGCAAAGCCCCCGAAATAAAAACCGCACAAGGTACTTTTGACCAAATTGCACGTTATAATATGACTTTGAATGCCGAATTTTTGATGGTAACTAATGGACTTAATCATTACTTTTGCAAAATGGATTTTGAGAACGAAAAATATGAGTTTTTGGAAGCATTGCCGAATTACAAATCCAACAATACAATACTTTAAATGAAAATAGCAGTCGTAATTCTCAATTGGAATGGCATAAAATTGTTAGAACAGTTTTTACCATCTATTGTAAACTATTCTACTGAAGCTACTGTTTATGTTGCCGATAATGCTTCAACAGACACTTCTATTTCTTTTGTGAAATCAAATTTTCCAAGTATTAAAATAATCAAAAACGAAACAAATTTAGGTTTTGCAGGCGGATATAATGAAGCTTTGCAACGTGTTGATGCGGACATTTTTGCCCTTGTAAATTCGGATATTGAAGTAACCGAAAATTGGTTGCAACCTATAATTGAAACCTTCGAAAAGGAACCTAAAACAGCTATTGTCCAACCTAAAATACTGGATTATAAATGCAAAGAATACTTTGAATATGCTGGTGCAGCGGGAGGTTTTATAGATAAATATGGCTATCCATTTTGTCGAGGACGAATTTTTGAAACTTTAGAAAAAGACAACGGACAATATAATGACAATTGCGAAATATTTTGGGCTTCTGGAGCCTGTTTTTTTATAAGAAGTACTATTTATAAAGAATTGAAAGGTTTCGATAATGATTTTTTTGCCCATCAGGAGGAGATTGATTTGTGTTGGCGCGCCATTAATAAAGGACATAAAATAAAATACATTTCGAAATCGGTGGTTTATCATTTAGGTGGAGCCACTTTAAAAAAAGGAAATCCAAAAAAAACCGAGTTGAATTTTAGGAATTCTTTATTGATGTTATTAAAAAACATTCCTAAAAGACAATTGTTTTCTGTGATTTTAATCCGATTGATTTTAGATGGAATTGCTGGAGTTCAATTTTTATTTCAAGGGAAATTTAAACACTTTTGGGCAATTTTAAAGGCTCATTTTCAATTTTACAGTCTATTTTCTTTACATTACAAAAAAAGGGATCATTTTCAAACCGAAAAATACTATATTACTAAAAGTATCGTTTATCTTTACTTCATTAAAGGAATTAAAGTATTTAAGGATATCTTTGAAACCAATAAATAATCCTAAACCTTATTAATTAACGTCTAATTAAATTTTAACTTTCTATGAGAAAAATTGTAATTGCCTTATCGTTCTTTATGCTTTTGACTTCTTGTGTATCTAAAAAGAAATATTCAGATTTAGAAGCCCGAAATAAAGAAACTCAAGATTTATTAAATACTTGCACCGTAAAATTGAATACTTGTCTGGAAGATAAAGCGGGTATTAATGCAACTTTAGCGGCTTTGAAAGAACAAAATGACAATCTAAAATCGAACAATCAAGATTTAATTAACACTTCAAAAGACATGACAATTTTGTCAACCAAAGGAGCGCAAAATATTGAAAAAGCATTAGAATCAATCAAAGAAAAAGATTTAAAAATTTCTAGAATGCAAGATGCATTAACTAAAAAAGACAGTGTTACTATAGCATTGGTTACAAGTTTAAAAAGTGCTGTTGGAATATCTGATCCAGATATTGACATCAATGTTGAGAAAGGGGTTGTATTTATTCAAATTGCAGATAAATTATTATTCAAAAGTGGTAGTTATATTGTAACTGATAAAGCTAAAGCTGTTTTGGCAAAAGTAGCTAAAGTTGTTAATGACAAACCTGATTTTGAATGTATGGTGGAAGGAAATACAGATAATGTTCCTTTCGTAGGAAACGGTATATTACTAGACAATTGGGATTTAAGTGTAAAACGTTCTACATCTATCATTCGAGTTTTAATAGATGATTTAAAAGTAAATCCAGCACAATTAATCGCTGCAGGAAGAAGCTCTTATATTCCTTTAGTTGCAAATGATTCTGCTGTAAACAGAGCACGTAACAGAAGAACTCGTATTGTAGTTTTACCAAAAATTGATCAATTTTATGATATGATCGAAAAAGAAATGAAAAAACAAAAGCAGTAATCAGATTTCAGTTTTCAGAAAACAGATTGCAGAAAACAAAAAACGTCTCGATATATCGAGACGTTTTTCGTTACTATGTTTCCAACTGAAATCTGCGCCTGAATTCTGAATTCTGCAACCTGAATTCTAAAGAATATCTAAACTTCCTTTTCCTTCACGAACCACAATAGGTTCATCTCCTGATAAATCAATAATTGTTGACCCTTTATTATCGCCATAACCACCATCAATAACCAAATCCACAAGGTTTTGCCATTTCTCAAAAATAAGTTCTGGATCAGTTGTATATTCTATCACATCATCCTCATCTCGAATAGAAGTCGAAACAATAGGATTTCCTAATTGACGAACTATTTCCAATGCAATATTATTATCAGGAATACGAATTCCGACAGTAATTTTCTTCTTGAATTCCTTTGGTAAATTATTATTTCCCGGCAAAATGAATGTGTATGGACCTGGCAAAGCTCTTTTTAATAGTTTAAAAGTGGCTGTATCTACTTGCTTTACATAATCCGAAAGATTACTTAAATCATGACAAATAAAGGAAAAATTAGCTTTTTCTAACTTTACTCCTTTTATTTTCGCAATGCGTTCCAACGCTTTTGTGTTGGTAATATCACAACCCAAACCATAAACGGTATCGGTTGGATAAATCACCAAACCACCGTCCTTAAGAACTTTTACTACTTTGGCAATTGCCGCTTCGTTTGGTTTGTCTTCGTATATTTTTATAAACTGTGCCATTATATTTGCTTTATGCTTTAAGCTTAATGCCTTAAGCCATTACCCAATTATATCCAATTTTGCAAAACGCAACAATAATTTTTTTATTCCGCCCACTTCAAATTTAATTTCCGCTTTTGTATCCGCGCCAGTTCCTTCAAGGTTTAAAACTTCTCCTTTACCAAAGCGTTCATGCATTACTATATTTCCAGCCACTAATTTATTATCAAACAAATTAGCTTCAACAAATGTGGGATTGCTTGAAACCGGTTTTAATTTTCGAATCATAGAACTGGAATCTTCTCCGTATTTTTTTGGAGGAGTTCCATTGGCGGGTTTAGCCAAACGCAACTTGGATTTATCTACATCTCCAAATATATCACTATCAATCATGGGTTTATAGCGATAATTTGTTTCTTCAGCTGTTAGATATTCTAAATATTGTCCGTCAATTTCTTCAATAAAACGCGAAGGTTCGCTATCTGTCAATTTCCCCCATCTATAACGCGATTGTGCATACGTTAAATACGCTTGATGTTCTGCCCTAGTTAGCGCCACATAAAACAAACGACGTTCTTCCTCCAATTCACTTCGAGTGCTCATACTCATGGCACTTGGAAACAAATCTTCTTCCATTCCTACCACAAAAACGTATGGGAATTCTAAACCTTTGGCCAAATGTATCGTCATCAATGCCACTCGATCTTCATCGCTAGTATCTTTGTCTAAATCGGTTGCTAGAGCTACATCTTCCATAAATTCGGAAAGGGCTCCACGAGCACCATCAATTTCTCTTTGCCCTTCGGTAAAATCCTTGATTCCGTTTAGTAATTCCTCAATATTCTGAATTTTTGCCATTCCTTCTGGAGTAGCATCTTTCTTTAATTCTTGCACCAATCCTGTTTTCTTGGCCACATGATCCGTTACATAAAATGCATCTTGATTTTCGTTGATTACCTGAAAACTCTGAATCATCGTTACAAAATCATTCAGTTTTTGCTTGGTTCCCGAATTCAGTTTTAAGTCGATTTTGTCAATATTCTGCATCACTTCGAAAATTGAACGCTTGTAATGATTGGCTGCAACAGTCAACTTTTCGACCGTCGTATCTCCAATTCCACGTGCTGGATAATTAATAACCCGAACCAAAGCTTCTTCATCTTTCGGATTAATAACCAAACGCAAATAGCACAAAACATCCTTAATTTCTTTCCTTTGGTAAAAGGACAAACCACCATAAATTCGGTACGGAATATCTCGTTTTCGTAGCGCATCTTCCATCGCTCGAGATTGCGCATTGGTACGATACAAAATAGCAAATTGACCATTCATCAATTGATTTTGCATCTTTTGTTCGAAAATTGTACTTGCCACAAAACGACCTTCTTCAGCATCTGTCATGCTGCGATGCACTTTTATTTTTGCGCCATCCGTATTGGCAGTCCAAACAATTTTATCAAGTTTGGTTTTATTTTTTTCTATAATCGAATTGGCAGCTTCTACAATGTTTTTTGTAGAACGGTAATTCTGTTCTAATCTAAAAGTTTTTACCCCTTCATAATCTTTCTGGAAATTCAGAATGTTATTGATATTGGCACCTCGAAAGGCATAAATACTTTGCGCATCATCACCAACCACGCATATATTTTGGAATTTATCCGACAAAGCGCGCACAATTAAATATTGAGAATGATTGGTATCTTGGTATTCATCGACCAAAATATATCGAAAACGATTTTGGTATTTGGCTAAAACTTCTGGGAAACGAGTTAACAATTCATTGGTTTTTAACAACAAATCATCAAAATCCATAGCACCAGACTTAAAGCATTTCTCCACATAATTTTGATAAATTTCACCCAAACGAGGTTTCTTACTCATGGCATCGGCTTCTATCAATTCAGGATTATTGAAATAGGCTTTTACGGTTATCAAACTATTTTTATAAGAGGATATTCGGCTTAAAACCTGTTTTGGTTTGTAAACATCGCGATCCAATTGCATTTCTTTGATAATACCCGAAATACAACGCAAGGAATCTTGAGAATCGTAAATCGTAAAATTCGAAGGATACCCTAATTTGTCTGCCTCGGAACGAAGAATTCTTGCAAAAACAGAGTGAAAAGTTCCCATCCAAAGATTCTTGGCTTCATTGGAACCCACAATATCGGAGATACGCTTTTTCATCTCACGAGCCGCTTTATTTGTAAATGTCAAAGACAAAATACTAAAAGCATCCACGCCCAAACTCATTAAATAAGCAATACGAATCGTCAAAACACGCGTTTTTCCTGAACCGGCACCAGCAATAATTATCATTGGACCGTCCTTTTGGAGAACAGGTTCCCGTTGCGCTTCGTTAAGTTGAGCTATATATTTTTGCATAAAAATTTCTGTTGAATGCAAAAATAAGGATTTAAGAATTAAAAAAAGTATATAAATCTCAATGTAACTGATATAAAATTTTAACTACAGATTAGCCGATTTTGGACGCAGATAAAACGGATTCGCAAAAGCGAAAACACGAATAAAAACAGATTTTAAAATTATTTCACATAAATAAATCTGTTTTTATCCGAGTCTTTACGAAGTAAATCTGTGTTATCCGCATCCAAATAATTAACTCTATTTATAAAACACATCATACGCAAAACGAATTAAAGTCCCAATAACGACTACCAAAAAGAAAATTCGAATGAATTTATTTCCTTTGTTAATGGCTAATTTAGCGCCAAGCCAACCACCAAAAGCATTGCAAAAAGCCATAGGAATTGCAATTACCCAAATAATTTTACCTTTCAGCATAAACAAACAAATAGAACCGAAATTGGTTGCCAAATTCACCATTTTAGCATTGGCAGAAGCATGTAAAAAGTCAAAACCCATTAATGCTATAAATGCTAAAACAAGAAAACTTCCAGTGCCAGGACCAATAAATCCGTCATAAAAACCAACAACAAAACTAATTAAAACGGCATAAAAAACTTGTGTTCTAGCAGAATGTGTTTTAACAATATGTTGCCCAAAATTTTTCTGGGCATAGGTATAAATCACTAAAAACGAAAGAACAACCAACAACAGCGGTTTCATAAAATCATTGCTGACATAAGTTAATAAAGTTGAGCCTAAAAAGGCCGAAGGAAATGCCAAAATCATCATGATCAGCAATAATTTCCAGTTCATATCTACTTTTTTGAGATATTGAAAAGCCGCAAAAGAAGTTCCACTAAAAGCAGGCACTTTCAAGGTTCCAATTACTGTAGAAACAGGAAGATTCGGCAATAAAATCAAGCCAACTGGAGTTTGAATCAAGCCCCCTCCACCCACAATGGCATCGATAAATCCCGCTGCAAAAGCTGCAATGCAAAGTAAAATTATAACGTAAGATTCCATTTTAATAAAATTTTACCAAATGTAAGATATAAGTTTATTTGTTTATTCGTTAATTTGTCTTTGATTAATAAAATTGAAATCAAACATGGATTCTACTCGAATTATTGAACTAATAAGTTATACTTTACCAACTCTAATAATGGCATTCATAGCCTATAGTTTCTTTGAACTCTACACAAAAAATGAGAGTGAAAAAAGAAAATATTTGTTGCAAAAAGACACAAAACCCGATACTTTAGCCTTGCGTTTACAAGCATATGAGCGTATGACTTTGTTTTTGGAACGAATAAATCCAAGTCAATTATTGGTTAGAATTTCGCCTATTTCTACCAATAAAAATGATTATCAGAATTTCATTATTGCACAAATCGAACAAGAATTCGAACATAATATTACCCAACAAATTTATTTAAGCGATGAATGTTGGTCAATAATTATGACAGCTAAAAACGCTACGATTCAAATGATATTATTGGCAACGAACAACGAAAAAATAAGTGATGCCAACCAATTGCGTGAGCATATTTTAAAAGATTTATTCGACAAACCATCACCAAGCGGAACAGCATTGTCATTTATCAAGAATGAAGTAGCACAGTTGTGGTAGATTATTTTTTTTCTTTGAAAATAATGGTACTTCTAATTTGAGC
>Ga0114958_10004119_pt1 | contig 10190 bp, 8 predicted proteins | sample C_130208_EF_Meta_FD_89577 | JGI IMG/M metagenome (GOLD analysis project Ga0114958, IMG submission 89577) | Freshwater microbial communities from Lake Croche, Canada to study carbon cycling - C_130208_EF_MetaG | ecosystem: Environmental > Aquatic > Freshwater > Lake | place: Lake Croche, Canada... | reverse complement strand
GCGACCGCCTGCTCCCTGCAATAACGCAACAACCGAAAGAGGAAAGACCGTGCCAGTACCAAAGCGGAAGACTTCGCGATCCAACACCCGTCACCGTCGGTCACAGTGGAAAGCCATTGTTCCCAACCTCGTGACCTGCACGAACTGCAGTTCAAAGCGCCTTGCGCATACAGCGTGCCCAACATGTGGCACGTACGCCAAGCGTCGCGTCCTGGACGTCTAATACCCACATGACAACAGTTGCCCTTGATCTCCTTGGCGGAGATGGGGCTCCTGGCGTTGTCGCAGATGCAGCGGCAGCGCTGCTTGCGAACTCGGCGAACACAGGCCTTCGGCTTGCCATTGTTGGTCCGGTCGATGTCGCGCGCGATCAATTAGTTGCGCGAGGCGTCGACTTACATCGGGTCACGTTGTTGCCAGCCACCTGTGGTGTCAGCATGGATGCTGCTCCGCTTGAGGTTGTTCGTGCCGATGCCCAACGTGAGTCAGCGCAAACCACCGTCGTGGTTGCGGCTCGAGCAGTTCGTGACGGCCTTGCTGATGCCTGGGTATCGGTGGGTCATACCGGAGCTTCCGTAGCGTCAGCCGTCCTAACTTTGGGTCGGATTCAAGGGATGCAGCGGCCCGCGTTGGCTGTAGTGGTCCCCGCGCTGGCTTCACCTGTTGTTTTGCTTGATGTGGGCGCCACAACTACGTGCTCAATGGCAACTCTGGAACAGTTCGCCCTAGCTGGTCATGCCTTTGCGCATGCAGTGGGCGTCAGCAATCCGGCTATTGGTTTGCTGACCATCGGTTCTGAATCTGGCAAAGGTGATGAGCTCCGGGTGGAAGCAGATGCGCACCTAAAAGAAGTCCTGGACGCTCGAGGTTTGGTGTACGCCGGCCCAGTTGAAGGCTTCGATATCACGCGCGGCAACCGAGCCCAAGTCATCGTCACCGATGGGTTCACTGGCAATGTCGTGTTGAAGAGCATTGAGGGAGCCGCGGCTTGGGCCGCACATCAAATCGGACTGGCCTACGGAGATTCAGGTCCCGCTCGAGGTGTCGTGCGAGCTGCAGCGGCCGGTGACTTTGCAGGCGGTTTATTGCTGGGTGTAGACGGGGTGACCGTGGTGGGTCACGGTGCCGGAACCGCCGCCCAGGTCATTGGCTGCGTCGAACTTGCGCAACGAGCCGTGGAGCAAGACTTGATTGGAAATATCAGTGCTGCCTTGGCTGATCTCCAATGATGGCGGCTGTGACGGCGGCTTTTGCTCGCGTCCTTGGGCATGAAGTTTCATTACGTGCCGATACGCCAGTGGATGCTTATGGCCCTTGGCAAGATATTGCCGTGCTTGTGGCTGTTGCGTTGAAAGAATCAACGGGAATTGAGTTGTCGGACGCACAACTATTTGTGGCCCAGGTTGCAGGAGATCTCGCAACCGATTTAGAAGTGAATTCAAGATGAGTGAAAAGTTGTCAGATTCTCGATTGGCGCAGTTGTCGCAACTGCGAACTGAACTCGGCGTGCAGGTCAGCGACGAACTTCTCCATCTGGCATTGATTCATCGATCGTTTGCTTATGAACAAGGCGGGATCCCACATAACGAGCGCTTGGAATTCCTCGGTGATTCGGTTCTGGGAATCGTGGTCACTGACGAGTTGTATCGCCGGTTCCCGGAATTAGCAGAAGGGCAGCTCGCGAAAATTCGAGCGGCGGTTGTCAATGCGCGGGCTCTCGCACAAGTTGCTCGAGCAATCGGCTTGGGCTCGTACATCCTGCTTGGACGCGGCGAAATTACCACCGGTGGGCACGATAAGTCCTCAATTTTGGCGGACAGTATGGAAGCCGTCATCGGAGCGATGTACCTGACTGGTGGCTTGCCCGGAGCCGGAAATTTTGTGCACCGAATTTTCGATCCATTGATCACAGCGTCGGCTGATCTTGGAGCGGGCCTTGATTGGAAAACCTCGTTACAAGAGGCGGCAGCCGCAGCCGACCTCGGCGTACCTCAGTACCTCGTTGAAGATTCTGGACCTGACCATCAGAAAGAATTTGCGGCTCGCGTTGTTGTAGGGGGTATGGTCCTTGGCACTGGGATTGGGCGCTCGAAGAAAATTGCTGAGCAGCAAGCTGCAGAAACGGCCTACCTGGCTTTAACGCAAAATGCCTGAACTTCCAGAAGTTGAAGTTGTTCGGCGGGGGATTCAACAGTGGTCGATAAACCGAGTAATTTCCAAAGTTGAAGTGCTACACCCCCGGGCAGTACGCCGCCAGATTGACGACCTAGCCGGCGAACTTGTCGGCCAGCAATTTGGATGTGCGTCACGTCGAGGAAAATACTTATGGCTCCCGTTCGTCGGTGAGGATTCTTGTTTAATCGTTCATCTTGGGATGAGTGGACAACTCCTAGTGCAGCCAGAAGATTCTCAATTTGAAAAGCACCTTCGGGTTCGGATCGCCTTCGCCGACGGGGGCAATGACCTCAGGTTTGTTGACCAACGAACCTTTGGCTTAGTGCAGACAGATGAATTAATAGATGACGGAGCCGGTGGCGGGATTCCAAGCCATGTGGCTCATATCGCGCGCGATCCACTGGACCCGCTTTTCGATGAAGACATTTTCATTTCTGCGGTTCGGGGTAATGACACCGAAATTAAGCGCGTCTTGCTTGATCAGGGGCTCGTTTCTGGAATTGGCAATATTTACGCAGATGAATCGCTCTGGCGGTCCAAGATTCACGGCAATCGAAGAGCCTCCTCAATTTCGCCAGTACATCTGAAAAACCTGCTTGATCAGGCCAGAGAAGTCATGTCCCAAGCGCTTGAGGCGGGTGGAACGAGTTTCGATTCCCTCTACGTCAACGTGAACGGTGATTCTGGATATTTCAGCCGGTCCCTGAATGCCTACGGGCAAGAAGGACAGCCCTGCCCTCGATGCGGCTCAGCAATTCAACGAGAAAAGTTCATGAACCGGTCGAGCTTTTCCTGCCCGAGGTGTCAGCGGCCACAACGCCACAGCGAGCGGTAGACTTCTCAAACTGTCAAAGGCGCACTTCCCACGCCCCAGCGACCCGGAGAACCGTGCATCTCAAGAGTATGACTTTGAAGGGCTTCAAGTCCTTCGCATCTTCCACAACCATGCATTTCGAGCCTGGCGTCACCTGCGTGGTGGGTCCAAACGGTTCAGGAAAGTCCAACGTGGTGGACGCACTTGCCTGGGTGATGGGTGAGCAAGGCGCCAAGAGTCTGCGCGGCGGCAAGATGGAAGATGTCATCTTCTCTGGCACTGCAGGGCGCGCTCCACTGGGTCGCGCTGAAGTTTCCCTCACAATCGACAACTCAGATGGCGCGCTACCCATTGACTACACCGAAGTAACTATTTCGCGCACTTTGTTTCGCAACGGTGGTTCTGAATACGCGATGAACGGCCAACCGTGTCGGTTATTAGATGTCCAAGAACTTCTTAGTGACTCCGGTATCGGTCGCGAAATGCACGTCATTGTTGGTCAAGGTCAACTCGACACGATCTTGCAAGCAACTCCCGAAGACCGGCGCGGTTTTATTGAAGAAGCGGCCGGGGTACTCAAGCATCGGCGTCGTAAAGAAAAGGCTCTGCGCAAGTTGGATTCGATGGAAGCCAACCTGACTCGGTTGAACGACCTCACCACCGAACTTCGACGCCAGCTCAAACCCCTAGGACGCCAAGCTGAAGTTGCTCGACGTGCAGTCGTCATCCAGACCGATGCTCGTGATGCGCGACTGCGCTTGATGGCTGATGACCTTGTGCAAATGCGTTCAGCTTTTGCCGCTGAAGTCGCAGACGAGTCGGCGCTTCGTAGCCGGCAAACTGAAGTTGAAACTACGCTGAGTGGTTTGCGAGAAAAAGAAACTTCTACTGAAGCTGAAGTGATTTCTGCGGCCCCGCGTCTAGAAGCAACTCAAGAAACATGGTTCTCACTCAGTGGACTGCGGGAACGTTTCCTTGGGCTCGTTCAATTAAGTACCGAACGTGTACGCAATTTGCAGCCGGAGACAGCTGACGAAAACCCTGGCCGGGATCCTGAGCAACTTGACGCAGAAGCACGAACACTGCGCGCACAAGAATTTGAATTAAGTCGCGAAGTTGAAGCCTCTCGCGACGGGTTGGCTGGAGCAAGCACTGCTCGTCAACAAGCTGAAGAAGCGGCCGCAGCGGAAGAACGACGTGTTTCTTCGGTTGAAAAAGCAGCTGCTGGGCGTCGCGAAGGTCTGGTTCGACTTACTGGGCAAGTACACGCTGCCCAGTCACGTCTTGAAGCACGCACGCATGAACTTGAGCGCCTTCGCGAGTCCATCCGGGAGGCAACTGAACGCAGTGACAAAGCACAATCAGAATTTCAAGCGATCGAAGTCAAGGTCGCTGGTCTTGATGAAGGTGAAGTTGGCCTCGATGAACGCCATGAGCGTGCTGAAACTGCACTGATAGCGGCAGACGCAGAAGTTGAACGTTTGCGTGGGATTGAAGCGGCTAGCGAACGCGAGCGCGCTGCTCTGGCTGCACGTCTTGAAGCCTTGTCAATGTCACTTACTCGAAAAGATGCCGGCGGAGCGCTTGTTGCCGCCGCAGATAAAGTCCCTGGTTTCGTTGGTCCACTTGCCAAGCAGTTGCAGATCGAACATGGTGCCCAAGCAGCAGTAGCTGCCGTACTTGGTGATTTGGCTGATGCAATCGTCGTCCGCGGAGTGCAGGCCGCAGTGAGTTCACTTGTCTTACTCAAGGAACAAGACGCTGGGCGAGCAGCGCTTGTCGTCGCCACAGACGGTTTTGAAAGTCAGGTTGTTCCCACGGGGCAGGCTCCTGCAGGAAGTTGGCTACGCGATCAAGTTCGTTGCGATGAGAGTCTGCGCGCAGTAGTAGATCGACTTCTTCTTGGCGCTGTCTTGGTGAGCGATGTCGAACAAGCAGCAGAGGCATCACAATCGCACCCGGAACTTATTTTTGTTACCCCCGTTGGTGACGTCTTCACGCGAGATGTAGTCCACGGTGGATCACAGAGCACACTCAGTTTGCTCGAGGTTCAGGCTGCGTATGACGAAACAGAGTCGGCACTTCAGCAAGCCGTACACACCGCTGAGCGAGCTCGCTTTGACATGGTTGCCGCCAAGGAAGCCCAAACTCAGGCTTCAACTTTGGTTGAGCAGGCACTGTCAGGGTTACACGAGTCGGATGCTCGGATGGCCGCTGTAGCTGAACAACTTGGTCAACTCGGTCAGGTTGCACGCGCAGCAACCGCAGAAGCTGCGCGCTTAACCCAAACGTTGTTGTCTGCTGAGGTTGCGCATGCAACAGATGTGACGAATCACGAACAATTACAAGAACGTTTCGCTGCTGCTCAAGCCGAGCCGGAAATTGAATTGGGTGATGATCAGCGCTCGGTCTTTGCAGATGCCGCCAGAGTTTCGCGTCAGGCAGAGGTTGATGCTCGTCTTGCGCTTCGCACCGGCGAAGAACGAGTTGCAGCAGTTGGTATTCGCGCTGATCAACTTGAACGCGGGGCGAACGCCGAACGTGAGGCTCGGGTCGCGGCCATAGCGCGCCGCGAAAAACGTGCTCGTGATCTCACTACCGCGCAAGCCGTTCTCAGTGGAGCAAAAGCAGCCCTTTCGCGCATTGAAGCCTCAGTGGCTCAGGCCAGTGCTGATCGTTCTCAAGCAGAAAAGCAGCGTAAAGAACGAGACGAAACCCTTGTCGCTGTGCGGTCCAGAATTCGAGAGCTTGCAGCAGAGTTTGACCTTCTGAAAGACAGCGTTCATCGCGACGAAGTAGCTCGGGCTGAGCAGCGGATGCGCATTGAGCAAGTTGTTGATCGCGCGATGGAAGAATTCGGCATTGAACCAGAAGTGTTGGTTGGCGAATATGGTCCTGATCAACTTGTGCCACCAAGTTTGATTGTTGCCGGCGATGAAGTCCCTGAAGATGCTCCGGCACCGCAGGCTTACCTATTCGTTCGTGTTGAACAAGAAAAGCGTCTCAAGGAAGCTGAGCGCGGGTTGGCACTTCTTGGCAAGGTGAATCCGCTTGCGTTGGAAGAGTTCAATGCGATGGAAGAACGCCATCGCTTCCTGTCCGAACAACTCGACGATTTGCGTCGTACTCGTGATGACCTTCTTGACATCATCAAGGAAGTAGACGCACGAGTTGAGCAAGTTTTCACCGAAGCGTATGCGGAAATCGAACGCGAGTTCTCCGGAGTCTTTGGTCGGTTATTCCCCGGTGGCGAAGGCCGATTAATCCTCACGGATCCAAGCAATATGTTGACTACTGGTGTTGACGTGGAAGCTCGACCTCCAGGCAAGAAGGTCAAACGACTTTCATTGCTCTCCGGTGGTGAACGTTCACTTACAGCAGTGGCTTTCCTTGTTGCACTGTTCAAGGCGCGACCTAGTCCGTTCTATGTGCTAGACGAAGTTGAAGCAGCCCTTGATGATGTGAACCTTGGTCGTTTGATCGACATCATCGAAGAGTTACGCGATAGTTCTCAACTCATCGTGATCACTCACCAAAAGCGCACCATGGAAATTGCGGATGCACTTTATGGTGTGTCGATGCGTGGCGATGGCGTGACGCAGGTCATCGGCCAACGATTACGTGAGTCTGCAACTGCATCATGAGTGCGCAAGTCTGGATTGCTTTAGCGGTCATCACCGTCATCATCGCAATTATTGCGATTGTTGTTGTTCGTCGCTCTGCAACGAGCATCGAAAAACCAGTTGATAGACCAAGCGCGGAAAGTAATCGCGCGCCGATTCCAGGCGATGAAGCTGCACCGCCTGGATTGTTTTTTCCTGATTTGGCCGACGAATTAACCGCCACTGAACTTTCCCCGAGCACCGCTGAGGATCGTCTAAGTGCGGCGCCCGCTACTGAAGATCTAGATTTCGGGTTTGAGGTTCCAGATTCCGCTGTCGGGCGCATGCATCGGCTTAGGGCCCGACTTTCGAGGTCCAATAATGCAATCGGTAAAGGCCTCCTGGGATTGTTGAGTCGAGATAATCTCGATGAACAAACGTGGGAAGAGATCGAAGAAACGCTGCTGGCGGCAGATCTTGGGGTTGGTCCGACGATGGAACTCATGGATCGTCTCCGTTCAGCCGTTCGAGTTGAAGGCAATACCGATCAGGAGCGTTTGACTCAACTCCTGCGAGAAGGCTTACTTGAACTCGTTGATCCAGCTCTGGATCGCTCCCTGACAACCAAAGTAGATGGTCGACCAGCCGTTGTTCTCATCGTCGGGGTCAATGGCACAGGCAAGACCACGACTACAGGCAAGTTGGCTCGGCTCTTGATTGCTGAAGATCAGACCGTGCTGCTTGGCGCTGCCGATACGTTTCGAGCAGCAGCGGCCGAGCAATTGCAAACCTGGGGCGATCGAGTTGGGGCTCCAGTGGTTCGAAGCGCGCAAGGCGCTGATCCTGCAGCTGTCGCATTTGACGCGGTAGCCACGGCGATAGCAGCAGAGTTAGACACAGCTGTTATCGATACGGCAGGGCGCTTGCACACAAAAACCGGACTGATGGACGAGTTGGGCAAGGTTCAACGAGTCATAGAGAAACAGTCACCCGTTGATGAGGTACTTTTAGTTCTTGACGCAACGACAGGTCAAAATGGTTTAGTTCAGGCGCGTGTCTTTGCTGAGGTCGTCAATGTCACAGGTGTTGTGCTGACGAAATTAGATGGCACGGCTCGGGGCGGAATCGTAATCGCGGTGCAGCGCGAACTCGGGGTACCGGTAAAACTGGTGGGTCTAGGCGAGGGTCCAGATGATCTAGCGCTGTTTGATCCAATTGAGTTTGTGGAGGCGATTATCAATGGTTGAGGAGTCGGTTGAAGTAACCCGACCATCGGGTCGAGAGAGGCTTCTGTTGGCGACCGAAGCTTGTTTGAGCGCTGGGGTGGAAGTTCGCGTCGCTGATATCTGTAAATCGGCAGATGTGAGTGCTGCCTTGATCTACAAATATTTTGTTGACCGCGATGACCTCATCGCAGAGGCGTACGCTCGCATCTTTAAGGGTCTGGTTGCTTCTGATTTATTGGCCATCGCACATTTCCCTACTGACCTCGAAGAATTGCGCATTGCTATTCGAGGTCAGGCAGATCAAATTTTCAGCGCTGAGCGAGACGTGCTGCGCTGGGCCCGTTTAGAAGCGCTCGCACATGCCCGAATGAACCCAGGGATCACGAGTCGAATCGAAGCCTCGCGTCACGAGTTAGTTTCGGGGCTTGCCGATGCTGTCATGAAATTCGATGGCGTGAAAATGGACAGGGTAGAAGCTGAAACGCTCGCCGTTATTTCGCTGGGCATCATTCTTGGCGCTACCGCCATGTCACCCGAGAAGATGGACGATGATCAGCGCTCAAAGATCGCTGACATGTGGGCCGCGATGGTCTATTCGACTCTCAAGAATGCGCAGTCTTAGTCAGAACTGGAAGAATCGTTAACACAGTCGTTACTTAATGGGCTGTTTTGTCACAGCGCGGTAATCAACGGCGTCACTGAGGGAAATCTCTTACCGACAACCTGTCTCCTGTCGACATACGCGACTGGCCACAGAGTGGTTTGAAGGGAGACTGGAAATGGAATCGGCGTTAGATACAGGCAACACAGCATGGCTGCTGACCTCAACGGCTCTGGTGTTGTTAATGATCCCAGGCCTCGCATTCTTTTACGGGGGAATGGTCCGGCAGAAGTCAGTATTGAACATGCTCATGATGGTGATGGGGGCCTTATTCGTTGTTGGCGTGCTTTGGACCTTCGTTGGCTATGGGATGGCCTTTGGCACTGATGCGGCTGGGGTTTCAGACAACAGTTGGATCGGCAACATCTCAGAGAACATCGGGTTGGCGAACTTGATTACTGACAACCCGGAGGCAAGTTATCCGGCAATGGCTTTCGTTGCCTTCCAAGCAATGTTTGCGTGCATCACGGTCGGGCTGATTGCTGGCGCGATTGCTGATCGTGCTCGCTTCGGTGCATGGATGGTTTTTGCTGGAATTTGGGCAACGGTCGTGTACTTCCCAGTTGCTCACTGGGTGTGGGCGTCAAGCGGCTGGATCTTCAAGCTCGGAGTCATTGACTTTGCGGGTGGTACGGCGGTGCACATCAATGCTGGTGCAGCCGCTCTTGCCCTTGCAATCGTGCTTGGTCGCCGAGTTGGCTGGCCGAAGCAACCGATGAAGCCGCACAACCTCACTCTTGTCATGATCGGCGCAGGTTTGCTCTGGTTCGGCTGGTTTGGATTTAACGCAGGTTCGGCTCTGGCTGCAAATAACACTTCAGCAGTCGTTTTCTACAACACCTTCATTGCAACTTGCGCTGCAGCTCTTGCATGGTTGCTCGTTGAGAAGTTGCGCGATGGACATGCAACATCGCTGGGTGCAGCTTCCGGTGTAGTAGCCGGGCTAGTGGCAATCACGCCCTCATGCTCTGCTGTTACGCCTATCGGAGCGATCATCATTGGTGCTATCGCAGGTGTGCTGTGCGCCCTTGCCGTTGGCTTGAAGTACCTCTTCAAGTTCGATGATTCACTCGACGTTGTCGGCGTACACCTTGTTGGCGGAATTGTTGGCACGTTGTTGATTGGATTCCTTGCAACAGACGCAGCTCCGGCAGCAGTCAATGGGCTGTTCTATGGCGGCGGAATGGAACAATTCGGTAAGCAAGCAGTCGGTGCATTCGCGGTTCTTGGATATTCCTTGGTCGCAGCACTTATTATTGGTTACGCAATCAAATTCACCATGGGTTTCCGGATAACCGACGAGCAGGAAATCACTGGAATCGACCTTGCAGAACATGCTGAGTCTGCATACGAATTCGGTGACAGCGGCGGTGGCGGTGTCTTTGCGGGCATGGGCCATGGACACTCAGCGGCACGGGCAGGGGAGAACTAGTCATGAAGTTAATCACCGCAATCATCAAGCCATTCAAGCTTGAAGACGTGAAAAACGCACTTGAGGCAGCTGGGATCCACGGACTCACAGTCTCTGAAGCTTCCGGCTTTGGCCGGCAGCGAGGCCACACAGAGGTCTACCGCGGTGCTGAATACACCGTAGATCTCGTGCCAAAGGTTCGCATTGAAGTCGTTGTAGACGATGAAGATGCTGACCGCGTTGTCGATGCGATCGTCGGCGCTGCGCAAACTGGACGTATCGGCGATGGCAAGGTCTGGGT
>Ga0114958_10004118_pt1 | contig 10193 bp, 6 predicted proteins | sample C_130208_EF_Meta_FD_89577 | JGI IMG/M metagenome (GOLD analysis project Ga0114958, IMG submission 89577) | Freshwater microbial communities from Lake Croche, Canada to study carbon cycling - C_130208_EF_MetaG | ecosystem: Environmental > Aquatic > Freshwater > Lake | place: Lake Croche, Canada... | reverse complement strand
TATTGCAATTCCAAAGGTGGTGCTTGCTTCAGATCGAGTTTTAGTCAGTGAATGGCTAGAAGGAAAACCACTATCTAAAGTAATTGCAGAGGGCACTCAAGAAGAGCGAAACAATGCTGGAATTAAATTAGCTAGATTTCACTTTACCTCCCCAGATCGCACAGGGTTACTGCACGCAGATCCACATCCCGGAAACTTTAGAATTATGGCTGATGGCCGCTTAGGTGTTTTAGATTTTGGTGCATGTAATCGATTGCCAAATGGATTCCCAGAGCCAATGAAGCGTTTACTTAAAAACGCACTAGAGGATGATGCAGTTGCACTTTATGAAGGCTTTAAAGAGGATGGTTTTGTACTTGCTGATGTAGAAGTTGATCCAAATTTAGTTTTAGAGTTCCTTGTTCCACTTGTAGAGCCACTTCGCACTCCCACATTTAAATACTCTCGCGAATGGTTACGTGATCAAAGTGCACGTGTTGGTGATCCAAGAAATCCAACTGCAAAGATTGGTTTTCAATTAAATCTGCCACCAGAGTATGTATTAATTCACCGCGTTACCTTGGGAACAACTGGAGTCTTTTGCCAACTTCAGGCTGAGGGCAATTTCCGGGATGAAGCACTTTCTTGGTTCCCAGAAATTGCACCTAGCACTTACCTCGCAACTAGCTAGCCACCTTTGCAGGCCGACCTGGCATTCGCTTAGCTTGAATTACCTGACCATCATCAAATAACTCACCGCCCCAAACTCCAGCTGGTTCCGCTCTCGATAATGCACCAGTTAAACATTTGGCTTTCATCGGACAGCCGCCGCATAAAGTTTTTGCTTGCGCAATTACCTCTTGGCTCTCTGAGAAAAAGATTTCTGGATCAGCCGAGTGGCATGGGATTACTACTTTCATGGTTTTAATCTCATCGGACTTTATTGAATTGGAGTTAAGTCCAGAAGCATTGCCAACCGAAGTGTTATCGGTGCGCTTGTAATCCTTATAAGTAATAACTGGTGCTTCATCAAAAGCCCATGTGACATCACTTAATCCAATTTTGGCGGTTGGACCTTCTGCCCAGCCGGGTACAAGTAGTTCGCTAAAGAGAACGCTCATCGTTCTCACCTTTCCTTTCGGTTATCTTGCTTTCGGTTGTGTTGCTTTCGGTTTTTAGATTTGGTAAATAAAAAAGGACCCTACGAATCTTTAGATTCGCGGGCCCCTCGGCTGCTGTTTCGGTTTAACCGATATAGCCACCAGGGGTGCGATCTGTTGTAAAGGTATAAAAACCCTTATTAGAGCGCTTATTGGTCCAATCTGAGCGATATGCAGATGAATTGGCATATGAGCTAGATGGGATCGTTGCTGAGATGGCAAGCCAATTTTGAGCAGCAAAAATCGATGCACCTTGTGAGTGCACTGAGTTAAGAACTGCGCTGGTTTTTGCCATGTGAGCAGGGTAGAGCATGGGCTGTGATCGGCGCAACTTCATTAAAATCAATGAAAAATCTATTAATTAGATGCAGATTTAAGCATTCACCAGATCTGAGAGAAATGCACTGGGCTTTCCCGCATAGGTAATCTGAATATTCTCTTTTGCTCGAGTAACTCCAACGTAAAACAATCGACGTTCTTCATTTAAATCATTGGCATTACTGATTGGTAAGAAACCATCTGCAACCCCAATTAAGAATAAATGCTTCCACTCCAACCCCTTAGCTGAGTGGAGAGTTGCCAAGGTAACTCCAGGAAGAGTTGGCGGATTATTTTGTTCTGCGCGATCCTCGAGTTCGCGCAAGAAGGTGCGCATAGTTGTGACTCGTAAATTCGAATTGGAACCGGTTGGTAATGGTCCAGCACCTATATCCGAATCCACATCTAATTCACTGCTGCCACTTTGCATCTCCTTCGCCAATCGCAAAAAGCCATGCACATAATCTGCATCACCAAATGGACGAAGAACTGAAACTAAATCCTCATACCAATTACCACCCTCTGGCGGTAGTACTGATGCACTTCTAATTACTCGCATTGCATCACGAACATCAACGCGATCAAAGAAGCGCTCGCCAGATTTAATTTGATTACTAATTTTTGCATTATTTAATGCGGATTTAATCTGATCAAGTTGCGAGTTAGTCCTAGCTAAAATAGCGATATCAGAGCTTTCTACTCCAGAATTAATATGCTTGATAACCTCATTTACAACATAGGAAATCTCTTCCCCATTTGTATTAAAGCCACTAATTACTGGCTTGTTGCCATGGTTATTTGCTGAACTAAGTTCATTTCCATGATCGCTCACTAAGTTAGCGCTGCGTAAAATTTGATTTGCGGTATTAATGATCTCTGGAGTTGAACGGTAGCCACGAGATAATCTAAATATTTGCGCCTCCGGGAATCGATTTTTAAAGCTTAATAAGAAGTTTGAGGTGGCACCGGCAAATGAGTAAATGGTTTGCGCAGCATCTCCGACTACGCAAATCTCTTCCCGATTGCCTAGCCATAGATTTAACAATCGTTGCTGCAGAGGTGAAACATCCTGGTACTCATCAACTGTGAAGTAACGGTATTGATCGCGAACTCGTTCACGAACTCCCCGATCCTCCTCAAGCATTCCCACTGTTAAAAGCAAGATATCTTCAAAATCTAAGGTGCGCTCTTGTCGCTTCAATGATTCATACGCCTCATATACCTTGGCGATAATCTCTAAATTTTCAGATTTACTTTTATTATTTGGTAATTGAATACTTCTATTACTTTTTACCGCTTCATCTTGATAAGTATCTGGAGAGATCTCTAATACCTTTGCCCATTCAATCTCACTTGCAATTTCACGAAGTGATGCAGCTTGCGCAGGTATTGCAATCTCAGCGCGTTCAATAGCTTGGGAAATAAAACCGGATTTAGTTGTTAAAAGTGTTGGGAATTGCCCGCCAAATGAGTACGGCCAAAAGTAAAGTAATTGCTTAAGTGCTGCTGAGTGAAAGGTTCTCGCTGCCACATTTGGCACACCTAATGTTCTAAGCCGGGCACGCATTTCACCAGCTGCTCTTGCAGTAAAGGTTAAAGCTAAAACCTTTGTTGGATCGGTAACGCCAGAATTAATTGCATATGCAATTCGATTTGTAATTACCCGCGTCTTACCAGTTCCAGCACCAGCGATTACACAAACTGGTCCACGGATTGCAGTTACAACCGCTAATTGATCATCATCTAATCCAGTAAGGATTTGTTCATTACTAATTGCCATTTAAAACCCTACCGCCACGATTCAGCGCCCTTTAAATCTTTAGCTGCATCATCGCCATACCAACCATTAATCATCTGCCGAGCAACGCTGATATCAAGTGGCAAAATTAATGTGGCATCAATAATTGCTTGTTTCATCTCTGCGCGAGAAAACCAACGGATCTCTTCAATCTCATCACCATCGGGACGGGCAGCTGTTGGGTTATCGGTAACTGCTTCAAATGCGATCATTAACGAGGATGGAAATGGCCAAGGCTGAGATCCCAGATAATTAATTTTACTTAAATTAATTCCCGCCTCTTCAGCAACTTCACGCACAACACAATGTTCAAATGATTCACCTGGTTCAACAAAGCCAGCAAAGGTTGAAAATCTATTTTTCGGCCAAACCTTTTGCCGGCCAAGCAGGATTCGATCTTGATCATCCTTTACCAAAACAGTAATTGCACTATCAGTACGTGGGTAATGTTCACTTTCATCAATTAAACACTTACGAACAGATCCACCTGAAATTACAGTTGTTGCCGCACCACATTGTGAACAGCGGGGATGCTTCTTATGCCAATTTGCCAAGCCTTGGGCATGAACAGAAAGGCCGATATCTCGTGGTGATAAAAAGGAGCCGATTTCTCGAAGAGTGCGCAAATTTTCAACACTTAACTCTTCATTCACATAATTTCTAACAAAGTAGTGGGTAGAAATTTTTCTTTCAGATGAAGAATTTAGTGAAGTACTTTCCACATAATCTACGCCCAGGAAGTAATCACTTTGTGATTGGTAATCTCCCAATTGCTTGCCCTCAATAAATTGAAGTTGATTCTCATTTGATAAAAATTTTTCATCCTGAAATTGCAAAACCTGTGCATTTCTCCAAGCATCCTTCAGATAACCCTCATCTAGCCGCAAATGAGCGGCACGATCTACCTCCGCCATTGAAAGCGGCAACTTAATCGGTTTCTGGGATGTCATCAGGGGCCGACCCTACTAGCCTGACATCATGGTTGTCCTGCCCGCTCAAAAATTGAGAATCCTCTCGTGGAATATCCTCCATGGTGAGCAAATTCCGCCAACAAAAAAGCTAACGGCTGAGCAATGGAAAAATAATTTAATTACCGCAGCTACCGAAGTATCGCAAAATTTAAAACCAGATTTTATTGGTTTACAAGAGGTAGATTTAAATCAAAATCGTTCTGGTAATTTGAATCAAACAAAGGTCATTGCTGAATCTTTGGGGCTTAAACACTGGGCATATATTCCAACACTCATTGGCACTCCAGGTGAAAAATGGAAAAAGGTTGAAGTTAAACAAACTCCGATAATTACCAATGACTCCCCAAATCAAATAGTTAATTCGATGCCACCAAGTTATGGAATTGGCTTTGCTACAAATCAACCAATTAAAAAACTTCATTTCAATTACTTAGGCAGATCTATAGTTGGAATGCCTCTACTAATTCCAAGTGAAGGTAAGGCTGGCGCAAGATTTATATATGTTCAAGATGAACCGCGGGTTGCCCTAATTGCCGAGTTAGAGAATGGCTTAACAATTACAACGACCCATTTATCTTTTGCACCAGGAGTAAATATCTATCAATTAGGTAAGTTAAGTAAGTTTTTAGACTCAATTCCTGGCAAACATATACTGTCTGGAGATTTCAATTTACCTGCAGATCTACCAACAAAATTATCATCAGTTGCTGGGGGTTGGAGCTCTCTAATTAAGCAAAATACCTACCCAAGTTGGGCTCCGAAGATTCAATTTGATTACTTATTAGCTAAGCGTGATTCCGAATTTACAGCCAAGCATTTACCGCAATTAAGACCAATAATTTCCGATCACATTCCAATTGGTGCCGAAGTAACTTTTAATTAATTACTGGAATTTGCGAAATAATCTCAATTAATTGCGCCTCACTCATAATATCTGCAGGTCTTACAGTTTCATTTTGAGCAACGTAGTGAAAGGCTGCGCTTACATCTGCAAGATCAACTTTATTTAACTTAGCAAAAGCAAGCCGATACATGGCAAGTTGGACCGCTGCAACAGAAAGGTCCTCACCGCTCTTAACCTTGCCAGTCTTCCAATCAACTACCTCGAACTTGCCTGGAGTTTTCTCGTAAACCGCATCGATACGACCGCGAATAACTGTCCCAGCAATAACTGTTTCAAAGCCAACCTCAACACCTATCGGTTGTAGATCTGCCCAATCACTTGCCAGCCATGCTTTTTGTAACTCTTGCATTGGAGCATCAACTAATTCCTCATTTGAATTTACTTGATTGATTTGAGATTGCGATGGAGCATGATCATTAAAAATCTCATCCATAGAGATTAGAGATGTATGTTTGAAGTGATCCTCTAGCCACAAGTGAAACTCTGTTCCGCGCCGTGCATATTTATCTATGTGATTTGGCATCGGCCGGCGCAATCTAAGAGCTAATTGATCTGGCTCTTGCTTTAAATACAACAAAGTTGAAACAGAAAGCCTGGCGGGCAAGAAAACTTGAGTGATATCTGATTTATTTTTTAACTCATTTACCAATGCATTTAGGTCGCTCATGATTTCTTTATGCTCGGTTGATTCTAAAATTTGGTTTTCGGTTAAGGGTTGTGCTGCAGCAACTAATTTTGCGCACTCTCTTATTTGCCGTGCCTTAACCTCATATTTAGATAATTGATCGGGCCAATTACCGGTGATTGGATTTTCTTTTAGTGGATTCTTGCCCTCTGGAATAGGTGTATCACTTAAAACTGTGGCGCCATTTATTGTAGGTAAAAATTGTGCACATAGTTGATATAGCCGGCTTGGCGCGACAGCTTTTTCGCCATTTCTAAAGTGGGAGGTTGAACAAAACAATCCATGCTTTGCTCTAGTGAATGCAACATATGCAAGACGCATCTCCTCTACCGATTTGCGGGCTTTCCACTCATCGCCAAATATCTCTAAGCCATCCTTTAAATTTTTATTTGTAGAAAAGTTTGCAAAATTAATAATCGGAAGTTGGGCATAATCTCCACGCATACTTACCGGGATTGCGCCAGCATTTTTTATCCAGCTATCTGATTTACGCCCGGCATTTGGAAAGTTTTTTTCCGCAAGCCCAGGAACGGCAACAAAATCCCATTCGGCACCCTTTGCTGAGTGCACTGTAAGAATTTGCACCGCATCACTTCTAACATCAACCTCTGCAGGTTTTAAGCCACCCTCAGCATCCTCTGCGATCTTAAGCCACTGCAAGAATGCAATTAATGTTCCGCCATTTTTTTGAAAACGAGCTGCTTCATCTAAAAAGCGATCTAAATCCTTACGTCCATTTTGCCATCCGCTGCGCACTAAAACTTCGGTATCAAGTGATAAGAATTGTTCAGCAGCAAGCAGTGCATCAGTAATTGATCCAGTTAAATTTCTACGTAATTGGCGCAGATCAATAGCAAATTGACGTAGCCGGGCTAAAGCAACTTCACTGAACTCTGGCGTAGCGGTGTAGTGCTTTAACTCTTTAGGAGTTAAGGTAATTAAGAGTTCAAGTGATTCAATAATTGAACCGGAAGCAAACTCATCTGCAGTTGCTACTTGGCTCTGTGAATTATTTAATGCATCCTCTAATTGTTTGCCACGAGTGTGATCATTTTCTGCGGCAAATTTTCTGGTGAATGCACCAAGTGCCATTAGATCTCGCGCACCAAGTGCCAAGTAAGGACCAGTTAGCAAACGCATCAGTGCGGTACCAGAATCTGGCATTGTTAATGTGCGCAGCAAAGCAATTATGTCTGCTACCTCTGGAATATGGACTAATCCACCAACACCGACTACATCAGTTGGGATATTTTTATCTTGAAAGGCACTTTGGATTGCATCAATTTGGGAGCGAGCTCGAACAAGCACAGCAAATGTGGAACGTTCCGATTCTGGTAATTTTTCCCGTTCTGAATCAAACCAGTACTTTGCAAAGTACTCAGCAATTGCTTGAGCTTCCTGCATTTGGGTTTCATATATCCCGCAAATGACCTCACCCGTTTTTGTATTTGGTCTAGGTGAAAGCTTTTCAATCTGTTTTTTTACCTTAGCTTCACCTGATACTGAAGATAAATTAGCATTATCAATGGCAATTTGATCGATCATAACATTTGCAATTTCTAAGATCGATTGATCATTTCGCCAAGTGGTAAGTAATGAGTAACGAGTAGCTGTTGAGTTAAAGGATTGCGAGAAGGTATCTAGTGTTTCAGAGCTTGCGCTACGCCAGCCATAAATTGCTTGATTTGGATCGCCTACCGCTGTTACTGGATGGTTGTTACCAAACAAATTAGAAAGGAAGTTAATTTGATTAAAGGAGGTATCTTGATACTCATCCAGCAAAACTACCTTGTACTTACCGCGCTCTAATTGGCCAATATCATCATTGTGTTTTGTTTTTGATTGAGCAACCAATTGCGCAGCCATAGACATGTGATCGTTAAAGGTTAATAGACCTTGTTCCTTGCGGCGATTATCAAATGCTTCAACAATTGGCAGGATGGCAAGTCGTTGATTTATCTCTTCAATGAACTCTTTGACTGGATTGGTTGGTTTATCACTTAATTGCGCCAATTGATCCAGTAACTTATAGCTGTAATCTGCAATATCACTTGCGCTCTTATTGTTTTCAGCAAGTTGTGCCGATAACTCCATAACATCTTCCACGACTGATTTAGGGGAGGCATTTATTTGTAATTCATTACCGGCAAATCTTTGAACCTCTTCATATGCAATCTGCCAAGCGGCTGCTTCACCAATTGGATCTGCAGCAGCATCTATACCAATTCGAATTGCATGATCTGCAAGTACTCGACCTGCATATGAGTGATAAGTACTTACCGTTAAATCTGATTCATCAACATTGGCAGGAAGTAGCCCTGCAGCTTTTAATTGACGAAGGCGTTTACGTATTCGCTTTGCCAGATCACCAGCTGATTTTCTGGTGAAGGTAAGCCCAAGTAATTGATCTGGCGTAATAATTGAGTTGGCAACCAAATACAAAACACGTTGGCTCATAGTCTCTGTCTTTCCTGAGCCAGCACCTGCAATTACAACTGCAGGCGCAAGTGGTGCTTCAATAATTGGTATTTGTTCTTTAGTTGGTTCACGGTAGGTCTCATCGACCGCCTTTATTCGTTTAGCAATTTCTAATGCTGAAATCATTCAATCACCCGCCGACCTTGTGGCTGAATAGGGCAGGATGATTTAAGTGAGCAGGTTCGACAACGATCATTAATCTTTGCGGTAAAGGTGGCAGCGCTCATACCTTCCGCTGAAGTTAATAACTCTGCTCTTACTTGTTCTGTATCAATTGCACCCTGCGCTTTAACAGAGGCGCTCTTAGCTTTTTGATCTCCTACAAATAATAATTCAGCGCCAGCAACCTGATTGCTCTCTAACTTTGGATCAAATCCATTTTCAACAACCGCTAATTGATAAACCTGGAGTTGTTTATTGGTTTTGGCATCCTCAGCTGTAACTATGCTTTTTCCTGTTTTTAAATCAACAATATAAAACTTATCTTCACTTGTTAACTCAAGGCGATCGATAGATCCAGTTACCTTGGCGCTACCTAACTCAAATTCAAATCTGCGCTCAACATCTACTAATTTATTTCCTCTTGCTAATTGCCAGGTAAAGAATTTATGCAACATTGTGGAGGCCCGGCGATACTCGTAATCCTTAATCCAGCCCTTATTGATATCAATTAATGACCAAGCACCCTTCAATCTTTCCTGTAAATCATCCACTGATAACTCTGGATTGTCCTTAAATTGCGCAGCTAAAACGTGAATAGCACTGCCTAAAACTTGTGCTGTGGAATCACTATCCCGGCCGCCACTACGTTCGAGCATCCACTTCACTCCGCAATCATCAAATGATTCGAGATAACTTGGTGATATTCGAATTTGTTCATCATCTTTAATTACCGGTTCATTTTGTGAAATCTCTAAAGTTCCTAACCAATTCTTTGGATCTGCGGCATAAGCACCGTTTGTAGCTAAGGTTTTTAATGCACGGGCTGCGAACTCTTTATCTTTTACATCTGGCGCATTAAGTAAGATGCCTCGAAGCTCTGCAATTAATGCTGGTTGAGTAATTGAGCGTTGTGGCTTTGTAAATTCAATCTCTTCCCCTGCAAATTTAGTGAAGTACCGTGAAGGTTCATTATCTTCTTGTTGCACCGCAGTGATTAAAAGTTGATCTGTTGATCTAGTAACCGCCACATTTAACAGACGATCCTCATCCTCAATTAATCCACTGGCAGAGATTGCATCTAACTCTTGTGGGTTGCTGATGCCATGTCTAAATATTTCTACCAATCGCTCGCTACCTAGTAATGAACCACGTTGTTTTAAATTTGGCCAAATACCTTCTTGCATTCCAGCAAGTGCGACAAGTTGCCATTGTTGCCCCTTGGCACTGTGCACTGTTAAGACCTTTACAACCTCATTGCGTTGTGCCGTTGCGGTGATGCTGTCACTTAATATTTTTTCACCTAATAATTGATTGATAAATAATTGTGGTTTGGCACCTGGCATACGTTCGCTAAATCTTCGTGCAACCTCAAATAATTGAATAACTGCATCTAAATTATTGTCGGCAATTGCACCAGATGAGCCACCGGCAAGTGCTGCATCCTGCCAACTTTGTGAGATTAATTTGCCTTCATAATTTTTACCATTGTGCCAGATAGCCCAAAGCAGATCAGAGATATCACCGTTGCTCTTAAGAGATTTAACCGCATGCGAAATCAAATCATTTAATCTTTTTAATGGTGCAGCCTGATCCCAATCAATTGCAATTGTCGGCGCAGTTAGCGCATCTAAAATTAACTCAGTCGAAGTTTTTGCAACTGTACTTTGATTGATTTTCTCCGCTTTTGATAATGCGATCCGGATTTGCCTGATAGAGATTGCATCAGCACCGGCGAATT
>Ga0114958_10004111_pt1 | contig 10199 bp, 6 predicted proteins | sample C_130208_EF_Meta_FD_89577 | JGI IMG/M metagenome (GOLD analysis project Ga0114958, IMG submission 89577) | Freshwater microbial communities from Lake Croche, Canada to study carbon cycling - C_130208_EF_MetaG | ecosystem: Environmental > Aquatic > Freshwater > Lake | place: Lake Croche, Canada... | reverse complement strand
CTAGTTGCCATCGTTATTTCGATCGCTGCCATTTATGGTCACCGACCTGTTGCACTCGTGGGTTGGCTTTTCATTCTTGTATTGATTGGCTTCATGGTGTGGTCCGGGAATTCCGATCGCATCTTCCCAATGAGCACTGGACTATCCATCGTGTTGCTTTCCAGCGCTGTTGTCTTCGTGACCTTGCTGCTCTGCGCTACTCGAGGATCACTCGTTGGCTGGCTCGCAGTGATTCTGGCACTCATCGTGTTGGGCTTGTCATGTCAATTCCTACAAAACGGTCGAGGCAACCTCGGTATTTATGGGCAATACCCAATGAATGCTGCTTACTTCGACTATCACGTTGAAGACCTGATGAAATCAAATGTTGCGGCAGAAGAGTTCGTGCTTGCTCACACCGACCCCACGGATCGAATCGCGACGTGGACGGATCCTGATCGCCTCACTTCAACAATCGCAGCGATGCAACTGTGGGGGATGTATAACAACGTGCCCGAAGGTGCGCAACTGTCACCTGATGGTGTGAACGAACTTCGTGCTTTGCGACCAACGGCTTTGGCTCTCTATGCGCCGCACCGTTCACAGATTGATGAGTTCTACGCATCAATTCCCGCAACGCTGGCACCAACTCCGTTGGAATGCACGCAAGTGCCGTACCTGGGTATCGGTTCACCAACGGCTTCAGTTTGTGTGACTCATCTACTTGCAATGTAAAGCGGCACTACGTCATACACCCGCTTGATCAAACGAACACTCTTCTTTAAGTGATGCGCTAACCATTGTGAGTTTCCATCCAGCTGGGCCGCGGTATCTAGGCCCACCTGCTGTGTTGCGCTTATGCGGTAGTCGATCACAGGCGTGGTGTCGATAACGAGAGCGTGATGAGCTGCAGCAGCCAAACTCCACCAGCGATCATGCAGCCAGCCCTTTGGCACGTTCAGGTACTGAAAGTTCGCTGGCCTGATTGCACTGGCTCCACCAGTTGCTACTGAATGTTTCACTGCATAGTGGAACTGCTGGCTAGCCCGCATGTCATTGAAATTGGCAGGAACCGGAAATGAATTGCGTAAGGTCTGCGGCATCGCTGGGTTTTGATCTGTCTTGATCACACCATCTGCCGCAACCATCATGGCGCTTGGGTTGTCGTTAAAGACTCTCAGGTGTTGCGCGATGCGGTCTTCATGCCAGATGTCGTCATGATCTCCTAGCACCACAATCTGGAAACTTTCATCCTTGGCTACATTCACACCCTGAAGAAAGTTTTGGGCGATACGCGTGTGGAGGTCGTTGGCTTCGGTGCTGCTCGAATGAATCACATATGACAGGCCAGAAGCAATGAGCTGCTGACGAACTACCTGCATCGTGAGATCTGTTGATTGATCATCAATCACAATGATTCGATCAGGCAGCAGCGTTTGAGCTTTCACACTCTCCAGGGTTTCGGCAATGAAATCCGCAGAATTGTGTGTCACGATCACGACTGCAACGTTCATTTCTTTTTGCTTTCCGCAAGCTTCTTGATCAGCGCTTCGTACTGATCAGTGACCTGATCCCATTGATAATGCTCTTGAATTCGTTTCTGACTTTTTTCACGTAATTGTTGAAGCTCTTCATTAAGGGCACCGGTGTGAATCTTGTTGAAGTATGCGGTGAGTTCATCCGCATCAGTCCAAAAGAAAGCCTGATCCGCGGTGACTTCGCGATTGAATTCCACTTCGTAAGCCAACACTGCAGCGCCTGCACCCATCGCACGCAGCAAGCTTGGATTCGTGCCACCCACGCTATGACCGTGAACGTAGGTAACGGCATTTCCATAGAGCTGATCGAGAAGTTCTTGATCGTAGATGCCACCGGTGAAATGAATGCGCGAATCATTTGCCGCAGCACCGTGCACTGCATCGACGTACCACTGCGAGTAAGGCGCACTACCAACAATCACAAGTGGCCTAGTCTCGTTACTTGCCTTGTAGGCATGCACAGCTTCTAGTACGTGATTTTCTGGTTCGAATCGCGCAACCACAAGGTGGTATTCGCCCTTGGTGAGATTCAGTTCAGCAAGACGGTCACTATTGGGATGAATTACTGGAGCCCCGTAGGCGATGACGGTGCAATCTCGCCCGTAACGCTCTTTCACGTGATCTGCGATCGCCTGCGCATCGGCAATGACTTCTTGGCCTTGTTTCACAGAGGAGTCTTCAGCCCACTTGTAATACTTCGCGCCGGCGCCACGCCACTTCTCACGCTTGGATTCCAAGCCATCAAGGTGAATCGCGGTAGGAATCTTTGCCAGTTTGAGCGGACCAAGCAGCGGGGCATTGCCAGCGTTCAGCATCAACACCACATCTGGGCGATCTTTGATGATTGCGTGCACTGTGCTGAACGTGGTGTGACTCAGGGTTTCAGTGAAGCGATGCTTGATCGCTGGCAGGTTCACCAGCTTCATTCCCAGATATTGCGTCTGCGTTTGCTCTGGATTTCGGCAGTAGACCGTGACTTCATAGCCTCGAGTAACCAGCCGTTTTCCGATCTCTTCGACCGCTGTTTCGAATCCGCCATAAGTGGCAGGCACCCCACGGGTGCCAAGAAAGGCGATTCGCATTGGGTCAGCGTACTTGGCAGCCGCTTCAAGGCTTCGTTGTCGACCCACCTTCCGATAACCTTCACACGTGCAGGTCAATGAGCTCTCAATCCCCGGCGTCTGGTCTTTTACCCCGCTTTTGCGCCCCGACGATCGCGGAGTTTTTCTCGAAGCTTTCAAGGGCGACGCGTTCCGCGATGCTGTCGGCCATTCATTTGGTCTAGAGCAGATGAATATCTCGGTCTCTAAAAAGGGAACCGTGCGCGGCGTGCACTTCGCTCAGCTTCCTCCCGGCCAAGCAAAATATGTGCAGTGTTTTGGCGGGGCAATCCTGGACATCGTGGTGGACATCCGCGTTGGTTCCCCAACCTTTGGCCAGTGGGATGCCATCGAACTTAATGACGAGAACCGCACGGGGTTATATATCTCAGAGGGCTTTGGGCATGCCTTCTTAGCTCTCTCTGATTCGGTGACCGTCGGTTATCTCTGTTCAGAGCCTTACGCACCCGGTCGCGAACACGGGATTCATCCACTTGATCCAGCTCTTGGCTTGCCCTTCCCAGAGGGCACAGCTGCGCTGCTATCCCCTAAAGATGCAGCAGCACCCACTCTTGAACAAGCAGCATCCCAAGGCTTGCTGCCTACTTATGACGAGTGCCAGCAGTTCATCGCCACCTTGAAGTAACGGTTACGAAACTGCACCAGTTGGGTTCAGGTCAACGCCAGTGATCTTGCTCTTGTCGAGCTTGAAGCCTGGTCCACTTGGCACCGCTCCGGCCCACCAGGCCAACGCCGTTTGTTGCAGCGCGTATTCCTCTTTACCTAAGGCATAAGAATCTTCGGCATTGCCATTCGCATAGATCTTGCCGGTCGTGTAGCGCTGTTGCATGCCGCGTGTGTCACGTGCGTGATCGGCGAGGTAGGTAGCCGCATTGGTGTCAGGCGCCGAGTAGATCGCGGCGAATGAATCCACACCAGTGAAGGTCGCTGGCCTGCGAGTGCCCCACGAAACTCCTTGTGGGTAATAAATCTGGCCACCCGGCTTATAGACAATGCCACCCGGTGCTGCATACGGCGGCGCTGGGAAATCGACCACAGCTAAGGAGCGATAGATGATGTCCGCATTGAAAAACACAGCTTCTGGAACGCTCTGCCCAGCTACGCGCAGCATGCTTGCGGCCCACCAAAGGTTCTGCACATTTTGCTGGTAATCCGGATTAATAATGTTGTGGTTAGTGATCGTGCCGTCTTCGTTCGCGTTTGTTCCAGGCAATTGCTTTGACACATTGATGCCATTAACAGTCGCATTATTGGTTAAGTCACTGGGACGAGCAAAGGCAGCGATTGAAAAACCGACGAGAGCCTTGCGCCACGTTTGCGCCTGCGCGGCCTTAGGCATCATTGCCAATGCCAAAGCGGGTGCAGTGAGATCCCATGACACTTCATCAGATTTTGAGTTGCCGGGCGAATATTCTTTGCCAGTGCGGTCTTTGTAGTAATGCGGACCGCGCGCCGCAACCGCATCGGCTTCATGCGAAACCATCGCGGCGACGTAGCCTTTTTCTTGCTTACTGAGTTGCGGCCACAACATCCAGGCCGCTTGACCAACCGTGGTCGCCCAAAGCGCAGACTGCCAAGTAGTGCCCCAACCCCCTGGCGTTACAGCATCATGCTGACAAGAAATGGAACGAATCTGCCATTTCGTATAAGCGAGTAACTGCGCGCGCGTGATGTTTTGTTCTTTCTTCCAGTTTGTCGTACTCAACATAATCGCGCCCGCAAGCGTGATGTTTGCCGACCGGCGAACTGACTCTTCAATTGTTTTGTGAATGCTCAAGACGTCGTAATAGGGATACGGCACCTGTGTGGCCAACCGCGATGTCAGGTCGTTGGTAATAGCGAAGCGCAAGCTATCTTGCACAGTTGCCAAGATCTCGGGCATGCCCTGCTTCTTAATATTGCCTTTCAACTTTGCTGGCGGGATAACTTTGGTCGCCATCGCAAGGGCGCGCTTTTCCGATGCAGGAGTTGCTGTTGGGCAACTCTCGATACCAGTTGCCCGAGTGCCGACGAGCGGTGTGAATCCACTGGCTATTGGAAAGACGATGTTCGTGGTCTTCGTGAGTTTAAAAAGTGACTTGCTAAAAATCCAGGTGTTGTTGTCGCGCACCACACCAGGGGTGTCTTTGCCGTCGGCATTCCAATCACCCACAATTGGTATGTCTGTTGGCAGGCCAAAGGCGAAGTTCGCGAGAGCGTATTTCTCAGTTGGATGCAGTTCAAGAGTCGCGCCGGGATCTAGTTTGATGTCTTTCTTCTTGATGATGCCAGGAATCTTCAAAGTCCAGGTGCCATCGGGATGCACAACACCGAGATCGTCGATGCCATCGCCATTCCAGTCACCAACGATTGGCTTATCTCCTTGGGCCCCAAACTGATCAGTTTCAGTTTTGTCGCCATTGAATTGCCACAGCCAGGTGCCGTTGCGGAAAAAACCAACATCTACTTGTTTGTCTGCTGTGCGGTTTCCGACAACAGGAATATCACCAGTTTGGCCGGCGAACATCGAGATCGCCTTCCATTGCGGAGTCTTGCCGATCACTGTGTCGGTCGCATACCAAACCCCGGCGTCATAACGCCCGGGTGTTGCAATACCGTCGCCAGTCCAGTCAGCCATCAGTACCGTGCCATTTGAGGTTGCGGCTGTGGAATGGATAGATGCCGCACGCATTCGTGGGCTGGACCCAACAATAAAGGCGCCAGTTCCCAAGTTGCCCGCAGCGGGAACTGACACTGGAAACTTGCGAATTACATATTTAGAAACCGTTTGTGGCGTTGGCAAAGTGGGCGCAGGTTGGATGCGCAATGTAGGCGCAGCATCGGCGGAGCTGACATTGGCTGGCGCCAGCGTTGCGAAAACCGCCATTGCAGAACCAATTGCAACAACGGTGGCTGGAGCCCGCCTATTACGACGCTTGGGGGAAGAAGGCATTACAGCGAGCACTCCTGACATAACAATGAGGAACGCATCGGTACTTTGACCAAGGTGACCTGATTAGGTAATTGATTCTTTAGTTCTTCTAGTTGCTGTCCGCTTATTGATCGAAACCACATCATTGCCAAATGAACATTCGGCCTGCTTGCTAAATAATCGAACACATACTGCTGGGCTTGGGCCTCATACGGGAAAGCCGGCAAACTCAAATAGAACGTCTGCTGATCTTTACTCATCACGCCACTGAGCGAAGCAAGCCAAAGGTTTGGCAGGTTGCCTGCGCCGTCCCACATCATCGGCATCGAGGCGGCATATGGCTTCGCGGCCTCAGCTGAATTCACAATCGCTTCACCAACAAGTGAGTTCCGCACGCTTTCAATGCGTTGTTGCCCAGCTGTAATACCGGGTGTTCCGCTGCCTACCCACACGAATGCCACAATTACTACAGATACCGCAACCGATAAACCTGCAACTTGTATTTTGGATTTCGCAATGCGGGTGACTAGGAAGACAAGCGCGATTGCAACCAGCGCTGCATAGACAGGCGCGGCAAATAGCAAGATCGCATCAAGGGTCTTCAATACGTAATAACTTTCAAGCCAGCTCTTGCCTGCCTGCACTGCGCCCAGGATGGTGATCGCCAGGAAAGGCAAGATTGCAATCGCCGTACCGGCGCTTGCCACAGCAGTTGTGCTCTTTTGACGCTTGATCAAATACGCAGCGACGAACGCCAAAATGACTGGTGCAGTGATTGCGGCCACGATGTTGAATTCGACCATTCCGGAATTCACCGAACCCAGATCTTGGGTAAAGCCCCCGGCGTCTTTGCCCGACACGTTCACGATTGCCTTGGTCTGTAAATACGTCGTGCCACTGATGAGCAACACCGTTGCGGCAGCCCAAGAGACACCGATCCATTTCTTGTTCTTACTCAAAGCAATAAGCACCAGCACCCCAGCGGGCGCGATACCCAGAACCAATGGCGTCCACAATCCGATCACGGCAAGCGAGCCAAGTGGCACAAGCAGCCAGCCAATGCGACGGGCATCGTCCAAACTGCGGCTACTGAGATAGGCAGTTGCTGCGGTGATGGTTACTGCCATCGCAAAGTTTGTGAACCCGGCGTTAAATAAACTTGTGGGGCTGCCCAGAAGTGCAAAGAGCGCGAAAAGTGCGATGGTGACCAGCGGTGCAAACTTGGCAACTACTACTTTTCCAGGAGTCAGCACCTTTGCTAGCCGTTTACTGAGGTCTTGGGCAATCCAGGCAAGCGTGCCGATGCATAAAGCGAAACTGACAGCCATGTTTTGCACGTACGGTGCTAATAACTGGATGCGATCAAGCCGCACAGCATGTGTGGCATCGGTAACCAGCGCCCAAAGCGTGGTGTGCAAACTTGGATACCACTGGTTCCAAGCAATCGATCCATCAAGGGTTGGCCAGGCGGTTTTTCCCACTTCGTAGGTATTTGCAAACGGTACGAAGTGACCTTGGTTATCCCAACCAGTGAAGAACAAACCGCTCACAATTCCGTACGGTCCAACGCCTCGGTATGCACTCATCAACCACAATGCGATTACCGCAATCAACGCAGCGATAGCGAAATCAATGACGCGTGGTTTTGGAACCGCTGCATACTTGCGCAGCTTTGGAACCGATCGCAAAATACAGGCAGCAATGAGAAGTGCGACAAGACCCAGGCGAGCGCTTGTCTGAGTAACTGGAACTTCGCTACCGCGCGGAATCGTGAGGGCCACGACGCCTGCAATCAAAACCACGCTGATGATTGCCCGCTCGGTAATGCTTCTGCCCCACGGTGGCAGCAGGGCAAATAACACTGCAGTCAAAGCAAATCCAGCAGGTGGCAGCAACCACAATGCAACTATGGCGATGACGGTAACGCCACCCAACGCAAGTTCAGATCGCTGAACCCCAAGGCTGCGTGCCACTAGTTGTCCTTCGACAGCGCGATAGCAACTTTGACCGTTCGATCTTGAACAGCGCTGACTTCTGCGGTGCGACCATTGACAACCATGCCGTCGGTCTCTACTGGCGAGTAACCATCGGGAGCCGTGACGCGCACGGTGATGGTTGACGCCTTAAATAAAGATTGCGGATCCGCCTGGAGGGTGTAGTTCAGATTTCCATCTTTACCAAAAGTGCCGGCAGGTAAGTCGTAACTTTGCGAGACCGTTGATGTTCCTTGCGGCGCGGTCCAACCAACTACTCGAACAAGTTTTTGTCCGAAGCCATCGTCTGCGTAACCCTTACCGAGTTGTTGATGGTTCTTGAAAGGTCGCACTGCGAAGCCCGCCGGATAGATCGTTTGCATATTGGTTGCTTGGTTTGGCACATACATGATGTACGCAGCCTTCAACCAACTTGTTTCATATCCGATGCGCTCCGGTGGACCTTCTGGGCGATCCTTTGGTGTGGCATTGGTGAGAATCACGTCTTGGGTGACATATGCAGATCCGTCAGCATGAATTGCAGCGTTCACCACAACCTTGCGCTCTTGAAATACATCAACCTTGCTCTGATTACCATTTTGCGTATAAACAGCAGACCAGTCACCAGTCTTTGGCGCCTTAACGCTGCCACCTGCGCCACTGCGCAAGATCACGGATTCAAACTCGGGCTTTGCCATCCACACCTGGAAGTGGCGCCCCGGTGCAGTCTTGGCCATTGCCTTTGCGGCAGTGACAAGTTCGTCGCCACTCAAGAGTTTCGCGAGTAACTGATCCAAGAGATCCTGATTCGCCTTCTGGCGAGCAACTGCATCAGCTTGCCCATACTTCGCATAGGCATCAATCAACAAAATCTGCCCGAGTTTGTCACCGGTGACTTCACCATAAGCGGGCGACTGAATCGGACCCATCGCATTGAGTACGGAGCCAATTGCGGTGAGGTCAATCGTGACGACGCCGTCCACCTTTGGGTAGTTGCCGCCTTCCCAAGCCCCCGCCATTTCACGCGCACTGAATTGCAAATTCGGGTGGGTGTTAGCAACAACCATCGGACTAAAACGTGGATTTACATCGAAGAATGGGTTCGCTGCAGGACCCCACCACTTCACTGGTGCGTTCAACGGCGGAAAGAGTTCGGTACTTGTTTGGCCCTTGATCGGGATGGTGATGCGGCCTTGATCGAACTCAACAAGAATCAGTGTCAGTGGCGCACCACCAGCGGCGCGCATTTCAGCTTGGTTGCCGATCGCAATCAGATAGCGGCGCGGCCCGTTAGCACCAAGTGTATCCGGCAATTGCGGAGCCAAATCCACGAGTGCCTTCATCGCATCTTGAATTGGCGCAATGGTGGTTAACGCTTTGGCTTGCACGGCTGCCAGCGGGCCAGAAAGCGGGCCATTGGCTTGAACCGACTCCAGATTGTTGTAGGTCGCTGAAATACCAAGGTCAATCGACTTCACTCGAGGCGGCAATGCCTTCAAGGCCGCGACGTCAATCGCACCGTTATTGAAGATCTTGGCGTTTCCGGATTTACCTGAAAGATCCCCGAAAAGTGTGAGCATGTCGTCGGTGCTCGCGGTGATGTTCTCGACCGCGCCCGTGAGCCGTTCCCAGTTGTGAACAGCTGCGGAAATACCTGGCACATATTCCAAAACCGTCATATTGAAGCCATGAGCAGAGTCAACGATGTGGGTTGAAGCAGCCTGGGCTTGTGCCAAATCAGCTTGCGCAGCGGGATATTCGCCGGCAGAAATCTGATTTGCGACCCCAGTCAGGCTGGTTTGGTAACTACGAGCTCCCACACCAAGCGATGCCAATGAGGTGAAAATTGAGACTTGGAGCCAGATTACAAAGATTCCGGCGGCTACGCCCGCGCTAATCCCAAGCCAGATGCGAGGAGTAAGTCGGGACACTTAGAGAGTATAGGTAAGAAATGGATGCATTCTTTGAGACCAAGCCCACCTGTGACCCGATCGATACCTAAAGAGTCTTCCCTACGGAGCTAGTACGCGCCATCTCCAACAAGCACGGCTTTGACCGTCTTGGCCATGATCACCAAATCCAGTGCCGGTGACCAGTGCTCGACGTAGTCCAGATCTAGACGCATCCGCTCGTTCCAATCCACTTCCTTGCGCCCTGATACCTGCCATAGACCGGTGAGGCCTGGCTTGGTGAGGTGTCGTCGATGGTCAGCATCTCCTAAGAGCGGTAATTCATCGACTAGCACCGGGCGAGGTCCCACCATCGACATTGAGCCCACCAACACGTTGAAAATCTGAGGGGTCTCATCGATCGACCAGCGGCGAAGAAACCTGCCGAACGGCGTGATTCTTGGATCTTTGCGATAACGGGTGGTGATGTTTTCATCAGGATTGCCGATGATTGATTCGCGATGCTTATCGGACCCGACATACATCGAGCGGAACTTTGCGACCCTAATAAGTTCGCCACCTCGGCCAACCCGTTCTTGCATGTACAAGATCGGGCCGCGACTGGTGAAGCGCACGCCGATCGCTGCAATAATCATGAAAGGCAAAAAGACGAAGAACATGAACACACCAGCACCAATATCAAAAGCTCGTTTGATTGCGCGCTTAGGTCCGGTGAGATGTGGCTCGTCAAGATGTAGCAGCGGTAGGTCTGCAGCCATACGCATGCT
>Ga0114958_10004108_pt1 | contig 10202 bp, 10 predicted proteins | sample C_130208_EF_Meta_FD_89577 | JGI IMG/M metagenome (GOLD analysis project Ga0114958, IMG submission 89577) | Freshwater microbial communities from Lake Croche, Canada to study carbon cycling - C_130208_EF_MetaG | ecosystem: Environmental > Aquatic > Freshwater > Lake | place: Lake Croche, Canada... | reverse complement strand
ATGTCGTATGTTCGCAACGGACCGACAAAGTACCCTGGTGCCAAGTCCGTGTACATCAAGCACGATGACCGGTCCGTCAACCTGAAATTCATTAATCCCGAAACGATTGATTTGAAGCAGGGCGATGTCGTGCACCGTCACTTGATTGATGGCGATTCAGTGCTGTTCAACCGCCAACCGTCGCTACACAAGGCGTCTATGGAATGCCATCGTGTTCGCGTGCTGCCATTCTCAACGTTCCGCCTGAACGTATCAGCTACCAAGCCTTACAATGCAGACTTCGATGGCGACGAGATGAACATGCACGTTCCCCAGAGCATCGCTTCGGCGACCGAACTCAAGTCTCTCGCTACGGTACTGAACCAGATCATTTCGCCACGCACGAATTCCCCAATCATCCAGATTATTCAGGATACGCTCACTGGATCGTTCCGTGTGAGTCAGGATCATGTAGAGGTACCCGAACACCTTGCGATGAACATTATGGCACGCATGAAGCGGGCGATTTCGACGTACCGTCGCAAGGATCGTCCAATTACCGGCAAGGAACTCATGTCCACCACCTTTCCACTCATGAATTTGAATGGCGAGGCCAAGGTCGTGAACGGCGAACTGAAGTCTGGAGTGATGGGGAAGGACGCGTACGGTTCAGCATCCAAGGGTGCAATTCATGTGATCTACAACGATTTCGGTCCCAAGCGGGCTGGGCAGTTCATTAACGATGTCCAGAACATTGTCACGAAGTATAATCTCCTTGCCGGATTCTCGGTCGGTCCGTCTGATCTGATTGTGAATGCCGAGACGGATCAGTTCGTGAAGAACAAGATTCTGGAATGCAAGCAGAAGATTGCTGATATCATGTCGTCCGTTCACGCTGGAACGTTTCTGAACTCTGACGGGCGTGAGAACGGCGAGGAACTGGAGAACCAGATTATGAAAGTCATTGGAGATACGAACAACACGGTGTCCAAGGAAGTCATGGACAAGCTGGAGAAGGATAATCGGATGTATCAGATGGTCAAGTCTGGTGCCAAGGGTAATGCGTTCAACATTGTTCAGATGATGGCTTTGCTGTCGCAGCAGCAGGTTGGAGGTAAGCGTATCCAGTACACTCTACAGGACCGCACGCTCCCTCACTTCCACAAGTACGATGACGGTCTAGAATCTCGCGGATTCGTAGAATCCAGCTTTATTGGAGGTATTCGTCCAGCCGAGTTCTTCTTCCACGCCATGGGAGGACGTGAAGGTTTGATTGATACGGCGATCAAGACGTCCGATTCAGGATACATTCAGCGCCGACTCGTTAAGACGATGGAGGATATCCATGTAGAGTATGATGGCACGGTACGTAACGTGAATGGTGCAATTGTCCAGTTCCATTATGGCGGCGATGGAATTAATTCGGTGTGTGTCGAGAAGCAGACCCTGCCACTCGCAATGATGTCGATGGAAGAGATCTTCCGTGACTTCGCAATTTCAGCGGACGATATTTCGGCAGTTGTCAAGGGTGAAGTCAAAGAGTTCCACGATATGGTCGATACCATCATTGAGGATCGCGATATGTTGGTACGTGACGTGTTTCGTTACACGAAGCAGGATACGGTATTTGTCCCAGTCCATTTCGATCGAATGGTCGAAAAGTACACGAACCCTTACTCTGTGAAGACTGATTTGACGCCACTGTATGTTGTTGACGAGCTTGACAAGATGTGTGCCCAGCCGCTGATTCGACACAACAAACTGTTTCATGTGATGCTGCGATTCCATCTCGCTCCAAAGAAGTCTATCATCAAGATGCGTCTCACCAAGGCAATGTTCGACGAACTGTTGAAGGATATCAGTTTCCGGTACATTCGATCCAAGGTTCATGCTGGCGAAATGGTCGGAACGATGGCAGCCCAATCGGTCGGTGAGCCGACGACACAGCTTACCCTGAACACCTTCCACTCGGCCGGTACGTCGGCTGCGAATGCCACTGGAGGTGTGCCGCGTATTATGGAGCTTCTCGCAGCATCTCCGAATCCCAAGACGCCAATTGATACCGTGTACCTTGACCCGAGCATTGCGGGATCACAGGATGCGGCGATCGCAAAGAAACGCGAGATCCAAAAGACGACTCTGCGAGATATCACAAAGTCGGTGCGCATTTATTACGATCCCAATCCTCTGTCAGAGAACACGGCAGTTCAGGAAGATCGCGATATTCTGCAGTCGTACCAGAAGTTCTCGGTGACCAATGGACAGCTGTGTACATCTCCTTGGATCGTTCGATTGGAGTTTGACGATATGGAGATGGTTTCGCGCAATGTGATTGATATGACGATGATTGCTGCCAAGATCCAGAATAACCGTGTGCTCAAGGTATTTGAGTGCATTCACTCGGACACGAATGCTCCCGGGAAGCTGGTGATGCGTATCGTGTTTGCGGCGGATATGGTCAAGAACGTTCTGGCTCTGCGGTTCATTGAAGATAAGTTGCTGGATACGGTACTCAAAGGCATTGATGGAGTTGGGCGAGTATACCCTCGCGAAGTCAAGGATCAGCTGACGTACGACGAGAAGACTGGAGGGTATGTATCGGCATCCCAGTGGGTGCTGGACATTGAAGGCAGGAATCTGCTGGATTTGTCAACGGTTCCTAACATTGATCCTCTGCGCTCGTTCTCGAACGATATTCACGAGATCAAGGATGTGTTTGGAATTGAAGCGGCACGTATCGCACTACTTCGTGAGTTCAATACCGCATTCGCCGGCTCATCGATCAATTACCATCACCTGATTACGCTCGTGGACGCAATGACGTACCCTGGCTTCTTCCTGAAAGCCGATCGTGCGGGAATGTCGAAGAACACGGAGAATGGTGTACTGGCCAAGTCGTCATTCGAGGAGACGGCCAAGCACCTATTCAATGCCGCTCTCACGGGTGAGAACGATAATATGCGTGGCGTATCTGCCAACATCATGTTCGGACAGAAGCCGCCATGTGGAACTGGGTTTGTTGATATCCTGATTGACGAGACCAAGTTGCCGGAAGGGACTGAAGAGGATCATGCGATCTTCGAGGAGGAACGCAGGACGGTGCACGAGATTCTTGAGAAAGAGTCGGAGAAGGAGAGTTCAATCAGTATGTCTGACCTGAACATGTTCTAAATGAACTTTAAATAAAAACTAAAATTTAGGATTGAACAATCCTATTTTTTAGTTTACGTATACGTCAGCATGAAATGAAAATGGAACCGAAATATGACTCTGTAGTTACAGCCGTCATATCTGCTTTTAAAAGCCGCGCAGAGTTTGGATTTAAGAAGTACGGAACCAATTTGGATCGTAAGGATTTGAAGCCTTTAGATTGGATTCAACATACTCAGGAAGAACTCATGGACGCTATTCTGTATTTGGAGAAGATGAAGCAGGAGTTTAGTTGCTGTACGCCAGACCGCCCATGCCCGACATGATGCGGAGAATGTTGTAATTCACGGCATAGACGCGCACATCCCACGTCGCATCCAGATCGGGGTTGATGGTAACATTGCCAGCCATGTTCAGTACGATCGTGGCTGTATCAATGCGCGAGAAGTTGCACGTTCCAGACGGCTGGTGCTCCTCCGGGCGGAGTGCGAACGAGTAGCAGTAGATGCCTGGCTGGTGAACAGGTAAGCTTGTAGCAGTCTGGACGGTTGCGCCATAACCAGTGTGGTGCTGGAACGTCTGGACAGAGTTGAAATAGTCGCCGTAGCGCTTGTCCATGCGGTCCTGTCCGTTGATCTGTAGGTGCTGCTCGTACACGGCATCCTGATCGTATGTGAACGGCTGGAGACGCGTATTGCCAAACCCCTTGGAGATCGAGCAGTTGGTGTAGGATGTAGGCTGTACAACCCATACCAGCTCCTTGACGGGGTGGTTGAACGTCAGGTCAATACGGTTATTGTACGATGAAATACCCTTGTCCTCATTAAACTGCGTCTGCTCAATGAGGTACTCGTGCGAGTTCTGCGCCATGCGGCGGCGCTCCTCGGTATCGAGGTAGATGTAGTCAATATACACGGCCGCCTGAACAGGCTGCTTCAGCGTCTTGGTACCTGTTACGAAATTTCCGGCAATGAACTGGGCATCGTTCCACTCGATATTGATCTTGACCTCGTGGTACTGCAGGGCAATGAGCGGGAGAGCCGCACCGGGGTTGCGAGTGTAGAAGAAGTTGAGGGGGATGTACAGGACATTCGGGAGAGCAGGGTGACCAGAGTTGCCGCTACCGCTGATGCAGGCAGACGTGTCGGTGAACGCAACCGTCGTCGCCTTAGATCCAAACGCCGCAGTCGTTACAGCACCTCCAGACGTGGCTGCGACGAAGACATTGTCACTGTACGCCTGGGTAATCGAAGACGTAGACGGTCCAGCACCGACCATGTTCCACAGCTTCTTGGACGTCGTCAGGTCGCTTGACAGAGAGTCCCACAGGTACAGCCACTCACCATATAGACGATCAATCAGCTGTCCGCCAATATCCAGCTCAACATACTTGAGGAGATTGTAACCTAGACGTCCCTGATCGTTATTGAAGGTTCCAACAGGCATAACAACCTCGAGGTACGTGGAATACAAGAGATCGGCATGGCGACCGATGAGCGCCGAGTGCTTGGCTCCCCACGCAGCCTGGCCAGTGAGGTTAATGCGGAACGGCTCCATCGCGAAGTTCGTGTGGCGCTTAAACAGACCCTTCCAGAAGTTAATCTGGGGATTGCCGGAAAGGTATGCGTCCTGTGCGCCGTAGGCTACGAGCTGAAGTAATCCACCGCCCATTATGTATTTATATGTTCCTTATACTCTTTTTTCTTGAAAACGTCTACTTGCGATGGCGGGAGCGGCGAGTGCGGCGCGTACGACGTCCGCCGTCTGTCGGCTTAACAAGACCATACTCGTCCTTGAGCGGGACAGTCACTGGAACAGATGGTTCCACATCTGGAGGCGTTATGCGTTCGTTCGCACCACCTCGGGCTTTGTAGGTCTTTTTGGCAGCTTTCAGAACTGCGCCAAAAGGCTTACCTTTGTTTTTCTTGAGTTTGAGAGTTTTACGAACATGTGATAACCACTTGTTCGCCATTTATTCTATATAGAGTTTACTTGCGGGAGCGGCGAGTCTTGCGCGCAGTCTTGCGAGAGCGGCGGCGGCGGCCCGCGGCGGGCGCAGGCGTCATCTCCTCAGAGGAAGAGACAGACTCATCTACAGCCTCATCAGCACCACCCTTCTTGCCGTAGGACTTCTTCGCCAGCTTCAGGACCTGGCCGAACTTCATGCCCTTGTGGGCCTTCATCGTCTTCTTGACGTGCGCGAGCCACTTGTTTGCCATTTTTTATTTTAACGCAAGATTTTATTGAGTTAGACAGATCGTCTTTTAGACGGTGATATTGTAAATTGGCGATTTATGCTGCCTCGGCTGGAACGAAACGGATGGATCTGGGAGTACTGGCTGCCTGTACTGCTTGGGCTTGAGTGCACGTAGAGCTTCCGGTTTAAGAACCGTACTATGTTCCTGAAAGTCCCCAATATAGACTTCCATCGCACTATCGACCGACCCATAATTCATTAAGTTCCATTGGCATCCGTATGTCAGCAAGATCTGGGGATTCTTGTTGATCAAATCTCCCTCGATATCGGGCACGACCATCGTGATATTGTTTCGGTTATGCTCGATCAGTTCATTGCTGTCATTCGTCTGGGCCGCTTGGGTATATGTCAATCGACGCAAATTTGATGTGCCCCAAGACATATTCACTAACTCGTCCATCAATGTACCTTTTACTTCCGTTCCGGACACAATGATTAGCTTGGACTGTAACTTGCATATCGGCTCAATCGCCAAATTCTTACGCTGGAATCCGTACGATACATCGAGCAAATACTGGTGGCACGTTGTTTTCAACGCTTCCGCACATGCGTTCATCACATTATTGTTCGTAGTATGGAACACTAAACTCAACACAAACGGATCCGTGGCAACCGGGCATGAAACAGTATTGAACATGTTGTTCGCAATACCTACACAGCAAGCACCAAATGATACGGTGTTGTAAGCGTAATCTGTACCTAGTTTCTGGTTCTTCAATCCTACCACCGGCGCTCCCGATCCGTCGTCATAGATATCCAGTTCTACGACACGAGGACCAGCTTTTGCCAATAAAGGAATCACGCCGTCGCTAATGTAATCATAAATCTTCGACCCCGGAAATAGAGAGTATGCTGATGATGCCAAGTAGTAATCACATAACCTGTACGCTGGAGTCACCGGGCATCCCAGAGGAGCCAAAGCCATGACTGAATTGTAAGCGTTGAATGTAGGTTCGGCTTTTGCCTGCGCTTGCACGTCCGACGGCGTTATGATAAGGTATATCACAAATGCAATAAGCAAAAGTAGTATCACCGGAACTACAAGTATCAGTGCGAACCCGTAAGAGTTGTCCATTATTATTTAGGTGCAGTAATAAACGCCATAGTCACAGCGTAAATAATGAGCCCCACAAAAAACACTTTTACTCCAACCATAAACCATTTAACCCAGTTTTCTTCCATTTATACTTTAAACAGCAAACCGCGAAAACCTCTTACAACTTTATCTGGAATACGATCTTCCATAGTAGCACCTGTAAGACAACATAAATGAAAATACAAGCAGTACATTCCACACTCCGAATTTTCGTACTGGTGTCGAGTTTTATTGTATGTCAATCTCATAGCTTTGCCATGAACGTTTGTAGAATCCCATGTTTGTGACCATCGTTTCATTAATGTGACAACTTCTTTCTCTGGTTTTTCGCCATACGAATCAAAGTACGTGATACGAGGATACTCAAGTTCTGGACGAATGTCACAAAACAGGGCAATCCAGTGTTCGCCTGGACCAGTACTCTTGTCAGTATTAAACACAATACCTATCTGGCGATATCCTTTATTGTAGAGTCCTTTGATATCCAACGAGCACAATGAACTGACTAAACAAGTTCCTAAACTTGACTTCTTATCAAAATCAATAGGTACTGATCCAACATAATAATATTCAGTAAACACTTTTGAGTACTGTTTTTCGATTGCGTCAATGTCGGTAGACGATAACCATTCTTCTGGGTTTGATCGCCAAGACCCAGGAGCTTTTGGTTTGGACATCAACGAAAGAATAATACATTCAGTTGAATGATCACATTTTTCCTGCAACCGTTTCTGAATTGATTTCCATACAACCGCTGGTTCTCCAGCACGAATAGGTTTAGTATCTCGGTGTTCTTTGTTGAAACCCTTACGCAGGTTTTCTACTTCGCGTGCATCGAAGTACATTGTATTGAAAACGGATAATCTTCTAACGAGAATAAGTCAAATAAAATGAATGACCTTAAAAGCTGTATTAAGCAGTACCGTGAGATCGATGACGAGATTCGTGATCTGAATAAGCAAGTCTATGAAAAGCGCGATGCTCGTAAGATCGTAGAGATGGAGATCGCAGATATCATCAAGGATCCCAAGTTCAATGAGATCAAGAAGATCAAGCTTGAAGAGGACGGATCCACAATCTCGTTCAAGCGTCCCAATGAGTGGACGAAGCCTTGGTCTCTATCTCAAAAGGATCTCAAGGATCTTGTAACCCAATACTTTGCCACATCTGGAAACATCAGTGCAGACGGAATGGTGAAGTACATTGTTGACACGAAGAAGCAGACTCTTGTTGCGAATGAGTTCAGCTTTACCCGAACGGTCCCAGGAGAGAGGGATGATTAAATAGCGTTCGATGTTCATCAACCTGAAAAGGTTTTTTCTTGAAAACGGACTTCAACGTATAAAGGTATACATAGTAAACCCAGATATGCAAGTTCAGTACAATCCATTCAACTCAAAAAATCGCTTGTTTACCAAACCGGATATTCAAGCGATTCTTTCGAAGCACGGATGCGAGTTTGTAGTGACAAACACTGAACTGTTCCAGAAAGCGATGGTTCATTCGTCGTACGTCAAGAAGACGGAGTACACGTCTCCAACAGGCGAACCTGCTCAACTAGCAGATAAGCCCAGGGAATGTCTTGGTCTATTTGATGAGTCATATGAACGACTAGAACATTTAGGAGATTCAATTCTGGGTGCGTGTGTATCTACGTATCTCATGAAACGGTTCCCTGAAGAGAACGAAGGATTCATGACTGATCTGAAGAAGGAAATTGTATGCAACGAAATGCTGGGAGTATTGAGTCAGAAAATTGGTTTGGATAAGTTCTACATTATTTCAAGACATAATGAAGATGTATGTTCGGGCAGGGCAAACTTCAAGAAACTAGGAGATATCCTAGAAGCATTTCTTGGAGCTTTGTGGACCGATTCCGGTAACGATTTCAAGATCATGTACTCGTTCGTAATCTGTTTGGTAGAATCCTATATTGACATCCCCAAGATCTTGATGAACAATCGGAATTTCAAGGAACAACTGCAGAAGCTATACCAGGCCAAGTTTCATCATACTCCGGGATACGCTGTGATTTCTGCGGCGACAAATATGTACACGATGGCAGCCGTAGACGAACGGGGAAATCATCTCGGTATTGGAACTGCTCCAACAAAGAAGCAGGCCGAACAATTGGCGGCAAAAGAAGCTATCTTACGGCTTTCGGGGAACTCGGCGAACAAGTAGTTCGCGCTGGGTGCCAATAGGAGGTGTATCATCGCCTTCCGGAGCTCCCTCAATAGACCGCAGAGCGTCAGCTACCCTCTGGGGTTGGTCGGCAAACTGAATAAGTAGCTGGGTCCGAATCTGTTCTCGGCGAAGAGGAGGACGAGATGTACGCACAGACCGGGACAGGCTTCCCTGACCTTCAAGCTTGAAATCGTCAACAGAGTTGTCACGCATAAACTTCAAAATGTGCTCGGAAGTCTGGGTCTTTTTATCTCGGATCTGCTTGATCTGGGCACGGAGTGATCGTTCCTGATCATCAAGTGTTACCCATTCCTTCAGGACCGTTCGCACTTGCTCCGTCGCGTCTTCGGACATTTGTGTGTACTATGTCTCCTCGTTGAAAATCGCTTACTGTTACCTCCCTTACTCGGCGCAGTAACAGGAGCTGGGGTTTGAGCTGAAATAGGTACTCTTACTGCATCTCTGGCTGTTTGGCTAATACTTGCGGCCGACGGCATTTTAAAGTTGGATGCAGCTGCCATACCACTCACAGTATTTTTGGCGTTTTCAACTGCTCCCATCAAGCTACCATACGCATGTGAAATAGACTGGGAAATCCGGTCCGAGCGGTTATAGAACTTTGTTCCAATTGTTTCTACAGCTTTCATTCCCCGCATCAGTGCCGGTCCAATCACAGGAACCATGCCAGATGTAGCTTCCACGGCTGATCCGAAATCTTTACGTGACATAGCAATCACCGCTGCTAACCACAGGAACCACATAGAAAACAACCATCCGAGGAAGATTCCTACCAAACCTGCCATCGGAAGGGGGATGAGACCAACAAGGGCTGGCGTGAATGTTTGAATGCTAGATGCAATCACTGGGAGGGTAGCGGCTGTCACATCGAGAGATGCGCCAATAAGGTCTCCAAACAGAGGAGTTTTTTCGACTGTATCCAAGATGAATACGAAAGGAATGATCATGCGAATAAATAGTTGGACGGATTTTACAGCTCCCTGCACTGCAGCATTTGGAGGTGCAGGCTGCGTAATCCCGGCAGCCATATCGACGAGATCTGATCCCAACTTATTCACAATATTTTCAACTTGCTCACCTCCCGTCTGATGCTTCTTGATCTGTCGGAATATAGATGCAGCCTGTTCCGACGTAAAAAGAGGCTGACCATCGTTCGTGAACGACCGACGAATATCCTCGGGAGACTTGTACTTTCCTTTGTACAGAGCTTCGTATGCACTCAACATACGATCGACGTTGTCTGCGTCTGCCGCACCAATATGGCGTTTAACTATTTTCCCGAAGGATGTAGTTGGGTGCTTATCACGAAGCTCCCAACGAACCATTAATTATTACTCACAAATTTACAATGGATGACAACTTGGGTGTTGTCTCATGGAATTCTCAATTAGAAAGGATTATAGCAGAAGAGGGTGAGCGATCGTTGTGCTTTTCATGGTTACATGATCGGTCGGAAAAACGGTACTCGCATTTTAGCACGTACATTACCTTACCGTCTATCGTAATGGCTACACT
>Ga0114958_10004107_pt1 | contig 10202 bp, 10 predicted proteins | sample C_130208_EF_Meta_FD_89577 | JGI IMG/M metagenome (GOLD analysis project Ga0114958, IMG submission 89577) | Freshwater microbial communities from Lake Croche, Canada to study carbon cycling - C_130208_EF_MetaG | ecosystem: Environmental > Aquatic > Freshwater > Lake | place: Lake Croche, Canada... | reverse complement strand
CATGGAGTGCAGGACGTAGTGGATGGCAGGAAGCGTGCACTCCAGCCCAAGGGCCTCCCTGAGTTCCTTGAGCGTCAGATCCGGCTTGGACCCAAGTAGCTTGCTCATCTGCTTGCGGTGGCTCTCAACAATGATCGGCTTGCGTCCGCAACGGTGATGAAGAGAACCTATCTCCCCAGTATGGCGTCTCTGTTGGATCAGCTTCTTCACCATGCCCAGGGAGACCCGGAAGCGCTTGGCAATCTCATCCCGTGTCGCCTCATCCTTGTCATAGCTATCAAGTATCCGTTCTCGGAGATCCAAAGAGAGTGTTTTCATCCACCACCTCTATCACCTCACATCACAAACGGCTACACTATTATTCAAAATGCTCTAGCGTATCATTCTGGGGTAGCCTTTATCGCAGATCCTTCCCTTGGCAGGATCATCCCGCCATCCCGAGTCTTGGTTTTCTTTAGCCGTTATAAACGTAAGTAACTCTTCCAGTTATCCCGCAAAAGAGGTGCCAGGGAATGGTATCCGCGTTTGCGGCGACTTCGGTGGCGGTGATTTCTGCGTTGCCTTGTTTACCCACTAGAACGGCCTCGTCACCGACTTTGATCCCTTTGAGGGCTGAGACATCGACCATGATCTGGTCCATGGTGACACGCCCGAGGACGGGGCAGCGTTTGCCTTTGATAAGGACGGCGGCGTTTTTGCCCGAGAGATGTCTGGGATAACCATCCGCATAGCCGACCGGCAATACAGCGACCTTCATGGCCCTTGGTGTCCTGTAGGTGCTGCCGTAGCTGATTCCGTGCCCCTTGGGAAGATCATGGATAAAAGTCACAGAGGCTTTCCAGCTAAGGGCTGGCTTGAGCAGCTTTTGAAATTGGGGAACTGGAGAGACCCCGTAAAGAGCCAGTCCGACGCGCACCAGATCCTGGGCATGCTCAGGGAAGAGCATACTACCTGCGGAATTCAAAACATGGATTGGTACTTCGGGGGTGAACTCCCTGAGATATGAGAGGAGATTATCAAATTCCTTGAGCTGTTTTTGGGTAAGTTTCCGATTGCTGTCGGCCGAGGGGAGATGGGTCGAGATGCTGTGCAGTGATAGCGTCAGTTTCCGAATCTCACTCAGGATCGCAAAGGCCTGGTCGGGTTGGGCTCCGAGGCGCCCCATGCCGGTATCGATCTTGAAATGGATGAGAGCCTTCTTCTTGGCCGAAGCAGCATAGAGAACTGCCTCTTCCAAAGAGGAGATGGTGGGGATGAATCCGTGACGGCCGATCTCGGGATACTCCATAGGAAGGGCGGCGCTCAGGAGCAGAATAGGCTTCTTCTTCTCCGTGTCGCGAAGCTGGATGGCCTCTCCGAGTGAAGCTACGGCAAACACCTCGATGCCGGAGCTGAAGGTGGCGGCCACTTCGTTCAGGCCATGCCCGTAGCCGTTGGCCTTCACAACGGCCATGATCCCGGCTTTCCCGGCCATCTTCTGGACGGCTTTGAGATTATGCTTGAGAGCCGCATGATCGACCTCGACCCAGGTGCGCATTGGAAGGGACATCTTAAGAGTATGTCACAGGGATGGAGGGGAGTGGAATCAGAGTTTCACAGGAACTAGAGGAACCGGATCCATGATTCATAGGGATGAATGGGATAAAAGGGATGAACCAAGCAGCTGGGAAGCTGCGCGGTAGACTACCGAAGGTAGCCCTGAAAGGGCGGCACGGATTGCCGGGGGCAATTGCCGTCAATGGGATTAAGGAGATATCAAAAAATACTGAATGATCCTGGCTTCCATCCCTTTTATCCCCTTTATCCCTGTGAGGCATGTCGGTTATCTTCACTCCATGAAAATCATTGTCACAGGAGGGGCCGGCTTCATCGGATCCCATGTGGTCCGCAGCCTCCTAGGGGAAGGAAATGAGGTGACGATCATCGATGATTTCAATGATTTCTACGATCCAGCGATCAAGCAGGCCAATGTCGCCTTTTTTCCCTCGTTCTCCTCTCCCGTGGAAGTCGCCGAGATCGATCTGCGGGACTGGGAAAGCGTCAGGGGCATCTTTGAAAAAGTTCGTCCCGATGCCGTGATCCATCTGGCGGCCCGCGCGGGTGTCCGGCCCTCAATCGCCGATCCGAAACTCTACATCGACACGAACATCACCGGCACCTTCCATGTGCTGGAGGCAGCGCGTCTCTCCGGTTGCCACAAGATCATCTTTGCCTCCAGTTCTTCGGTCTACGGTCTTGGAAAGATCGTGCCCTTCAGGGAGGACCTGCCGATCCTTCAAACACTCTCACCCTATGCGGCTACCAAGATCGCGGGGGAACAGCTTTGCGGCAACTATGTGAATCTTCACGGGATGAGAATTGCCTGTCTCAGATTTTTCACGGTTTACGGCCCGGGCCAGCGCCCTGATCTGGCGATCCACAGCTTCACCGATGCGATCGAGAATGGCCGTTCCATCCAGCAGTTCGGGGATGGTTCCACGCGCCGCGACTACACCTACATCGACGACATCGTCCAGGGGGTGCTCGGAGCTCTTTCCTATGTAGATGGGGAGGGGCCGCTTTTCGAAATCTTCAATCTCGGGGAAAACGAGACGACGACTCTTACGAAGCTCATCGCTTCCATTGAGAAGGCCCTCGGCAAGAAGGCCATCATCGAGCGCCTGCCCGAGCAGAAAGGGGACATGCCCCTGACCGCTGCCGACATCACCAAGGCGCGGACCTTGCTTGGCTATGCGCCGCACACGCCGATCCGGGAGGGGATTCCCAAGTTCGTGGCCTGGTACCGCGAACTCCACGCCACGGATAAAGCAAAGAACTTCGGAGCCTGATTATGGAATCGCTCGAACCCGTTGTGTTGCTGGGTGAGCTGATCAGGATCCAGAGCGTGAACCCCGAGGGGGATCCCGGAGTGAGTGATCCGGGAGAGGCGAGGATCGCCGTCTCCCTTGAGAAGCTGCTCCTGGATCTCGGTGCGAAGGTCAGCCTGCGGGAGGTTCTACCGGGGCGTCCCAATGTGGTGGCGCGTTTCCCTAGTGATCCAAGTGATGGCAAGAACAAGCCGCGTCTCTTGCTGGCGCCGCACATGGATACGGTCAGCATCGTCGGAATGACGATCAATCCCTTCAGCGGCGAAGTCCGTGACGAAAAAGTCTGGGGGCGCGGGGCCAGCGACACCAAGGGACCGATGGCAGCCATGCTCTCTGCCCTATCCCGAGTCCGAGCAGAAATTCCAAAACTAAGCCATGAGATCTGGTTTGCAGGTCTGGTCGGAGAGGAGTCAGGACAGCATGGAGCGAAGGCCCTAGCGAGTGAGGAGCAGTTTGATTTTGTGATCGCAGGGGAGCCGACCGACCTGAAGACGGTCCATGCCCACAAGGGATCTCTCTGGGTCACCCTCACGGCTCATGGGAAGGCTATCCATGCCTCAACACCCGAGCTGGGTGAGAATGCGATTTACAAGATGACTTCGGCTGTCGAGCGAATCAGAGAACTGGTCATTCCCGAGCTCTCCAAAGCCGAGCATCCGCTCCTGGGACGCTCCACGCTAAGCGTCGGGACTATCCGCGGGGGATCCAAGACGAACATTGTGCCTGATTATTGCGAGGCGACCCTCGACATCCGGATCATCCCCGGAACCGATCCACTCCAAATCATCAATCTGATCGAGAAGGTCGCTTATGGGGTTCAGGTGAATCACCAGGGATCCACGCCGCTTTTTACTGATCCTGCGCATCCTCTGATCCTGAAACTTTCCTCGCTGGGAGCAACGCCAACAGGTGCTCCCTGGTTCTGTGATGCAGCAGTCTTCGCTGCCAAGGGAATCCCCGCCGTGGCGCTCGGACCAGGCTCCATTGCCCAAGCACATACGGCGGATGAATTCATCTCCATTGCCGATCTAGAAGACGGCGCAGACTTTTTCGAGTCCTATCTTCGTTCTTTGTCAAGTGGAAGCAGGGGTACCAAAACGGATTGATTTTCTAAACTTCCCAAAGCTTTACACTCTTAAGCTAGATCCAAGCATCTCTGTTCCCGGGCGCTGATACTTGAAGCAGCCTAGAGGTGATTCGGAGGGGAAGTCCTTACCAAGGGCGATCGCCTTAAACTGGATGCCCATGGATCCGGGGTTGAGAAGTGTTTGCAGGACAGCAAGATCGCGTTTCGCCGCGTCACTCCGATCAGTGAAGTCTCCGAGTGAACGAAGCCACGGTTCTGCCGATCCCACGAGAAAGTGGTGCTGATCGCTGTAGCCGAGAATTTCAAAACCGACCTCACGTGACGATCGCGCAAGTGCCGTGAAATCGACCTGGGCTGTGATATCGCGAAGTCCCGGTTCTCCCAGGGGGTCGTTGAAGCGTTCGTGTTTTTGGAAGGCAAGCAGAGTGCCATCGGCGCGGTGAAGTGCGTAGCGGTCCTCTCCCGCCTGCCCATAGTCGACGGTCAGGATGACGCCGCGTTCGAGCTTGGTATGCAGGGTGGAGAGCCATGGTTGAATGCCCCGGTTGATCTCCACACGGAAGCCCTTGGTAAGATGAGTCGGCAGGTTGGTTGCCGCTGTCTGGAGTTCAGGATTCTGGATTGGTCGCGTGCTCCATGTCAGGATTCCATCTCTGTTCGCCACGCACTCCTCATCCCATGAGGTTCCATTCCAGCGCAGGGAATCCACCGGGAAGGCATCTAACAACTCGTTGGAGAGATGGATGCCAGTGAAGGTCGGCAACTCTTCCAATGATGAAACCCAGGTGACGTTTGAAAATCCCTTCAGTTTTTGTTTCTGGCGATCCCGATTCAAGGAAAAGGGCTCCACGAGCATGAAGCGAACAGTCTGACTGAAATCCTCTGGCATTGAGAATATAGCGTCGAGGATATCGGCTGCCATGCTTCCGTCATTGGCTCCCTGCTCGACGATCGTGAACTCAGAGGGTTTTCCTAGTTGCTGCCAGACATCGCGACAGACCGAGGCAAGAAGACGGCCGTAGATGCTACCGATGCTGACGCTTGTGAAGAAGTCCCCTTCTTTTCCGACCGCAGCCTGACCGGAAGCATAGTATCCGTGCTCTGGGTGATAGAGTGCCATCTCCATGAACCGGCGGAACGGGATGGCGCCGCCGACTTCGGCAATCCCCTTGAGTATCTTTTGATGAAGATCTGTCGGTGCCATGTTTCCCTTCTGACCTAACAGCCTAAAAGTCTTCAGTCTAACAACCTAGCAAGTCACTGCCCGCGCGTGATCTCGCGGGCGTAGATATTAATTTGGCCGTCATCCCCGCGTTTCACGGAGATGATTTGGAAAGGTCGGAGGCTGTCCCTGGAAATCACATTCCCCTCAGTCGGAGGAGTCGCGCTTGGAGGGAAATCCACGATCACACGGACTTTCGCATTAGGCCCCAGGGGCACGCCCGCGATCGCCCCCTGCGGCCGGAGTACTGCGCGTCCATTCCCCGAAGCCGTGACGGCAAAGTGCCCCTTGAGGTAATGACGTTCCCCGCCGATACCTCGGGAGGCGATATCTTGTGCATCCGAGGATTCCACGAGTCGGCCACGTGGCATTCTGCCGGGCTCGAAGACGGGCCATATTTCTGAAGGAGTGACGGCAAAGAGTTGGTTGGTCACTGTCATGGTGGCTGCGTTTGTCAGAAGTGGCCCCGTTGGTGTGGGGCTCGGTTTAGGCAATGCTTTGGGTGTTGGAGTGGCGATGGAAATTGGGATCGGGATTGACGGCGGAGTTGCGGCCGGTAACGGTGTTCCCACGGGTATGGCCTTGGGTACAGCTACCGCGGAGTTGGCTCCGATCGGAGTGCTCACGGGAATGGCTGGCAAAACCGCCGGTTCATTCACGGGAATGGCGCGTGCGATCGTGGGAGAGGCTTCTTCGACAGTTTCGGACTGCTTGACTGGAATGGCCTTTGCGACCCTGGGCTCGGGAGTGGGTGTCGCCATTTCCTCGGCAATCCGGCTCAGGTGACCCGATAGTTTCTCTCTATTCTTGCCCTCCATCTCTTTGTCACCGGTGATCTTTCCGCTCGAGAGTTTGGCGATATTGGCTGAGGAAATAATTGGCAGTCCCGCTTCCAGATTCAGTTCCTCCGGGGGTTCCAGTGAGAAGCTGGCCTCGCCCTTGGCTGCGCCGTAAGTGCCGTAGAGCAGGGGCATCGTTGTCAGCAGGATTTTATTTTCCGAAAGACGTTCAATATGAACTACAGCGGAGAGATCGAGTGGTTTCTCAAGCTTAATCTGCTGGCCCGTCACCAGAGATCGCTTGAGGCCGGGAAGGTCCTTCTCCTGGGCTGTGAAGGGTTGCTCCAGAAGCACCTCGGGCTGTTCCACCGCCTGGAGTAGGGCTACCAATCCCAGTTTGCAGAATGTCTCATCCGTCAGGGGCAAGATCCCCAGCACGCGATAAGTGCCGACGGCATAGGGAACAAGTTCGCGGACCTGGTGGTAGTTGCGGATGAAATGGCGCAGGAGGTTTGAATTAGCCCTGCGGATTTCCGAGGAGGTCATCGATCCGAATCTCTCGAGGAGCTGACCTGGCTTTAGGAATTCACCCCGTGGCGCCTCCGTGATCTCAAACCTGATGGGAGGCTCGATCTTATGCATCCGGATGAGCAACCGGTAGTTGGCCGCCTTTTCGGGATTGGCGAAGATATAGTAGCTTCCCATCCAGCATAGAAAGACGAATCCCAACAAGAGAAAGATGAAGATGGTCCATCCGAAGAGACCATCCTTCGTTCCGGCTCCCCTGCGGTGCCCTGACCCTCCTTGATATCCGTAATAGCGCTTGCCTGACATGAATCCTTTAAGATGAGCGAGGCTCTCGATGAGTGGCAACCGAAAACAGGGAAATCCCTTCTGAACTTATAGTGATTTTTCTTCCGCTGCGGGTTCGAAGGATGTGCCGCATCCGCAGCTCCTTGAAGCATGGGGGTTGATAACCCGGAAACCCGCGCCCGTGAGTTCGTCGACATAGTCGATGGTACAGCCGTCGAGTTGCCCGCTGCTTTCCGGATCGACGGCCACCACGGCGCCGTCCTGTTCGGTCACTTCGTCACCCGGCATGAGTCCTCCGAGACTCATGGCATATTGCAGGCCGGCGCATCCCCCTTTTTCCACAGCGAGTCGCAGCCCTGGGGAGCCTTTTTCAGAGGCAAGTTCCCTGAGCTGATTTGCCGCCGACTCTGTGATATGGATCATGAAATCAGCTTATACGATTGATTGCATGTCGTCAAAATTCCTTCAAGAATTCGGGAGGTGAAGAGGCAGATTTCATTCCCAAAGGATGACGATTGGGTGAAGAAACGAAGAACTTGTCGGCTCCCCGCTAGATGGAGTGTGTGGGTAACTGGATGTTCGCGGGTTGAGCTGAAGGTTGCGCTCCTCGAGCTTTGCCATGACAAAGTCGCATAGGGAATGGAACCCATGAGCCAGCCTCTTGGCGATTTAACCCGAACTCCGCGGAGTTCGGGTTAAAAGCAGCCCATGGAGGGACGGCACCAATTGGCCCATGGAGGTACGGCTATGTGGCCAAGACCCTCCCATCGTTTACTGACGAACAGCGTGCCGAGGCCGTTGAATCACCTCAAAAAATCCTTGCGGACTCCATGGGTTTCATATACCGAACAAATGAACGGCATATGAACCTGACTGCGAATCTAACCCCACGACAGAGTGAAATCCTCTCTTTCATAAGCGACTGCGTGGAGAAGCGAGGGGGTATTCCCTCGGTGCGTGAGATCATGGCCCGGTTTGGGTTCACCTCTCCGGGCACTGTTGCAAGCCATCTGGATCTCATGGAAAAGAAGGGGGCGATCCGTAGGAAATCCGGACGCTCTCGGAACATCATCCTGCCGGATCGGAAGCCTCGCGCTACTCACGTGGAACTCATGGAAGTCCCACTTTATGGGATGATCCCAGCCGGCGTTCCCGAAGGACAGGAGCAGGAATCGGATCGGTGCATCACGGTAGATCCCGAAACGATCAGGATACCAAGGAAAGCCAAGACCTTCGCCCTAGAGGTGAGGGGGGATTCCATGATCGGGGCTGGGATATTGGACCGCGATGTTGTGATTTTAGAGCATTCCGAACCTCGGAACTGCGACATCGTCGCAGCCCTGATCGATGGCGATGTGACGCTGAAGCGCTACCTAGTGGAGGGGGGCTCTCCCTTCCTTCGTGCCGAGAATCCTCTTTATCCCGATCTAATTCCTGCCCGGGAACTTCTTATCCAGGGAGTCTTTCGTGCGCTGATCCGAACACAACTTCCTCATTAACAAAAGACAACATCACCAACCACCACCATGAAAACCACCACCAAAAAATCAGCGATCCGATCTACCGATGAGCTCTGGCAATGGGCTGCCCTGAAGAGGACATCCTTGCATTCTCCGAAACCCTCGACTGCCCGTGCTCTGACACGGCACTCTTCCCAGATGGCCCAGGGGATCCTGAACCGTCTCTGTGAGATCCTGCGAGTTACAGGGCGGGTGCGACGTTAATATTTAGGGAAAGGACCCCTCGCAAGTCATCCCGCGAAATCTAACAGCATTGGGTGTTTTTTCTTTCCCAGCACAATATCTTGTGGTGAATTGGAAAAAGAACCTCGGTTTTACACAATGCTTTGCCCCAAATGCTTTTCCCAAGAAGATAAAGTCATTGACTCTCGTCTCTCGAAAGATGGCACCAGCATACGCCGTCGCAGGGAGTGCTTAGACTGCGAAGGCCGATTCACCACCTACGAGCAGATCGAGCGGGTTGAACTCCTTGCCGTGAAGCGTGACGGGAGGCGTGAAGCCTTCGACCGGCAGAAACTCCTGTCGAGCTTCATCAAGGCCTGCGAAAAGCGCCCCATCTCTCTTGACATCATGGAGGAATCGATCAATGCGATCATCTCCGATCTCGAGTCTGGGCAGGATCGGGAGATCTCCACAAAGACCATCGGAGCCCGGGTCATGGAGCGTCTGCACGCAGTCGATCCCGTGGCCTATGTGCGCTTCGCCTCGGTCTACCGACGCTTCGAGGATATCGGGGAGTTCATCGAGGAAATCCAGTCGCTTGAGCGCCGTACACCGATCTCCCAGGACCAGAAGGAGCTCTTCAAGAAGATGTCATGATAGCGCTCCTCGATGGCATGCCGCTGGTGACCCTTCCCGACGGAAGAAGCACGATCTTCGACAAGCGCTGGATCACCGCCTCAATCCTGAGCGCCGCGGAAGAAGCGGGCCATCACCGCTGGTGGCTTGCAGAGCATATCGCCGAGAGTGTCTCGGTCTATCTGCATCGTGATTTCAAGGCCACTACGGTGGAGATTCCGAACCTCACCGAGGCCGTCCTCCATGTCTTGGAGTCGCTCGGATTTCACGATGTGGCCAAGCACTTCCGCTTGCCTGATCCTCCGCTCAGTCTCTCTCTGACCGAACTTGCCCGCGAAGCGGGAGAGGGCTACGAACTGGCTTTCTTTGGTCTCCTAGGTGAACGCCTGCAACGCGCCGCAAGTTCACGGTCTGCAAGGTTAGAGATCAACGATCTCTCCGGATGCGTGCGTCTCATGGGCAGGCGCCGCCGTGGCGTGCAGAGACTTCGCGAGGAGATCGTCGGGTTTATTCGCCAGCACGGCCAGGTTGCTGGCCAGTCGCGGCCAGGGGAACCCCTCGAGATCCAGCTGCGCTAGGAAAACATGACTCTCTTCGAGAAGATCGCTGTGCGGGAGATTCCGGCGACCATCATCGCCGAGGGAGAGGATTGGATCGCCTTTCGTGATATCCAGCCGCAGGCACCAGTCCATTTTCTAGTGGTCCCGAAGCGCTGCATTCCCCGCATCAACGAGGCGAATTCAGCCGACACGCCCCTCCTCGGCACACTCCTCTCGGCAGCCACCGCGACGGCAAGACAGGAAGGACTCGATGAGAACGGCTACCGTATCGTCATCAACAACGGCCCCGATGGCGGAGAAAGTGTCCCCCATCTCCATGTCCATGTCCTGGGCGGTCGTCACATGCAGTGGCCCCCGGGTTAGTGTTTGTTGAGTTCTGACTGCGTTGCCCTACGCTAGCAGTATGTCTCATACAGCTTCGCTTGGGCTTCTTTTCATCTCCTTAAACCCAGAATTTGCATTAGGAGCGGCAAAATTGGGTAAAGGGCGGGGCGAGGGAGTCGGTTTTTGAGAAGAGGCCGTCGAGCCAGGGGCGTTTTTTTGGGTGGAGAGAGAT
>Ga0114958_10004106_pt1 | contig 10204 bp, 13 predicted proteins | sample C_130208_EF_Meta_FD_89577 | JGI IMG/M metagenome (GOLD analysis project Ga0114958, IMG submission 89577) | Freshwater microbial communities from Lake Croche, Canada to study carbon cycling - C_130208_EF_MetaG | ecosystem: Environmental > Aquatic > Freshwater > Lake | place: Lake Croche, Canada... | reverse complement strand
TCTTGGCCATAGGCACGACTCCGTCGATTCCAATGTAAACTCCCTTGGCCGGCTTGACGAGCGCCACCACTTTTTGTGTATAGAGGAGAATCTCCTTGACGAGGGCCCGTTCCCAGGCCACCTGTTCTTCCCTAGCAATCGGACAGGGGCGAATGCCAGGCCGTCGCAAACAATGATAAATCAGACAGTTATAGTCCATCCAGAGCCAGTCGACCGGCTTGGAATTGGACCGATTCAAATGCGGATACTGACGAACAAGTGTTCGGTAGTACGAAGGAATCCCCATAGGGTTCTATAGTCGATTCGCTTTAGCCTCCTCGCTATTTTATCGGTATACGAATAGGGATGTCAACAGCAACAGCAGCGACAGCAAGAGATGATCGAGAGTCTAGCGCCTTTCTAGAGGGGGTTAGCGAATGGTTTGGAAGAATACTAGAACCGGCCATTCAAATCGTCAAATTGTTCCCCGACTCGGTCCTCTTTGGCTCCTTCCTCCTCTATGCGATAACACAGAACTTGTCCTATGGCGTGTTTTCCCTGTTCATGTTTGAGACATCCGTCCTTCACCAGTTCGCCAGTTTCACCGTCAAGCAGACCTTTGGAGATTCGTTGCAGTCGAGTTCGTCTAAGGAGGAGGGCTGTGTAGCAGGGTTTCGCAATCCCAGGCTGGCCATGGACCGCCTAAAATCTGCACGCCCCCAATCCCTCAGCCCCTTTGTGTTTTACGTTGGAGCCGTGGTGGTCTACCTGTGCGCCGCCATTGCGCAATTCAAAGAATCCCTGGATGTGATGGGTCCGGATTGGTCGGGTCGCTATTATTTTGTTGTAATCATGACTCCTATTTTGGCGGCAGCTATGATCATCCTGTATGGGTGGTCCGGCTGCTATAGCTGGCAGGGAGCACTTGTCGCCGCTGGGGCAGGCTGCATAGCAGGAGGGGCCCTCTATCTTCTCAACAAGACCCTGTTTGGCGCAGAGGGGATGAACTTTTTGGGCCTTCCCTACCTCGTCGACAAGGCCACGATAGGCGAGCCTATTTACATCTGTTCGGCGACCGCCATCACGCCACCTAACCAATGAGTTACCAACCAGGTTGGTAACTAACCAATGAGTTACCAACCAAGTTGGTAACTAACCAATAAGTTACCAACCAAGTTGGTAACTAACCAATAAGTTACCAACCAAGTTGGTAACTAACCAATAAGTTACCAACCAAGTTGGTAACTAACCAATGAGTTACCAACCAAGTTGGTAACTAACTAACCAACCAGTCAACACCCAGATTTTCCTACACACCTATAGGTTGAATGCAAGACTCCCTCTTGGCTATCGTAGATGATTTCAAAGTCTTTGCCATGTCGGGCATCCAGACACTGCCCCTATCACTGGCCGGCACCCTTTTAGTTCTTGGATTCGGAACGGCGAATTACCCTATGCTTTTTTTCCTGGTTGGAATGCTCCTTGTGGCACCTGCTTTCCCTTTTTTGATTAACTTTATAGCCGATGATTCATGGTCCGCAAACGGCTGTGGAATTGTTCCAGGCAACACCAAGTACATTATGTCACAATGGGTCGTCATGGCGTATTTCTTCTTGGGCTATATGATGACGAATGCGATTAAACTCTATCAACTGCCGCCAACGGAACCCTCCGACCCAGAAAAGACGAGCCTGCGACAATCTCAGTGTATCATGGGCATTCTAGTAATCGTTGCCTGTATGGTATTGTTTGGGGTGATTCGGTTACTGAGCTGTGGAGATGGAAAAATGATGGCCATGACAGTTGTAACAGCAATATACGGCGCAGTTGCAGGATGGGGGTGGTATTCTCTTCTCAATACGAGTGCGACTGACCGCCTCGCCGACCTGTTTGGAATTGCAAACCGCCTCTTGACTCCCTCAGCGTTTGTGAATGAGCCAGTAGGGTGCGTAGCTGTAGCCTAACTCTCTAGTTCCACTATTAGTTCCTGTAAGGCCCGTACGCATTTCATCATGTCGTCCCGAGTGTACATGCGTTTAAACATGCCCCGACGCAAATGATCCAGAAACACGTCTCGAGCCTTGGTATAGGCAGACCTGTCCATGGATCCGTACAGGGCCCGGGCCTCTTCTAATGTCAGAATGAGTGCCTGGCCGTTCGAGGTCCGCACATGATTGTGAAAGGCCCAGAGCCAGTCCCCTATTTGTTTAAAATCGACCTTGTGTGTGCGCAAATATTCATTATAGTGCTGCTTACAGCGGGGGCACGGCAAACATATACGCAGGGACGCAAGGAGATTGGCCCAGATGCGCATCTCTTCGTCTATTCTGTTTAGGCGAGGCCACTGAACGGGTCGAGGGAGGCCTGTTCGGGCGGCGAGGTAGTGCAGGACGAGCCAAAGGGCTGGCCCCCATTCGTACAAGACGGGCGCCTCGTTCATTATTTTACCCACGCATAGGGGTGTTTAGGCACCCTCAGGCCAAAATTTGATTGATTGACTTTCAACTTCATACCACGCACCCAAATGAGTGATCCACCAGCAACAGCAACAACAGCAACAATAGCAACAATAGCAACAACAGCTAAAGTCCCAAGACTCTTATGGGAGTCCTTTGAGGCCATCCTTCTGGCCGAAGGGAAGCGCTTTGTGAAGGACATTGCGAAAACCCTCCAGGTACCCGAAAAGGAACTCGTCAAGCGCATCTTTCCTACAAAAGATGCGCTTCACATACAACTCCACGACACGCATACGGAAACCCTCGACTGTATGGCCTTTTCAACGTCGGGCTCCGCCGTGGCCCGCCGCTGCCGCCGCCCCGTCCAGCTCGGCTCCGAATTCTGCGTGGCCCATCAGACGCACAGGCCCCTCTACCTCCCCGCAGCCCCGATTCGCAAACTCCAGGACCACCCCGACCGCCCCTCCCTCTGGGTCCAGGCCGACGGCACCGTGATTGACGAACACGGCGTCTCGCAGGGCACCTATTCCGAGGAGACGGGCAAGTTGCTCCTCTTCCAACAGCATCAGTAGGAGGCCTAAACCCCTATTCGTTTTTTATGAAAGGGCCTAATGCGAAAAAAGCTCACGGCTGTCCCGAAAATTCGGCGAAAAAATAGAAATCGCACCTATACCAATACTATAGCGACTCCAGCCTCGTTTCATATGAATTGGACCCTGCTGGCCCCCCTTCACGCCTTTTCGTCAATCGACATTGCCCTGATTGTAAACGGGCTCCCCAGGTCAATCGAGAAGCGTTGTGAGGCAATTCGCCGGTACAATGTGACCGCCGCCATTCAATCCACGCAGCCTGCTGCCGCCTATATGGCCACCCGACATATGAAGCCGAAATCAGGGCCCTGCTACTTTCAGACGCTCCACGACCGGGTCCAAGAAGGCCTGTTTGTGGAAATGCGGGTTCGGTGGGCCATGCGGCGTCTCCTCCACCGGTTCAGGCTGCGGCGCATCGATAAGACGACGCCCGACTCCCCTATGGACCCTATCACATTCAGCCCCATCGAGACCCCCATTACCGTATACGACATGACCAAGAGGCGCAAATTCGTGTTTGACGCCAAGACTCTCGTCAAGCACGTTACCCACTGTCTGTTTCAGCAGGAACGAATGGTGCCGAACCCTAAAGCACCGTTCAATGTCATTACGAATTGCCCCTTTACCTATGCGCAACTCATGTCCATCACGAATCAGGTCATAGCTCGGGGAATACCTACAGGCTATTTGCTCCCCTATAGGGAATATGGGTTCAATATCAAAGTCTGGGATACGTACATGGCATCGGCCCTGCTCGTGGCGGCCATCAAGGAGGAAATATTCGACCACAATTCCTTCGAGGGCCGAGAGATGCTCGTCGACTTTATGAGTAGTCGCCTTGGAGAATTGCGTATTCTGGTTCTTCCCGAGTTTGAGGATCTTCTGTCGGATGCCATCCAGTGGTTCCCGGGCCACTCGATCGTCCAGACCCTGCGTGCCCTATGTTTACGGTATTACGAGGCCACCATTTTCCATATCAAGGTAAAGCCTCTGCTGCTTCATCAACTTCATGCCTTTTATCTGAATGAATTCCGAATCAGTGAGATTTGGAAAATGACGCAGGAAAAAAGACTTCTGTTGAATGGGTAAGGATGGAGTCAGTGGTGGCAGTGTTTCGAGAAGGGCCGGTTAAAGGCGAGGCGATTGTGACGGCACATAGGGCAGGATGCGTGCTGAAGGCGGTGTTTACGAAGCTGCCGGCGGGAAAACACGGCTTTCATATTCACAAGGCGGGCGATCTGAGGGGGGAGGGCTGCCTGGGGGCGTGTGAGCATTATCATGTGGGGCCGCCTTGCAGGCATGGCCCAGGGCCTACTGGAGGGCCTGGCCCTGGCTCAAAAGAAGAACGCCATACGGGCGACCTCGGCAATGTCGAACAGGGCGGCTCCTATACGTATTTCTTGAAGGGGGTCAAGCCTTCCGACCTGGTGGGGCGCTCCCTCATTGTCCACGAAGACGAGGACGATCTCGGCCTCGGTGACTTTCCCGATAGCGGAACCACGGGCCATTCGGGGAAACGAATAGGGTGTGCGATATTTGGACGGGCCAAGCCTTGTCCTACCAAAACCAGAAAACAAAAACGGAAATAGGGTTCATTGCCTGATTGCAATAAAATAGTAGAGCAACAGGACCGCTAGGGTCAAGAGTAGAACCACGACGAGGGCGGCGCAGAAGCGAAGCTTGCATGCTGTCGATAAACGAGGGACGGTCCGTAAAGGGTGGGACATGGCCTTGAGCGGCGTCCACGTGGTCTGACAGAAGGGACAGGTCCCCCCTCGATTCTTCCAGAAGGGGATACAGGCGTCGTGAAGGGGCAACTGACATCCGCAAGGAAATATGCGGATATGAGTGGCTAATGGATTGTAGCAGACGACACAGCCCATCGGCGTAGTCGTGAGTTCACTGTAAATGGACATGCTCTAGGTAGAGGGCACAAATGCTTTTTTAAGCCTGTCGAGATACGAAAAGGGCACTGGATTTTGTTCAACCTCGACGAGGCTTTTGCCGAGCCCCTTCGCAATCAGTTCCTTCTTGGAGAAGGTGTTCTGGTCGTGGCTGCTCTGGACAATGGTCTTCAGAGGGTCGAGTTGGACCATGGGGGCCTGGAACCCGTTGGTGAAGCTCGACTCTTCTGCGAATCGGGCCTTGGGATTGCATGCACCCCTATAGGTGGAAGTCCAGGCCATACACGAGGCCACGGAATGATTCTTGCCAAAGGACATGAATTGAAACAGGCGATTCGAAGGATAGTCGTACATGAGCATGGGGGAGCAGCCCGCTATTTGTTTCTTGCTGGCGGCCAAGGATTCGACGGCGTGTCGGACCCGTTCGGGGGGGTAGTAGTCATCGTCGTCCAGGACGACCCGAATGTCGCCGAGGGCGGCCTCGTTGGCCCGGTTTCGCAAAAGGCCGATGGGCTCGGAGCCTGGGCCAGGAATATACCGAATAGGGATGGCGTCTAAGGCGAGGCAGAAGGCCTCATCTGCCGAGGGCTTGATGAGGCCTTGGCAGAAGGCCTCATCTGCCGAGGGCTTGATGAGGCCTAAGCAGAAGGCCTCATTCAGGGCGGCCTCTTCTGCGGAGGGCGATCCCTCGACGAGAATCCATTCGAGAATGTGGGGATAGTCCTGGTCCTTAATCAGGTCCTGTAGTATCGAAAGGGAGGCCTGGCGCTTGTATTGGGTAATGGTCAGAATGGAAACAGTCTTCATGGTTGTAATAAAAATAGGGGATTGGCACTGTCAAATTTACCTGGTGCGGTAGGCCTCTAGGCCATGTTGCGCTATGAATTGTATTTGACGCATGGTCCAGCCGTACGAGGCGCCCGAGTGTTCAGCCAACAGGGTCATGTGGGCATGGATAGCGGCATATGTATTAGGATTGCTCATCATGAATCCGCTCTCTCCTGGGTCCTGGGCCATGAGGGCCCAGGCATCTGCGGCCGTGACGGCTTGGTAAGCGTCCTCGACGTATCGCCGGCTGTCTTCATCCACTATAAACGAAAAGGTTGGTGCTAGGAGTCCCATGTCCCTATCAGGGGACGGGGACAATTTCAATTTTTGGGCGACGGGGGTCAAATCGGGCCTCCTGTTTATCGCTTGACTGAAGGGCCAGAATGGACTCAAAGGTGCGACAGTCGTCTGTGGCAGAAGGCAACGAGTCTGGGAACTCGTACAATCCCCAGGCGAACCGGCTTTCGCTGCGGAACCAGATGCGGCTCAGACGGGACCACGAGAATTCAGAAGAGCGCAGAAGGCCGGGGCCGTGGGAGAAGAGTTCTTGCTCCCTTGTCAGGCACTCTTCGGGAAGGTCGTCGGGAAAGTAGGTCGTGTAGAAGGCTTCGATCGCTTCCTCGTCAGAAGAGGGGGGCAGAAGGGCCGACCAGAAGGTGGCCTGCTCGGCCCTCAGAGTGGCCTGCTCGGTAGCCCTCAGAGTGGCCTGCTCGGCCCTCAGAGTGGCCTCGGTAGCCCAGAGAGAGGGGAGCGTCGAGGTCGACTGGGGCAGAAGGCCCCGCCCTCCTCGGCCATATAGGCATTCGACGGGGATTGAATACCGCCGCCGTTCTCGGTAGCGCCCCTTTTGGCTTAGCCACTGGGCCCTCTCTGCAGAAAGGGGAAAGGTCTCGGCTAGTCCAGGGGTAGGGTCGCAACAGGCCAGAAGGATTGCCACGCAGGTCTCGAGGGGACTTAAAGGGGCGGCGGCTCCTTTGACCGAGCCAAGGTCTTTGACCAGGCCTCGTGCCACGAGCCACCAGGCCAGACGAGCCTTTTTCTGAAGAAGGGCAAGGCGGAAGCACTCGTCCGCCGACACAAGACCCGTCCATCCCCTATAGGTGATTCGGTCGGGCTGTTTGCTATTCAAGCAGGAAACGAGGACCCACCAGAGACTATTGTCCTTGGGTACACGGCACAGGGCTTGGGCGGCGTCCACGAGGGCCCCCTTTTTGTAATAGAGGGCGGCCCATTCGGGAAAGGTCACGAGGGCCTGCCAGCGCCACGTGTCCAGAAGAGTGGCCCACGCAGCCTCTTCGAGGCCCGTGTCGGTCAATTCGTCGCACCAAAAGGTGGATTCGAGGGCTCTCCCTCTCAGAATGGCATAGGCGAGGGCCGCCCGGACCTCTGTGTCATCATAGAGGTGTCGTGTGAGCATTGGTTGCTTGACTCACGGTTCTTTTTATACTCAATTTTACATCAGTCTAAACCCCCGCCCTGTATAAACCGGAAATGGAGCACGTTCCGCACGCAAGCCTGATTGAGGACCGCCTCTGGATAGGCGATTATCATTCGTCGCAGGACGAGACCTTTCTGAGGAGCCAGCACATTGATGTGGTGTTTAATTGTACCAAGGACCTGCCCTTTAAAAATATAGCGCCGACTCAGTACAGGGTTCCGCTGGACGACAATTTGGAGGAGCAGGAAATCTACAATGCGGGGCTCTGGGCAGGAGAGATTGCCTATCTCATGACAAAAGAATATATGGCAGGGAAGCGGATACTAGTCCATTGTATGGCGGGGCGACAGAGGTCGGCCATGTCGGTGGCGGTGTTTTTGATTTTATACAAGGGATTTAGGGCAGACCAGGCCATTCAGTACATTCGGTCCAAGAGGTCGATTGCCTTTTTTCCGAGTCCGAATTTCAAAAAGTCTATTCAGGCGTTTGAGAAGCAGTATCAGGAGGAGATTGTGCCAAAGCTGTAGCTTCTGCTACAGACGCTTTAGCAAAGTGACGGATACGGGCTAGGCGTATTTCTTCTGCTGTGGGGACTACAGAAGGAGGAGCAGAAGGAACAGGGGCTACAGAAGCCTCTGCTTCTACAGAAGCCTCTGCTTCTACAGAAGCCTCCACTTCTGTAGAAGCAGGCAGAGACTCGTCCAGAATATCGAGAATCACCTCCCCTCCTAGTCGGCACCGAGGCGCCGGCTCGAGAGCCACGACTGTAGCGACAAATTCATCGAGTGTCAGAACAGTTCCTTCTTCCATGCTGTGAAACATGTCCAGGTGCGTCTCGAGAAGTTGGCGAATATCAATTTCTGTGGGTCCCAGGTCCAACCGCACAGTGAGGTGCGTGGCCATTGGCAGCTCCTCCAAACAGGGATACACGCTCACCTCGGCCTCCGTGTCGGGCGAAAGGCCCAGTTGGGCCAGAATCCAGTTGGGGGCAAATACGAAATTCTCCTCATTGTCGCACCCGATACAGACAATGCGATTGAGGCCCGTGTTACTACACGACAAGTGTGCGAGCATGGGTTGGCCTGATGGAAACAGGTCAATCCATTCTCTCAAGAGGGCCCGAGGTAGAATGACCTCGTCCCCTTCTTCCTTTACGGAACCTGGATTGGATGAAAAGACGAGGGGGCGGATAGGGTGGATGGATTCAGACATGTATTGTTGCTGTTATTGCTGCTGTTGCTGTTGCTGCGGCAACCACCACCTTCAAATTTAGGCACCCCCTACCGTTAAGAATATAATTAAGCCCCCTCCTACGGAGGGGGATAATTAGAATCTTAACACTAGTGCTTAGTATAAATTTACGCTCCCGACATGTTGTCGGGGGCGTAAATTTATACTAAGCGGTATTAGTTATGGCGTCCCACGACCTTTCCTCCAATCCAATCACAGTCTATACAATCGTCTCGGAACTGAATACTCCTGAAACATTTCTGACTTCCACTGCCATCCAAGTACGCAAAGGGTGCTGTGCCTCTTCTGAGGCGGAACGATTCAACACGATTCTGTCGTCCCTTGTCATTAACGAGGCCCGCAAGAATTCAATCCGGCAGCGCTACCTCGAGCTGCTCCAAATCTTCGAATCCAGAGCCTTCCGCTTCGCCCTCATGTTTTACCTCGGCCACATGATTATTACGGTCGGGTCCCTGATTGTCCCTGCCCTTCTGACGGTCCAGTATTCCAACTCGGAGAGCAACATCTATTGGCTCACCTGGTCCGTCTCCCTCCTCGTCACGACCTTTAACGCCGTCATGGTCATGTTCAAGGTCGACAAGAAGTATTATTCTCTCCACACGACTCTGGAGCGACTCCGATCAGAAGGCTGGCAGTACCTCCAACTCACAGGGCGCTATTCGGGGGTCCTAATGCATCACGTCGTCCCCCCTACGCACGACAACCAGTATCGGTTCTTCTGCCACTATGTGGAAAAAATCAAACTCAGGCAAATCGAGGACGAGTATTACAAATACGACGGCTCGAGCACGATGGCACAGCCCACGTATGCCCAGCCCCCTGTTAGGAACGGGGCTAATAAGACCAATGATGCTATCTACCCTCCCTCTCTGAGCAAAGACATTGACACGCTCGCCAAGAATGTCCCCCAGACGGTGACGGAAGTCATGCAGGGTCTTCTCAAGACTCCTTCTGAACCTCCTGAACCTCTGGATTCTCTCGACTCTTCCAAGGATGTTAAAAATATTGTGGTTCAGTAGGGTCTGACATGGTGGTCAGAAGAAAAACGGTTCGCCGATTCAAAAAGGCCCCCCTATCGGGCAGTGAACCTGCTTATAATCCAGCCCTGTACAATAATAACGCAGATGTTCAGGACCTGAACAATTGTTTCGGGTATGCGTTTAATATACAGGAAAAGGGGAAAGGAAAAAGCAACAGCAATAGCAGCAATAGCAGCAATAGCAGCAATAGCAGGCCCTTTATGCAACCGGGTCTCAAATCGGGGTATCCTCCGTGGCACAAAATCAAGGGCAAGCGGTGTCCGGATTTGTTGGCGAGACTTATAGGGGATGTGCCCGATTTGAAGCAATCGGCCTTTGAACAGCAGTGTCCGAAGGGGTTTTCCAAGATTGCGGCGGTGATTGATTCCAAGCGAGACTATCATTTTTATCGCCAGGATTCGAATGGGCTATGGTCGCACAAGCCGGGCTCGACTGGCGTGACGAATCTGGATGCAGCCGGCAAATTGATTTACAATCCCGAATTAGCCGCTCGCAATTACAATCGAGACCCGACCGATGTGCTGAATTATAATACGGTTTGTGGGTACATGTGCGTTCCAAGGACACGAACCTACAAATTCAAACGAGGAGGGGGCAGGTCAAGGACTAGAAGGGGGTAGGTCAAGGACTAGAAAGTGTCGACCAGCAGTCGGTCAACTACTAGAAAGTGTCGACCAGCAGTCGGTCAACTACTAGAAAGTGTCGACCTTTGCTATCC
>Ga0114958_10004105_pt1 | contig 10204 bp, 6 predicted proteins | sample C_130208_EF_Meta_FD_89577 | JGI IMG/M metagenome (GOLD analysis project Ga0114958, IMG submission 89577) | Freshwater microbial communities from Lake Croche, Canada to study carbon cycling - C_130208_EF_MetaG | ecosystem: Environmental > Aquatic > Freshwater > Lake | place: Lake Croche, Canada... | reverse complement strand
TGTAGTATTTGCTCCTATTGGTAGTGGAATATTTGTAGCAGGAGGTATATCAAGTGATACATCCCCATCAATAAAATATAGTTTAAATGGATATACATGGTCAAATTCAATACTGCCACCAAACGCTTTATATATAGTAAATACTATAAAATACTTGAATGGGACATTTATAGCATCATCTAAGAATAAATCAGAGATTTCACCGTCAATAAATATATATCAAGCGTCAATTCTTACAAGTACTGATGGTATTACATGGTCGCCGATTCAATTTGGCGGATTTAGCTTAGAAGGATATGACACAGAGTATGGACCTATTACTGTTATGCCGAATCTTTCATCAATCTATATGGAAGTTCAAGGAAATCCTATTAGTATTCAAGGTATTAGTACAATTGTTAATACTATAATTATTCCGCAGACACCTGCAAATTCGATTTCAACAATGATTGATGGGTCTTCAAATACCTTCTATTGGCCTGCCGAGTCTCAGACTGTAGGGCTAAGTACCTATTCATTTACATTTAATTATTCGACACCCACAACTGTAAATACGGTTGATCTGAGTGTTTCTTCATTGACTTATTTTACTGGATTAACTTTACAGGTCGGTTCAACGACTCTATTTTCAAATACGCAAATTACACCGAATCAGTATATTTCAACAACTGGTGGTACCAATAGTATATATACTGCTATTCTACCAACTCCTATGTCAAATGTTTCAACCTTTACTATGAATATTCTTAAGACAACTCCAAGTAGTATAAAGATTGCTGAGGTGAGAACATCCTATGACTCGAATATTGGCCGTCTCATTTCGAGTCCAAATGGATATAGTGGAGGATTAGCGACTACAATGTTACAGACATATTTGGCATCGAATGCGTTCGATGGTGGAGGTGGTGGGCAGTCGAATGGAGGATTTGGAGGTCTTGGAGGCCTTCCTGGAAATTTATTGCAAGGAGGTAGTCCTATATCGAGTATAGCAGGAGCAGGTGGAGGAGGTGGTGGATGGTATGGAGGAGGTGGTGGAGGATCAAATGGTGGAGGTGGAGGTGGGTCAGGGCACTATGAGACACCATTTATAACTGTGCTTGACTATGGAATGGCGAATCCTTTTTCAAACTATGTGAGCCCAGGATCGAATGAACAACTTACAGTATTAAATACATCTCAGTATGGCCAAGGTGCAAATAGTGGGTCGCTACAAGGCCAACATGGCGCCATTGTTCTAAGTGCCGATATACAAGTGAATGTAGCAGCTACTAGTATCACTGCTATACCGAGTTATGTCGATGGTTCGAAACTATCTCTCTTTAATGCAAAAATTCCTACACAGGAAAGTCGTCTCTTGAATTTTACTAGATATTCAGATCCTATTTCGGCGACAGATTATGCAGGCTATAACTGGGTTTGGTACTCATCCTATTTATCGCTTGTTGGTGGAAAGCTATTGCCTCCTTCAATGAAAGCATCAATCTCTGCACCAAGCTTTCCTTCCGTTGAATATCCTTATTTGCCTCCTCTTGTATATACATCCTTGATTCAAGAATTTGGAAATATAAGTACATTCTATTCTCCTAGTGGTACGAAAAATATGTCCACGATGATTACAGATGCAATGGAATTCACTTTCAGCCTATTTCAGAATCTCTTTGTAAAGGTTCCCTATACTGACCCGAGCTATTCTCAGATGACTGAACTCTATTGTCTACTCGATTATCTACAGGATAAAACAAATCTTGTAACACCTCATACAGCATCGGGAAAGATTGATCGTGTCTTTGGAGGTCTACCGCGGTTTGGATATTGGGCGAATCCATTCTTTGTAAATGCGAGTTATGTTGGATTTGATCTTGCGATCAGTCAGTATGCAACCGAGCCACTTGCGGCCATTACAGGATCTAGCAATCCTGTGAGAGCAGCCTATGGTCTAGTCTTAGAACAAGAGTTGAGTACAGGGGTTTATAGATTTAAGGATATCATGGCGTACAAGCCTACATTAGCAGAAAGTCAGGTAGGATCGTGGTCAATCGCATCACAATTCACCGAATCGTATATTGTTCGCTCACTTTCAAATACAAATATCGGAAACAATATTCCTGTTCAACCCAATACGATGAAAAGTGCGATTGAAGGAAAGCTTTCACTCTTTCGATATTCCGTCTATACAACTCCTATAACGATTGGTACAAGTACCGTAAATGCGCCAATTCAAATGATTAATGATTTTCAAGGAAACAATGTATATTTCTACAGTTTCCAGAATGCAGCATTAAATAAGGTTAGTAGTGTAAACATGAGTATTCTACCATTTACATCAACTGTTATCAAACTTAATCAGACACTTCTAACTGCAGCATCAAATGCGGTCGCTCCAATCCTCGGTACAATTGTCTCAGAACATCCCACAGGAACTATTGTACAGGCCATTACGCGATTTGGACTTACTACAGGATTTAGTAATACATATGTGCCTAGTATTGAATATAATTCTGGCCCGAATAATTATTATAATACATTTGACCCGAGCTCTCAATTAAAGAATGTAGGAAAGGCGATCATTGATTATAAAGCAAATCTATATGAGACGGATCAAAGTGGATCTGCAGCACTCTATGAAAACGTTTCAAGTATATCGGGCAACTGTAAAATGAGCAAATTTATAAGTGAAAATCTTCCATACGCAAGTCCTAAATATATTTTAAATAAGTATTTGAATTCTGTTACGAATCCATTCTATGATTTCTTTGTCTCGAAATATACAAATATCTGGCACTTGCAGGGTACACAGAACCTATCTACAATCTACGGTGTACGTCTAGAATCACCATATGATTACACGCCGGCAACGAATTTTGTAAACCAGATATTTTATCCTACACATAAGATTACCTTGACGAAGAAAGCTATCTATGAAACTCCGATTGTTGATACATACGATTTAACAAATTATCCATCCTATTCGCGCACAGAAATGTTCTATTACAACAATTTTTCAAGTCTTATGTCTGATGTTAGTGGTAGTTACGCTATAGAAAATACTAGCAATTTTGCTGCACGCGATACAAATTCTGGATATTTCTTGAATTCCTATATTAATAATATTATATTGAACCCATCACCTCTAAGTCTATCAGATTCAAATTCATATAGTTATTTAGCAATTCGCGGATATTCTCCATCCGAATCATTTAAGACTCTAGTACGATTTTATCTACCTAATCGATACGATTTTGGATATTTGACATTGAACGACTTGTCTAAGGAAATCTCGACAATTACATCAATTCAAAGTATTTCTAATCCCGAGTATGCACATGTTCTTATGCTCTATAATACTGCATTCAGTACAACACAACTATTTGGATCATATGGTCTTCCTGGATATTCAGGCTCAACAATTAAAACAACAGGATTTAGTGATTTCTTGACACAGTATATCAATGTAAATAAGACACTCTCAACGAATGCAATAATTCTCAGTAGAATAAAATCACAGGTAACACAAGCACAGTCGAATTTAATTCTTGGAGATTTACAATATATCTTACCATCCTCCATTGCTACACGACAGAAAGTAACCGACGCGATTGAATTTAGTTTACCATTCTCTACAATTACTTCACGTGCGATAAATGGATGTGGTACAACTGTGACATTTGGTGGTCAATATGGGATAGGATATAATCTGGGATATGCTCAAGTCGATACACCATATAACACGATTCAGCGGGCTGACTCATTTTTCAAGATTTTGGATGACTACATCTATATGAAACTCAATCCAGAACATAATATGAATCGTCTCGATATAAGCAGACAGGAAAACTTTGCTACGACTCGTGATTCTGTTGCAGAATCACAGCTATATAATTGTAAACTTCTACTCAATAGCTTTGGTACTTACTCGACGACCTTTGTTCAGAATCCTGTTCTTATGAATCCTCCGATTGGAAAACTCGATACACTGAGTTTCTCATGGTAAGATATCAATGGAAATCTGATTGACAATGCTGAATGTGACTGGTCTGCAACTCTACAGATTGTTGAGAGATCCGATGTTGCCACGGATGATTCAACCGCACCAAGGCCTACATAGAAAATATACACAAGGTCAGATGTCTTCGGCTGTAGCCCCTGTAAATTCTCTAGGAACAGTTCTTGAACGGGGTAGTCCCGCAGAAGACTATCCCATTCAGCCTTCAGCAACCACGAACATGTTTCCACCTGTCTGTCTACGAAGCCACTGGGATCCCACACGGATCTATGCGAGGACTGTGCCGATTAGCCTTGTCCCGCTGCCACTCGATTTCCGTCCCTATACGAAGGTCTGCTTGGAATACCGTACATCTGCGCCTGAAGAGAGAGCCCCCGAAGTGCCTGATGATTTAGTGTTTCCGAATGGGGGGTCCACGTATACTCCAACCCGGTACCAGGCTGCGATCGACAATGAGAGTCTTCTACGCCGCCTAGATCGTCCTTTAGGAACATGTGATCCTGAGCAATACCAGCCTCCTCGTAATGGTGATATGTATGTTGATAAGATGCTTGTGCCGAAGTCGTTGAAGCCTCCTTCACGCTTCGTCGAGGAGATTTCCATGCCACAGGCACTCTTACGCACTGGACCCTACGGCTGTCGTGAGGAGGCAGATCAGAGGAACTGGGACAGGTCTCCTAGACTCTTCAATAATGCGACGAAGCAGGACAGATATCGTGCACCACCTTCTGTTGAGCCTGCCCGGCAGCCTGTAAAGGCACGCTATGATACAGCTCCTATAAATGCACATCGGACTTCTGCTAGCACGGATATCTTACGCTAAGTAATATATCATCTTGCGGTAAAGAGAAGATGATTTCAGAATGGATTGTCATCCTTGTAATCATCTTTTGTATTTTAGTCTTTTATTATTCACAAAGTGTGACCCAGTACAGTCTATCTCAGATGGATGAGGCTCAGATTAATAAAGAGCTTAGCCATGTCTGGGAGGAGAGAAGGCCCGTCGTCGTTTCAAACTGTAAAAATAGACGAATAATCTGGTCTGCTGACGCCTTAAAACAGACGCGGTTCTGGGGAGCACAGCCCATCTGGGGTGCATACGAAGCAGATCCTGAGCATGCTTTGCCTCCAACCAGATCTGAAGAGCTTACATGGGCTAATATCTTAGGTGTTGCCACTATGGAATCGAGCGTACTGAAAGAGTGGTTTTCTTCAAATATCTTGAGTCAAGTCTATACGGTTCAGACAGAAGCACATATTGGTGCAGAAGGTCTACGTCAGACATACGGATACGCTACGGGCTTCACATGTACTCAGGGTACAGCACGTTGTATCTTGCTGCACAGCGCACAAAAATCCAAGTTGCCTCCTGGCTGGAACACGTTGCGTTGGAAGGATGCGACAGTTGCTCATCACCCCTTGTGGACACAGGTTCAGTATATCGAAGTTCTCTTGAGACCTGGAACTGTGTTACTGGTCCCTCCACATTGGCTCATAGCTATAGAACCACTTGAGCCTAGGGAACCTATCTGGTGGACTCGAACAGCGGTTCATCATCCGATTAGTTGGCTTGCGCAAAAATGGAATTCAGAATAGACTAATAGAGGATGGACGCAAGTGATCGTGTTAAACAGATACGTGATAAAACGATTTATATTAACTTGGCACCTACTGTTTCAGAAGCAAAGACTAGTATGAATTCGTATCCATCTACATTTCCGGATTATGAGACAAAGTTCGAATATATGGATGGGAAATCGTTAGTAGGTTTACCTGAACCTGTGCTTATGGTTGCTGGAGGAGCAAATCTAGATGAATCTGTGACTATCTGTTATTCTACAGATGGAATAACTTGGTATAACGCGTCTGGAACGGCATTTGCTGGTGGAGAATGTCTAGCTATCGCCTACAATGATGGTCTGTGGGTTGCTGGAGGTGAGAATGCAGAATCAGCTATCTGCTACTCTAGAGATGGTATGAATTGGTACAACACGTCTGGAACTGGTGGAGAGTATCGTGTTATTACCTACAATCGTAGTCTATGGGTTGCTGGAGGAACGAATCTAGATAATTCTGTAGGTATCTCTTACTCTTCTGATGGAATGACTTGGTATAATGCTTCCGGTAATTATCTATACTGTAATTCTATTGCGTATAATAATAACCTGTGGGTTGCTGGAGGTGCGAATTTAGGTGGATCTTTAACTATATCATACTCTACAAATGGTATAACTTGGTATAATGCGTCTGGAACTACATTTACTGGTGGAGAATGTCTAACCATCGCCCACAACGATGGTCTGTGGGTTGCTGGAGGTGAGAATTCAGGATCGGTGACTATCTGCTACTCTACAAATGGTATACGATGGTATAATGCTTCTGGAACTCCCTTTGCAGATACAGGAACAGCTGGTATAAGATGTCAAGCTATCGCCTACAATGATGGTCTGTGGGTTGCTGGAGGAACAAATACGAATAATTCTGTGGCTATTTGTTACTCTACAAATGGTATACGATGGTATAATGCGTCTGGAACTCCCTTTGCTGGTGGAGAATGTCAAGCCATTGCTTACAATAATGGCCTGTGGGTTGCTGGAGGGACTAATATATTAGGAACGGTAGCTATATCATACTCTACAGATGGTATACGATGGTATGATGCGTCTGGAACGGCCTTTGCAGATGGAGGAGTAACAGGTAGTATATCCTGTAAAACTATCAACTATAAAGATGGTCTTTGGATTGCTGGAGGGAGGAATTCAGATAATTCTGTAACTATCTGTTACTCTAGAGATGGAATGAATTGGTACAATACGTCTGGGAATGCTTTTCTTGGCGGAAACTGCGGTATAATCGCTATAAAAAATAATAGCCATGATAGCTTGAACTAGAAAAATTTAAACAGATATCCCTCCCTTAACTAGGTAGCATGTCAGAGACAGAATCAGAATCTGATTCTAATATTGATGATTCCATGTCTGCAATCCACAGGCACGTAGAACAGCTCGCGCATCTAAGTAAACATATGTATACACGAGCAATTCGAGTCTACCACACAGTTGAGAACCCCGACCTCGATATCTGGACACAGTCCTTCAAGCTCGATGAGCGTGCTATACCATGGGCCAAAAAACATATGATCGGTTCAAAGTGTTCTCTGTGGCAAATTCACGAGGCTCTCTTGTCAGATGTAAAGAAGGAAGGTCGTCTTACAAATGGAAGTGTACGTCTTAGCTCTGAAGAGGCGACAATTCTTGGACTTTCGAAAGATACCAATCATACTGTCTGGAAAGTTCTAAGTAAGTTGCCACGGTTCTTCTTGTAATAATGTTAGTAATAGATGAACACTAAAAATTGCTTTCTAACAGCCCATAGACTGTAAGTATAGTCTATGGATCAAGATCAAGAAAGAGCAGTTAGTTTAGCACAGAGTGGAAAATCATTCTTCCTAACTGGTGCAGGTGGAACAGGAAAATCCTATGTAATCCGTGCCTTAATCGATGCTCTGCATCGTCAAGGCAAAGATGTAGCTCTCACTGCCATGACAGGATGTGCAGCACTGCTCCTAGGAAAGGGAGCAAAGACTCTGCATTCCTGGGCAGGAATTGGTCTCGGAAAAGATTCTGTTCAGACACTCCTTATTAAGCTGCGAAAGTCATTTCGCGCAAAGAAGAATTGGCTCGCTGCTGATACTCTTATCATTGACGAGGTCAGCATGATGACACCTGATCTTCTTGACAAGCTGGAAGAGCTAGGAAAGGCGATTCGCAGAAGTCCAAAACCCTTCGGTGGTCTACAGCTAATTCTTGTGGGTGACATGTATCAGTTGCCGCCAGTCAACTCGTCTGGAAATGGTGACGGTTCCATTCACTTCGTATTTGAAGCGGCAGCCTGGAAGCGCTGTATTGAGGATTCCGTCGTTCTACGCACTGTCCACCGTCAATCCGATCCAGTCTTTCTCAAAATACTCGATGAGGCTCGTGCTGGAAAGTTGTCAGATGAGTCGATTGCGATTCTCGAAACTCGACGCACGAACGAGTGGAAACGCTTGGAAATTAAACCAACACTACTCTTTACTCGCCGCGCCGATGTCGAACAGATCAATATGGCACAACTTCAGAAGTGCTCAGGACCCGACTACACATTCAAGGCCAAGACTGTGCAGACTGCGACCCTGCTTGCTCCTTCAAAAAGCGCTGAACGAGAACAGAGTATAGCGTGGGCCATTGAGAAGATGGACAAGAATGGTTCCTATGTACCTGAGCTTATCTTGAGAAAGGGTGCTCAGGTAATGCTCTTGACAAACATGGATGTTGAGCACGGTCTTGTCAACGGATCACGTGGTGTTATCGAGCGATTCTGTGATGGTCCTGATCCGTACCCGATGGTAAAATTCCGAAATGGTGAGGTCATTATTATCTCGCCTGCGACCTGGGCGAGTGAGGATGTAGAGGGGCTCGATAGACAACAGATTCCTCTGCGCTTGGCCTACGCGATCACAATCCACAAGGCTCAGGGAGCCACTCTGGATTGTGCTTTAATTGATGTGGGTGACAACACATTCGAATATGGTCAGGCCTATGTTGCCTTGTCACGAGTGCGATCGCTCGAGTGCCTCTACATCTGGGACTTGAAGCCGAGTGCTTTCATGGTACATCCGAAGGTGAAGGCCTTCCTAGATGTGGTTTACAGCCTTGATACGACTATGCCGACGCCGGATCCAGAGGGTCATAACTTCCTTGTGGAAAATAGGACATCTGACCAAATGACGCCAATATCGGCATCCTGTATGGCAGTCAGTGCACCTGATAATGACGATCCATCTTGATCGTAGGGAGCCATTATAGCCCGTCGTAAGAATTCGTAAATAGTCTGTAATTCACTCGAGCCTTTCAGTAGTGGAGGCTTTGCATTGTTTGTTATAATGAGAGAAATCTCGAGAATTGAATTCATAGGGTAGACTACTGTATATCTCGTCATTATATAGGAAAGTACCACTTTTTCATGAGCAGTTAACGCCTGTGTTAACTGTGTGGGATTGTCAGGATAGAGACGCATCTTTTTGCTAATAGACTGAATCTGCTCTAGCATTTCAATAAAGAGTTTTTTTTTCATGAGATATGTTAAAAACGGAACCAAGTTCATCATTACAATATCGAAATCACCTTTCTGATGGGGTAAGCATTCCTTCAGCCATAATGAGACAAATTCTGGCGGTGTCAGTGTGTCTGCATTACGCTTATAGCAGAAGTTAAGAAGTCTGGCTTCCATAGGAACTTGTCTGTAGCCATAATAATAATTGTACTTGGCTACAAAGTCGCAGAGGTATCCGCCGAAAAACTCAGCAGACGTCTCAGGCTTTGAATAGTCGCGTGTGAAACATTGGCCGAAATCTGAAATACCGAGTTCTACCTGAGTATTATTTTGTAGAGGTCGAAGGAAGATATTATTCGAATGAAGATCAATATGAACAAGTTGTTCCTTCTGATCTTGCACGAGTCGCTGCAGAATAGACAAAAACATAGGAATCGCATGAAGGAGACTTAGTAAGTTTGCCTGGGTCATCGGCTTCAAAGAAGTAGCCCATTCTTCCAAGGTCATCGGGTATCGTGAAATAAACATCAGGGTATGCCCCTCAGTAATACCTTTCTTATCTAAGACGGATGCCTTGAGTTTTTTACAGGCGCCTGTAGTCTTGGAGTTGATCAATGCCTTTGTATCTTCTTGTAGAGCTAGTATATTTCTTTCATTTGGAGGATGGGTCGCATTTGCAGGACTACACTCTCCACGTAGACCAGCAAGGTATCGTTTTGATAGTTCAGCACCGAGAATTCGAGCAGCCGCCTTTAGATATTTTGGTTCTGTATCGGATACAGGGACGATTTTTGAGACAACAGATTGATCGGATACACTTGGTACATCTGTTGAGCCTTTAACACAGGGCCATGAAGGTTCTGTTAAGACACATCCTGCAACTCCCTCTCCTAAGATCTTTCCACCTTGTTGCATACTTACTACCTATGTCAAGTCTAAAAATTGCTAGGGCGAACCCGTTTCCAAATGGCACCCGCAAATGGATACTTTCTCTGATAAGAATATCTTGTCCAGATCCAGAATGGAGGAGCATCTTGTGTCGGAAATCACTAATGACGTGTATCTGCCTCAGAATATCAGATCTCCGGGCAAAAAGCCCCGGGCAGC
>Ga0114958_10004103_pt1 | contig 10205 bp, 10 predicted proteins | sample C_130208_EF_Meta_FD_89577 | JGI IMG/M metagenome (GOLD analysis project Ga0114958, IMG submission 89577) | Freshwater microbial communities from Lake Croche, Canada to study carbon cycling - C_130208_EF_MetaG | ecosystem: Environmental > Aquatic > Freshwater > Lake | place: Lake Croche, Canada... | reverse complement strand
GGCGCGACATGGGACGATCTGATGACCAGCGTGCAGGCATGCAAGAACATTACAGGAACATTTGGCGGGCCGCAACCCCCGATACCACATCTCGGGCGCCCGGGCTCAAGGGGATAAGCCTTTGTGTAGTCCATCTACCCCGAAGATAATGGACGGTGCCTTAATTCGAACTGGTATACAGGGCAGTTAGGTCTATTTACTGGTCCGAAGATATAATGGGTGTAAAGAATGATCGCCACCGAACAGAAAACCGATACCGCAACCTTGCCTGGCCCAATTCATGTGATCGTGGCCGATGATCATTCTATGATCAGCGAATGCATCTGCAGTTTTCTGGAAACCCGCATTCAAGGCACCGTCACGTCGCAATCGACCTTTCAAGGGGCGATGGAGGCCGCCGCCGCGTCACATTGTGATATTATCCTTTTGGATATGGTTATGCCCGGAATGGATGGGATCGCCAGCGTTGAACAGATCGTCACAGCGTTTCCCGAGACAAAGACTGTCATTTTTTCAAGCCACTCCGACCAATCCTTGGTGGTCAAGGCGATCAAAGCGGGCGCACGGGGGTTCATTCCCAAGGATATGCCTTTGACCACGTTAATCCCCGCTCTCAACCTTATTCTATCGGGCGAGATATTCTTCCCCAGCAGTTTCTTTAAATCAGCCGCATTTGAGAAACTGTCCGCAACATCGTCGACAGCCGTCTTGAACGCCTCGGAAATCGCCATGTTGGAAATGGTCTTGGTTGGTGCGTCGAACAAAGAAATTGGGCATCGGATCGGGCAATCCGAAAATAATGTTAAAATGCTGATGCGCAAAACATTCTTGAAGCTGGGTGCAAATAACAGAACCCATGCGGTGCATATCGCTCAGTCGAACGGTTGGATTTAACCGAGTATCTCCAGACGGGCAGGTTACGGCGAATGTGGTGTGTAGAATGCCGCCGCGTGAACCTTCGATGCAAAGCGAAACGAAAGTTAACGTCTTGAAACTAAATGCACAGGCCGTCCAGAGCGTGCCGCCTGCGCGTGCGTCGGGCAGCGAAAACCAACAATAAAACGCTTTTCACCCGAGCCAAGATGAGTGTGGCGGGAACCGATCCCACTAAGCCGCTTCAAACTTAATGGGCCGGCGCAGAAATTGTATTGCTTTGCTCGAAACAGTTGCCGGGTCTGCCGTGGTTAAAAACCGCGACGCCCCTCCGGCGCCTAAAAATTCGGGCCTGCGGTGCAGATAATCAGCCAGGCTTTCTGCCACCAAATTGGCTTGGGAATAAACCCTTACCTCTGGGCCCAATGCGTCTTGAAAGGCGCGTTCCATCAAAGGGTAATGGGTACACCCCAAAATCGCCGCCTCGGGGTAGGGCATACGGCGCTTTAGGGCTTCGACATGGCTGCGCACCAAGGCTTCGGCCAAGATCTCGTCGCCCTGCTCGATCGCATCCACCACACCGCCACAAGGCTGCGCTTCGACATCCACGCCCACCGCGCGGTAGGCCAATTCCCGCTGAAACGCGCGCGAGGCAACCGTGGCGGGCGTGGCAAACAGCGCCACATGCTTCACCGCCACTTCCCGCGGCGGGGAATTGTCGCCCCATTGCCGCTCGGTCAGTGCCTCGATCAGGGGCACAAACACGCCCAAGACCCTTTTATGCGGCGGCACCCAAGTTTCCTGCATCCGCTTCAAGGCCGCAGCCGACGCCGTGTTGCAGGCCAAAATCACCAGATCGCAGCCCTCGGCCCACAGCCTTTCGGTGGCCGCACAGGTGAGGTTAAAGATGTCGTCATGCGTGCGCACCCCGTAAGGCGCATGGGAATTGTCGCCGAAATAGACAAAGGGCACCTCGGGCAGCCTGCGGGATACAGCGTCCAGCACGGTCAGCCCGCCCAAGCCGGAGTCGAATATGCCAACGGCCATGAAGCCACCTCTTGTGTCATGTTTCTGAGACTTTGAGATAGTCTGAAAGTCGCCTCAGGAGCAATGCCGCGCAACGTTACAAAACTTTGCGCCAAAATGGTTTACAGGGCGAAGACCTTGGGCCAAACCGCAATATGTGATAGGCTCGTCTAAGGGGGGACTTTGCCATGATGGATTGGGACAAGCTGCGCATCTTTCACGCGGTGGCCGACAAGGGCTCGCTGACCCATGCCGGTGAGGTGCTGCACTTAAGCCAATCCGCCGTCAGCCGCCAGATCCGCGCCTTGGAAGAATCGCTCTCGGTCACGCTGTTTCACCGCCACGCACGCGGGCTGATTCTGACCGAACAGGGTGAGTTGCTGTTTGATGCCACAAGCCAGATGGTCCGCAGGCTGGATGCCGCCGCCGCCCGCATCCGCGACAGCGAGGATGAGGTGTTTGGCGAGCTGCGCGTGACCACCACCACCGGCTTTGGCACATTGTGGCTGGCCCCGCGCTTGGCGGCCCTTTATTCCAAATACCCCGCCCTGAAAATCGACCTGATGCTGGAAGAGCGCGTGCTTGACCTGCCCATGCGCGAGGCCGATGTCGCCATCCGCATGAAAGAGCCCCAACAGGCCGATCTGATCCGCAAACGCCTGATGCAGATCAAAATGCGCCTGTTTGCTACGCCGACCTACTTGGAAAAACACGGCACCCCCTCCACGATGGACGAGATGACCTCGCACCGCTTGATCTGCCAGCACGCAGGCACCGCCCAAGTCGCCGCAGGGGCCTTGCTGGTGGCGGAATTGATGAGCCATGACATCCCCTCGACCCTGACGGTCAACAACTACTTTGGCGTCTTGCAAGCCGTGCTGAACCACCTTGGCATCGGGGTTCTGCCCGATTACGTCACCGAAGATTCCCCCCATCTGATCCGCGTTCTGCCCGAAGTGGAAAGTGCCGAAGTGCCGGTGTTTCTGGCCTATCCCGAAGAACTGCGCCATTCCAAGCGGGTCGCGGCCTTTCGCGACTTTGTGATGGACGAAATCATGGCCTTTCGCCGCCGCCAGCAAGACTAGCCGCGCCGCCTTAGCCAAGCTATGCGCCCAGATCATAACGGAATTGCTGCAACTGCAGCCCAATCGCCGTTGCCTAATTTCTGTGCAGCGCCTATCTACAGGCGTGAAGCGTTGATAGAGTTCGCTCTTTCCGTTTCATACCTCCCTGTTGGACTTGGCCGAGCGCAAGCTCGGCCTTTTTTTTTAAACCGTGACCTGATATGCGCCTAGCAGGGTTCGGCGGCCGTTTGGCCGTTTTGCGAAAGGGTCAGGTGCTTTGCAAAGCCCTCTCGCGCGCAGAGGTTAGGGCTTTGCCCGCACCGTGCAGCAACAACGACACCCCGGCGCAGAATGTGCCCTCAAAGCCGAAAAAATCCCACCGTTTTCGCCCACACCTCGCCAACTGCGCTTTTCCTTTCGCCCCCCTTGCCCTAAAGCGCAGCCAAAGGCCGCCAGACGGCCCGTGCCGCTTATGGGAGACTGCCATGTCAGAACCCGCGATCACCCCCGCGCTTGTTGCAGCCCATGGGCTTAAGCCCGACGAATATAACCGCCTTTTGGGCATCATCGGGCGGGTGCCGACGTTCACCGAACTGGGCATATTCTCGGCCATGTGGAACGAGCATTGTTCTTACAAGTCGTCCAAGAAATGGCTGCGCACCTTGCCCACCACGGGGCCGCAAGTGATCTGCGGGCCCGGCGAGAATGCCGGCGTGGTCGATATCGGTGACGGGCAGGCCGTGATTTTCAAGATGGAAAGCCACAATCACCCGTCTTACATCGAACCCTACCAAGGGGCTGCCACCGGCGTGGGCGGTATCTTGCGCGATGTCTTCACCATGGGCGCGCGCCCGATTGCGGCGATGAACAGCCTGTCCTTTGGCCTGCCCTCGCATCCCAAGACCTCGCACCTTGTCAAAGGCGTGGTCGAAGGTGTGGGCGGTTACGGCAATGCCTTTGGCGTGCCCACCGTTGGCGGCGAAGTGCGCTTTCATCGCAGTTATAATGGCAACTGCTTGGTGAATGCCTTTGCTGCAGGCTTGGCCGATGCTGACAAGATTTTTTATTCTGTGGCTTCGGGCGTGGGGATGCCCGTGGTTTATCTGGGGGCCAAGACAGGGCGTGACGGGGTCGGCGGGGCCACGATGGCCTCAGCCGAATTCGATGCCTCGATCGAGGAAAAGCGCCCCACGGTGCAGGTCGGCGACCCCTTCACCGAAAAGCGCCTGCTAGAGGCGTGTCTGGAACTGATGGCCTCGGGCGCTGTGATTTCCATTCAAGACATGGGGGCCGCTGGCCTGACCTGTTCGGCCGTTGAGATGGGCGATAAAGGCGGCCTTGGCATCCAGTTGCAGCTTGATGCCGTGCCGCAGCGCGAAACCAACATGACGGCTTACGAAATGATGCTGTCAGAATCGCAAGAGCGCATGTTGATGGTGCTCAAGCCTGAACTGGAAGAGGTCGCCCGCGCGATCTTTGTCAAATGGGATCTGGATTTTGCCATTGTGGGGCAAACCATTGCCGAGGATCGGTTTTTAATCCTGCACGGTGACCAGATCAAGGCCGATCTGCCGCTGTCTAAACTGTCGTCCTCGGCCCCCGAATATGACCGGCCTTGGGTGCAAACCCCGCCCGCAGCCCCCCTACCCGCCTATCCCGCCATCGGCGCGGTAGATGCCCTGCGCGCCCTGATCACCGCGCCGTCTTATGCCCACAAGGCGTGGGTTTATGAGCAATACGACAGCCAAGTGCTGGCCGACACCATCCGCCGCCCGGGCATGGGCGCAGGCGTGGTGCGGGTGCATGGCACCAAAAAGGCGCTGGCTTTCACCTCCGAAGTGACGCCACGCTATGTGAAGGCCAATCCCGAACGCGGCGGCATGCAGGCCGTGGCCGAGGCCTATCGCAACCTGTCTGCCGTGGGGGCACTGCCCTTGGCGACGACCGACAATCTGAACTTCGGCAACCCCGAAAAACCCGAGATCATGGGCCAGCTGGTCGGCGCGCTGAAAGGCATTGGCGCGGCTTGTATCGCGCTGGATATGCCCATCGTCTCGGGCAATGTGTCGCTGTATAACGAAACCGATGGAGCCGGAATTCTGCCCACGCCGACGATTGGCGCCGTAGGCCTCTTGGCCGATGCCGCCGATCTGATCGGCGGCCTGCCGCAAGCGGGCGACGTGGCGCTTGTGATCGGCGCAACCCTTGGCCACATGGGCCAATCGGCCCTGCTGGCCGAAGCCTTCGGGATCGAGGCTGGCGATGCCCCCCCTGTCGATCTGGCAGCCGAAAAGGCCCACGGCACCTTCATCCGCACCCATGGCAAGGAATTTCACGCCTGCACCGACCTGTCGGATGGCGGCCTAGCCCTAGCCGCCTTTGAAATGGCCGAAGGCGCAGGTTTGGGGCTAACCCTAACCGCCCATGATACCGCCACGCTTTATGGCGAGGATCAGGCGCGGTATCTGGTCGCCCTCTGCGCACCGCAGGCCAAGGCGCTTTTAGCCCAAGCCGCAGCCCAAGGCATCCCAGCCGAAATCGTCGGCCACTTTGGCGGCGATCTTGTCACCTTGGGCCATGAAACCGCGCCCTTGGCGACCCTATCCGCCCTGTACCGCAGCGCCTTTGCAATGGCGGTGGCATGATCCTGCGCCCTGCCACGCCCGCAGATTTCGCCTTTATCCGCGGGCTGGCGGGGCATCCGGATTACGCACCTTTCATCACCGACGACGACGAAGCCACCCTTGCCGCCCACTTGACCAATCCCGCGCACCGCTTGCTGATCTGGCAAGGCACCGCAGGCCCCGCAGGCATGGCGCTGTATTGCGAGATTGGCGAGCCTTCCGGCCGTATCGAACTGCGCCGTCTGGCCTTGTCCCGCCCCGGTCAGGGCGAAGGCGCGGTGTTCTTGCAAGCGTTGATCGACTATGGCTTCGTTGATCTGCAAGCGCAGCGCCTGTGGCTGGACGCATCTTCCGAAAACCCGCGCGCGCAAAAGGCCTATCTCAAAGCCGGCTTTGCCTTCGAAGGCCGCCTGCGCGCCCATTGGTACCGCCCCGCCTTGGGCCGCGCTGTCGATCTGATGCTTTACGGCATCCTGCGCGATGACTGGCACAGCCGCAAAGCACCCTTGCAGCCCTGACCCGCGCGCCCTACATCTTGGACAAAGAATAGGAGTCCCCATGGCCATCCAAGCCCATGAGATCGAAGCCCTGATCCGCGCCAGTTTTCCGGATGCCAAGATCACCATCACCGACCTTGCCGGTGACGGCAACCATTGGGCCGCCGAGGTGATTGACGCCAGCTTCAAAGGCCAAAGCCGCGTGCAACAGCAGCGTGCGGTCTATGCTAGCTTGAAAGGCAAGATGGACGGGGCGCACGGCGAATTGCATGCCTTGGCCCTGACCACCAAAGTGCCCGAGTGACAAACTCCCCAAACCAACCCGCAAAACTCCCCTGCGGCGAAAGGACGTAAGATGAGCGCGATTGACACAATCAAAGACACCGTGGCCAAGAACGATGTGGTCTTGTTCATGAAAGGCACCAAGATGATGCCGCAATGCGGCTTTTCGTCGCGCGTGGCGGGGGTGCTGAATTACATGGGCATCGAGTTTGCCGATGTGAATGTGCTGGCCGATTCCGAGATCCGTCAGGGCATCAAGGATTTTTCCGATTGGCCGACCATCCCGCAGCTTTACGTCAAGGGCGAGTTTGTCGGCGGATGTGATATCGTGACCGAGATGACCTTATCGGGCGAGTTGGATCAACTCTTGGAGGCCAAAGGTGTCGCCTTTGACAAGGCCGCATCCGAGAAAATTCGCGAAGCGAATAAAGAAAGCTAAACTCGGGCGTCAGACAGATTTTCTGCGAAAATCTTAAAGCGGCGCGCAGTCCTGCGCGCCGCTTTTCCACGGTCCGACTGTGCTTTTATCCAGTCAAGCCACGCGCCGTCTTGCGCAGGACAAGGCACCAAGACAGCCTTCACCATCAAGCGCGGCGCACAAGATTTTCGCAGAAAATCTGACCTCGCCGGATGACATGTCGCAGCCCTTTGCCCAAATTGGGCAGGTTAGCGGATCTGCGCGTCGACGCGGTCGGCCAAAGCCTCGGCCTGCGCCGTCAGTTGCGCTAAACTGGCCATGACCTGCGCCCGCGCGCCAGAGGCATCCGCGGCGCCGGAATGTGTCAACATCCCCTCCAACTCAGCGATCCGTGCCGTGGCGTGGCGCAACGCCTCTTGGACCGAAGCCATCTTGTCCGCCAGCATCAGGCCCGCCATCAACACCATCCGAACTTCCGGCAAACGGCCCACTTTGGCTTGCAAGGGGCCCGCCTCGGCATCCAGCATTTGGGCTGCGGCTTGCAAGAACGGCTCTTCGCCCGCCTGACAGGCGACCGTAAAGCTGCGGTCGCCGACAATGATGTTAAGATCCGGCATGGGGAGGCGCCTCTTCTTCGTCAATCAAGGGGGCAAGGGCGACCAAAATCTTGGCGATCTCGGCGGTTTCGGTGGCGCGGGCATGGGCTAGGGCATCAAACTCGGCTTGCAGAGTTTCCTTTGCCCGCAAGGCTTGGGCCAGATGGGCCTCGGCCTGCTCTTCCATCAGGCGCAGGTCTTGGCGCAGGCCCGCAATGGCGCTGTGCAGGCGTTGGTTTTCAAGGTCCGCCTCGTCCAGCCGGCGCTGCAGATGGGCCACTTCGGCGGCAAGGTCGGGATCCTGAGCAGGGTCTTGGGCTGCCGCATCTTGTCGGCGCGCCGCAGGCTCTGGATCGAACAGATCGCGCAAATCGGCGTTAGGGGCCGCTTGATCGATCTGGGCGGCGAAGGGTTGGCCTTGCCAAAGGTCAAGCCCCGCACCGATCCGCGCCAAGGCCGCTGTCAGGCGCTGTTCAAGCTCGGTTATATCGGCCATCGATGCCTCTCGCGACGATTTGGTTGAGAATGTCTTAGCTTGAGGATGCAAACCGCCCCGCGTCAAGGCCGATCTTCGCAGAATTTCCCCTCTGGCGCTTGAACTTGGGCCATAGGCTGATATGCACGGGGTCAATCATGATCTGATCCTTTCTTAGCCTTAGGACACCAAAGTGGATATCGAAACTCTGCGCGCCCGCCACCCCGAACACTGGATGGCCGCCTGCGCCATTCGCACCCTGACGCTGGACGCGGTGGCTGCCGCCAATTCCGGGCATTCGGGCATGCCGATGGGCATGGCCGATGTGGCGACGGTTTTGTTCGAAAGACATCTGAAGTTTGACCCCGCCGCCCCGCATTGGCCCGACCGTGACCGCTTTATCCTGTCGGCAGGGCATGGGTCGATGCTGCTGTATTCGGTGCTGTATTTGACAGGCTACGCCGACATCACGCTGGACCAGATCAAGGGCTTTCGCCAATGGGGCATGCGCACGGCGGGGCATCCCGAATATGGCCATGCGGCGGGGATTGAAACCACGACCGGCCCCTTGGGCCAAGGTCTGGCCAATGCCGTGGGCTTTGCCATGGCCGAGGCCAACCTGCGCGCCCGTCTGGGGGACAAGGTGCAAAACCACCGCACCTATGTGATGGCAGGCGATGGCTGCTTGATGGAAGGTGTCTCGCAAGAGGCTTTGGCCTTGGCTGGCAAGCACAAGTTGGAAAACCTGATCGTGCTGTGGGATGACAATGGCATCACGATTGATGGCAAAGTCTCGATCGCCGATATCACTGACCAAAAGGCGCGGTTTGCGGCCTCTGGCTGGGCGGTGTTTGGCTGTGACGGGCATGATCCGGTCGATATCGACCGCGCCATCACCCAAGCCAAAGCCGCAGGCGCGCCCTCTTTGATTGCCTGCAAAACCCATATCGCCCTTGGCTCATCGGCGCAGGACACCTCCAAAGGCCATGGCGCTTTGACCGATGCCAAGCTGATCGCCGACACCAAAGCCGCCTATGGCTGGAGCGAAGCGCCCTTTGGCATTCCGCCCGCCGTCAAGGCGCGTTGGGAAAGCTTTGGCGCCCGTGGCGCTGCCACCCGCGCAGCGTGGGACGCGCACGTGGCCACCCTGCCCCAAGGCCGCCAAGACCTTGTCGCACGCATCTTTGCCGGTGACGCGCCCAAGGGTCTAAAGAAAGCCATAACCGAGGTGAAAAAGGCCGCGGTCGCGGGCAAGCCCAAAATCGCCACCCGTTCGGCCAGTGAAAAGGTGCTGACGGCGGTCAATCCGGTGATGTTTGAAACCATCGGCGGCTCGGCCGACCTGACCGGTTCGAACAACACCAAGACACCGGATCTGGGCGTGTTCTCGCCCGAAGATCGCAAGGGCCGCTATGTCTATTACGGCATCCGCGAGCATGGCATGGCCGCAGCCATGAACGGCATGGCGCTGCACGGCGGTGTGCGGGCCTACGGTGGCACGTTCATGTGCTTTACCGACTATGCCCGCCCCGCCATGCGCTTGTCCGCCCTGATGGGTGCGCCGGTGGTCTATGTGATGACCCATGACAGCATCGGTCTGGGCGAAGACGGGCCGACCCACCAGCCGGTGGAGCATTTGGCCATCAGCCGGGCAACCCCTAACACCTATGTCTTCCGCCCCGCCGATCTGGTGGAAACCGCCGAGGCGTGGGAGGTGGCGCTGACCGCCAAATCCACCCCGTCGGTCTTGGCCCTCAGCCGCCAGAACCTGCCAGCCGTGCGCCTGACCCATTCCAACGCCAACCTCACCGCCAAAGGGGCCTATGTTCTGGCCGAAGCCGAAGCCAAGCGTCAGGTCATCTTGATTGCCACAGGGTCAGAAGTGGAAATCGCCCTGAAAGCCCGCACAGCGCTTGAGGCGGAAGGGATCGGCACCCGCGTCGTCTCGATGCCCTGTATGGAGCTATTCGCCGCACAGGATGAGGCTTATCGCCGCAAAGTCCTGCCCCCCGGCCCCGTGCGCGTGGCCATCGAGGCCGGCGTGCGCCAAGGCTGGGACCGCTGGCTTTTGGGCGAACGCGGGCGCGAGGCAAAGGCGGGTTTTGTCGGCATGTCATCCTTTGGCGCATCCGCCCCGATTGACCGGCTGTATACAGAGTTCGGCATCACGGCAGAGGTTGCTGCGGCCTTGGCCAAAAGCCTGCTGTAAAAGCGGGGGGGCTCGCCCCCCCCCCCCCCCCCCCCCCCCCCCCCCCCCCCCCGGCCTTTGGCCCCCAAGGAGGGAAACCCCCCCCCTTGGGGGCGGGTTTTTTTTTTTGTTTGCGAGGGGGGGCGGGGGGGGGCGGGGCGC
>Ga0114958_10004100_pt1 | contig 10206 bp, 8 predicted proteins | sample C_130208_EF_Meta_FD_89577 | JGI IMG/M metagenome (GOLD analysis project Ga0114958, IMG submission 89577) | Freshwater microbial communities from Lake Croche, Canada to study carbon cycling - C_130208_EF_MetaG | ecosystem: Environmental > Aquatic > Freshwater > Lake | place: Lake Croche, Canada... | reverse complement strand
CCTGTGCCGCGATCGAGGCGAATGATCCTTATGTGCAAGGCATCGTCATTCTGGGTCTGGGCCAGACGGAAGAAGAACTCGCCGCCTCTTTCCGGCTTGCAGCCCCCTTCGCGCTGGTGAAAGGCTTTGCCGTGGGCCGCACGATCCACGCCGATGTCGGGCGCGATTGGATCGCGGGCAAGATCGACGATGCAACCGCCGTGGCCACAATGGCCGCCAATTACCGCCGTTTGGTGGGCCTATGGGATGACGCCCGCACCGGGCAAGGAGCCGCAAAATGACCACAATCCGCCTGACTGCCGCCCAAGCCATGGTCAAATGGCTGTCCGTCCAGATGACGGAAGAGGGGCAGCCCTTCATCGCCGGTGTCTGGGCGATTTTCGGCCACGGCAACGTGGCAGGCTTGGGCGAGGCGCTGCATGGCATCGGCCAAGCCCTGCCCACATGGCGCGGCCAGAACGAGCAGACGATGGCCCATACGGCGATTGCCTATGCCAAAACCATGAACCGCAGGCGGGCGATGGCGGTCACCTCGTCCATCGGGCCGGGGGCTACCAATATGGTCACAGCGGCAGCGCTGGCGCATGTGAACCGCGTGCCCGTCTTGCTTATTCCGGGCGATGTCTTTGCCAGCCGCGCGCCTGACCCCGTGCTGCAACAGGTCGAAGATTTTGACGATGGCACCGTGTCGGCCAACGATTGCTTCCGCCCCGTTAGCCGCTATTTCGACCGCATCAGCCGCCCAGAGCACCTTTTGACAGCCTTGCCCCGCGCCTTGCGGGTGATGACCGATCCGGCCAATTGCGGCCCCGTGACGCTGGCCTTTTGCCAAGATACGCAGGCCGAAGCCTATGATTACCCTGTCGAATTCTTTGACCCCAAGGTCTGGTACATAGCGCGCCCCGAACCCGACGCGCGCGAACTCGCCGCCGCTGTGGCAGCAATCAAAGCCGCCAAATCGCCCCTGATCGTGGCAGGTGGCGGCGTGCTCTATTCCGGCGCGCAAGAGGCTTTGCTGGCCTTTGCGCGCACCCACAACATCCCCTTGGTCGAAACCCAAGCGGGCAAAGGCGCGGTAGACGGCGACGAAAAGCTGCATTTCGGCACGCCGGGGGTGACGGGCACCGCATGCGGGAACGACCTTGCGGCCAAGGCTGATCTGGTGATCGGGGTTGGTACGCGGTTTTCCGATTTCACCACGGGGTCGTGGACGGTCTTTTCTGCCCCGAACCGCAAGATTTTGTCGATCAACGTGCATGGCTATGATGCCGCCAAACGCGGCGCTATGGCGCTGGTGTCAGATGCCAAAGTGGCGCTGGACAAGATCAGTGCCGCTTTGGGCGCCACCCGCTTTGCCGACCCCGACTTTGCCGCCCGCGAGGCGTGGTTTGCCGTGGTCGACGGCCTGACAGCGCTTCCCGCTGGCAACCAATTGCCCAGCGATGCGCAGGTGATTGGCGCGGTGCAGCGCAACACGGGCAAAACCTCGGTGGTGATGAGTGCGGCAGGCACCATGCCCGGCGCCCTCCACACGCTTTTGCGCACCGCCAAGGGCGGCTATCACATGGAATACGGCTTTTCCTGCATGGGCTACGAGATTGCTGGCGCGATGGGGGTGAAGCTGGCGCGGCCGGATGCCGATGTCGTCTGCATGGTCGGCGATGGCAGCTATATGATGGCCAACAGCGAGTTGGCCACCGCCGTCATGATGGGCGTGCCCTTCACCGTGGTTTTGACCGACAACCGTGGCTATGGCTGCATCAACCGTTTGCAAAAGGCCACAGGCGGTGCGCCGTTCAACAACCTGCTGGACGACAGCTACCATGTGAACCCCGCCAATATCGACTTTGTGGCCCATGCCGGGTCGATGGGGGCGCATGTGGTCAAGGCGGCCTCTGTGCAAGAGCTTGAAACCGCGATGCAAGCCGCCAAATCGGCGCGCCTGCCCACGGTGATTGTGATTGACACCGACCCGATGCCCGGCACCGGTGGTGGCGGCAGCTGGTGGGAAGTGGCCGTGCCCGAAGTGTCGGTCCGCCCCGAGGTTCAGGCCGCCCGCGACGCCTATGTCGCGGGGGCAGCGCATCAGGCCTTGGTGCGCTAAAGGTTTTTGCCAATTCAAAGGGCTCTGTCATGTCACATTTGCTGCGCAAACCAACCGGCACCACAGGCAAGGTGCATGACATCACCGCCCAAAGCGCGGGTTGGTCCTATGTCGGCTTTGGCCTGTACCGTCTGGCGGCGGGCGAAACCGCAGCCGAAGTCACGGGCGACCGCGAGGTCATCCTGGTGCTGGTCGAAGGCAAAGCCCAGATCACCGGCGCAGGCCAAGACTTCGGCGAGATGGGCGAGCGGATGAACGTCTTCGAAAAGACCCCGCCGCACTGCGTATACTTTCCCGCCGACACCTCGTGGAGCGCGGTTGCCACCACCGCCTGCACCTTGGCCGTCTGCACCGCCCCCGCCAAAGGCGCTTATCCCGCCCGCCGCTTGGGGCCAGAGGGCATCTCGATGCTGCCGCGTGGCACAGGGGCCAACACCCGCTTTGTCAACAACATCGCGATGGAAGGCCGCGACGTGGCCGGAAGTCTTCTGGTGACAGAGGTCTTCACCCCCCAAGGCAATTGGTCGTCCTACCCCAGCCACCGCCATGACGAGGATGACTTTCCCCGCATGACCTATCTGGAAGAAACCTATTACCACCGCTTGAACCCCGCCCAAGGCTTTGGCATCCAGCGCGTCTATACCGAAGATGGCAGTCTGGACGAAACCATCGCCGTCAAGAACCACGACGTCACCCTTGTGCCCAAAGGCCACCATCCTTGCGGTGCGCCCTATGGCTATGAGATGTATTACCTCAACGTCATGGCCGGCCCCCTGCGCAAATGGCGCTTTGCCAATGATCCTGACCATGATTGGATCTACAGGCGCGACACTCCAACCGCCTAAAACACGCGCTATTTCACCGAGGCACAAATACTCGCGGGGGGTCTGGGGGGCGGCATGCCCCCCAGCCGGGGCCGCCGCGCGCCCTTGGGGTTAGATGGTCATCTGCTGGCCCATCTCGACCACGCGGTTCGACGGCAAGCCGTAAAAGGCCGTGGCATCGGCGGCAGATTTGGACAGGCCGATGAAAATGCGCTCTTGCCACAGCGGCAGGCCCTGATGGCGGGCCGAGCGGAAGGTGCGGCGGTTCAAAAAGAAGCTGGTCGTCATGATGTCAAACTTCTCGCCGCGCTTGCGCGCCAGCGACAAGCCGCGCGGCACGTTAGGCCGTTCCATATAGCCAAAGGTCATCACCACGCGCACAAAGCGGTCTGACAGCCGCTCGATTGCGACTTTCTTTTCGTCCGACACGGTGGGCGTGTTGGCCACCATCACCGTGACGACAAAATTCTGGCTGTGCAGCACGCGGTTGTGCTTAAGGTTGTGCAACAAGGCCGAGGGCGCGGTGTTGGGGTCTTGGGTCAAAAACACCGCCGTGCCGGGCACTGACATGGGTTGTGATTTGTCCAGCATAGCGATCAGCTTGACCAGCGAAATGGCCGAATCCGCCGCCTTTTTCTTCACATGGTTGGTGCCACGCACCCAAGACCAGATCAGCACACACATCGTCGCCGCAATTGCCACCGGCACATAGCCGCCGTCGATCATCTTCATCAGGTTGGCAGCTAAGAACATCAACTCCACCGCCAAGATCGGGGCCAGCACGCCAATCACCGCAGGCAGCGGCCAGTTCCACGCCTTGCGCAACAGCACGAAAGCCAGAATCGAGGTGATCACCATATCCCCCGTCACCGCAATCCCGTAGGCCGAGGCCAGCCGGGTCGACGAGCCAAAAGCGATCACCAGACAAATCACCGACAGCATCAGCACCATATTGACGCGCGGCATGTAAATCTGGCCGTGCTGGGTTTCAGAGGTGTGGCGGATCTCCAGCCGCGGCAGCAAGCCCATCTGCACCGCTTGCTGCATCATCGAAAACGCCCCCGATATCACCGCCTGCGAGGCGATGACCGTGGCCGCCGTGGCCAGCACCACCAAGGGCAAGAGCAGCGCCTTGGGGGCCATCAAAAAGAACGGGTCGCTGACCGCTTCGGGATGGTTCAGCACAAAGGCCCCTTGGCCCAAATAGCTGATCGCCAAAGCCGGAAAGACCAGAATCATCCAAGCCAGTCTGATCGGCTTGCGGCCAAAATGCCCCATATCGGCATAGAGCGCCTCGCCCCCCGTCACAGCCAGAAAAACCGATCCCAGCACAAAGAACGACCCCAACTGATGCCGCGCCAGAAAAGCGACGGCATGCATCGGGTTCAAGGCCACCAAAATATCCGGATCATCCCCCAGGTGCAGCACCCCAAGCCCCGCCATGGTCAAAAACCAAACCACCATGATCGGCCCGAACAAGATCGCCACCCGCTCTGTGCCTTGGGCTTGGAACACGAACAGGCCAATGATGATCCCCAAAGTTGCGGGCACCACATAGGGGCCAAAGGCCGGGGCCACGATTGCCATGCCTTCCACGGCAGACAGCACTGACATAGCCGGCGTGATCATCGCATCGCCAAAGAACAGCGAAATCCCCACCACGCCAATCGCAATCAACCACCCCGGCCGCCGCTTCAGCGCCTGTTGTACCAAGGCGACCAGCGACAGCGTACCACCCTCGCCCCGGTTGTCGGCGCGCATGATCAACAGCACATATTTGATCGAAACGATCAGCACCAAGGTCCACAGCAGCAGCGAGACGATTCCCACCACTTCAGACCCATCCTTGCCATCCCATCCCGCGCCATGCAGGGATTCGCGCAAAGCGTAAAGCGGTGAGGTGCCGATGTCACCATAGACCACGCCAATGCAGCCAAGCACCAGTTTTCCCAAGTTTTTAGGCTTATCATGGGTGGATGGATGGGGCTGCGCCGCAGCGTTCGGGGCAGAATCTTGACCGGTTTTGGCAGAAACCGGTTCGTCTGTTTTGTTTTGTTCGTTCATGACCTGTGGCCGTGGACCTATTTCGCCCGCTGCCTACACCCGCCGCAGGGCCGCGTCCAGCGATGCCTTGTGTGATCTTTTGAACCGGCAAAGATCACCTCAAGCCCAAAGCGTTAGGGCGGGCTGACCGATAGGGTTCGGCGAAAAAGATGATCCAGAAAGGCTTCGGCCTCGTCAAAGGGATCGTGGCCGGGGCCTAGTACGGCGCGGACCTGTACGTCAAAGTCGGCATAGTGCTGGGTCAGCGACCAGACCGAAAAGATCAGATGCACCGGATGCAGGCGCGCCATGCGGCCCGCGTCCATCCAGCCTTGCAAAACGGCGGCCTTTTCATCGACCAGCGCCTTAAGTGGCCCTTGAATGCCCTCGATCAGGCGCGAGGCGCCTTGTAGCACCTCATTGGCAAAAAGCCTGCTTTCGCGCGGATGGTTGCGCGACAATTCCAGCTTGCGGCGCACATAGGCCAGCATTTCTTCGATGGGGTCGCCTGCGGGGTCGATCTGGCGCAAAGGGTCCAGCCAAGTTTCCAGCTGGCGTGATAAAATGGCCGCATAGACCGCGTCTTTGGAAGGGAAGTAGTAAAGCAAATTCGGTTTTGACAGGCCCGCCACTTCGGCGATTTGATCCAAGGTTGCGCCGCGAAAGCCTTGCTTGGCAAAGACATCCAACCCCGCGTCCAGAATGGCGAGGTGGTTGCGTTCCTGAATGCGGGTTTTGGGTTTGAGCATTTTGTCCTGTCTGGCCCGATGTGGTCAAGCGTTCCGCAAAACGGCGCAAGATGCAAACAGGTTTGTAAGGGGGCTGGCGGGACGGGCTTTGGCGGCCTATCAAAAGCGATCCCCTGATGGAGACCGCCATGCGCCCCGCCTGCACCGCCACTCGTCTTGTCGAAGATGACCGCGTCATCGTCACCCGCTTTGACTTTGCCCCCGGTGCCGAAACCGGCTGGCATCGCCACGGTCATGATTATGTCATCACCGCTGTCACCGATTGCCACATGCTGCTGGAAGAACCCGGCGGCGGATCGCGGCGGGTTTTGGTGCCCGCAGGCACGGCTTATCGCCGCATGGAAGGGGTCGAGCATAACGTCGTCAACGACGGCGCTCAGCCGATGAGCTTTGTGGAAGTCGAGCTGAAGTAGCAGCCGCCCCCGCAGGAGCGGCGCTTTCGCCTTAGCCCATCACCGAGCGGATCGCTTCTACCACCATCTTATGATCTTCCACCTGTGGCAGTCCCGACACGGTGGCCACGGCCACGATCCCCGCGCCTGCCACGCGCAACGGCACAGCCCCGCCGCTGTCGGAAAAGTCGGTCAGGGGCCAGCCTTCGCCTTCAACCGTGCGGTTGTGGGCGGCATGGCGCATCCCGATCAGCAAAGAGGCATGCCCCGCCATCAGCGCCGCATTCGATTTGCGCCGCGCCCAGTTGTCGTTGTTGGCTGACGACCCGGGCAGGGCGGCGTGAAAAAAGCAGCGGCTGGCGTTGCGGATATTGACCACCACCGGCGATTTGCGCGCTTGGGCCAAGGCAACAATCGCATTGCCCAGACGCAGGGCCATGGTTTCGTCGAAATAGGGCAGGATCAGGGTGGGGTCTTCGGCCTCAAGCTCGGGCAGGGTGGGGGCGGTCATGGGCTCTCCAGTCAGATATGTTCGCGCCACCCTAGGGCGCGGCGGCGGGTTTGTAAAACGGGGTTACAGCGCGCCAATGCCGCGCAGGATCATGGTTTTCACGCTGTCGGTGGCCTTTTGCCAATCGGCATCGCTTAGGGGCCCTGCGTTGAGGGTTTCGATCTGGTGGCCGAAATCGGCGTAATGCTGGGTGGTGGCCCAGAGCATGTAGAGCAGATGTTCAGGGTCAACGGGTGCCATCTTGCCCTCGGCGATCCAGCGCTCGATCAGGCGTACGCGGCCCGTTGTCCACGCGCGCAGGGTGGTTTCCAGATAGTCCTGAATGACGGGGGCACGGTGCATCACCTCGAACGCCCAGACTTTGGACCCGTTGGGGTGGCGGCGCGAGATGTCCATCTTGGCTTGAATATAAGCCCCGATCCCTTCGATTGGGCCGGGGGCTTGATCCATACTGTCGGCGGCGTGCAGCCAGATTTCGAAAATGTCATGCACCACGCGGCGGTAGAGGTCTTCTTTGGTGGGAAAATAGTAATGCAGATTGGCCTTGGGCAGCCCCGCCATATCGGCGATCAGCTGCATCGTGGCCCCGCCAAATCCCGCCTCGGCAAAGACTTTCTCGGCCGCTTGCAGGATCAGCGCTTCATTCTGTTGCCGAATTTCGGTGCGCCGTGGCGGGCGAGGGGTGTCTGTCATGGGTTTGGCATCAGAATTTTCTTGACCGGTTGGTCAGGCTGTGGTGCGCTTGTGCCTGACCATAGGGTCAAGAAAAGATTCGTCGCAAGAGGCATCAAGACCCCGGCGACCTAAGGGGAGAGATCCATGCCCGCACCCGGTGAAAACCTGCGCATCAATGCCGCACGCCTTTGGGACAGTTTGGACCAGATGGCCCAGATCGGCCCGGGCATTGCGGGCGGCAACAACCGCCAGACCCTGAGCGATGCCGACAGCGAGGGCCGCCACCTGTTTGCGCGCTGGTGTGCGGATGCTGGCATGACAATGGGCGTGGATACGATGGGCAATATGTTTGCCACCCGTGCCGGCACCGACCCTGCAGCACTCCCCGTCTATATGGGCAGCCATCTGGACACCCAACCGACCGGCGGGCGTTATGACGGGGTGCTGGGCGTCTTGGGCGCTTTGGAAGTGGTGCGCAGCCTGAACGATCTGGGCATTCAAACCAAACATCCGATCGTTGTGACCAACTGGACGAATGAAGAGGGCGCAAGATTCGCCCCTGCGATGCTGGCCTCAGGCGTCTTTGCGGGCTTGCATACCGAAGATTACGCCAAATCCCGCCGCGATCTGGACGGCAAGGTTTTTGGCGAGGAACTGGCGCGCATTGGCTGGGTGGGCGATGAAAAGGTCGGCGCGCGCAAAATCCACGCGATGTTCGAACTGCACATCGAACAAGGCCCGATCCTAGAGGCTGAAGGAAAGACAATTGGCGTGGTGACCCATGGCCAAGGCCTGTGGTGGCTGGAAATCACCCTGACCGGCAAAGACGCCCATACCGGATCAACCCCCATGAATATGCGCGTGAATGCAGGCTTGGGCATGGCGCGCATCACCGAGCGGGTCCATCAAATCGCCATGAGCCATCAACCCAACGCTGTAGGGGCCGTGGGGCAGGTGAAGGTCTATCCCAATTCGCGCAACGTTATTCCGGGCAAGGTCGTCTTCACCGTCGACATCCGCAGCCCCGACCTGCCCAAGCTAGAGGCGATGAAAGCCGAAGTGACCCGCGCCGCCCATGCGGTGGCGGCAGAGCTGGGCTTGGGGATTGCCATAGAAGACGTCGGCCATTTTGACCCCGTCACCTTCGATCCGCGCCTTGTGGCGGTTGTGCGCCAAGCCGCTGAAAAACTGGGCCATTCGCATCAGGATATCGTCTCGGGCGCAGGCCATGACGCTTGCTGGATCAACCGCGTGGCCCCGACCGTGATGATCATGTGCCCCTGTGTCGGCGGGTTAAGCCATAACGAGGCCGAAGAAATCTCGCCGCAATGGGCTGCGGCGGGCACGGATGTGATGCTGCACGCTGTGCTGGAAGTGGCAGAGGTGGTGGGATGAAATTCATTCGTATGATCGCTGCGTTGTCTAATCTTTTAACTTTGGGGTCTCTTGCCTTTGAGATTTATCAGCGCGGAATGCCGCAAGCCGACGGAATTATAATTGTCTTAGCAGTTTTGGTAGCATGCGTAACAAGTCTAATTTGGATATTTAATTCCAATCCCATGGTATCAAACGATGAAACATGGCTCGGTCTTGAGCTTCGACTTAGAAAGGCCAAGCTTCGCAAGGAAATAACAAAACTTGAAAAGGGCGACCAACCGTGACCACTCTCATTAAAAACGGCACCATCGTCACCGCTGACCTGACTTATCAGGCCGATGTGCGCATCGAAGGTGGTATCATCACCGAAATCGGGCCGAATCTGCACGGCGGTGACGCGCTCGACGCCACGGGCTGCTATGTCATGCCCGGCGGGATTGATCCGCACACCCATTTGGAAATGCCCTTCATGGGAACCTATTCCACCGACGATTTTGAATCCGGCACGCGGGCGGCGCTGTCGGGCGGCACCACCATGGTGGTGGATTTTGTTCTGCCGGGGCAGGGGCAGGGCCTGATGGATGCCGCCCAAATGTGGCACAACAAAGCAGGCCGCGCCTCTTGCGACTATTCCTATCACATGGCCATCACGTGGTGGGGCCAAAAAGTGTGGGAAGATATGGAGGACTCGGTCAAAGCCGGGATGACCTCTTTTAAACATTTCATGGCCTATAAGGGCGCGTTGATGGTCAACGATGATGAAATGTATCAATCTTTCAAACGGGTTGGTGATTTGGGCGGCTTGGCCATGGTGCATGCCGAAAACGGCGATGTCGTGGCCGAACTGACCGCCAAGCTGCTGGCCGAGGGCAATATCGGCCCCGAAGCCCACGCCTATTCCCGCCCCCCGCAGGTGGAAGGCGAAGCAACCAACCGCGCCATCATGATCGCCGATATGGCCGGCGTGCCGCTATATGTGGTGCACACCTCGTGCGAAGAGGCGCACGAGGCCATTCGCCGTGCGCGCCAACAGGGCAAGCGCGTGTGGGGTGAACCGCTGATCCAGCACCTGACGCTGGACGAATCGGAGTATTTCCACCCCGATTGGGACCATGCCGCGCGCCGCGTCATGTCACCGCCCTTCCGCGCCAAGACGCATCAAGACAGCCTGTGGGCGGGGTTGCAAGCGGGCAGCCTGTCTTGCGTGGCGACCGATCACTGCGCCTTTACCACGGCGCAAAAGCGCTTTGGTCTGGACAGTTTTGCCAAAATTCCTAATGGAACCGGGGGTTTAGAAGACCGTCTGCCGATGCTGTGGACCACGGGGGTTGAAACCGGCCGCCTGACACCAAACGAATTTGTCGCCGTCACCTCGACCAATATCGCGAAAATTTTGAACTGCTATCCCCAAAAGGGGGCCGTGCTGGTCGGCGCAGATGCCGATTTGGTGGTTTTGGACCCGAACAAGGAAAAAACCATCCGCGCCGCGACCCAGCAGTCGAAAATCGACTATAACGTCTTCGAAGGCCAT
>Ga0114958_10004099_pt1 | contig 10207 bp, 8 predicted proteins | sample C_130208_EF_Meta_FD_89577 | JGI IMG/M metagenome (GOLD analysis project Ga0114958, IMG submission 89577) | Freshwater microbial communities from Lake Croche, Canada to study carbon cycling - C_130208_EF_MetaG | ecosystem: Environmental > Aquatic > Freshwater > Lake | place: Lake Croche, Canada... | reverse complement strand
TCGCAAGAACCGCAAGTAAATCTAAAAGAGGCCAAGAGGCTTACATTCATATTTGAAAATACGAATGTGAGCCGTCACGTGAAAATTGAAACGCGAGTTTCCGGCAAAAATGGCATACCGCGTTTGAATGGATAACCAATTGAAGAAACATAACAGAATGCCCAAGGCTGACAAGGAGGATAAGGGCAAGGGTTCCTCTCGCTCTATGCGTAAGAAGCGTGGCTCTTCTGGTCATGATGATGACGATGAGGTTGACAGCAAGGGGAACATCCGCGGTCTGATCGCCTACTCTGAGGAGTCTGATGAGGAGACCCCCCGGTCAGAGAAGAAGCGTAGCTCCAAGTTCAGAAAGTCGGCGGTTGCAGCAAAGGAGAAGATTCGCAACAAGTTCGTCAAGTCTAACAAGAAGCTGCGCAGGAAGAGTGAGTCTGAGGAGTCAGAGTATGAGAAGCCGAAGCTTCGGAGGAAGAGTCGTGTTGTAGAGTCTGAGGAGGAGACGTCCATTAGTGAGGATGATGCCGAAGGCACAGATGACGAGGACGAGGACGAGGACGAGGACGAGGATGAGGATGACGAGGACGAGGATGAGGACCTAGACGACGAGGAGGATGACGAGTATGATGAGGATTCTCCTCGTAAGATGATTCTCAACTTCGGCTTCGGTGGTCCTGAGGAGGAGGTTGACACTCGTATGATTCCCAAGCGTTACAAGATTAAGAAGGAGTCACCTGATGTCCAGAAGTTCTTCAAGCTGATGACGGAGCCCGTTGAGACTGAGACGATTGATGACCATATTGACCAGTTTAAGGCGCTCAAGGATGAGGAGAAGAAGCGCATGATTACTGCTCTTGAGAATCGCCCGAAGGCTAAGGAGCAGCCTGTGATGTTCAAGATTCTGAACATGCAGACCACTCCTGAGATTCAGGCGCAGCTGCTGGCCAAATACAATAATCTGCAGGTGCTTGACCCTGGCTCCGGTGAGTATTACAAGATGCGCAACTGGCTTGAGAAGGCCACATCTCTCCCTCTGGGTATTCGTAAGCAGATGCCCGTGAAGGTTGATGATGGCCCTGAGGTTTGCTCTGCCTTCATGAGCCGTGCACGCAAGTGTCTTGATGAGGCTATCTTCGGCCAGCAGGAGGCCAAGCTCCAGATTCTCCAGTTCATCGCGGGCAAGATTACGAATCCCCAGGCGAATGGCATGTCTCTTCTTCTCATTGGCCCTCCTGGTATTGGTAAGACCTCTCTCATCAAGCAGGGTATTGCCAAGGCGCTTGACTGGCCCTTCCAGTTTATCTCACTCGGTGGCGACAGTGATGCCAGCACATTCAATGGTCACCAGATGGTGTATGAAGGATCGCACTGTGGTAAGATTGTGAACTCGCTGGTTGCTGCCAAGTCCATGTCCATGGTTCTCATGTTTGATGAGCTGGACAAGGTGAGTAATACGGCGAAGGGTGAGGAGATTCAGAATCTCCTGGTGCATCTGACGGATTCTGCACAGAATTCCGACTTTGAGGACAAGTATCTCAGTGGCATTCCGCTTGACCTAAGCCAGTCCATGTTCGTCTTCAGTGCGAATGACATTAACAAGATTGACCGTGTTCTTCTTGACCGTTTCACGGTGATTCATCTGGAGGGCTATGGTCCCAAGGAGAAGCTGGAGATTGCTGAGAAGTTTCTGCTTCCTGGCGCCCTGAAGCAAGTGAATCTTGCTGAGCGCGTGGGTGTTCCTAAGGAGATTATCTCCCACGTGCTTGAGACCTATGCGAAGGAGGAGAAGGGTGTTCGTGAGTTGAAGCGCTGTATGGAGCAGATTGCTCAGAAGCTCAATATGCTACGACTCTTTAATTCTACGGACCTGCCGTTTCACATCAAGGACTTCTCGCTACCCTTCATTCTTAAGAAGGAGCACGTCGATAAGTTCCTGAAGGAGCGCAAGCACAGTGAGGACTTGAGTCATCTGAAGATGTACACGTAAGGTAGTATGTCACGAGACTTGTTTGCGGCAGTAGCGACTTCCGATGTAAAAAGAGTGCGAGCTGCTATTGCAGACTTACTGCACACACCAGGACTAAATAGAGAAATTTTTTCTAGAGCAACAATTCTTGATATTGCAATTCAGCAGGCAAATGAGAATCCAGAGAGCACATCTTCCAGAAAAATTGCGAGGATTTTGCGGGATGCTGGGGCACAGAGATTTCATGAATTATCTCCTGAAATTCCCTTGGATGATGAACCTATTGCATTATCACCTAGACCTGTAGCACAAATAAAGCCACCTCTTGCCCCAATCTATATTGGCACACCTCGCAGAATTACGGCAGGAATTGCTTCTATAAAAAGAGGTGGTGCCACTCGTAAATCTAGATTAAAGAATAAAACAATAAAAAGTAAACGGAATGGCGTATGATTTTTTAATGAATACGGCTTCGGCCTTATTTTTAATTTGTTATATTCCTGAACTTTATGCGAATTGGAAAAATAAAAATGCGAATTTCTACAATATGCCTGAGAAGGCTATTATTGTTTTAGGCACTGGATTTGCATTTTCATATGCAGTTATAAATGATGATATATCTCTTATAACTAATTATGGACCTATTTTAGCACTTGATATACTCGCATTTACAATGAGACTATATTATGTGTATGAAAACAAAAAACTTATTTCTTCTGATGTTGAGGTTCAGTCTGTGACTCCTGACCTTGAGACCACATAGTATCTTGTTTTGCTCTTTCTTTTGCCATTTGCTCTAGGCGCAACTTCAGTTGATTTGCTGATTCTGTATTAGCTTGTCTTTCGGTAGTTGTTCCGGGGCCCCAGCGAGCTGATGGGTTACAACGCATATCTATAAGTTGCATATACTTTTTAAGGTCGCGTATACCTTAGCACCAAGGTCGCGTATACCTTAGCGCCAAGGTCCCTTATACCTTCCGAAAGATCATAATATACGAATGCCTACCGAGAAAGCATGTTGACCCATCCTTGATTTGTCTCACAGATTCGTCATCATAAAGCTGCCATTTATTCGTAATTGGACTTTTGATTTGTGCAACATAATGCCCACCATTTGTTGAGCCATGGTGGTCAATGGTTGAATGCAGAGAATAGTCGGCAAGACGGCTCTGCTCTGGGCTTGTAGGCGAGAACCACTTCGTGAATTTCTGAACTGGCTCTGCAGCAAAGTCAGCATCACACTTTGACCCATTCGGATTGAATCTCTTCAAAATTACAATCAAATTCTGAGGAAGACGCCAAATCCGACGTTGAACTGACCCTGGAGGTCTTTTAGCCTTTTGTTGACCAGAGCCCTTTGGGGGATCCGGTGAACAATCATCACATTGATACTCATCAATTTCCTCTGCTTGAAATTCGTAGTCTACACATTCCTCTAGACTTGATACCTTTGCACTAGGGAATCCAAGTTTCAGAACATTAAATGGCTCATAGCGACAGCTGACTTTTGAGCACCCCTTGCATGTAACAGAAACTTCCATGAGCCCGTAGAAGTAATCAACAATGGGGGAATACTCGGGAGCGACTTGCTCCTTCCATGCCATTAGAGCACCGTAGTTGGGAGAGGTCTTCTCAGCAATGACATTTATATTGAGTGGTTTTTTCATTCCCTCGTGAAGTTGCTCAAGAATAAAGATGAGTGCCTCACTACTATCATGCTGCTTGGGCTGAATCATGTGCTCGTATGTGGGGCACGACTTGAGAGCATCCTTGAAATGGTAGATAAATCCATCAGGCTTCATGTATCCCCCGCCATTGCTCGACCAGAGGCCAAGAACGAGATCCTTGTATGCCTTACAGAGAATAGCATCCTTATGAATCCATGGGTCCGAGTGCCGGTGGAAGAATATAGTCAAATCGGCGACATGTCTGAGAGCTTGCAGTGCGGAATTCAGATAACATGTATTTCCAACATTTGCCAGGCCAACTTGGCCCTTTTCAGGGTTATCAGAAGCTAGCATACGATACTACTAAGTTAAAAAAAAGGACTTTCAATTTTTTAGCTTAGTGTTTTCCTTTTATTATGCGCCGCTGTGCTAAATTAACTTAATCTGACTTAGGTCCTCGGGTAGTAGATTTACCTCAATCTCATATTTCGTCTTAAGCTCCTCCATCATTTGAACCTCCTCTCCGTATAGCAGATTAATGGCAGTTCCCTTTCTGCCATAACGACCAGAGCGGCCAATACGGTGAATGTAGTTATCCATCTGCTGAGGCAGCTCGTAATTGATTACTAGACTCACCTGCTGCACATCAATACCACGAGCCAGGAGGTCCGTGCTAATTAGCACACGCGTCTCACCGCGTCTGAAAGAGGCCATGCGCTCCATGCGCTCCTTGACCTCCATCTCACCGTGGATGAAACTAATGGGATAGCCAGATGTGGTCATCTTATCAGCGAGCCACTCAACTCTCTTACGCGTATTGCAATAAATCAGAGCCTGGGTGATATCAAGGTTCTTATACATATCAAGGAGAACCTCAAACTTCCAGTCCTCTCTGTCAAGCGCAATCGCATACTGGTTAATGCCCTTCAGATTCACCTCCTCAGCGGGAATGAGAATGCGAGCAGGATTATTCAGAAGCTTCTTTACAAACTCAACAACCTCATCATTCATTGTCGCACTGAAGAATGCGCAGCGCGCAGTCGCAGGGAACCCTAGGTCTAGAATGCACTGCATCTGCTCCTTGAAACGCTCCTCGAGCATCTGGTCAGCCTCGTCAACAACGATTACCTTGATGTGATCCGTCACAAAGGCCCGGCGACTCATGAGATCATAAATACGCCCCGGCGTTCCTACGAGGAAGTGCACACCACGCTGGATAGAGCGAATATCCTCGCGAACAGGGGTCTTCCCCATGGCCGCATATGTCTTAACCCCCATGTATTTTCCGATGGCGGATGCGACAATCTCAATCTGCTGGGCGAGCTCTCTGGTGGGAACAAGACATAGAACCTGAATCGCCTTCTTGCTAGTGTCTACATGAACGAGACTACCAATGGTGAAGGTGCCGGTCTTTCCAGTGCCAGACTGTGCCTGAGCAAGAAGATCGCGGGCCTCAGCGATTGGCTTAATGCCTCTCTTTTGAATATTGGAGGGAGTTGTAAATCCATATGCAAATATACCTCTTAGTAATTCCTCGGGTAGACCCATGTTCTCAAAAGAGGAATACTCTACAATCTCCCCCGCAGTCTCTTCAACGCAAATTTCGGTGGCCATGCCTATAGTTAAAATTTAACTGATTCAAGTTTAGGCCCAGGTTTTATTATAGGGCTATAGGCTAAAGCTTTTAGCTAAAGCTATAGGCTAAAGCCATAGGCTAAAGCTTTTGGCTAAAGCCATAGGCTAAAGCCATAGGCTAAAGCCATAGGCTTGAGCCTTTTGGTCTAAAAAATGAATGGTGAACTAAAGCAGAACAAGTATGGCCGACGACGAGGATAACTATGAGGAGCAGTATGATGAGGAGATGGATCTCGCCGAGGATGGTGCCGCTCTTGAAGATACTCAGAAGAAGGATCTGGGGAATGAGCTGATGCGATTTCACCCAGAGGCCCGCATTGACACGATTGAGTCCATTTCAATGGATATTCAGTTAACGAATGTGCCCCCGTCATTTGCAAATGCAGATGGCCAGGCGGATCCTAGACACAGAAGTGTGCCCTTCTTGACACAATATGAGAAGACGAAGATTCTGGGATTTAGAACAAATCAGCTGAGTCAGGGAGCTCGTGCATTTATTGCGGTTCCTGCACATGTTACTGACCTAAGAGAGATTGCGAGAATGGAGTTGGAGGCTCGTCGTCTACCTTTCATTATTAAGAGACCAATGCCCGACGGATCTTTTGAGAAATGGCGCATCTCTGATTTACTCATACTCTAAATACTATGAAGATGTAGAATGAGCGGGGTACCAAATGGGTTTTATTGGGATGCAGCAAATTCAACAAATGTTCAATTTAATTCATCTAGTGTAAGATTCCTACCAGGTGGTGGAACTGCCATTATTGCATCTCCTACACTAAGTAATAGTAGCACAGGTGTATTAAGTTGGATAGCAGCATCTTATCTTTATTCAGGTGTTCCTAACATAGACTACCGTGCCTCACTAACAACAAACAGTACGTCGACCGATGATTATTCTGTATTATCTAGATATAATGGAAATACTACAAATTCACTTGGCCAATATATTAGCTTACAAATTTCAACTCAATATAATGATGATGTTTGGATATATTCAACTCTATATTCAACTGAAAATGTGAATGAGACTGATAAATTATCTATTCGCGTAACATCCTCTTCTGTAATTTTTAGTATAAATGATGTCGTTAAATTTACAACATCGAATAATACTGCTTCAAACCCATTATATGCAAGATTTCAGTCCGCAAATTCAAAAATTTCTAATATATCTCTAACTCTTGATACCATAGGTCCAAGTCTTGCGCCTGTATATACAACTTTAATGCCAGCAGGCACCCCTGGTCCTCAAGGTGCCCAGGGATTTGCAGGACTAAATGGCTCAAATGGTTTTAACGGACAAAATGGTTATCAAGGTGTAGATGGCCCACAAGGTTTTCAAGGTGATCAAGGGTTTCAAGGCACACAGGGATTTCAAGGCACTCAGGGGTTTCAAGGTCCCCAAGGTTTTCAAGGTGCCCAAGGCTTTCAAGGATTCACAGGTTCAACGGGTTTCACTGGATTCACTGGTTTTACAGGCAGAACGGGTTTCACAGGCTTCACTGGCTTCACTGGATTCACGGGTTTCACAGGTTTTACAGGCGCAACTGGCTTTACGGGTTTTACTGGCTTCACAGGATTTACTGGTTTCACCGGTTTTACTGGCAAAACGGGTTTCACGGGTTTCACCGGCTTCACGGGTTTCACCGGTTTCACCGGTTTTACGGGCTTCACAGGAAGGCCTGGATTGAGCTTTGCAACTGGTTGTACTGGTGAGTCTGGTCCAATTGGTCCAGATGCCGATATGGGATATATTGGCTTCACAGGTTTTACTGGCTTCACTGGTCCCACTGGCTTCACAGGTCCCACGGGAGCAACGGGGCCAACTGGCTTCACTGGTTATACAGGGCAAACTGGTTTCACAGGAAGATCGGGGCCTACGGGCTACACAGGAGCCAGGGGGTTTACTGGATTCACAGGCTTTACAGGAATAACAGGCTTTACAGGGGCAAATGGCTTAGATGGCTCTGATGGTGGTCCAACGGGTCCAACTGGCTATATTGGATTCACAGGATTCACTGGAATGACAAGGCCTCCTTATGAATATTTTAATATTGGTAATACAGGTGCACAAGCATTACAGCCAACCACCATATTGAAAACTCAATTTAAACAAGTCCTAGTAATCTACGAACAAATAAAGTTTCAAGAGGCACTTGAACTTCTTGTAAATTATCATGTTAAAGAAATTGTAAATAATATCATTCACATCTTGATAAATACTACGCAGACAAAGCATATACATTTTTTACAGGTTTATAATTTTTTTGACCAGATTACTTATAATTTATCAACTATAACGTATGTATCCGTCCTAGCTCAGGCAATACCACTTATTTTAGGAATCCTCAAGAGAAAATATACTGATTCTTATATTACAGTAGATTCATTGAAAACGTACATAACAGTTGACTGGACATAATTTAACCACCTTAGTAGAATGTCTGGAGCAGGTTTCCAGTGGAATGTAGCTAATACATCTGGTAGTATTACATTAAATAGTTCTAGTATAACTGCAACGCTTGATGGTGTTACACAAAATGCAGTGGTGTTATCTCCAGCATTTAGGGGTACCAATACAGGTAGTATAACTTGGACAATTGGCTCTGGAACAGCTTTAGGAACATCTTCTACAACTGGATACAGAGTTTCACTCACTCCTCAAGGATATCCTAGTGAGTACTATAAGATTGTAATTTATAAAACTCTTGGAGGAACTATATATGTATCATTTTTTGTATTTCCTTCAACAATAGCATTTGCTAGTATTAATGGTGCATCTTCATCAGATACATTATCACTTGAAGTAACAGCAACTTCTATAAATTTTTATCGAAATGGAACACTTATAGCCAGTAGAACCAACATTTCTTCAACTTCTCCTATCTATCCTGTATTCACACTTTATAGCGCTGGCACTATTACGAATATTTCTATTACCCAGAATTCGGTTGGCCCATCAATGCCTGCAATGTATCCATTAAGAGGCCCTCAAGGTCGCCAAGGAGCTCAGGGTGACCGAGGATTTCAGGGCGCGAATGGTGTTCAGGGCGTGAATGGAGCAGACGGAGCTCGGGGTCCCCAGGGTGACCGAGGATTCCAGGGTCCTCAGGGATTCCAGGGTCCTCAGGGATTCCAGGGTCCTCGGGGATTCCAGGGTCCTCAAGGATTTCAAGGGGTTCAAGGATCTACTGGATTTACAGGGTTTACAGGGTTCACTGGTTTCACGGGCTTTACAGGTTTCACGGGCTTTACAGGTTTCACAGGAGCAACGGGCTTCACAGGATTTACAGGCTTCACAGGTTTTACAGGCTTCACAGGTTTTACAGGTTTCACAGGCTTTACAGGCTTTACAGGATTTACAGGCTTCACAGGCTTCACAGGTTTTACAGGTTTCACAGGATTTACGGGGTTTAGTGGTCCTAGAGGCACTCCTGGGTCAAGTTATAGCACTGGCTCAACGGGTCTCACGGGGCCAACTGGCTCAACTGGCTTTACAGGATTTACAGGCATCACGGGGCCAACTGGCTCAACTGGCTTCACAGGCTTCACGGGTTTCACGGGCTTCACAGGTTTTACAGGGCCATCAGGAACAACTGGTTTCAGCGGTGCATCGGGTTTCACAGGCCATACGGGCTCTACGGGCTCTACGGGCTTCACTGGTCTTACAGGGTTCACTGGCTTTACGGGTAATACGGGAAAGTATGGAATAAATGCTCCCCCAGGTGGGCCAACGGGTGACCCTGGTTTTACTGGTTTTACTGGCTTCACGGGTATGACACCTCCTACCTATGATTATTTCAATATTGGTAGCACGGGCGCAAGAGCTTCAGAGCCTACTATAATTCTAAAATCCCAGTTGCTTCAAAGGACTACCTTAGTGACATTGTATGAAACTATACAGTATCAGGCGATTCTAGAGTTAGTGGTGAATTATCACGTAGAAGGAGTTGTTAATGAGATTATTCAGATTTTACTAGATAATACTGGACAGACCCAGCATATACATGCATTGCGGGTGCCTCCAGGTGAGCTCTTAGAAAAAATTACTATGAATCTTTTATCTGTAGATTATACAATCATTTTAAAAGAGGCAACTCCGATTATTATGAAAACTCTTAAGGGTATATATATTGATTCACTCATTAGTATAGATTCCACCTCTATTATTATAGATTGGTCTTAGCTTTAACTTTAACTTTTAGCTTCGCTTTTAGCTTCGCTTTTAGCCTTAATAATATCTAGATAATACCTAGAATGTCCTTTAGTGGTAGTGGATATACATGGGATTATGCAAATTCCAATCAAGGTTCATCATTTTCTGGAAGCACAGTAAGTTATGGATGGTATGGTACCCCTGGCTACTCATGGATTGAATCTCCACAATTATATTCTTATAATACTGGCACAATATCATGGTCACTTGGAACGGTTCCTAGTGACTATTTTGTTGGTCCGAGTATAGCAAATAGATTCAATAGTGTAAGCAATCAAATCAGGTTTCCTAGTTATATATACTGTTCACCTGGTTCTGTAACTCTTGCGTCGTATGTTCAAGGTGGATTTGGCGGCGGTGGGACTAGAGTGATTGCTACAGTAGGCGGGTTATCCTCATCCGATGTCATTGGTTTCCAGATAACAACTACTAATTTTAATATGCTTGTAAATGGAGTTAATCGCGGTTCAGTTTCGTATGATGCTACTCTAATGGCGAGTGTACTTTCTTCAACTGGAAGCCCGTTATATTTAGGATTTCGTTTCGCGAATGCTAATACCATTTATAATGTCTCAGTTACTCAGGATCTTATAGGTCCATCTATTACATCAAATTATTCAGGGGGGGAAGCTGGTCCTCCAGGTGCTCAAGGTGCTCAAGGTGCAAATGGTGTAGCTGGTGCAAATGGTGCCCCTGGTTCAAATGGTATAGATGGACCCCAGGGTT
>Ga0114958_10004096_pt1 | contig 10216 bp, 7 predicted proteins | sample C_130208_EF_Meta_FD_89577 | JGI IMG/M metagenome (GOLD analysis project Ga0114958, IMG submission 89577) | Freshwater microbial communities from Lake Croche, Canada to study carbon cycling - C_130208_EF_MetaG | ecosystem: Environmental > Aquatic > Freshwater > Lake | place: Lake Croche, Canada... | reverse complement strand
TAGATCGTGAATTAACTGCGCTAAATCTTCAATTGAATAAATATCGTGATGCGGTGGTGGTGAAATCAGGCCAACACCCGGCGTTGAATAGCGAATCTTGGCAATCCACGGATAAACCTTGTTGCCAGGTAACTGACCACCTTCGCCTGGTTTAGCGCCTTGCGCGATCTTGATTTGAATATCATCGGCATTTACTAAGTATTGTGAAGTAACACCAAAGCGACCAGATGCAACTTGTTTGATTGACGAACGCTTAGAGTCGCCATTTGCTTCCTTGATGTAGCGCGCTGGGTCTTCGCCACCTTCGCCAGTATTTGATTTAGCACCTAACCGATTCATTGCGATGGCTAAAGTTTCATGCGCCTCTTGCGAAATCGAGCCAAGAGACATCGCGCCAGTTGAGAAACGTTTTACGATTTCCGAGATCGGTTCAACTTCATCAATTGAAATAGGTTGACGCACGCCATCGGCAAACTTAAATAAACCGCGCAGTGTCATCAAACGACTGCTTTGCTCATCAACTCGATTGGTATAGCGCTGGAAAATATCAAAGCGTTTGTTACGAGTTGAATGTTGCAGGGCGAAGACAGTTTCTGGATCAAATAAGTGTGGCTCGCCATCGCGACGCCATGAGTACTCGCCGCCAGTAGGTAGGCGCTTAGAACCAGGAACTTCTCCCCCTGGTGGATATGCAATGTGGTGACGCGCGATAGTTTCTTGCGCGATGATATCTAAGCTGATTCCGCCTAAGCGTGAAGTCGTGCCCACGAAAAATTCATCGACCACTTCTTGGCTAATACCAATCGCTTCGAATACTTGAGCTCCAGTATATGAAGCGATAGTTGAAATGCCCATCTTCGACATAACTTTGAGCACGCCTTTACCGAGTGCCTTAATTAGATTGCGCACGGCCTTTTCAGGTGCGATACCCGTAATAACGCCTTGGCGAACTAAATCTTCAGCAGACTCCATTGCCAGGTATGGGTTTACCGCAGCTGCGCCATAACCAATTAGCAGTGCCACGTGGTGAACTTCGCGCACATCACCAGCTTCAACAACTAAGCCAACTTGGGTGCGCTTCTTCTCGCGAATTAAATGGTGGTGAACAGCAGATGTGAGTAATAAAGATGGAATAGGTGCATCTTCCGCATCGCCATCGCGGTCAGAAAGCACGATTAAGTGAGCGCCATCATCGATCGCTTTAGAGACTTCGCGCTTGATCTCATCGATTCGCTTGCGAAGTGCTTGACCATCACCGTTTACGGGAAACAGACCGCGCACAACATATGCCGCTAACTCTGGATACTCATCGTCAGCATTAACGTGAATGATCTTGGCTAATTCATCATTATCAATAACTGGGAAAGCTAATGAAATTTGTCGGCACGAAGCAGGGCCAGGATCAAGCAAGTTATGTTCTGGGCCAATTGATCCACCGAGTGAAGTAACGAGCTCTTCGCGTATCGCATCAAGCGGTGGGTTAGTTACTTGAGCGAAGAGTTGTGAGAAGTAATCGAATAGCAAACGTGGCTTGGCCGAGATAGCCGCAATTGGCGAATCGCTACCCATTGAACCAAGTGGTTCACCACCACTGCGCGCCATCGGGGTAATCAAAATTTTCAGATCTTCTTCGGTATAACCAAAGGCACGTTGACGACGAACAACTGATGAGTGTGGGTAAACAATATGTTCACGTGATGGCAGATCAGCTAACTTAACGATGCCATCTTGTAACCACTCGCCGTAGGTTTCGGCATCTGCCAGTGAATCTTTAATTTCATCATCTTCGATAATGCGACCAGCTGCGATATCAACTAAGAACATCTTGCCTGGTTGCAAGCGACCTTTACGTACAATTTCTTCTGGCGCGAAATCTAAAACGCCTACTTCACTTGCTAACACAACAAGGCCATCTTTAGTTACCCAATAACGAGATGGTCGTAAACCGTTGCGATCGAGTACTGCGCCAACCTGGTTTCCATCAGTAAAAGTTACGCAAGCAGGTCCGTCCCAAGGCTCCATCAGAGAGGCGTGGAAAGCGTAGAATTCTCGTCGTTTTTGCGACATCGTGGCGTGATTTTCCCAAGCTTCTGGAATCATCATCAATACTGAATGTGGCAACGAACGACCGCCTAAGTAAAGCAATTCAAGTACTTCATCAAAGGAAGCTGAATCTGAACCAGACATTTCAACTATTGGGAATAACCGCTTGAAATCACCTGGAATCACATCGGATTCAAGTAGTGATTCACGAGCACGCATCCAGTTACGGTTTCCCTTAACCGTATTAATTTCGCCATTGTGCGCAATGAATCGGTATGGGTGAGCCAGCGGCCAAGATGGGAAAGTGTTAGTAGAAAAACGAGAGTGCACAAGAGCCAGTGGAGATTTAACGCGGGCATCACTTAAATCTGGGAAAAATTCCTCTAGCTGCCCAGTTGTAAGCATGCCTTTGTAAACAATGGTCTGAGCTGAAAGTGATGGGAAATAAATATCCATCGAATGTTCAACTCGCTTGCGCAGACAAAATGCTAAGCGGTCTAGCGCAATACCAGATTCACCATTGGCACCAGCTAAAAATAATTGTTCGAACTTTGGCATAACGCCAAGTGCGGTCTCGCCCAGAGAAGCTGCGTTAATTGGCAGTTCACGCCAACCTAAGACAACTAAACCTTCTTCAGCTGCGATCGCTGCAATTTCATTTTGAAAATCAAAACTTTGCCCAACAAAGGCAATGCCCGTTGCATAACTTCCGGCAGTGGGTAATTGAAATCCAGCAACAGCTTGATAGAACTCATCAGGCACACGAATTAAGATTCCAGCTCCATCACCGCTATCTGGTTCGGCACCTGATGCACCGCGATGTTCAAGATTGCGAAGAGCGGTTAGTGCTTGAGCAACAATTTCGTGAGTAGCAACTTTGTTTAGAGTAGCAACCATCGCAACGCCGCATGCATCATGCTCGTTAGCTGGGTCGTATAGACCTTGTGCTGGTGGAAACTCTTTTGGGATTGCCATTAGGTTGTCGCCAGATCCTTTGCTACTAGTTGTCTTGTGCCGCTTAATTCACGGGACAACTTTGGCCCTGGTCTTACTTTTAATCACCGCCTGCGCGATGGGTAAGGGTAGCAATCTAGGACCGCGAAAGGTAAGTCGAATCTGGTAAAAAGTTATCGAAATATATGTGATCTGCGCCCCGCCTGATCTGGATGGAAAACCTACTAGCGAGTTAGACGCCGCTGATATGAGCGAAATGACCAATGCCGGCGGTAATTGCCATACCCAAGCAGCCACCGATCATGACTCGAATTGTGGGTTTCACGATCGCCGAACCTGAAGAACGTGCGCTGATGATTCCAGTAGCTAATAGGCCGATCATGGTAAATCCAACAATGCTTATTGCCACTGACCCTGAAGTTGGAGCGAATGCACCAGCAAATGGAATCAAGCCACCGATTGTAAAACTAATTGCCGAAGCAACTGCGGCTTGAACTGGGCGGGCTTTCGTATGTTCAAATTGACCAAGCTCATCACGAAGATGAGCTTCTAATGGATCCTTCGCGTGCATCTGCTCGACCACTTCACGGGCTAACTCTGGTGATAGGCCACGATTTACATAGATCTCGACAAGTTCAAGAAATTCGCCTTCGGGGTCAGCTGCTAAATGTTCAATTTCCAGTAATCGATCAGATTCTTCAACATCATTCTGGGCACGAACTGAAACGTACTCACCGACTGCCATAGACATTGCACCTGCTGTAATACCAGCAATGCCCGCTGTGATTAAGAAACTATTACTTACTCGCGCAGCGGCAACGCCGATCATCAACGAGGCAGTTGAAACTAAACCATCATTTGCACCAAGTACGGCAGCGCGCAACCAGCCGGCACGATGAGTGCGGTGGTGCAAGTTTCTACGATAAACATCTTCTAGTGCCATATTTAGATACTACCCGATCTCAGGCGTTTTCTGGCGAGCAAAACGAACTGCCAGCACGCTAGCAATAAGTCCCACTACTAGCGCAGTCCATAAATTAACTCTTAGCCCTAGGATTCTATTTGCTTCATCAATTCTTAGTGATTCAATAGCAAATCTGCCTAAGCAATAAAGCGCTACATAAATTGCAAAGCCCTGGCCGGCCTTTAATCTAGGCGTTAACCAGATCAGAAATGATGCAACGAGCAAGCACCATATTGCTTCATATAAGAAAGTTGGATGAAAACTTTCATACTGCAGATAGCCGATTGGGCGTTTAGCTAGTGGAATTTCTAGTGCCCAAGGTCCAGAAAAAGGCCGACCAAAAAGTTCACCGTTGAACCAATTTCCAATTCGCCCAATAGCTTGCGCAATCAAAATGCCAGGAGCTAACGCATCTAGGAACAGGCGAAAACTAGGTAGCTCCAAATTTTTAGCGCGCTTTCGATAACCAAACCAGGCTGCCAATGCACCTAGTGAGATCGCACCCCAGATACCTAAGCCACCTTCATAAATTTTGAGCGCATCTAGTGGAACTCCATCTTTGCCAAAGTATTGTGCCGGCGAAGTGATGACGTGATACAGACGTCCGCCAATGATTCCGGCGGGTACCGCGTAGATCGCTACATCGGCTACCACTCCGATTGACTGCTCACTGTTCGTTGCAAAAGTGCGAAAACGTCTATTGCCTAGCCAAATAGCAACAGCGACGCCAACAATTATGCATAAAGCGTAGTAATGAACAGTAAGGGGTCCAATTCCGATCGCCGAAATACTTGGCGTTGGAATCGAGGACAGCATTATTTAGCCTGCGATAGCTTTAGCAAAAGCCTCAACATTGAAATATTCAGTGTTACGGTCCAGCTCTTTACCGTTTACTTTTATGGTTGGTGTCGAATTAATATTCGCCTTTGCGCCTTCATCAGCAACATTCTTAACCCAATCGGCATAGCCACCATTATCAACACAAGCAGCAAACTTTGGAGAGGAAATTCCGATTGCGGCACCAATACTCTTTAAGAAAGTTGCGTTAATCGTGCCAGCATTTTCAGCTGGTTGGTTCGCATAAAAACCTTTATGGAAAGCTAGGAACTTGCCTTCATCAGATGCACAAGCAGCCGCGTTAGCAGCCAAAATCGACTCGGTGCCAAGGAAGGAAAGTACGTGATAAACAACTTTAGCTTTCTTATCTTTAATAGCGGTATCTAGCGTAATTCCATTAATGGCTTCAAAGCGAGCGCAAACTGGGCACTGGAAATCTTCGTAAACGTCAATTGTTGGTACGTTCTTAACATCTGCGTTAAAAACAATTCCATAGCCATCAGCTTTAGATACGCTGGAAGGAATTGCCGCAGTTGTTGAGCCTTTTGAACCGAAATATGAGAATGAAGCGCCAACGACAACGACTAAGGCAACCATTCCAATTACTAAATTGCGAGTGAACTTATCTCCACCAGTTGCCATTTACTTACTCTCCTTCGGGTTTCGTTAATTTTTCTACTGCAAATCGAGTCAAAGGGTAGCGAAATAAATATAAAGCCAACAATGCCAAGCCCGTATCTCGCAAAATTTCGCTCAAATACTTCGTTTGGCCTGGGGCTACTGTGCCGCCACCACCGAAACATCCGCAATCGATCGATAAGCCGCGTGCCCAAGCCTGAGAAATTGCTGCGATGAAAAGCACCATTAGCGCTCCACCAAGTGCGGCTGAAAGTCTCACCGCTATTCCCAAGACCAGAAGAACTCCCAAACCAACTTCAAACCAAGGCAAGGCAATACCGAAAAAGTTAGCTACCGAAATTGGCAGTACTTCGTAAGCTCGAACAGCCATCTGAGACTTCGCTGGTGCAATAACTTTTAACCAACCAGCTGCAACAAGAACGCCACCTAAAGTAATGCGGGCAAAAAGTCCAAACCACTTTCCATATTTATTTAACAGCTCAGAAATCATCTTGCTTCACGAACACCTTTAGCTAGTTCGCTGGCCAAATGCGCAACTGCGGCTAGCCCACTTTCTTCATCAGGAGCATCTTGAATCGCTTTGATAAATGCCGAGCCCACAATTACGCCATCAGCAAATGCGGCAACTTCTTTAGCTTGTTCACGATTGGAAACGCCAAGACCGACACTGATTGGTTTATCGCTAACTTTGCGTAAGCGAGCTACTAATTCGCCGGCCCCACTTGAAATTCCAGATCGGGCACCAGTTACACCCATCAAGCTAGCCGCATAAATAAATCCACCACATTGGTCAGTAACTTTTACTAATCGATCAGGTTTTGTACTCGGTGCGACAACGTAGATTGGGTTGATCGAACTAGTTTTAACCGCAGCGCGCCATTCATCAGATTCTTCAATTGTCAGATCTGGCGTAATAACTCCAGAACCACCGTTATCGGAAATTGCTTGCGCAAACTTGGCCGCACCATATTTTTCAATTGGATTCCAATAAGTCATGACTACGGCAGCCACACCTTGATCAGTTGCATGCTTAAGTGCTGCAAAAACTTCAGTCACACCAGTTCCATTTTCCAGTGCCTGAGTTGCAGCTGCTTGAATAGTTGGGCCATCCATAACTGGGTCGCTATATGGGTAACCAATTTCAATGGCATCTACCCCAGCTTTTGCGAGAGCATCAATCACTTTATGACAACCTGCTTGTGAAGGAAACCCAGCTGGAATATAAGCGATTAGCGCTGCTCGGTTTTCGGCTCTAGTTTTTACGAATAGTTGATCAAGTGCCGTATTGGTGCTCACTAAAGTGGAATTCCAAAGTAGTCAGCTGCAGTTTGCACATCTTTGTCGCCCCGACCGGAAAGATTAATTAGTAGCGTTGCATCAGGGCCAAGTTCATTTCCAACTTGTAGTGCACCAGCTAGCGCATGCGCTGTTTCGATGGCCGGAATAATTCCTTCTGTTTTGCAAAGTAGTGCGAATGCTGCCATTGCTTGTGCGTCGGTAATCGCGCGATATTCAGCACGACCGATGTCATGAAGATACGCGTGCTCTGGGCCAACTCCTGGATAATCTAAACCAGCTGAAATCGAATGGGATTCAACGGTCTGCCCATTTTCATCCTGTAAAACGTATGAGCGAGTACCGTGAAGAACGCCACGAGTTCCGCCCGTAATTGTTGCGGCATGGCGGCCAGTTTCAACACCATCGCCACCTGCTTCTAGTCCAATTAAACGGACATCTTTATCTTTAATGAAATCGTGGAAAATTCCGATTGCATTAGAACCGCCACCGACGCATGCCAAGACTGCATCAGGAAGTTTTCCAGTTAATTCGATTACTTGAGCACGAGCTTCTTCGCCAATAATTTTATGGAAATCGCGCACCATGGTTGGAAATGGATGTGGCCCAGCAACGGTACCTAGTAAGTAATGAGTATTTTCAACATTGGTAACCCAATCGCGCATCGCTTCATTGATGGCATCCTTTAGCGTGCGCGAACCTGAAGTTACTGGCACAACTTGAGCACCTAACAATTTCATACGTGCCACATTTAGCGACTGACGTTTGGTGTCTTCTTCGCCCATGTAAACCACACACTCAAGGCCCATTAGCGCTGCGGCAGTTGCAGATGCAACGCCATGTTGGCCAGCACCAGTTTCGGCAATGATGCGCGACTTGCCCATGCGCTTGGTGAGAAGTGCTTGGCCTAGAACATTATTAATCTTGTGGCTACCCGTATGGTTCAAATCTTCGCGCTTTAAAATAATTCGAGCGCCACCGGCATGTTCGGCAAATCGTTTTGCTTCAGTAATGATGCTTGGGCGACCGCTATAAGTGCGATGCAATTCGGTTAGTTCGGCTTGAAAAATTGGATCTAGCAAAGCAGATGAATGCGCGGCTTCAAGTTCTTCAAGGGCGCCGATTAACGCTTCGGGTACGAAACGACCACCGTAGGGACCAAAATGGCCCAAGCCATCGATAACTAATTTCGAATCTAACATGGGGTAAGCCTACCTTTGGCCTAATAGTTCGCGCATTGCCAAATTTGGATCTCCTGCTTTGACCAAGGCTTCACCAACCAAAATCGCGTTCGCCCCATATCTCTGGGCAAATTCTACATCGCTACGCTGGGAAATTCCCGATTCAGCCACCCGGATTAACTCAGTTGGAATCTCAGGCAATAGTTCGGCAAAAGCTTTCGGATCGACTTCTAGTGTTTTGAGGTTTCGCGAATTGATGCCAATTAGTTCAGGTTTAATTTCAAGTGCGCGCTCTAGTTCCTGATGAGTATGAACCTCAACCAGTGCTCTCATTCCTAATTCATTTGTAAGAGCCGCAAATTCATTTAATTGGCTATCACTAAGTCCGGCCACAATTAATAGAACCAAGTCGGCACCATGTGCCCGGGCTTCGAAGAACTGATACTCATCGACCATAAAATCTTTACGCAATACAGGTAATGTGACTCGCTTGCGAACTGCGTCAAGATCGGCCAACGAGCCGCTAAATCTGCGTCGTTCAGTTAGAACGCTAATCGCACTGGCACCAGCTTCTTGGTACTGCTCAGCTAGTGCTGCTGGATCAGAAATAGTTGCGAGCGCACCTTTACTTGGTGATGAACGCTTTACTTCGGCAATCACTGCCATCTCTTGAGCTCGCATAATTGGCAAGCAATCAATTACTGGTGCTGCTCCATGAGCTGCTGCTTCTATTTCGCTTCGTGGAATTTTTCGTTCAGCTAAATCTTCTTTAACGCCAGCAATAATTTCATCGAGAACACTCATCGATCAGACTCACTATCTAAAGTCGGGTCAATGCCTTGATCTTGTGCATTCCAATCAGAAAGTTTGTCTGGCTTGCGCTCGTATCTAGCAGATAACTTCAGTGAACGACTTAAGAATAGAGTTAGTGAAACCACAATTACCACAGAGATTAAAATTTCAACGGTGCGATTCATTTGCTAGCCAAATCATTAGCCGCGGTGATCGCACCTAACACTGCCGCTGCTTTGTTATAGCACTCTTGATTTTCAGATTCCGCATCTGAGTCAGCCACAATGCCCGCACCAGCCTGCACGTACGCTTTGCCATTTTTGATTAACGCAGTTCGAATTGCAATGCAGGTATCAATATTTCCGGTGAAATCTATATAACCAATGGCACCGCCATAAAGCCCACGTCTAGTTGGTTCTAACTCTTCAATGATTTCCATCGCCCGTGGTTTAGGAGCGCCAGATAAAGTTCCGGCTGGGAAAGTTGCAAAAAGGGCATCAACTGGCAGCGCATCACTTGCTAGTTTTCCAGTTACAGTAGAAACAATGTGCATCACGTGCGAATAGCGTTCGATGTGCATGAAATCGACAACCTCAACACTTCCCGCAGCGCAGATGCGGCCTAGATCATTACGCCCTAGATCAACCAGCATTAAATGTTCTGCTCGCTCTTTCGGATCTGCCAACAGCTCAGTTGCTAAGCGAGCATCTTCCTCAGGTGAGTCAGATCGCTTACGTGTACCAGCGATTGGATGGACCATAACTTCGCCATCGGTAACTTTGACCAAAGCTTCAGGACTAGAACCAACCACTGAAACGCCATCTGCAAAATGGAATAAATACATATACGGACTTGGATTATGTAAGCGCAACATGCGGTAAACATCGATTGGTTCGGCTTTGCACTCGATCTCAAAACGCTGTGAGAGAACTACCTGAAATGCTTCACCTGCCAAAATCTCTTCTTTGATTGCAGCGACTTTAGCTAGAAATTCTGGGGTTGAGATATTCGAAGCCATTACCCCGTTTGCCGATTTGCTTAACTGCGAAAGATATCCAGGTAGAGGTGCGGTTAAATCTTTTGCCATTTGATCTAATCGTGCAACCGCTGCGTGATAGGCCTCATCAACTCGCTCATCGCTACCGTCCCAGTTGATCGCATTGGCGATCAAAGTAATGGTGCCGTCACTGTGATCGAGGACCGCAAGATCGGTTGTCAACATAAAAGCTAATTCCGGGATTTGTAAATCATCGATTGCCAAGTTAGGCAGTTTCTCTAATCTACGCACGCTGTCATAGCCTAGGTAGCCGACTAGCCCACCAGTTAAAGGTGGTAGCCCAGCGATCTTTGGTGATTTCAAATGATTAGCGCTTAGTCGAAGCGCAGCCAACGGATCAATGCCAGTTGGCGCACCTGCTGGTGGTTTACCTAACCAAGTTGCTAATCCATTTTCAGAAGTCAAAGTTGCTTCGCAATTTACCCCGATGAATGAGTAACGCGACCAAGCTCC
>Ga0114958_10004095_pt1 | contig 10218 bp, 5 predicted proteins | sample C_130208_EF_Meta_FD_89577 | JGI IMG/M metagenome (GOLD analysis project Ga0114958, IMG submission 89577) | Freshwater microbial communities from Lake Croche, Canada to study carbon cycling - C_130208_EF_MetaG | ecosystem: Environmental > Aquatic > Freshwater > Lake | place: Lake Croche, Canada... | reverse complement strand
GAGGAATTCATCCGCCGCGCCTGCATCGACATCATCGGGAAACTTCCCTCGCCCGAGGATCGCGCCGCGTTCCTTGCGAATGGCGATCCGAAGAAGCGCGAGTCCCTCATTGATGACCTGCTGACCCGCAAGGAATTCACCGAGATGTGGGTGATGAAATGGGCCGAGCTGATGCAGATCCGCACCTTCAACGACGGCGACAAGCAGGTCAGCTACAAAGCCGCGCTCGGCTACTACAACTGGCTGCGCGACCGCATCGCCGCCAACGTGCCGTTCAACGAACTCGTCCGCCAACTTATCTCCGCGGAAGGGGGCACCTTCTCCAATCCGGCGACCAATTATTTCCAGCTCCAACAAGAAGTGCTGAAGCTCAGCGAGAACGTCGCCCAGGTCTTCATGGGCACCCGCATCCAGTGCGCGCAATGCCACAACCATCCCTTCGACCGATGGACGATGGACGACTACTATGGTTTCGCCGCGTTCTTCGCCCAAGTGAAGCGCAAACCCGCCGAGGACCCGCGCGAAAGGATCGTGTTCGACGCCGATGGCGAGGTTCAGCACCTCGTCACGAAGCAGAATGTCCCACCAAAGTTCCTCGGTGGCCCGCGCCCCGAGATCAAGCCCGGCACCTCGCGTCGCGACGCCCTCGGCACCTGGCTCACCTCGACCGACAATCCCTGGTTCGCCCGGAATGTCGCCAACATCGTGTGGGCTCATTTCCTCGGTAGCGGCATCGTCAACCCGGTCGACGACGTTCGTGTTTCAAACCCACCGTCCAACCCGGAGTTGCTCGATGAACTCAGCAAGAAGTTCGTGGCCTACAACTACGACTTCCGGAAGCTGGTTCGCGACATCTGCACCTCCCGCACCTACCAGCTTTCCAGCCAGACGAATCCGACCAACGCCAGCGACGAGTCCAATTTTTCCCACGGCATGGTCCGCCGCATCCGTGCCGAGGTCCTTCTCGATTGCATCTCACAGGTCACCGCCACACCGAACAAATTCAAAGGTCTACCGCTCGGCGCGCGGGCGGTGCAGATCGCCGATGGAAACACCTCGAACTATTTCCTCACCACCTTCGGTCGCGCCAGTCGCGGCACCGTTTGTTCTTGCGAAGTGAAGATGGAGCCAAACCTTTCACAAGCCCTGCATCTGCTCAACGGCGACACCACCCAGGCGCGAATCCGTCAGGGCAAGATCGTGGGAACCCTGCTCGCGGAAAAGAAGACGCCGACCGAGATCATCGAGAAGCTTTATCTCGGCACCCTCGGACGTTCACCGAATGAAACCGAGCGAATGAAACTCCTCGAGGCCATCGGCGATGAGACGAAAGCCAAAGAAGTGACGGAGACCCTAGAGGATATCTTCTGGGCCCTGCTGAACTCGAAAGAATTCATCTTCAATCATTAGGAGTTGCGACATGCCTCGATCCATCACAGGAGATCCGGAAACACGGCCAGGAGCTGCCCCATTGGCAACAGGGAGACGCCATGCAGTTCGTCACGTTCCGGCTGGCAGACTCCTTGCCGACAACCAAGCTCCGCCTCTGGCGTGAGCAACGCGATATCTGGCTGAAGGTCCACCCGAAGCCATGGACTCCGGCGGAGGGGAAAGATTATCAGAAGCGATTCATCGGGCATATGGAAGACCTGCTGGACCAAGGGGCCTGGTCCTGTCTGCTGAAGGAACCTGCCAACCGGATCTGCCTCGAAGAAGCCTTGATGGCCGGCCAGGGCCAAAAGTTGAACCACCACGCTTGGGTCATCATGCCAAACCACGTGCATCTGATTTTCACGCCGCTGGCACCCATAGAGAAACTCATCCAGGCGTGGAAAGGCGTGAGTGCCCGGAAGATGAGCCACGGCAGGATCTGGCAGAAGAACTACCGGGATACGATGATCCGGGATGGCGAGCATTCCGCGAATGCCGTCCGATATGTCCGAAGGAATCCCGCGAATTCAAGGCCCGGGACCTTCACGCTCTGGGAAGGAGAAAAGGCCCGCGCCGTGAAGTAGGAGTCGCGACATTCCTGTCGCGACAACATCCACTCATTCCCCGCGACAGGAATGTCGCGACTCCTTATCTTCCCGCGAGCAGGAGCGCTCCCTTGATCCCGGCCTGCTGTGCGAGCGCGGGAGGGACCACGAGGGTTTCGAGAATCTCCGCGTCGAAGTAGCCATTGTTGATTCCAATCAACCGCGCAGTGATTTTCTCATGGAGGTCTTGGGCCTGCGAAACTCCGCCACCGACGACGACACGGGACGGCGACATGATCGCCAACAGAGCCAGAATGCCATGGGCCAGATACCAGGCCTCCATCTCCCAGGCAGGATGATCGGCGGGCAGTTCAGCGGCGGGACTTCCCCAGCGTGCCTGAATCGCCGGGCCGCTGGCGAGACCTTCGAGGCAGTTGCCATGAAACGGACAGACGCCGGCAAAGGAATCGCCCGGTGCGGCCGGAACCTTGAAATGGCCGAACTCGGGATGCAGCGAACCGTGGACTAGCTTCCCTCCAGAGAGGATTCCCGCGCCAATGCCGGTGCCGATTGTGATGTAGGCGGCGTCAGTCGCTCCCCTTGCCGCACCAAGCATAACCTCGGCCCATAGCGCGACATTCACGTCAGTATCGAGCCGGATCGGCATACCCGGAAAGCTGGCGCGGAGTTTTTCAACCAAGGAAAACCCTGCCCAATCTGCTTTTGGTGTTGCGAGGAGGCAGCCGTAGTCAGGACTCACTGGGTTCAAGCGGATCGGCCCAAAGGCCCCGATTCCCATGGCTGACGGCATTCCCCTGGCGGTCAACCAGGCGATGGCACGGTCCAGCGTTTCATCCGGCGTCGTGGTGGAAAAGCGAAGTTCCTCAAGGACGGTGCCATCGCGATGGCCGATGGCGACGACCGTCTTGGTGCCGCCGAGTTCCAGGGCCGCGACGTGGGATTGAAAAGGCTTGCTCATGAAGGCGGGCGATCTCCACCCAAGCGCAAATTCCTGGCCAAGTCCAGCTCCCGCAAACGCGATCCCAAAGGAAATGCAAATTTCCCTGTAAACCGCCGGGGATACCTTCTTAAATTTCGCCATCATGCGACTCGCCACGCTCCTTTCCCTCACTCTCCTGAGCAACCTCCACGCCGCCGAGCCAGTCTCCGAAGTCATCGCCTCCGGGTTGCACGATCCGATGGAGATCACCGTCGCGCCCGACGGTGATGTCTATGTCGTCGAGCGCGAAGGTCGGGTGCTTCGCGTGCGCCCGTCAACTGGCGGCCTTTTTGAAATCGGCCAGATCCCGGTCACGGCCCTGCGCGAGTCCGACTCGAAGACCAACTGGGCGCGCGAGGATGGTTTGCTCGGAATCACGCTCGACCCTGCCTTCGCAAAGAACCAGCGGCTCTATCTCTATTACAGCGATCCGGTGAAGCTTATGAACCGCCTGTCTCGATTCACCTTGAAGGACGGCATGATCGACATGACTTCGGAAAAGATGCTCTTGGAAATCCCGACCGACCGCCGGGACAAGGTCTGCCACCAGGCCGGGTCACTGAGCTTCGGGCCCGGTGGCCTGCTCTACTTGAGCACCGGCGACAACACCAACCCCTTTGAAAGCGGCGGCTATGCTCCGATCGACGATCGGGACAAACGTGAGCACACCAACGCCATGCGCAGCGCCGGCAACAGCAACGACCTGCGCGGCAAGGTCCTGCGGATCCGCCCGACGGAGGACGGCTACGAGATTCCCGAGGGCAACCTGTTTCCGAAAGGCACCGCGAAGACCCGACCGGAGATCTACGTGATGGGCTGTAGAAACCCGTTCCGGCTCTCGATCGATCCGAAGAAGAGCATTCTCTACTGGGGCGAAGTAGGACCCGATGCTGCCGATCCATCCGATCATGGCCCGCGCGGACACGACGAGGTCAATCAAGCGAAGAAGGCCGGGAATTTCGGCTGGCCCTTCGTCATCGCTGACAACAAGCCCTACCCGATCGTCGATTTCACCACTGGCAAGCCCGGCGTGATGACTGATCCGGGCGCGCCGAAAAATCCCTCAACCCACAACACCGGACTCGTGGACCTGCCGCCCGCCAACAAGGCGTTCATCTGGTATCCCTACGCGGCGAGCGAGGAGTTTCCCGTGATGGGCAGCGGTGGCCGCAACGCGATGGCAGGCCCCGTCTTCTACTACGATGCCAGTAGAAAATGGAACCTGCTCGACAAGGAGGACGACCACACCCTCCTGACCTACGATTGGATGCGCTCCACGATCTGGAAGGCGAAACTCGGCGATCAAGAAGAACTCGTGAAGCTGGAACCGCTGATGAAGGGTCTCAGGCATCCAATGGACCTGGAGACCGATGCCGATGGCAATGTGTGGCTGCTCGAATACGGCACCGAGTGGTATTTCAACAAAACCGGCGCGATCCGGAGGCTGCGTTCGCAATCAAACGCCGACGCCCCAGCACCGGTCGTCGCCGTCGCAGCCGTGGCGAATGCGAAAGGTCAGTATGAAGCGAGCATCCCGGAAGGTGGAACGATTCAGTGGTGGCTCACCGAAGGCGCGAACGAGCGGATGATTGGCACCGACAAGCGCATCACCCTGCCCGAAACCAAGGGCAGCGAGCTCAGAGCGGTCTTCGCCGACAAGGGAGGCCGTGTGGCGGTTGCCCGGGTTTCCTTGATCGAAACAACGGCCAATCCTGCGCTGTTGGTCACCCTGACCGGCGAACCAAAATCCCTCGGCTTTGATGAATCTCTTGAGTTCGCGGTCGGCAACACACCCGCTCCCAAGGCAGCCGACACCGTGATCCGCGTCCGCTACATCCCGCCGACCGGGCATGACGCCGGTGGCCCGCAGTTCTCCACGGAAATCGACAAGCTGATCACCTCGAAGCAATGCCTCGCCTGCCATCAGATCGACAAGGCTTCGGTCGGACCCAAATACGTTGACGTCTCGATGAAGTACCGCGAACGCGCGGATGCCCTCGCCGTTCTAACAGCGAAGCTCAAGAACGGCGGCGCTGGCGTGTGGGGTCAGGTGCCGATGCCGCCTCAGGCCGCTGTCAATCCGGCCGAGGCCGAAACCCTGATCAGGGCCATCCTTGGGCTCGGCGAGGGCATTAGCGAAAGCCGTGGTCAACTCCGTGGCAGTCTGAAACTTCCCCCTGCCCCGGCTTCTGCCCAGCCGGGCGGCGCTTGGGAGATCAGCGTGGAGGCTCCCGGCTATCAGCCCGCGAGAATGAGACTGCCCGCCAAGTGACGGAATCCTCAAGTGGCGAATCAGGCTTGACGCACTGCGTTCCCGCGACTCCTTAGCGGGAACGCATGGCCTTTCCACGGGGATTCCTATTCGGTACCGCCAACGCCGATCATCAGGTGGAGGCCCACGATCCGGCGACAGAGGACGTGTGGGATCTTTGGGAACGCTGCCAAGGGCTCACCCCTCGCGGCAAAGCGACCGATTTCTGGAACCGCTATGAGGAGGACGTGAACGCGGCGGCCGAGATGGGCTGCAAGCTGTTTCGCTTTTCGGTCGCCTGGGCGCGGGTGGAATCGGCGGACGGTCACTTCGATGACGAGGCGCTGGCCCACTATCGCGATCTGGCCACCTGCATTCGCGGAAAGGGCATGAAGGTCATGCTCACACTTCACCACTTTGTCTGGCCGATCTGGGTGGAGCGGGATTGCGGCGGGATGACCGGTGGAAACTTCCCCGACCTCTTCGCCCGCTATGCCGATCGCGTGGCGGCGTCACTCGGCGACCTGGTCGACTACTGGATCACCTTCAACGAACCCAGCCAGCTCACCTTCGGCTTCATCAAGCCATGGTGGCAGAACCGCTACTACATGCCACCCGGCCTGCCGCGCGGATCGGATGTCGATGACGAGGCGGAGGCGGTGGGAAAATTGATCCCCTCCCTGTTTCTCGCCCATGCCAGAGCCCGTGTGGCGATCAAGTGTCATGACGCCAACGCAATGGTCGGCGTGAACCCCCTGGTCACCGGCTTTCCCACCTGGCTTCAGGTCCTGATGGATTTCGGCGCCTGCCACCGGGGACTGGGGGAAGCGGTCTTCAAGTTCACCACCGCCGGCGCCCTGGTCAGTGAAAGGGGTGACGTCGATCTGGTGATCGGCGGCGTGACCGCCGGGGATCATACCGGTTTCGAGTTCAGCGACCCCTACGTCCGCACCGGCAAGGCGGTGCTGGTGAATGCGAACTATGAAAAATCCGGCCTCGCGTCGCTGGCCGGCCTGAAAGTCGCAGTGATCGGCATCGGCAACCAACCGGAGTGCTGGAAGCGCGATCTTCCCGCGACAACCAAAATGAGGATTTTCGCCAACTACGACGCAGCTCGTAGTTCGCTGGCGGCCGGAGAAGTCGATGCCGTCTATGGCGATGCGTTCTTCCTGCTGCCCGAGGGCATGATCGGCGGCGAGTGTTTCCGCTTTCTGGTCACCGGCTTGAGTGACGAAGCCTATGTCGTCGTGGCCCCCAACGGTCATGGTGATCTGCTGGCCCGCGTGAATCGTGCGATCGCCATCTTCCAACGCGAGTCCGGCGAATCCTTTGCTGCAGCCTGGCAATCGCATTCGGGAGCTGTTCCACAGGAAGCGCCGAGACCCCTGTCGCTGAGGGAAGTGCTGCATGGTCATCAGGATCAGACACAAGTCGCAGCTCCCAGCCGCGCGTTGAGACGGGTGCGGCGTCGTGGTCGAATCCGCATCGGCATCCGGACCGATGCCCCGGGCGTTTCCGAGGTTTCCGTGGGCGATGGCCTCGAGGTGAAGCTCGCAGGACTGATCGCTCGCGAGGTGTTGGGCGATGAAGCCTTGTTGGAAATCGTCCCCGTAGAGCCACTTCAGCGTTTCAAGGTGCTGAAATCCAAGTCCGGCTGGCTGAACTGGGCCTGGCGCTTCTGGGGCACGACGAGCCTAATCGCCAATGCCAACTGGTGGCATCTCGGAATCTCCGGTCGACTCGCGAAGGAGCTCTGCCCGGATGAAGCCGTGGGTGCCCAGGACTTTGTGGGGCTCGACTACTACTGGGGTCTGCCGACACACCGGCTACATAAATTCCGCTCACTGGAAGATGCCGCGCACGGCCGATTCCTCCAGGCCCCGGTGTGGCCTCGTGGCTTGCTGCATGCGCTGCGCCGCTTTCACCGCTGGTTTCCGGAGCAGGAGCTTTTCATCGTCGAAAACGGCAGCGTTCCATTCGCCGACGGTGTGAACCGCACCGATTACCTGAAGTCCCACGTCGCAGAAGTGGAGCAGGCGCTTGACGAAGGCATCCCTGTGAAAGGCTATAACTTCTGGTCGATTACCTCAAACCGCGAGTGGGGCCACGCCTTTGATCCGAACACCGACTTCGGCCTCCACTTCGTCGATCTCGACACGGATCCGGAGCTCAAACGAATCGAGACCGGCGAGGTCGAGGTGTATCGTCAGATCATCCGCCGCGCGATCAACGGGGAGTGAAATCTTTGAGAAGCGCCAGGAGGCGGGCGACCTCTTCGGGACGCTCTCCCGCGAGATCGGATTTCTCCAGTGGATCAACCTTGAGATCATAAAGCTCGGTCGCCTTGGGGGCAGAGGCGAAACTTTTATCCGGGTTCGATTTGCCCGGAAGAAGGAGCTTCGACCAACCATCGATGACCACTCGGGTGACGAGACTCTTCGTAGGATCGGCGAGGTCCGCGATGTCGTGGGTGTAGGCCTCGACGAAGACCGATTTCCTCGCGGTCATGGCATCGCGATCAAGGAGATCGAACCCCGGAAGTCCGGCGGGCAGTTTGCCTCCGCTGAGCTTCGTGATCGTCGGCACGAAGTCCACGATCGAGGCCAGCGTTTCCTCGTCACGCTTCGGCGTCACCTTCCCAAGCCAGCGAACAAACATCGGGGTGCGGATGCCGAGTTCGTAGGGCGAAAGCTTGGCGCGCCGGCCTTTCTTCGCATTGATGCCGTCCCAACCGTTGTCGGCAAGATAGAGAATCACCGTGTTCTCCGCGAGATGCTTGCGGGTCAGGAATTCGTCGAGTTCGCCGCAGGTTTGATCGAACCACTCGACCATCGCGTAGTATTGCTCCGCCTCTTTCGTCAGACCCTTGCCTTCGAAGTGCGAGAGAAACTCTTGAGGCGCGTTGTGCGGCTGATGCGGCATCATCGGAGCATACCATACGAAGAATGGCTTCTTCTTCTCCTGGGCTCCTTCAATGAAGTCGTAGATCGGCTGGAGCCCCTCGCGACCAATCGTCAATCCCGCCTCACCGTGCCGGCCTTCGGTCGAGGTCATGCCGGAGGTGAACCCGACATCCGAGTAGCTGACGTTCCAGAGTTTCCCAGTCTGGAACGTGAGATACCCTGAATCACCCAGGGACTTCGGAAGCAGGAAGGAATTTCCCAGCAACTGCCTCACCAGCGGCAAGCGATCCGCCTTGTTCTCCGGCGCTGCGGATTTCGCGAGATCATTTCCAGTGATGCCGTGAGCGTGCGGAAGCTTACCGGTGAGCAGGCAGGCCAGCGAAGGAGAACAAACCGGCATCACGTAGCCACGGGTGTAAACCAGGCTCTGTGACGCAAGGCGATCCAGATGCGGAGTGCTGACTTCCTTGTTGCCCATGAAGCCGTAGTCGCAGAACCCCTGATCGTCGGAAATGATGAGGATGATGTTCGGCTTGCCAGGCTCATCCGCAGGGAGAAGACCGAAGGGAAGAGCCAGCAACGGCAGCAGCAATTTCGAAAAGTACATGGGGCGGGATTGAACCCTGGATACGGTGACCGGCTTGGAATTATTCCAACCGCCCGATAAGTCACCCCGCAAAAGTTGGTATCCAGCCCGACATTCACCACTCAGGACCTCTCCTGATTTCTGTAGTGCCTCAGATCGTCATGTTACCAAACTGGCGTCGACATACCCAGCGAACCCTTCAAACCCATGCGCAGTCTTCTCACTCTCGCCCTAACGATGTCCGCTCTGACGGCCGCACCACTGGAGCTTTCCGGCATCTACCCAAGTCTCGCCTACTTCAACAACGAAGGTGAATGCGGAACCGGGGCGGTCGTTCCTTGGGCGGATCGGCTGTGGGTGGTGACCTATGCCCCGCACATGCCAAAGGGATCGAGCGACAAGCTCTACGAGATCACGCCCGACCTTCGGCAGATCATCCGTCCGGAAAGCATCGGAGGCACCCCGGCGAACCGCATGATCCACCCGGAATCGCAGCAGCTTTTCGTTGGGCCGTATGTCATCGACGCAAAGGGCAAGGTCCGCACGATCCCGATCTCGGAGATGTTCGGCCGCCTGACCGGCAACGCCCGCAGCCTCACCGACCCGGCCAACAAGATTCTCTATGCAACGATGGAGGAAGGCATCTACGAGGTTGACGTCCTTACGCTGAAGGTCACCGAGCTCTGGCAGGACGAGCAGTTGAAAGACCGGAGAAAAGCGAACCTCCCCGGCTATCACGGCAAGGGCTTTTATTCGGGCCAGGGACGCTACGTTTACGCCAACAACGGCGACCACGCCAAGGAAGCGCTCTCCGATCCGACCGTGCCCAGCGGGGTGCTCGCCGAGTGGGACGGCAAGGCGGACGCATGGACCGTGGTGCGCCGCAACCAGTTCACCGAGGTCACCGGCCCGGGCGGAATCACGGGCAGCAGCGACTCCGCCAACGATTCATTGTGGGCGATCGGTTGGGACCATCGGTCACTCATCCTGATGTGCCTAACAGATGGAAAATGGAGCGCCTTCCGATTGCCAAAAGGCTCGCATTCCTATGATGGAGCACACGGCTGGAATACCGAGTGGCCACGCATCCGCGAAGTCGGAGAAAAGGACTTCCTGATGACCATGCACGGCACGTTCTGGAAGTTCCCGAAGAACTTCGATCCGAAGCACTCCGCGGGCATCACCCCGCGCTCAAACTATCTCAAGGTCATCGGCGATTTTGCAAAGTGGGATGACCGAGTGGTCTTCGGCTGCGACGACACCGCGAACTCCGAGTTCCTCTCGTCACGCAAGGCCAAGGGCAAGATTGCTGCCCCCCAGTCGCAATCGAATCTGTGGTTCGTGCCGCCCGCACAACTTGATCACCTTGGTCCCGCCATCGGACGGGGATCGGTATGGATCGATGAACCGGTGAAAGCCAGAGCACCCTCCGATGCCTTTCTTTTCTCTGGATACGACCACCGCCTGCTTCATCTCAACCACGACCTCACAGAACCGGTCGT